>ERZ1292633.659-Hain-H41-02um-R1-659-length-39277-cov-6_pt1 | contig 39277 bp, 13 predicted proteins | sample MGYA00564406_ERZ1292633 | MGnify/ENA primary metagenome ERZ1292633 (study PRJEB36523, sample SAMEA6512639) | groundwater metagenome | collected 2019-01-08 | study: AquaDiva: Metagenomics assemblies of 32 groundwater samples
CTCTCTCTCTCTCTCTCTCTCGAAATTTTCGTCGTCGCTGTAAATTCTTGTTGACGTGCAAATCGCGCGCGATTTTAGAGTCAAAATAACTTGCGCGATCTCATTGTGCGTCGTCGCATCAACGTTAACCTTTCGGTCTATTCAAAGGCAGTGGGAAGAGTCCCATAACCGAGCCTTGCGCTGGCCATCTTTGGCTTTTTTCCTTCTGAATCTGGCTTCAAAAATGCTGGAGAGAGAGAGAGAAAGGAGCCAGAGAGAAACAGCCCTTTCTCCGTTCCACGTCAATCAGTGCGACGGCGTAAACTGACTTACCTTTGACCGGGTATGCAGCATGACGACGCGGTATCATCCACGAGGAGGAAGCCTCCGCCGCGACCTGTCGTCATGGGCATTCTGCGCCGCACAGCTGACGCAACGAATGCGGCCCGGTCACCTGTCGCACCGCCGCCCCCACCTGTCGCGGAGGTCCCCCACGCCTCCGCGCCAAAATGGTCGTTGCGGTCGCGTCTCCTGGACGCCTTCAACGACCGCGACGATGCCAACGGAGGAGGCGGCGCGACCTCCGGCACCGCTGAGACGGCGAGCCCTCGTCCATTCCACCGCGGCGGCATCGACGGCAGCACCTTTGCGGAGCGGCTTCGTGGCGGCGTCGACCGGGGAGCAGCAGGAACGCATCCAGTGGAGCCACGTCGGGTGGAGAAGGAAAGCAGTGCAAGGGGGGGCAGCATTCCGAGGGGGGACCCCGCCGCAGGGGGGGGCATCATGCCGAGGGGGGACCCCGCCGCCACTCGCAGCATGCCGAGCCGCGGTAACACGACGACGACGGCCGTGGCGTCGGTCCCCCCGTTGTCGACGCATCTCGCACCTGCGCTGCGTGAGCCGCTGTCGTACGCCTCGTTACTTCAGCCGCGATCGGCAAATCGGCAGGGGGGAGACGACGAGCACACGACAAGGCTGGCCGCGACAACTGAAACGGGGGAGGATGGCTCCTTTGATATCGTTGCACTCGCTCGCAAAGAGGCGAAGGCCACGCGGCGCCGTCAGCGAGAGGCGGAGGCGGAGCGGATTATGGCGTTGCCTCCCAGGGAGCGCGACCAGCTGAAATCGTTGCTGCGTGGGATGAAAGCGGACGCGGCGGCCGCCGCCAAAGCAGCCCAGGCCGCACCCAGCGGCAGCGTCGTGACGGTGACAACGTCACTTTCCCTTTCCCAATCTAGTAGTACGGTTGCCGCAGGGGGAGCAGCAACGCCCGCCGCCGCTGGGGTCACCACTCGGGCGGCGGCTCCTTCCACTCGCGCTTTCGCTTGGGGCATTCAACCACCACCACCGGCGGTCGTCGCCCCGGATGGCACGACCACGGAGGCGGCGGCCCCGTCAAGCGGAAAGCCGACGCTGCCGCCAGGCACCACCGCCGCCGATTCAGCCGCGGCGGGGGCACTTAGTCAACGGGAAAAGCCATCGGTCGTGTCACTGGCAGATTTTGTGGACCAGAAATTGAAATTGGGCGGCGGCCGAGTGATTCCACCGCGGTCATCGCATCACAGCAATGCGCAACGGACGACCCGGTCGCAGGGCGACGCGGGGGCACCGAACGGAAACCAACCACACCCTCACCAGCGAGGAGGAGGCGCCGTGCCCAACCCCACGGGCGCTCCCGGCGCCGGGATGCCGCCGGCACCGACGGCACTTTCCCCCGACGAGCGGAGAAAGCAGCAATTCGTTTCGCGCTTGACGCACGTCATCCACGGAAAGGTCCGCGAAGGACTGCGGCGCTCGCATGTTTCCACGATGAAGCGGAAGATCTTAATCGCTCGGCAGCGCAAGCAGGAGGAAGTGAGGGCCGCCCTCCTCGCCATGGAGACGCTGTGCTCCACGCTGATTAGGGAGAACGCCGCCGTTGCCACAACGATTGTGACGGGCAGCCTCGAGGGGGGGCAAGTCGTCGACGACGCTGCTGAAGCAGCAGCAGCAGCAGCAGCAGTAGGGGTGCCTCCCGCTCATCCTGACGCCAAGGAGGACAGCACCGCCGAGGAGGTGGACGTATCGACGGCTTCCTATCGCCCGTTACACGGGCAGCCGCCCCCACTCGCCCGCTCCGCTTCATCCTCCTGTTCGTCTGCCTCCTCCTCTTCGTCTGACGAATCGTCGGCTTCAGCATTGTCGTCGTCGTCGTCGTCCACGTCGTCGACGAGAAAAGGTCAAAACGTCAACCGCTCCGCCGTTGTATCGGAATCAGTGGAGAAGGAGAAGAAACAAGAGGGGAACATTATGGTGGCCGAAACTGATTGGCGCGCGTCGTTTCTGCGTGCGTCTAAACTCTCTGCTCGACGAATGTTGAAGATCGTTAGCGCGGCGCAGGAAAGGGAAAAACTGCAGAAGGACGTCTCGCGTTTGCACGCGCAGCTGCTTCAGGTGTCCCGAACGTCTGCCTCGACCGTCCCTCCACAGCCCAGTGGCAGCCGTGCTCTCGAGGCAGCACAACCGAACAAAATCTCGACGACGGAGGCGTCCGCTGCCTCTGCCGCCGCGAAACTGGAGCGCGTGTTGGCCGTGAGGGAGGAACTCAAGGCCGCGATTCGTAAGCTCCACAAGAGATCCCTGACGACGGAACAGCGGTTGGCGCGGCTGTTTCAAGCGACGCCGGGGTGGCAAGACCCTGCCGCAGCGATGCAGGGTCGCATCGCGAAGGTGGAGGCCCTGCTCCGGAACGCGTCGAACGCCGCTGGCAAGGTCGGCAGCCAGCGACGAGCCGTTTCAGCGGCCGCAACGTCCCTTCGGCATCACGCATTATCGGCAGAGGCGGAAAGACAGAAAACGGGGCGGGCCCCACCAGCCCGCCGCAGCGCGACGGCGGCGGCGGCCGCCCCCTCGTTCGGTGTATCGGACGGTGACAAGGGAGGCCGCAACATGAAGGGGGGGGCCACCTCTCGACGCCTGGCCAAGGGTTCCAACGCGAAGGTGGAAAACGATCTGCGCGCGCTTTTTGACGTCCAGGAGTGGTCCGATTCTGACGCCATGGTGGTGCGGCAGTTGGCGAGGGGGGCCGCCGTCGCCGCTTCGCAGCCGCCGCCAGACGCATCGACCGCTGGAGGAAAGCGCGGCGGTGGCGGAGCGCAGAAGCGGCGGGGTGGGCGAAAGGGCGCCGCGAGATCGATTTCCCCGACCACGCGGATCCGTCTGCGGCTCGAGGCACAACAGACACACAACAGTGGCAGTGACAACCACGAAGGGCCGCCGCATTCCGAGGAGGCACCGCCCGACGACGCCTCACCAGCGACGACGAATCGCCCGAGTCGTGGGATGACCGCAGACAGAGGGCATCTGGAGAGGGGGGCCAAGACACAAGCGGCGAGGGGCCGCGGCGGGGACGACAGCTCTCACGAGAGGGCTAGGGGAGGAGGTGGCCGACGAGGAGGTGGACAACGGGGCACAGCCGCCGTTGACCACCATCAGGACGCCAACGACAATCCCACCGCCACCAGAGCCCCACTCCCCGCAAACGAGGCGACGGGCGCACCGGCGCCGGCCGAGGACGAGGAAGCAGTCGCCGAGGAGCAAAAGCAGTGCGAGGCCACCGCCGAACTAATTCTCAGCGTCCTCCGCGGTCACTCGAGCACGTGGATCTTCCCAACCATCGCTAGCTACGGTCAGGATGGCGTGCATCCGCTGGCGGTGGACATTGAGCAGCGCCGCGGCTTCACGACCGGAATCGCGCCGAAGGGCCACCACCGCAGCCACCCTGCTGCCTCTGACGTCGGGGAGACCAAGCAAAAAACAAACAGCGCTCCTCCTGTCATCGACACCAATGGACCCGCCCCCTCCTTCAGAGTGGACTCCGCTGCCGCAGGTGCGGAGGGGGGGGCGGCTGCGGGTGCAGCCCCGGGAGCGGGTGCTGCGGCGCCACCTCCCCCGCCATCGTCGTCGTCGTTTCCGGTGCGATCGACACCGCCGCCGCCGCGGCACCCACACCACCATTATATTCGGGACTACGTCACGAACGTCCTCACGCGCGCGCTCGACGCGACCACGCGGCAGCTCATCGAGAAGATCCGCGCGTCGCAAAAACGGCTCAAAGAGACGCAGCCGCTCATGCTCAAGAAGCGGCTCCGGTACGTGCTCGGGCTCCGAGAGGTACTCAAGGGCTTCCACGTTGACGCAAGGCGCGTGCGGCTGGTCGTGATCGCCCCGGACGTCGAGTGCGTCGCGAGCGAAGGGGCATTGGACGACACCGTCCAGGGCATCATCGCAAAGTGCCGCACGAACAGTGTGCCTTTCTACTTCGCCATGAGCCGCGTGGCCCTCGGCGCCGCGTTTCACCAGCCCCACAACCGCATCGCGGCCTTCGCCGTCTTCAACGCCGAGGGCGCCTATGACGAATGCCGCGCCGCGGTGACGGCCGCCTCGCTGGCGAAGAAGGCGTATCTCGAGCTCACGGACATGAAGAGGAGCCGCGAGGACGAGATACTCGATCACGCCACGACGGGAGGGATGCAGGCGGGAGGTGGGGGCGAGGACGGCGGCAGCGGCGACCGACACGATGAGGCGATGATAGCGGCAAATGAACCGTAACGCGCGACCACACGGCGTGGACGCATCAAATCTCTCTATATCGTTCTTGCTTCTTTGATTTGTCAAACGTCGATGGAATTCTTGTGTAGGGAATATTGTTTTTTTCCCCCCAAACAAAAATTTTGAAGTGCTATCCCAAATCCACGAGACAGATCGCATTGTCTCACGAAAACAGTGAGACTCTGATACCCCTCGGAAAAGGAACCAACAACATGTCGTCAAAAGTCGTTTCCTCGCCGCCCAACGTGCCAAGACTCCGAATGGAACGGATGGAGAACGGCGCCCCGCTTCCCTCGCAGGCCACCACCACTGTCGCCGCGGGCGCCGCACCTAGTAGGCCAGCCACCACCATCCCTTCAGGTGCGAACCACTTCGCCCCGGTCGCGGCCGCTGCGGCCCAAATGACCACTCCGACGCGGCCGCACCCGGGCGAGCGTCGACACCATATCGATCCGAACGCGAGTCGAACGGTCGCCGCCAATGGTTCCTTTTTTGGCAGTCCGTCACCCGCCGATGACGATGGCGTCGGGTCGTCGCTGAAGCGCAGTTTCCACAAGGCGGGCATGCGTTACGACCCGGGGCATCTGGTGTACCGCGGCGGCACGGTCATTGCGTTGCAGGCGACCCCGGACCGTGGCACGCTGCCATCCGGCGTCACGACGTTGCAAGTGACCGCCGCAGACCACGGCTCCGTCGCTGGCCTCCGCCGCAACCCAGAGGCCCGGGGCACCAAAGACACCCCAATGCCAGCCAAACCACGTGTCCCGCCGAAGCCGATCATGGCACCATGGGCGGTGGACTACCCGACGAGCCGCGCAAAGCAACTGGCCGCGGCCGCCGAGCGCTTCGCGACCAAGCCCCACCGGCGTCGCAACGTCGTCGAGGCGCAGTACAAACAAGTTGAAGGCAGCATGTGCGTCATGCCCCCCGATGTGGCGCCGGTTCCCCAGTTGGCCAAGGTGCACGAGCAGGCGGTCCTGCACTCACTCCCGCCGTCGGCGAACGTCTCCTTGGCGGCGATGCCTGCGGCCCCGATCTCGGAAATGCTGCACCAAGGCAGACGGCACATCGTGGCCGCGACACCGGTGCCGGACCAGCGGCACCCCGTCGGAGAGTTTCCGAAGGAGGGGAAGAAGCACACGACAGAGGAAGGCACCGCGTACCGATTTGGGACGTTGAACCGAAATTTTCGGTTTTCACCTAGAGCCGGATTTTACGGCAAGAAAACGCCCCGCATGCGCGCGCGCCCAGATGCGGTGACAACGGCGCCAAAAGGCTCCTATCTGGCGTCAGTGAACGCCAGCGTCAAGTCCCGCAACGTTCTCACGTGGGGAGCAGGCTTCTCCAGTCGCAAGACGCCGAAGATGGGCATCCATGTGACCCGAGTTCCTTCGGCTCGTCGACCGCAACAACAACAACAACAACTGAACAGCATCAGCAACGCTTCCGGGCCCGCCCGAGGCGGAGCCGCGGCACCCGCTCCGGGCAGTGGTTCCGCCACCAAAGCCGCTGGAAGGCCTTCCCCGCCGCGAACGACCGGGACGTCGTCGGCCCCCTTTGACACGTCGTACTCGAAGAGTCCGTTCGCCCCGCCGAGCGTCAGGGCTCCGAAGGGCATTATGCGGCGCGACTACCAGCGATCAGCGCTGACATTTTAGGGCCCCCGCTTGCCCCCAAAGCACACGCCGTGGGGAGATTCCAGTTTCCTTTTTTTCCTGCTCGTTGCATTTTCTTGTTGAGTTGTTTGGGCCGCTCGCAACATTCGCTTGTGCACTGTCCTTCCTCTCGTCCTCGCTCTTGTCGGTTTTATTTTTTTCCAGTAGGTTTGTACGTCTCTGTTTCGTCCACGCGTTGCTCGCACACGTTCCTTTTCTTACGAATCCATTTCCATGTCCGCGGCCGAAAACCGACCGTTTTGACAACGGATCTCTGGAGGTGGAGGTGGGGGGAAGAAGGAGCCGGGGTGGCGGGTTCAGCGTTTTTCAAAGAAATCGCGAGCCAATCTTTTGAGCCGCCATTTGAACAAGGGTGCCTCCTCTTCCATTCTTTGGCAGTATCGCTGCCATTGCTTGGCAAAGTGTGTTCGTTCCCCCCGTTTCTTCTCTCTTCTACGAGTTTTGGCGTCCACGACAGCGATACATCTCAAAAGAGGAGGAAGAGGAGGCATAATCCCACATGGCCCCGTCTCGCACGGCCTCACAGATCGGCGTCGCCGCGCCAAGACGTGACCACCTCGTCAGCACGGCCGCGTCCGCCGCGACGCATCTCCAGCGCAAGTCCGAACTCGAACGTGGTCGCACGGAGGTGTTGCGATCGTTCCCCCCATGGCGGCGGCAGCTCAACCTATTCATCCGCACCAACGTGTGGTTCGAGCGGGGCGTCTTCTTCGTCATCGCGGCCAACTGTGTGACGATTTGCTTCGACAACTTGGTGTCCATGGACACCGTCACCGGAAGTCAGGTCGCGTCGGTCATTGGTGCGTTTGAGGTGGTCTTTACGGTGCTCTTCTTCATCGAAATGATCCTCAAAATGGTCGGCCGCGGCATTTTTGTTCCGTTCGGCGGCTATTTCTCCACGAAGGTCAACATTTTCGACTGCGTGTTGGTCGTCTTCAGCACCGCAGGGCTTATCTATCAATTGAGCGTCGGCCAGCGGCCCTGGAACGTGCCCATCAGCAACGCCTTTCTGAACGTCACGAGCGGCGGCATTGACATCGCCGGTCTGAACGGCAACAACAACACCGACGGCGGCCGCAGCGGCGGTGTGACCAACGGTGGCAACGTGGTGCTGTCCCCGGTCGTCATTACGGCCGCGAGGGCGGCACGGCTGCTGCGCCCCATCCGAACACTCAATGTCTTCGGCTCGTTGCGCACCGTGTTCGACGCGCTCAGCGCGTCGCTGCGCCGCGTCGTGGACATTTTGATCCTAACCGCAGTCTTCACCGCCTTTATGGCGCTCATTGCGCTGCAGTTCTTCCGGGGGTCGCTCAAGAATCACTGTTTCAACGTGATCCCCAACGATGCGGTGGTCTCCGCCGCGCCGGTCCTCCCCGCGCCGCACAACATGTCGGCTGTGATGGCGACTTGGGGGAGTGGCAGTGGCCACGGCGGCGCTGAGTGGCTGGCGGCGGTCACCACTCATTTGCCAGACGTCATGTCCTCGGTCCTTTTCGTGGCTGCCTCTCTCGGTCTCTCGGCGGCCCCTTCTTCCTTCGTGGGAGGTTGCCCGTTGGTGTCCAACACGTCCTCGTTCCTCTGCGCGCTGGACACCTCGGGCGGCAAGCAGGGTACCATTTGCGCGGCGGGATCGCCGGAGTCCATGCTGCGGAGCATCATCGTGACACCTGGCAGCAGTCGTAATAATAACAGTTCCACAGGAAACAACGGAACCGGTGGCGGTGGCACCATCAGCTTTGTGGATCCTCCCACTGAATTTGACGTCGGCCCTCGGATTTCTTCGGGTTACATGTGCGAATTCGGTGATTTCTGTCTGCCGACGGCCAACCCGGAATTAGGCTTCCTGAATTTTGACAACATCTTTGCCTCCGTCACGACGCTTTTTTCCGTGGTCGTTCTCGAGGACTGGTCCACGCCCATGTACTACGTCATCGACGCCAAGGGCTCCATCGCGGGCATCTACTTTATGGTCGTTGTCCTCGTGGGGACGATCTTCATTCTCAACCTATTCCTCGTAGTGCTGACGAATGGATTCACGGAAAGCCTGGATGCATTGAAGCAGCGCGAGGCCGAGCTGAAGGAGGAACAGAATGCGTCGCTCCTACGGGATCGGACAGTAACGCTGTGCGCCGCGTTTAACGACGACAGTGTGACAAAGGAGGTGGACGGCTCTCAGCCCGTCCCGTCGGCCTCTCCGTCGTTGGATTCGCGCGTGTCGCACACCTTAGGCATCAATCATGGCGAGCAGCCTCCTCTTCGCGGTGATGGCGGCGGCAGCGTCGGGGTGGAGAACGAAGACGACGACCCCACTTTGCATTCTGACTTCCTGCTCATGTCCGACAAACCGGCGACTCGCGGCGGCAGCCGCGGTGGCGACGGTGGTTGCTGGGATCGCGTTGCCACCGCGATCTCCATGTGGCCATGCGTCAGCGCCTTTTTGCGCTTTCGGCGGGCCAGTCGGCGGTGGATCCACCGACACATCACCAGTCGGCTCTACTTCGACCGCATCGGCATGACGGCGTCGTTAGTCAACGCCGTGGTGTTGTCCATTATTTACGAAGGGATGCCCGAATCGGTGGACAGAGGCCTAACTATCACGAGCAGTGTCCTCGCAGCGTACTTCTTCGTCGAGATTCTCGTGAAAATGGCGGGCCACCGGTTGACCAAGTTCTTTTCCGACTCTTTTAACGTTTTCGATTTTTGCGTCTGCGTCTTGGCGATTATTGAACTGTTTACGGTCAAAACCGCCGTCGTCAGTGTCTTCCGCTGCGTGCGCCTCTTGAGACTGCTGCGCCTATCAAAACAGCTCCGGCGCACTATGAAGATGCTCACCGCGGCCATCGTGGCGACGCTGCCGCAAGTGCTTCTGCTCTTCTTGACCATCTTCCTCATCGCGCTTTTGGGCGTACAACTTTTGGGCGGGGCATTTTGCAACAGCGACATGGACTCTCCCTATCGTGTGAACACGCCGGCGTGCGACAACGTGCCTCGCTACAACTTTGACAACATTTTCTACGCGATGGTGACGATCTTCGTTATCTTTGTGGGCGATGGCTGGCGGAAGATGTCGTCGCTCGCCATGTCGAAGAAGGGAGACTACATGACCTTGTACTTCATCGGCACGGTCATCATTGGCACGATGATCATGGTTAACCTTTTCGTGGCCGTGCTCATTGGCGTCGCGCAGGATAAGCTCAGCCGCAGCGACGACGATGACGACGACAAAGCTCAAGAAGAAGAAGAAGCAGAAGGACGGACAGAAGCCGCACCGAGCACCGCCTCCATCGCGGCGACCGGGGCCCCGACGATGGCGGTTGTTGCAGCGAGTGGTGGTGGGTACGGGGCGGATGCCACCACCGTAAGCGCCGCCGCAGCACCGCCTGCTATCATCGTCGAGGCATCCATGGCGGCGGCGATTGCAACAAACATTTCGATTCCCAGACTCACGAACGAAGAGCGAACAGAGCAAAAAGGGACGAAAAAATCGCGTCGGAGAAGAGGCGCGGCGACAAGAAGCAATCGGCCCCTTCGCTCCCCGACGACGACTGGCCAGTCCGACGACGACGAGGCGACCACGTCGAGCGAGAGCGATGGATTGTCCGACGACGACGTGAGCGACGACGATGGCATCTCTCGAAAACGGCGGGGGGCGAGCCAGCCGCGACGCCGGCCACCTGTCGGGTTGCGCGTATCCTCGGCCTCAACGTCATCGCGAGGCAGCTTCACGGCCTTGAGGCCTGGGATCGTGACGGATTCATCTAGAACATTCTTGTCAGACCGAACATCGTCCGCGATCGGGGCGCCCGGGTATCGGCCTCCGGACCTCGGCACAACGTCTGTGTCGGGGCGGCCGCGGTCACGTTCTCGACCTGACATCTCGGACGACATTGTTGCCGATGGGCTGGCAAACCACACCGGCCTTCGTTTTTCCGTGATGGAGAGCCCGGAGAGGGGGACCGAGCTTTCGACAATCGCGCTCACGTCGACCAGCAGCATCCGCCCCGCGGTGGCGACTCCCGTCGGTCGCGGAGGGTCGAATGGTTGTAGCGGCAACGACGATGACGTCGACGGGCAGAGCTGCGACGCGGCCTCTCCGACGACCGCCATGGTGGAATATCTGGACGAAAGGATGAGCCATTTACGCAGCTGGGAGGACCTGGACAACGACCCCCAGATGACCCTGTTGCGGACGACGGCGCCTCACATCCTCCGGCGACGTCAGCTGGAGTTCATCGAGTCACAGAAGCACGTGATCCGGCGGGTGGCGCACATGATCGCCCACAGCACCCTCTTTCAGTATTTGACGACAGTGACCATTTTTTTTAGTATGGCGTCGCTGTCGTTGAGTAGCCCGCTGAACTACCCGGACCACATCTTAGAGCAAATCGTGGACAAATCGGATGTCGTGATCGCCGTGGTCTTTTCGCTCGAAGCGTTGCTCAAGGCGTTGGACCTCGGCCTTTACCACCGAGACCGGATGAATTATGGCAAAGGGTACTTTCAGCACCGCTGGAACATCTTCGACTTCGCGATGACATTGTGCTCAGCATTCGTCGCGGTGGTTTATTTGTCGGGCGCAACCGGGGAGGTGACGAAGGTCGCGGATTACTTGCGCTTCACCCGCGCGTTGCGGGCGTGGTCCCTCGTCGGTAGGAGTCCACGGATGGTCATCATCTTTCAGTCGCTGGTGAGCTCCCTGTGGTCCATTGGCAGCGTGGCCTTCATCGCGCTGCTCGTGTGGGTAATGTTCTCCATTGGCGGCGCGCAACTCTTTGGAGGCCAGCTTTACGCGTGCACGAGTGTGGATTGGGGTGACCAAACCTACACCGGTGCGGGGATTTACAACAAGTCCACGTGCCTCGCGCAAAATTACACGTGGCAGAACTGGCGCCGGGACTTTGATAACGTCGGGGATGCGATGTTAACGCTCTTCGGCGTCGCGACGACGGATGAATGGATGGACGTTCTCTTTATGACGTCGAGCGTCAGTGGCGTCCCCGACATCGCGCCTTCGGGAAACAATCGTCCGATCTACGTACTGTTCTTGATGATCTACATGGTCGTCATGAACTTCTTCTTGCTCAACGTCTTCGTCAGCGTGCTCGTTGACTCATTCTTCGAGACGAAAAAGAGCGTCGAGAAGGAGTTGCGCGAGTCCTTGACGAGCGGCAAGGCCGCGGACAAGATCATGAGCGAAGTCGAGCGCCGGTTCTTTGACTTTTACCAGCGGGTGTTGGTCTACGTGAAACCACCCATCGACACGCCCTACGCGGACGACTCGTGGCGTCACCGAGTACGCCGGGTCGTGCGCTCCGCGTTCTTTGACAACGCCGTGTTCATCGTGGCCGGGGCACACATTATCGTGGAAGCCACGGCGTTTGCCAGCGAGCCGCCCCTCTATCTGCCAACGCTCATCTATGTGGATTTCGCGGCGACGATCGCCTTCTGTGTGGTGACTGTCCTGCGGATCATCACGTACGGCCTTCTGGGCTTCCTTCGACAATCGTGGGTGACGTGGGTCGAGATCGTGGTCAACGTTATTACGCTGACGGCCACGATTGGACGGTTAGTCTTCCCAAACAGCTGGATCTTCGAGTTGATGTCGCTTTTCCGAATCTTTCGTTTGACGCGTGTTTTTTCTGCCACGACCGGGCTACGTTTGCTCGTGCACACGTTGCGACAGTCGGCGGCGAATTTCTTGGCGGTCTTGTTTGTCGTCTTCTTGATCTTCTACCTCTTCGCGACGCTCGGGATGATGCTCTTCGGTCGTGTGAGCTGGAGAAACAATGCTACCGGCATAGACGACATGGCCAACTTTTCGCGCATCGACCTGGCCTTGGGCACCTTGTTACGCGTCGCCACCTTCGACAACTGGCAGCGCATCATGTGGGACGCGCAGATGACTCAGGGCTCCCGGGGCGACTCTGGCCCGATCCCTTGCGACGAAAACATCGGCGATTGCGGTCGGTCGCCCTACGTGACGGTTCCATTCTTCTTCGTGTTCATTTTCCTTGGGCAATGGATCGGCATCAACTGCTTTACGGCGGTGCTGCTTGAGAGCTTTTCAAGCGCCGAGACCATGGAGCGGATGGCCGTCAAAGAGGTGGACGTCTTGAACTTCCGACGCCTCTGGAAGAAGGTTAGCGGCGGCCGAGGCAAGACGATGACCACGCAACAGCTGTCCACGTTTCTGGTGCGACTTGGCGACTCCAGCCTCGGTCCGAGACTCCCTGGGAAAGATATTCGAGCGGCCCTGAGAGTGATGTCCCAGCTCGACATCGAAGTGCACAACAACCAAGTCACCCAGTCGGCGGTGTTTGATGCCCTCATGCGCTATTTCTACGGCGTGCCTCTACCGGAGAGCCCAGACCGACAGTTGCAGCGCGAAGTGTTGCGTTCGTTCCGACAAGTGGACGACAGCACGGCGCTCGCGGGCAGCCCGACGCGGCAGCGGGGTCAGTCCGTCTCTGGCACCTCGGTGCAACCATTGTCGCAAGTCGCGTCCGGCCTCCGAGTGTTGGCATCGTGGCGACTCTGGAAGGGCACCGTACGAGCACGGCGCGCCGCTCGCCTCGGCGCCGCCACCCCAGCGGCGGTTGCGTCAACGACGACCGCTCCACCGTGCCGAGTGGCGGCCTCCGTCACACGGTTTCCCCCCGATGACCCAGAGGACTTGGATCGCGCCGCGCAACGCACGGCGACGGCGCGCTCCGAGGGGTCCCCCAACAGCCGTCCCCAATTTCAGGACGAGGATCGAACGATGACGTCAGCCGACGGCGACGACGACACGAAGGCGAAGGGTGCACCATCGACAATCCAAACCGCAGGGACCACCGCGCCCGCGCCCCCGGCACTGACGGAGACAGATAACATCGCTACCGCGGTCAACGATGCGGCATCCACAAACCAGCAGCCCACGGCGGATAGCTGAGCCCCTTCGCGTGGTTTAGCTGCGGGGGGGAAGTTCCTTTCCTTTCCCTCGACTTGTCCTTCTTGTCCTTAGTTTGGCTCCGTTCGTGTTGGACGGTTTGCCGTTTGTTCGTGGCTTAACAGATTCCCCTTTCCTTCTCTCTTTCGCACGCCGTGTGGCTGTATCTTTTCTGCCACCAAGCCAACTCGCGCGATCACGTGTGCAGAATTCCAGAGGTACGCTAGCACGGCACGCTCTCTTTGTTTGTTGTTGTTTGATTTCCCTGATTTTTTTTCGGTTTTCGACTTCTGCGCCGACGCAGCACACACGTCAACTCTGCTGCAACGTATGAGGTCATCGGCGGTCGACGTCCCGCCACTGCGGTCGGTGGCTGCCCATCACCAGCCCCACCTCCACGGGGCGGCGGCAGCGCTTCGGACCCACCGCAGCGACGCCGCACCTAATCATTCTCCGTCGTCTCATCTTCTTCTTCACGCCAAGCTGCTGCCGCTGCCGCCCGACGCTGCGCCGCATCAGGCGGCCGACGCCCAGCTGCCCCGGCCGCAACAACAGCCGCTGACGGCGCGCTCCGCTGCCGTCGTCGTCGCTACGTCAAAGCCTACCGCCGCAGCCGTTCCAATCGATCGTCGTGGTGCCACGGAGGGGACGGAGGAGGTCATGCTTCGGTTTGAGGCGTGGACCGCCGCGTGGAGGGCTGACCGCGACGCGCTGGTGGACGCGCTGGCCGCGAAGGATGCGGAAATTTCGAAGTGGCGAAGGCGGGTCGCCGCGTCCCATTCGGTCGACCAGGAGGATGGCGATGGTCTCCCTCGTAGAAACCTTCGACGACCCTCCGCACGGCGGGATTCGGGAGGCCTGGACCCTGCCGACCACCCAACATTGGCGTCGACAGGTCAGCATCAAGACGACGCCCTTGCCCATGACCGCCAGCAGCATCCACACCGCCGCCGTGGCCACGACGTCGGTCGCCCCCCTCGAGCCGCCACCGAGGGGGGCGACAACGGTCACGGTGACGTCACGACGACGACGACGACGAATGGTAAGAGGAGCGACCGCGTCGTTCCCGTTGATGAGACCGCACGCGCCGTCCTCTCGCTGTGTCACGCGGAAGCGGCCGAGCGGTGGGAGGTCATGGCCGCGGAGCTTGCTTCCCGAGGGACGATCCTGGATCGGTACGTTCAGGACGTGAAGTGGCTAGCGGCGGCCGCCATCGACCGCTTTGCCTGGCGCCGGGCCGCGGAGCTGCACAGTGCCGCGATGGACGCGGCGACGCATCGTCGTGTGACGGTGGTGCCCAATGCCGGTGCGCCGCCGGCGGCGTCATTCAGCAGCGAACCGCCGCAAGGGGTGGAAGTCGCGGCGATTCCGCCCGGAGGGGCGAAGACATCGGCGTGCGACCGCCGAGGTATGAGCTCCGACGAGCTCCCCGCGAGCCAAGGCTATGTGCGGCAATATGGAGCTGCGTCGCTATTGCCTCCTGCGCGCTGGGCGCAGACGACGACGACGACGGCCACTGACATTATGCCACCCGCGCGCGGCGGCCATCATCCCTTCGGAGGCCCTCTAAGTGCCCCCGTGTCGATGAGCACGCCGACATCCGTGCCGTCGACGGCCCAGCCACCATCCGCGCCGGATGCGGCGGGTCGGCCCGCCGCCCTGCCGCTTCCCCCTTCTGCGCCAGCGCCCCCCCTTACCGCCACGGCCATCTCAGCCGACGACGGCGACGACCGGTTGCTCCTTAATGTCATCGACGCGCTGCTGCATGACGGTAATGGAAGTGGTCGCGGCGACCAGCAGAATGGGGGCGGCAGGGGCGACGAGGGGCCACCGCCGCTGCAGCCACTCCTGACGTCACCGAGGAGGGCGACGCCGCCACACAGCCGCGCCCACCTCAGTGACGCCGCGAGCTCTCCCATTCACGGTCCATTCGCGGGAAAGGCGTCCGACAAGATCTCCGTCTCCACCGAGACCCTGGCGTTGCCACGACATCCGCCTCGGTTTCCCGCAGAGCAACTTCAAGAGTTGGTGGACGAGCTCTACGCCGATGTCCGTTCCATCCTCCTCGAAGCCGACGACGGGGCGACACCGGCCGATGTCAGCTGATGTGTCTCGACACGACGCGGCGAGCCAAATCGCTAGTCACCCGCAATTTTGAGACCCCCCTCGAACGACGAGATATGGTCGTTGCGGCGGTGACTCAACCGATCCGACGGGCCCACATCGACAACGGCCCAATCTGCTACGTTGTTTCTTGTCTGTGTTGTTGGGAAAAGCATGTAGTACTCCTATCAGACCTGCGCTACTGTCTGTGCCCCCTTCTTTTACTCCTCCCCGTCGCCCTCCGCCGTGCTTCCCCGCCACCGTCTCAGATGGCATCGTCGTTTTCCACGCCTGAAGTGCTGCGCCTCGGCATTCGCAGCGTCGCGGCACCACAGCGTCCCACGCCTCCCGACGACGCCGCCCAGTATTTCGCCATGCTGGACCCCACGTGGCTACCCACCGCCCACGGCGTCGCCAACCGCTGCATCGCGGGGCAGTCCTCGTTGGTTCTTGCCATGGGGGCGGCCCAATCTGGCAAATCGACCACGTTATTCGGATCCCGTAACGGTAGGGCGCTCGGTCGCACGGGTTTGGTCCACGCGGTGGTCAACCGCTTATTTGACCTTCGTCCCAAAGGCACTTCCACTCCTCCATCGTTCGTTGTCGCGGTCCGCATTGTCGAGACAATACCACCTGCCGCAGCGGCCAAAGAAAAATTCCGCGACCTCTTGCAGCCTAGCGCGATCGATAAGTCGTTCTCGCTGAAGAAGGGCGGCAATAGCGGCGGGGCCCAACTGGTGACCATCGAGGGGGCCACGACGCTCGTCATCACGACTCAGCCGCACTTTCAACAGGTGTTAGCCGAGGCCCTGGAGATGCGTGACGTTTGCAGAGCGAACCGCACGAGTCCTGCGTCCCCTGCGTTGGCGCGCAGCCAGCATCTCATTGTACAAATCTCTCTCAACAACGGCCCGCTCTACGGTATGACGACCATCGTCGAGACTGGGGCGATGAGCGACGGGGCGTTGGCCACGGCGAATTTTTATGCGAGTGCCCCGGCGGGGTCGACGGCGCCCCCGACATCGACCAGCACCACCACGCTGGACACCTTGCTTCACTGCCTCGCTGAGTTCCGCGACGCCACTGCCGGGGCGTCTTCTCCGAGCGACCCCGTCACATGGCCGCCCAAGTTGCCTCCCAGCGTAGGCAAATCGCAGTTCACCTCTTTCCTCAGTCCTCACTTGGACGGCGGCTCCCACCTCGTTGCCGTCCTTCACGGTCGCGAGGAGACGGAGCAGCCTATCGGATACGCCACGGTGGACGTCCTGCAGCGATGGTCGCTTCGCCTCACGAAGGACACGCAACTATGTCCCATCTCCGGTCAGCGCGATCCCCGCGTGGCCGTCGCCGAAGCACTTTGTAACGAAATCGAAGCCATCAAAGCGTCGATCAAACTGATCGAGTCCGGCAACGCCCCTCCAGGCAGCGCCTCGAAGGCTGAGCTGCTTCAGGAGCTCGTCGACGCCACCGAGGCGTATCAAGAGTTCTCCGAGTCCGTCGAAGACCGCATCGCGCGGTCACAAGTTCTCGACAACCAACGCAAACGGGCAGTCCAAAAACTGACGTCCGATGGCAAGCTCACGCGCCTCATTGAACTACCGCGCTTAGTGCTGCTCAATGCTCCAGTGCCGCACAACATGCAGAGCTTTTACGACCTGCCCGTCGCACCTCTCACGGGGACAGACAGCGGGACGACATCGTCGTCGCCAAATGGAACCGCCGCCGACGTCCGGGTGTGGCTGGGCGACCCGCTGCTTGCATCCGACCCAACCGTGCAAGCGGGCGAAGTGCTACTGCTGACCTTGCCGACGGCCGCGGTGGGCGCCCAGAGCCGCCGCAACTATGGTGAGCTGTCCGTTTTCGCGAACCGGCGTTGCGTGGCATTGACGGCGGAGCCACAGTCCGACATTCGACTGAACGGCGAACGGTTGTCGGAAGTGTTCGACGGCACCGCGGGCGGGTCCACCGAGGTCCGGCGCCAGCGTTCGGCCACGCTAGCCTCGTCAGCGCAGCGCACCCTAGGCGACGCCGTCCGCAGTCGGGCAGGGACCGTCGCGGGCGGCGGAGCGCCGAGCTTTTCCTTCAACGACAGCTTCATCAACGCGGCCGTGGCGCTCCCGCCCATCCGCAATCCGACGGCCATCTTCCTTTCCGAGAACGACCGAATCGTGATTGGAAATTTGGCCTTTCGCGTGACGTTTCCTCCGGGTTGGGGAGGTCCCGATCTCACGGCTGCCGCCACCGTGGCCGTTTCCCCGACGGGGGAGCCGCTGACGCCCACGTCGGCGGCATCGGTGCGACTGCGTCCGCTCTGCGATTCGACGTCCCGCCGCGAGGAACCCTTTTCAAGGGCCGCGGTTGAAGGCGCGTCTGAGCAGCAGGAGCAGCAACGCTTGCTCGACGAATACGACCGCCTATGCACGCTTCTCGCGAAACACGCGGAGATGTGCGTGGGCCGTGGTTCGGCCGCCGCGCATGAGGCGGTGCCGAACGCCGCCAAGCTGCAGGATGATTTCCTCCGCACCCGCGCGGTCCTCGAGGCCAAGTACCCCGCGATGAAGAAAGCGGCGCCGCCCCCGATCGGCATTCCAAAGGACGCCCAGGAGGCGCTGAAGGAAGTCGAGAACGCGGAGGCCGCGAGACGAGCCACGCTCGAAGCCCAGGAGCGGGCGCGAAACGAAGCGGAGAGGGCAAGAAAGCTGGCGGAGGAGAAGGCAGCCGCGGAGCAGCAGCTCCTGCTCGAAGCAAAGCGGCGGGCACTGGAGGACCGGCAACGGCAGGAAGAGCGGTTGCGCGAAGAGGAACAGCGGCGACAGGATGAAATCGCCAACGCGTTGGCCGCTGCCGCCGCTCAGCCGGTCACTGTCCGTCGCACCGCCTCTCAGCTGCTCCGCGAATTGGCAGACGACGACGACCTCTTTGCGACGGCACCGGTCGTCCCTCCGCCGGTGCCTCCAATTCCCGACGTCGCGGCCGCCTCTGGCGCAGAAGGGGGGGCGGGTACGATGGACTTAGACCTCAATTCCCACCTCGTGGACGACGCGCTCCGTGAGTTGGACGAGCTGCTGCGAGGGTACGAGAAGCAAGTGAAGGGCGCACAGGAGTGGAAAGGCGGCGGCCCGCTCATCGCGGCCGACAAGGCCGTGTACCACGCACGGCATCCGTTGACGTACGCCGACCTATCGTCCACGTCCGGCACCGCCGACGAGCGGTTCGAAGGGGTCGCATGGAGGAAAAAGACGAAGAAGTTTTTCTTCCATTCGGGCGAATTCGTCGGTGTCCACCTCGTGCTCTCGGGCCATTTTTTGCACTATTTTTCGGCCGAGGTAAACGCTGCTGGGGGAGGAGGGGACGGAGCCGCCCAAAATTCACAAGGCACGAGTCAGCCGCGAGATGACGACAAGTCCGTGGGCAACTGCTACGTCTACGGCGCGGTGATCACACCTTGCGGCCCGATCGACCAGTACCCATTCTGCATCACGATTGTGCCCAGCGTACCGCGGAAAACGACCAAGTCGACCTTGGATTTCACCGACGCCAATTCGCTCACCCTCGCGTTCGTCAGCGACACGGTGCGGCAAGAGTGGCTCACGGCACTCGTGCGCGCGAGCCGCCCGGAAGTGCCACCTGAATTGGCGAAATATTTCGGTCGCGATGTACCGTTGAAGAATGCATCCGAACTCTCCCATCGCAAACCGGTCGAGCTGCAGCCTCGCGAAGTCAATGATTTCGCCACAGAGATCGTCGCGTCGCGTGTGGATCGCAAACGACTGAACGCCATGATCGAGGTGGATGCGTTGGCCGCGTCCGCGGAGCAGTCGGCTGTGCCCCCCGGCCCCGGCACGGTCGTCATCGGACTGCCCCCGACATCGTGTAGCGTCGTGCTGGACGAAGACGCCGTGGAGCCGAACCCGCTGGAGCAGCGGGCGCTCGACGCCACGCGCCGCGGCGTCATCGCGCCGCTGGTGACAGGGACGCTCACGCAGCCGTCCTCTGGCGCGATCCGGAAGCAACTGCTCCGCGAGAATGACGACCGCAACGCGGCCGTGTCCTGCGACGTCAGCGAGGGCGGCGTGCCCCTGCTGGCGGCGAGCTGCAACTTCGTGGGCAAGCTGAAGCTGTACCTCCGCTCATCGACCAAGCCAAGCGACGCCCGGCGCCGCGCCGGGGGCAGCGGTACGCTCGACGCAGCCTCCACGCACAAACGAATGTGGATCGTGGACCACGAGACGGGGACTGTCGAACTCATCGCCGATGCTGCGGAGAAAAAAGCAGTCGTGTTTGACGCCGCGACGCAGCTCATTCGCGTCGATCGGATCCACGACGCGTGGCAAACCGGCTGCCGCGTGAGCTTCTTCGTCGAAGGGTATCACACGTTTCTCGAGTATTTTGTGTCGCAAGCGGATCGGGAGCGCTTCTATGACTCGGTGACTGCGTGTCGCATCAACCAGTGGATGTACCTGCCGTTCATCGCCGTAACGCCGTTGAGCACGGACCAACCCTTCGACGCCGCCACCTTTCGCAAAAGCCAGCCGTTCGTGGCCTGGCAACGGGATGCGTGCCGCTCGGCCGAAGACGTGTGGCCGGAGACGCCGCCCACGACGGTGTCCATGACGCCCTGCGCGGTTCGTCGCGTCGTGTTGAACACGTCGTCGGCGGCGGCGGCGAAGCCCTCCGCCACCGCCGCCGCCGAGGAGCACAGTGCCATTCTGTGTGCGTCCACTCAACTCTTCGAAGGACTACGCATTTGGACAGGGACCGTCAATGTTCGCGGGGTCCCTTTCGAAGATGGCGCCGCCTTCAGCCACTGGATCCCTTTCTTACACGCCGACATCGCGGCCATCGCGGTGCAGGGCACCCAGTATCAGTCCTACAAAGGGCAGTTTACCGACTTTGTGGTCCGTGTCTCGGGCGAGCAAGACTTTATGGTACTGGAGTCGGCATGCATGTTCGACGTCTGCCTCGTGGTCGTCGTACGCCGGCCCTTGTACTCCTTGGCGCAAGCGATTACCACCGTGACGGCTCCCTCCGGATTGGACTGTCTCTACGGCGAACGAGGCGGCGTCATCGTGACCTTCTCCATGCTGATGTCGACCTTCGCTTTTGTGGCTGTGCACCTTCCCTCTGCGGAACCGGATATTCGGCGATTCGTTTTCAGCGAAGTGGTCGCCGCCGCGGCGACGGCTGACGATGCGGTGAATTTGCACGATGGGGTGGATGACTTCACGGATCTTCTATCTCGCACGGACCACGTCTTCTTCATGGGCGATTTCAACTCTCAGTTCACCTCAAAAGATTGGCCAAACTGCGAAGCGTTGGCCAAAGCGGGGCAGTATACGAAGCTCGCGCAGACGGCCGATCAGCTCGTCAGCGACTGTGCTGGGAAACGAGTGGCGCTGGGATGCACGGAAGCCTCAATCGGGTTCCCCCCAACCGCGCCGATCGTCGAGAGGCACGCGGTGTTCAGCGCGAGCGGCGCGTTACATGGTTCGATCTCCGCCACGCAGATCATGCCGCGCAGCGCGCCGCTCGGTCGACAGCAAGGAGTGCTCGCGAAAGTCATCGCGCCGCCCGAGTTGCATCTGTGTTGGCCGAAAGGGCAGCCGCCGTCGTCGTTGAACGTTGATGGAAACGGCTGTACGCGGTATTCCGGTCGCGTTCTATTCGCCTCTCAGAGGCCCGAGCGGACCCAAGTAACGATGTACAAGGCGTCGTTCGAATGGGCAGGGTCCGGGCATGCCCTCGTTTCCGCTAGCTTTTCAGTGAAAGTGTTGCGGCATTGCCCCTTGTCGTTTTTCTTACCCGCGACTTCGGGCCTCTCCTCGTCGGATGGGGGCGCGGCCGCCGCGGCAACTCAACAACAGCTTGGCATTCGAATCTCGCGCTTCAAGCTCACTCGTCACTTATCGCTGGTGTCTCCGACGACCACGAATCGCGGACACGGAGCGTCCAGTCGGCTCGTTCTTCGCATCGGAAGTCCACAGGGAATGTTCCCGAGCAAAGAGTGCAGCTTGAAGGATCCGTCAGTTGCTTCTGGCGGCCAAACGCAACCGGACGAAGAACTCGTCAACTGTGTGTTTGCGCCCGGAAGTGCGATGGCGACCGAATTCGTGGCGCAAACGACGCTAACCTTTTCCATCTTGGAGAGGCCGGAGGAAGCGGTGGGCACCGCTGTCTCCGCGTCGTCACCGCCGCTCCCGGTCGTGATACACGGCAGCTGCGGGGTCCCAATCGACAGACTTTGCTCGAAAAAGTTGTGCAGTGGGACGAGCGGCGCGCGAGACCCGCCACCTGCCCAGACTGTGCGTGTGACCATCACACGCGGCGGGCGATTGGTGACGTCGGCCACCTTTCTGGCTGAATTTTGTTTGTTGTAGCACCGGGGAACGATGAATGTCTTCTCCGTTGTATTGTCGCATCCCCCCCTTCTGAAACTGCACCCTCCTTCTTTTTATTGCTCACAAAAAAACAATATGAAGGAAACGAGTGAAAGACACAGAAGTCCATGCCAAAGTATCAGCACGCCAGCCGAGGTCGGTGTCGATTCAAGGAAAGAAATGTGTCCCTCCCTTCACGAAAGGAAACAGACTTCGTCCTTTTTTTTTGGTTGCTGTGTTTGTGGTGCATCGATCGCCAATTGTATGGCCTCTCCGGGAGGAGGCGAGTCGGCCGCCTTTGCCGCGAACCGCCGTCGGCTGCTTTTCAACGATGGGGATCGTCCGCTGGACATGTCGTGCGAGTATGGGTTTCGGGCCTTCTCCATGCTGGTGCTGCCCGACGGTCGCACGTTAATCGGCGGCCACAACGACGGACGCGTAGAAATACGCCACCCGTCCGACGGCGCGTTAGAGCTGACCCTCGACGGGCATGCCGCCGCCGTGCTCTCCATTGTTCTCGCGAGCGACTCCATTTTCACGGCGGGCGTTGACCGTTGCATTCGTCAGTGGTCCGCGATCGACTTTGGCTTCATCCGGGAGATGCTCGGCCACACCGGGATGATCCTCGCGATGGCGGCCGCCCCGTCAAATAAGCGATGTGGCCTCTTCTCGGCGGGCGACGACGACGAGATCTATCAGTGGAATTGGGACACGGGGGAACTCGTGTGGTCCTTCAAAGGCCATCACTCACCGATTAACTGCCTCGCGGCCACGACGACCACGTTGTTTGCCGGCTGCTCTCAGGGTAAAATCTACGTGCACTCCCTCGGATCGCGCCGCCGACTGCTGTCGGTCGTCGACGGCCGGTGTGATGGCCCAATGTGGGCGCTCGCGTGCCAGTTGGACTGCAGCTTTCTATACTCCGCTGGACAGGATGGGGTTGTGCGCGTCTGGAAGCACACCGACGTGGACACCAGCGTCCACCCTGTATACCTCTGCGACCTGGTGAAGCCTGGCGCCGCTCCCAGAGACGTCAAGGGACCGTATTCGACCCCGGCGGGCGGCCCCGCTGGCGGAAGTGGAGCGGGGAAGTATGAGAAGCATCAAGCTGGAAAGTATCCATCCGCGTCGTCCACCATTGTCTCCGAAGGCGTGACCAAGCCGACCTTTTTCGATCGGCGCACCGGCGTCGATGCCGTCCGCTCACTGTACGTCGCGGATGACACGCTCTTCGCGGGGACCAATGACGGCGCGGTCGTCATTTTTGACGTGTCGGCAGATACCGTCATGCCTTTAGGGGGCAGAACGGAACGGAGGGGCGGTGGTGGAACCGACGAACTCGTCGTCGTGGACACGGGCTACTTGGAGACGCTGCAGGGGAGCTTTTTCGTGGAAAAAGCTCAATTGGGCACTCCGGCTGGCGGCGGTGGAGACGGCCTCAGCGGCGGCGAGATGGTGAACCGTCTCGCCGAAGACTTTTCCTCAGGGGACAACCTAGAGGAAAAAAGCCTCAAGCAGCGCATCGCTCAGTTATCTCTGCAGAACAATCAGCTCTATGCTTGCGGCTTCGACGGCTTCGTCGTGCGGTGGAACGTGCTCGACCAACTCACAGAGACGCAGGAGATCATCCCGCAGCCCCCTTTCCTTAGCTTTGCCACCGATGGGCAAGGGAACGTCTCGGCGGTTAACACGTCGCCCCCGGAACAACTACACCAGCGGCTTCTCGCCCTCGACGCCAGCAAAGCCGCCCTCCGGTACAAGGACTTGCCGATTAACTACGTGATCGATGCGGTGGCGACGAAAGTCAAAGGGTCGTGGCTCACGTCTGAGGCCATGGGCTACATTCCGTTCGTCATCATGTTCTTATTCTTCGTCATCGCGGACATTGACATCTTCGCCGTTTATCAAATGAACTCGGCGTACCGGTCCGCGATCGATAAGACGTCCTTCGGCACCTTCAAGGAGCCACGGTTCTTCGCCGGCGGCACCGATAGCGGCATCACCAGCGCCCGGTGGTGGAACCAATTTTTCACGCGCACGTTCATTCCGAACGTCTGGTCATCGAGAGCCGCCCCAGCGGCAACCACCACCACCACCAGCGGCAACGCGTCGTCGTCGTCCTCTGGCGCACCGGCGACGTCATTTCGGCGCTTTCAGGCTCTCTCCATTTTTGGACAAAACGAAATTGTGGGTTCCATTCGCATTCGGGTGAAACGCGCGAGCAAGCAGAGCTGCAAGATTCCCGCGTGGAGGAAAATTCGCGCGCCGACGCCGTTGGAACTGGAGGCTCGAAACAGCTTCCTATCAACCACCACAACCGTTGCCCCTGCGGCCCCGAATGCCACGACGTCACCAGCTGCCGCCACGCAATGGGCTGCTTTCAGCTCGACGACGTCGCCGACATTTGCCTCGGATTGCTTCGGAAAGCTCTTCAACTCGTTCTCCTACATTCCTGGCCGAGACGCCGCCGCGAAAGAGGCGACCGAGCCATACGCATGCGCCTACGGAACCACGTGCCAATGGTCGCCGTCGGATTTGCAGCGCGTTCTAAACTTGACTTCCGGTCGCTTCACTCATAGCGCGACTGACGGTGTGAGCGTACGGGCTTCCGAGTCCTACACCGCTGGCGGCTACTCGACCTACATCCCAACTCACCTGACGTTGGAACAAGCGCTCGAGGCGGCCACCGTACTCGCGAACAACGGCTTCGTCGACGACGTGACCACTCGCCTCGTCGCCATTGAGTTCTTTCAGTATAGCCCGCCAACGGGCATTTACATCTTTCATCAGTACATTTCGGAAGTGTACCCCGGTAACTGGTGGTTTAATCGCGCGACCCATCGACCGTTTAAACTCTTTTCGATTGCCGGAAGGACGTTTCAGATTATCTACGACGCGGTCTTCTTCGTCTATGTGCTATGGTGGTTGGTGCTCTTCTTTTCCAACATGGTCCGTTACTATCGCACCTTCGGCCACGTGTTTGGGTACTTAGCCGACGTGTGGGCCGTGTGCGATTTGCTCAACACGGCGATTTTCATGGGGACTTTTTACTACCGCTGGAATTGGTATACGGTATCCCTTCAGCAAACACTTCAGCGGCCATTCGACGCCTCTATGTTTCCCGTAGGTTTAGAAAAAGTGGAGGACCTTTTCACCAACCAGTCGTACTTGAACGCCGTCAACACGGTGCTCACGCTGCTCAAAGTCATGAAGTACGCTCAGCTGTCGGAGAAACTGAATCTATTGACGCGCACGTTAGCGAAGGCGCAAGGGCCCATTGTCGGCGTTCTGTTTCTCTTTATTTATTTCGTCTTTGCATTTTCGTTGGCCGGAAACGTTTTGTACGGTGAAAATGTGTTTCACTTTCGCACGTTGGACACCGCGTACAACACGCTGCTCCGCTGGCTCGTCGGCGACATGGACTACGACGCGCTCTCGGACACCGCGAGGGCCGCGACGCCAGTTTATTTCTGGGGCTACCGGATCGTCGCGCAGTTCATTCTTTTGTCGCTCCTCATCGCCGTCCTATCCGACGCTTTCCAAGAGGCCGTGGATGAGCGGCTGCCCATCCCTTTGGACACGGCCATTCTCCGCGTGGCGGGCGACATGAGGCAGTTCTTCTTGCCACAGTATCTTCGCGTGACGGTGCTCCTCATCCTCCGCCGGTCGAGCCGCGCGAAGGTCGTGCAGGAGCAACTCAAGCTGCTCTTCGCGTATCGTGAATCGCAGTTATCGGAGGAAGCCAAAGCGCAGCAGGACTTCGACGAATTAGACCACCACTACATTACAAAGCAGTTCTTCTCCGAAGAGTTGCTGCCCGACGTCGTCAAGGACGCCACCCTCAACTTTCTCGATGAGGTTTGGTACGACTTGGCCTACGAGTACCACTGGCGGCTGCAGGACGCAAACCATCGGCAGGAGCACGACCTGAAAGGGACCGCGGAGGAAATCCTCGCCGGCCGACTGAGCGTGCTGCGAACGCATCTGTCCACGTACGATCGCCCCGCGAAGGAATTCTCGCGCGTGCTCTCCGCTCTGCGTTCCGCAACCAGTCAGTTTGGCGGATACGTTCCCAGTCCAGCGGGCATGTTGGAGTCCGTCGACTTTGGTGGGAAAGCCCAAATCAATCAGAGCATGGACTTCGCGAGCGCGACGCGCCGCCGAGTCGTCGCGCGCACCGTTCGGAGAGGGTCACAATTAAACAATGATGACGATGTCAGTGGAACATTTGGCGGCGCGGACGGTGCGAGTCAGAACTCGCCCGGCTCGCGGCCGGGCACAGGCAACGGTGCGGCAGTCATGAGAATACGACGCCGGAGGTCGTCGAATTCATTGCTGAACACCACGGCGGGAGGCGGTGTGAGCGGCGGCATGGCCGACGGCGATAGCCTTCTGGAGGATGCGGTTCACGCGGTGTCGACCGCCGCCTCAAATGCAGCCATTGCGCTCCAGGAAGCGTAAAAAAACCACCCACTCCAAGAAGGGACGGAAGTCGTGTGCGCCGGGAGGGTGCAAGGGCGTGAACACGTGAAACGAGGCGACTCCCTCACCGAGGTCACCATATCGATGTCGACGAGGACCGTTTTTGGTAGAACGAAGAAAAGCGTCAATCAACAAAAAAAGACACCGATCGAAACTCACTTCGCGACACCAATCTCTCTGTTTCGGTGCGGCAAATGTATTTCTACTCAAATCGTGTTCCCTCTCTCTCCCTCTCTCTCCCTCCCTCTCCCTCCCTCTCCTCGCTTCGTCCCCCCATTCCCACATGTGTCTCACTCTGAATCGTTTCCCCCTGTCAGTGATTGAATTTGGTGACGTGTTTGCCGTCTCAACGCCACGTTTTCAGAGGGAAAATACACTTTGATTGCTTTGCGGAGGGAAGAACAGAAATTGGCGGCGAGAGGTCCGTGTAATAGGAGAAACTGCAACAACCACTTCCGGAGAGGTGCCCCCCTCAGCTGTCATTTTTGTCAAATGCCGCCAAAGGCCGCAGCTGATCCCGAAAAATTTCTACGTAGTGGGCCAAATGTCCACGAGCTACACATTGACATCGGCATGGTCCCCGGCATGCGGGTCCCCGGCATTTGCTTCGTCGACGAAGAGATGAAGCGGCAGCTCACGTTCGACTTGAGAAATTCAGGCGGCCGGAAATATTTTGTCTCCTTGGCGCAGGTCGCCAACGTGGCGTGCCTTCCTGGCATCGTGAAGCACTCCATCGGCTTACCCGATATGCACACGGGATATGGGTTCTCCATTGGAAACATCTGCGCCGTTGACACTGCGGACCCCAACGCGGTCGTGTCGCCGGGCGGCATTGGGTTCGACATTAACTGCGGGGTTCGTGTGATCCGGACCAACTTGCACGAGCGCGACCTCGCAGATATCAAGGAGCAGCTGGCACAGAGCATCTTCGATCACGTTCCCGTCGGGGTCGGCTCGGAAGGCATCCTTCCCGCGACGGGGCCTGTCTTGAGGAGCGCGATTGAGCACGGTATGGACTGGTCGCTGCGCGAGGGCTACGCGTGGGCGGAAGACAAGGAGCACTGCGAAGAGTACGGCCGAATGCTGAATGCGGATGCCACGGCCGTTTCGACGCGCGCCATGAAGCGCGGCTTGCCGCAGCTAGGGACGCTTGGGGCGGGGAACCATTTCATCGAGGTGCAAGCGGTCGAAGAAATTTACGACAAGCGGGCGGCGGGTCGCATGGGCATCGATCAGATCGGCCAAGTCGTCATCATGTGCCACTGTGGCTCCCGCGGCTTTGGGCATCAAATTGCGACCGACAGCCTCGTCGCCATGGAGAAGCACATGGCGGAGCAGGGGATCGTCGTCAACGACCCGCAGCTCGCCTGTGCGAAGATTGCGTCCGAAACCGGGCAGGCCTACTTGAAGGGCATGGCCTGCGCGGCCAATTACGCGTGGGTCAACCGGAGCTCGATGACCTTTCTGCTCCGTCAAGCGTTCATGAAAATGTTTCCTGGCGAGACGGCGGACGATCTGGACATGCAGGTCGTCTACGACGTGAGCCACAACGTCGCTAAATTTGAAGAACATTTGGTCGACGGCAAGCCGCGCTCGCTTTTGCTGCATCGCAAAGGCAGTACGCGCTGCTTTCCCCCGTTCCACCCGTCCATTCCCGTGGACTATCAGCACATCGGCCAGCCCGTGCTCATCGGCGGATCCATGGGCACGAACAGCCACATCATGCTCGGCAACGACACGGCCATGGAGAAAGCGTTCGGATCGACGTGCCATGGCGCGGGGAGGAACACGAGCCGTGCGGCGCAGCGGCGGGAGGCCGATTATCGCGACGTCTTGGCAACGTTAGGAGAGAAGGGCATCGCCATTCGGGTCGCGTCGCCACATTTGTTGATGGAGGAGTGCGCCGAGGCGTACAAGGACGTCAATCAGGTCGTGGGTGTGTGCCAGCGCGTTGGCTTGGGGACGAAGGCCGTCAAACTTCGACCTCTTATTGTCGTGAAGGGTTGAGCCACGCAGGAAAACGGCCCCCTCGCCGTTCTTTGCCAGATCGAGGAGGCTGCATTTCTCTTGTTTCTTCAGCCGTGAAATTATTGATGGTTGGAACTTCGTCGTGTTTTTTTTTGGAGTGGTGCGACTAAAATACTAGTACAGCAAAACTTCCAAAACACAGAATCCGATAGAATATTTCGAGCAAAGGAAAAGAGGAGATCCATTGGAGATCTCATATGGGCTTGCTAACCATCATCAAGAAGACGAAGGCGAAGGAGCGCGAGATGCGCATCCTTATGCTGGGCCTCGACAACGCGGGAAAGACCACCGTTGTCAAGCGCTTCTCGAACCAGGACATCACGACGATTTCGCCCACATTAGGATTTCAAATTTGTCCGTTGGCGTTTCGCGGATTTACGCTCAACTTATGGGACATCGGCGGCCAGCAAAGTCTGCGCGCGTATTGGCGGAATTACTTTGAGCAGACGGATGGCATCGTTTGGGTTGTCGATAGCAATGATGTGGGACGGCTGCAGGACTGCAAACGAGAGCTTCACACGTTGCTGCAGGAGGAGCGACTCGCAGGGGCCACCTTGCTCATCTTTCTGAACAAGCAGGATATCCCCGGGGCGCTGCCCAAGGAAGCCATCGCCGAGGTTCTAGACGTAGACAAACTTCGATGCGGCGGCCGGCGGCACGTGAATCTGATGGCGTGCAGCGCCGTGACAGGGGACGGCTTGCTGGCGGGCGTGAGCTGGATCGTGGATGACATTAGTAGCCGCGTGTACATGTCGAGATGACGGGCACGGAGACGAACTATCTTTTGCTTTCTTTGCGCATCCAGTGAATTCCACCCGGTGAACTGGCCCAACCCTCTGGGGGGTTCGCGCGGCACAAAAAAAAAGAGTCCCCCCGGTGGCAAGAAATTGATTCAAGCATCATCACAAGATATGGGTTTGAACAACTGTCCTCCTGCCACCATTCCCTCTTCAGAAAAAAACACACAAACCTCCTCCCTATTACAATTTTCTTTTAGACAAACAGAGGAGGAAGGAAAAAGGAAACCGTTTTCTTTTCTCGCTCGATTTTTCCCGACGACTTGACAACAACAAGAAGAGCAGCAGCTCGGGCAACCCAACCTCCCAAACCACCGCCAACGACGCGACACGACGGCGAGAAATGGTTAGCTGGTGGCTCATTCTGATTGCGATCATTCTGTCGTTTTTGGTGCTCGGCCTCGTCTTCTACTTAGTGTTCCTTTACTCCTCGGAGGAGGATCGCAACCAGGCTTGGCTTCCCAAAGGCATTGTGATTCTAGGCTTATCGCTCGCATGCTTCAACGTCTTGCTATTGCCGTACGATGTGGCCAACCGCATGAACCCGGCGGTCGCCGATTCCACCGGAGGCGGAATTAACACCGTCCTCTTGTGGCAGATCATTATGTATGCGATCGCGGTGATGACGTTTTTGATCGTTCCCTTTTGTATGATCTACTACGAGAGCATGGACCCCGACCAGCCTAACGTGTGGTCGCAAATTAAGCCGGCCATCTGCGGCACGTTGATCACAGTGACCATCTTCGTCATCCTGCTCGTCGTCCTCTGGCTCGTATTGGGGAAGGCGGAAATCCCCTACGTCAACTACACGAGCGGCGCGCAGAATTGCACGGCCGATGCTATCGTATCGTGGGGTAGCGCCAGCAGCGACGCGACGCTGGAAGTCCGCGTGAGCATTTTCGTCTACCTCGTGGGGCTCATGTCCGCGATTGGGTGGCTGTTGTTCTTTATCTTTGGCGGCATCGGCCTCGCTGCGCTGCCCATGGACCTGATTAAGGACTTCCGCGACCGGCCGAGGCCCATGACGGTGCATGAGTACGCCGCGCGCAAGGAAGCCATTGGCGCCGAGACCGTGAAGCTCATCGAGGACGGGAAGAATTTAGAAAAGTCGACCTCCATCGGCCGCAAAAAACGCCAAAAGACGATGCTGTTCCGTCGGAAGGTCGCCGCCCTGGAGGATGCCTATGAGAAGCTCACCATTAGCTACGAGCAAGGGGGCGGCTCGATCCTGTCTCAGTTCGTCGGTCTCGTGGTGGGCATCCTCGGCGTGCTCCTCTCCATCTGCTGGGTGCTGCACATCATTCTCTACAACATGACGAATGTCTGGCCGTTCCTCAACATCTTCTTCATCTCGCTCGATAGCGCCTTTTCGCTCCTGGGCACCGTCGCCTATGGCATCTTCGCCTTCTACTTACTGTGGTGCGTCGTGAAAGGGTGCACGAAGTTCGGTCTCTCTTGCCTCATCTTCACCGTCTACCCGATGAAATTGAATGGCACGATGATGAACGCCTTCCTGTTCAACACGCTGCTCATCTTGATCGCGAGCGTGAGCTGCGTGCAGTTTTGCGCGATTTCGTTCCGGGAGTATGCGTCCAACACGGCCGTGGACACGCTGTTTACGACCTATGTCGCGCGGTTGAAGTACATCAGCTATTTGATCATCTATCTTCAGTACCCGATGGCGGGCATTTCGTTCCTCTCGTTTTTGTGGCTCGCGTTGAGGCCCAAATGCTGCGAGCCGAAGCCGGACAGCGACGATGACGAGTAGACGAGCGCTTCTTTTGGCCACTCCCCTACGTCGGGCGCTCCCTCCTTGGGACGCCGGCCGACAAAACGAGGTCGCGGCTATTCTTTGTCCCTTTTCGCTTGGTACTGTTTTGTTCGTTCTTTTTTTTTCTTCGTGTCTGTGTGTGTTGGGGAGCCAGTAGGTTTCCGCCGTACTGTTTTGTCGTCGTGGCATTCTTTGTTGCTTTTCCCCCTTGGCGCAGCTGATTTTGTGGTGGCGAAGAGATGCGATTGATAACCACTTCCGTGCGTATGGGGAGGGACACTTCAGCACGGGCGCCCCGTTTGGAAGCGGGCGTCCTTTTGTTGTTCTCCCTTCTTTTCTGGACGAAACACACAGCCGAGACGCCGACGACACCGCCGACGACAACCCACTGATGGACATCATGAATCGGGTCGAAGCCCTCGTCGTCCTTGACATGGATGGGCATCGGTTGTTTGGAAAATATTTCCCCAACGTGGCCGACCCGTCGAAGCCACCCTCCTGGCCAACGGTCGAAAGCCAGGCGAATTACGAACGCGTCCTTCACACGCGACTCCGAGATCCCCGCACCAACGGAAGCACCACCACGGGCTCGAGCCAAGCCAGCGCGGATGGCGACATTATGCTCTTCGAAGGGCACACCCTGATCTTCAAAGTAGATCCGGAGCTCACCTTCATCATCATCGGGAGTGCCGATGAGAATGAGTTACTGCTCTCTGCGGTGCTGTCGTGCATCTACGAGGCGTTTCAGCTGCTCACCAAGTGTTTAGGATCCGTGGACAAACGCTTATTCCTCGAGCACTACGACTTGTTCATCCTTTGCGTGGACGAAGTGCTGGACGATGGGATCATTCTGGAAACGACGGCAGGCGCCGTGGTGCAAGAAGTGCAGCCCTACGTGAAGCCAGATAATGCCACGGCCGAAGGGGCCAAAAAAGCCCTCAAGTCGATCAACAAATACTTGAAGCAGAACCTTTGAACGGCGTATTGTGGTGTTTCCTCTGATTTTCATCTCCGTTCTACTTTTTGTCCACGAGGGGAGACGCAAAAGGGGGGCCGCCGATGCTGATCGTTGCCGTCCCACACAACAATGAGAGAACGTCGTCTCCCAGTTGTCGCGTCGGTCTCTCATCCATTTGTGTTTCCCCGTCTACTGGCTGCTCCTCAAAGCGTCAGTTTGAGTATTGAGTTTCTTGTTGAAAAATACCATATATGTCCGCCACCGTGGACGATGCGGACGAAGAGTCGCCGCAGCCCTCCCATCCGCGCGGACGCTCGTCGTCGATTCTCGTGCGGCCCTCACCAGAAAGCCGTAGCGGCAACCGGCAGTGCGTCGTCATTCAGGCCGCGAGTGACCCAACGCCCGCTGCCACGGATGAGGACAGTCCGTTCTCTCGGGATCCCGGGCCGCCGTCGTCCGAGAGAGAGAGGCGTCCATCAAGCTCAGAGGATCACGCCACTGGGACAGCGAGACCGCGCTCCACATCCGTGGGCGGCCGCCGAATGAGCCTGCGAGAAATGCGCCGCATGAGCGCCACGCAGGCGATGCGGCCGGAGACGGCCAGTCAGCTACAGCGGATGCGGGAGGAGGAGGAAGCCGCGAAGAAAAAGGCCGAAGAAGAGGCGGCTGCCCAAGCGGACAGCACCGACGACGACGAGAGCGACCAGAGTAGCAACAGCAGCGGCAAAGGCGACGACGCCGGTGCCGAGGACGAGGACGACGATCCGGCGGCGCACCTCCACGATCGCATCGCCTGCTTTCGTATTCCACGGCACAGCACAGCGCTCCAAAGTTCGTCACTCTATTTCATCGGTCAGGACAACCCAGTGCGCCGCTTCCTTTATGGCCTCTGCCACCATAAAGCCTTCGAGTCGTTTATCATTGGCTGTATTTTACTCAACTGCGCCGTCTTGGCCCTCGACGATGCGACACGGACGGACGATCCGATTTGGGTCACCAACTTAAACTATTTTTTTATTACCGTCTTCTCGGCCGAATTAGTCATCAAGGTGATTAGTTTCGGCTTCGTGTTGCACCCTGGCGCCTATCTCCGCAACCATTGGAACCAGCTCGATTGCATCATCGTCATTCTGAGCTATTTGCAACTGATTCCTGGTTTTGGAAATTTCACGGCGTTCCGCGTGCTCCGGGTGTTGCGTCCGCTGAGGTCGATGAACGCCATCCCGCCATTGCGCTTCTTGGTGACCATTTTGCTCAAGTCGGTGGCCGGGTTGGTGAACGTGTTCATGCTCGCTCTCTTCCTGTTCAGCATTTTTGGTATTTTTGGCGTTCAATTGTTTCAAGGCTCACTTCGATACCGGTGCGTGGATCCCTTCACCAATATCTCGACGGCCGTCGCTTGCCACGGCGCGGAAGTCACCGGATTCCTCGCGCGTGACTGCGTGGCTCCCTTCCAGTGCCGAAACATTGGCGTGAACCCGAACTACGGCATGACGAGCTTCGACAACATTCTCTGGGCACTGCTGATCATCATGCAAACGATCACGCTGGAGGCGTGGTCCGCGTTGATGTACGACGTCATGGACGCCGTGAGCGCACTCGCGGCCATTTACTTTGTCCTTTTGGTGCTTTTCGGTGCCTACTTAGTCCTGCAGTTGGCGCTGGCCGTGATTTCAGCTGAATTCGAATTTGCAACGGAGCAGGCGGAGGAGCAGGCCGCGAAGGAGGCGGAGGCGCTCCAAGGCATGAAGGTCAATAAGAAGGAGGCCGCGCGAAAGAAGGCGTCGTTGGAGCGGTCGGGTATGGCCAACACCGAAGAAATCCCGGCGGAGTATCTTGCGAAGCTGATCCGAATTCCTGACGCGGTCTTGGCAACAGGAGGTTCCTTCCGGTCAAAGAAACAACCTTTGTCCAAGGATGACAGCAGCCCGCCCCTCGGCGATGGGGCCGTGCGGCCCTCAACCGTTGCATTGCCGACGTCACCGCTCGACGCGACGCTTCGCACCGGCGGATCCGCGACCAACAACACCACCACGGTGGAGAATAAAAGTACTGCCTCGCTGGTCTCGCCGACCAGTCCCACCGAATTGGCGGTCGGTGTGGTGTCCCCGAAAACGGACATATCGGCCCCGTCGCCCTTATCCACTTCGATGAAATCACCACGAAGGAAGACGATTCGCATCCAAGACAAACGAACGACCGACGATCCGACGGGCGACGACGCGGCGGCGGCGGCGTCGAGCTGCGGCATGCTCACTCGCATGCGCCGGCACCTCTACCGTGTCATCGAGGGCGACCCGGACATTGAAATTGGAAAGGATCAAGAAAAGACAACGCTCTTCGCGAAGTTCATCCTCATTTGCATCTTTATCAACACGGGTTTGCTGGCCGCCGATCACTACGGCGCACCCCCGTTGCAGGAAAGAATCTCGTCATACTGCAACATCGTTTTTAGCGCCATCTTTGCGCTCGAGATGACCCTCAAGGTCGTCGCCATGGGGCCCAAGGCGTATGTGAGCGACGCGTTTAACTGCTTCGACGCCATCATTGTCACGATCTCGATCGTCGAGTTGTCGTTGGGGTCCGGCGCGCGATTCAGCGTCTTTCGAACGTTTCGGCTCCTTCGAATTTTCAAGTTGCTCAAGAACTTCCCAAGTTTGCTCGCGATCGTCAACGTGCTTCTCTTCGCCATCCGCGACACTCTTTTTTTGATGGTGCTGCTTTTCTTGTACCTCTTCATCGCCTCGCTCGTTGGCATGCAGTTCTTCGGGGGCCAGATGGACTGGGAGAACAGCCTCAACCCGGAGGTCCGGTCGACGTTTGACGACTTTCCCGCCGCCTTTCTCACGGTGTTCCAAGTGCTGACGCGCGACAACTGGCCGACGTTAATGACGCGCGCGATGGCCGTCACGAGTCCGGCCGCGGCGACGTATTTCATCTTCGCCGTCTTCACGGGGGACCTGGTCATTCTCAACCTCTTCCTCTCCGTGGTGATTAGCTCCTTCGACAATGTCGGCAAACCGGCGGAGGACCTCGCAGAAAAAGAACGGCGGAAGGAGGAGGCGAGCGCCGCGGCCAGGAGTCGCAAGCGCATGATGTCGGTCACGCTGACAGACGGGTTGCAAGGGAAAATCACGGATTTTTCTCAGCTCCAGGATGGATCTCCGTTGCCGGGAGAAAGGAACGCCAAACTTCTGTCGAAATCGTCCGCGACGGTCTTGCTCACCGATGCGTTTCACCCGGAGCTCGTGAAGCAGGCGACGACTAGATCGGAGATGAAGCGGCAGGAAGACGAACAGAGGCGTCAACGGCAAGACGCCGCCGATAAGGAGGAGGAGGAGGGCAGCAGCGATCCCCCTGCGGATTCGTCACCGCTACTGCCAGTCCAAAGCGGCCCGTCACGGAGTCTCTTCGAGGATCCGGACGACGAGCTCATGGGCAGTCCTCCCTTTGGACCCGCCGGCCGTGGCGGAAGCAATACCATTCTTGGAGCCGGCATTCGGACGTTGGCGCAAGCGGCCATGGACCGCAAGGACAACACGATGGGCACCAAAGAGGTCGGCATATGCAGCAAATGCGGCGATGCGATCTATGAACCGCTCCCCACGCCGTCTCGGTTGGTCGTGGCGCCCACGCCGCAGGAGCTGCACGACCGCATCTGCGACCGGGTGCAGGTCCGAAAGGCGAAAGAGGCGGTCATCGCATCGATTCTGGACGAGCTGCAAATGCGCATCGAACGCGCGCGGCGTCGCGTGGGAAGGCAACTGCCCACAACGCGGGATGTGGAAGACCTCTTCGGCCGCGCGTGGGAAGTCGGCTTGCTTCTCGGCGACGATGTGAGCGAGCAAACCGCCTCACCGAGTTGGGAAAAGCTGCGAAAAGCGATTCTGGACGAACGGAAGATCGTGCGACTGCACGTGGGGGAGGACCAAATCGGCGGATCGCTGATCAGTTACACCAAAGCGAACGTGCCGAATGAATTGAAAACGAACGGCGGGACGTCGCTGTGGCTATTTGGCAAGCGGAACACCTTCCGCATTCTTTGCACCCGATTCGTCTATCACCCGATCTTTGATCGTTTTATTCTCCTTTGTATCCTCGTGAGTAGCATCTTGCTCGCCTTCGACGACCCCCGCACCGCCCACGACGACCCGACGAACATCTTACTCAATCAGATGGGCTATTTCTTCACGGCGGTGTTCACCGCCGAAATGGTCCTCAAGATCATTGCGAATGGGTTCGTCTTGCATCCCACGGCGTACATCCGCGACTGGTGGAACGTTCTCGACTTCATCACGGTCCTCGTGGCGCTCATCAGCCTCGCCATCACGAGCGTCGACGTGAGCTTTCTAAAGGTCTTGCGGACGTTCCGCGCCGTCCGGCCGTTGCGCGTGATCAATCGAAACCGGGGACTAAAGATGGTCGTCATTACGCTCTTGGAGAGTCTCAAGGGCATTGCCAACGTCGCCATGATCACACTGCTCATTTGGCTCGTGTTCGCAATCCTGGGCACTCAACTCTACGGCGGCAGGCTCTACACCTGCACGGATGGGTCGAAGAAGACGAAGACATCGTGCCAAGGATGGCACCTGACGCCCTTGTCGAGCTTCGCGACGGACAATAGTGGGTTCATGGATCTCTCCCAAACGGCGGTGGTGTTGCGGAGCAGCAGTGGCGTCAACGACCGCAGTGTCTCTGCTTCCTCGCCGCTGCTGCTCGGCGTGGACCTCAACACAACCACTGCCAAGACGCCGGCGTCGACGACAACCGCGGCGACCTACAACGCATCGTCGACTGACCTGCTCCCGTCACCGCCGGAGGAGGGTCTCCCTGACCTCGCGACCATCACGGCCGCGTGGCTGATGCCGACCATCGAGGATGCTACCCTGCTCAGCCCGGTGCAATCGCACGCGTTCTACGGTGCCGCCTACGCCTACTATTTTCCCTGGGAAGTTCCATCTGCTTTTAATCCTTCGCCTGCGTCGTCGCCGACGCAGGCGCACCGCATGTTTCGCATCAACATCTCGTCCGACGACGTCCATGGTTCACCGCAGTCGGACTTGAGCGACCCTTCGCAGCGAAATGCCACCGACATCATCCGCCGAGCGCGGGCGTCGCTCGCAGCGCTATGGAGCCGTGACGCTGCACTGCCGTCTGCGGCAACCGCGGCGGTGAACGCGACCCGACGAGCCACTCTGGCGGCCCCACAGTGGACGATTGCCACTCTCCTCGCAACCGTCTTTGGCGTGTCATCGAGCCCATCGGTAGACAGCATCGCGGCCCGGATCGCGTCGATGTGCCTTTTTGGCCGTGCCGCGGGATCGAACAAAACGCTCCGTTCATACGTCGATGTTTTTCAGCTCATTTTTGGTCCAACGCAGGGCGGAAATAGCAGTAACAGCGCGATCTCGACGACGACGACTACCACGTCAATGTTCAATGCGACCTTGACCGCGGCAGCGTCGTTTATCACCCCATCTGGTGCCGCGAGCCGCCACACGTTAACGACCTTCACGCATCTTGTCGCGCTCCACGCCCTCACCGCCTTCAACGACACCCGGCGCTGGGAGAACTTTGCCTTCAACTTCGACAACAGCTACAACAGCTTCTTGACGTTATTGACCCTAGGCTCGCTCGACGACGTCGCGACCAAGATGTACAAGCTCATGGACACGACCGACGTAGACTTAGCACCGGAGCGGAACGCGAGCCCCTGGAACTGCATCTACATCATCGTGTTCGTCATCGTGGGAAGCTTTTTCTTACTCGGCATGTTCGTGGGGGTCGTCATTTTCCAGTACAACAAGACCAAGACGAGCCTCGATGGGCTCTCGCTGCTCACGCCGCAGCAAAAGCACTGGGTCGAGACGCAGCGAATGGTACTCAACTACCGACCATCGAGACGGAACGAGGCGCCATACTGCGCAAATGAAAAACGTCCGTCGCTCCGTCGGCAGTGTTTCAATATTGTCGAGCATACGAATTGGGAGATCGCGACCGGTATTTTAACCGCGCTCAATATCTTGTTCATCGCGGTCGATGACTACTCAGCGCCTGCGTATTGGAACGACATGCAAGACTACGCCAACTACGTTTTCGTGGGCATCTTTTCGCTCGAGGCCATTTTCAAGATCTTCGCCTTGGGTCCGCAATACTTTCTCGACTCCTGGAATCGCCTCGACTTTGTCCTCGCGCTGCTCGGCATCTTCACCTCGAGCTTCAAATTCATCGACATCAATACCAACACCGTTCGCGTCTTGCGCGTCCTCCGCTTGATGCGATTGCTGTCGTTGGTCAACAAGGCGAAGCAGCTTCGAATTTTGTTGGAAACGTTGTACTTCTCGCTGCCGTCGCTCATCAACGTGTCCTTGTTCCTGGTGCTTTTATTTTTCATCTTCGCGGTGCTCGGCGTGCAACTGTTCGCCCAAGTGAAGGCCCGAGACGGCATTGATAACCGTTGGTCCAACTTTCAGGGCTTCGTCAACAGCTTCCTCATGCTCATACGAGTCACGACGTTTGACAACTGGGGCACCGTGATGGCCACCACTTCGCGCGTCGATGACTGTGGTCCGGATGACTGCGGGACCATTTTCGCGCCGCTTTACTACGTCATTTTCATCATTCTCGGCTCCTTCGTGATGCTGAACGTCATCGTTGCCGTGATTTTGGACAACTTCAACACCACCATGCGGCTCGACCATAGCAAAGTGAAGGTGATGGACCTGAAAAGGTTCTCCGACGCCTGGAGCAAGCACGACCCGCAGGCGACGCTTCAGGTGGAAACAAAATACTTCCCGCAGATCATTTGTGCGCTGAAGCCGCCCCTTGGCATCGCCCGACGCAGCGACCGGCTCGACTTGCTGCGACTCGCGCAGTCGATCCAAGTGCCAGAGCACGCGGGCGTGATTCACTTCATCGAAACGCTCGTCCCTCTCGCGCGCCGCGCGCAGCGGATCGAATGCGAAGAGCGGAACGAAACCGTTGAGTTTAACGACCGCGACATTCGCGACCACGAGGATGAGTGGAAGGATAACTTCCCTCAGATCGCCGACCTCCCGGTGCTCCGATACCGCCAGAAGCGCATCGGGGTGGAACACTACTTGGCCGCGGTGTACATCGAGAGCGCTTACCGTCGCTCCGTCGCGCAAAAGTTCTTCATTGGCCTCCAGCGACGCCATATCAATCGCGTCCGCCGGGCGTACGATGAGCAAGGCGTGCCGGAGGCGCAGCGAGATGTGCTTCACCGCATCAAGGCCCGGTTTGACGCACGGCCGATCCCGAGGGGGTGGGAGCATCACGCGTTGGACGTCGGTGACGACGATGAGGTTGAAGATTTGGCGTCCTTCCGCCGCCGCAACTTGGAACGGCTCAACAATAAGGGGACGGGCCGCAGCATTGACGCCATGGACGCGATGTGGCAGTCGTGGCAAGCTGGAGGAGGCGTTCACTAGTGTGATGACCCAGGACAGTGTTCTTTCTCTCTCTATCTCTCTCTCTCTCCTTTCTCAAACGTCGTCTTCGTGACAGACCGCGACACATACTTGGGGGGGGGGGCATAATTATCGTTACATGCATCCTCCAAATGATC
>ERZ1292633.662-Hain-H41-02um-R1-662-length-39215-cov-7_pt1 | contig 39215 bp, 24 predicted proteins | sample MGYA00564406_ERZ1292633 | MGnify/ENA primary metagenome ERZ1292633 (study PRJEB36523, sample SAMEA6512639) | groundwater metagenome | collected 2019-01-08 | study: AquaDiva: Metagenomics assemblies of 32 groundwater samples
ATCGCCCAGGGATTGCCGCCCTTCTTGCGGTTTTCATCGATAAGGATGGGCATGTTGCGATAGATGCGCTTGGTTAATTCGCAGTCGCGGCGGGTGCGGAAGATCGGGCAGGTCCGGGTGTTGGGATTGAGGAGTTTGAGGTCGCGGGCGGTGAGGCGGATGTGTCGATCGCGCGGCTTGAGGTCTTCGATACTTCGAGCGAAGAAAACAAAATCGGCATCATCGGTCTGACGGTCGCGGCCGTTCAGCAGGAGCACGGAGAACTTGAACGCTCGATGTACGTCGGCAAACACGCCCTCTTTGTTCTCAAAATCGTAAAGGGCCGATATGGCCTTTTTCTCCATCAAATTGCCGAAGAAATGCTTGGTGGTGTCATCGGTGGCGATGCCGCTGGGAACAAGCAGGCCGATCAACCCGTCGGGGGCGACGAGTTGGCGGGAGAGTTCGGCGAAGAGCATGTAGGTGTTCACATCGCCCCGGCCGGTGAATGGGAATTGCCCGCACCTCCGGACGTGGGCGAGGGTCTTTTCCGCCGCGCTCTTGGCGGCGTGGTAGCGGGTCCAGAGTTCGGGGTTTTCCTTTTCCACCCGTTCGATCAGCTTGCGGCGGTCGGCGGCGTTGACAGCCGAGGCGATCTTTGGGGAGGAAAGGGCGAAGAATTCCCGCTCCTGAAGTTTGAGGCGTTCCCACGGCGGATTGCCGATGACGCAATCGAAGCCGCCGGACTTGAAAATTTCAGGAAAAGTTGCCTTCCAGTCCATGGCCCGCTCATGCACGCTGGGATCGGTCACGAGGCTGTTGCCGCAGATAATATTTTGCGACAGATCGGACAGGGTTGTTCCCCTGCGGGCGGAGCGAATCCAGAGAGCTAGTTGCGTTATTTCCACCGACTCTTTGGAAAGGTCCACGCCGAAAAGGTTGTCGGCGAGAATCCAGTCGGGGTAATTCCGTTCGATGCGAGAAGCTTCGTCGAGGCGCCCCTGGACGCGCAACAGGTGGAGAACGACGTCGTAGGCTTCCTCCAGGCAATCATAGGCGGCAATAAGGAACGCGCCCGAGCCACAGGCGGGATCCAGCACTTTCAGCTTGCGCAGGGCGGCGACGCGGGCGGCAACATCCTCTAGCGGCTCGACCCGATCGGCGATCAACTGGCCGACGGTCTTTTCCACGATGAAACGGGTAAACTGCGGCGGGGTGTAATAAACCCCGAAGCGCTTGCGCATGGCGCTCTTGGGCATGGTGGGCTCGCCGGTCGAACCGGCCTGCTTGCCGAAAAGGCCTAGCACGCGGCGTTTTTCGAGTTCGGTGATACTCTTTTCGAAGAGATGCCCGAGCACATCGACATTGATTTCGCCTTCGTCGCGAAAATCGTAGTCGCCGATGTTTTTGAAGACCTGGGTCCAGCGCTCATCGTCGAGTTTCAGTTCATCCACGAGCGGGTCGTGCTTGAAGAGACCACCGTTGTATCCCCTGGGCAGGTCGAGGGAATCATGCCCTCTATTGATGGCGTCGAACATGTCCAAAAAGTTTCGCCAGCGCGCCCCGGCGCGAGAGAGTGGAGCGACCTTTGCCCAGGTGTTTTCCAGGAGCTTGGCGGGGAGGAGGCCGCGATCCTCGCAGAAGGCGATGAAGATCACGCGATCAAGCAAGCGCTGGGCGGCGTGAATGGCATCATCGGTTGAGTAGTTCTTTTCGATGATCAAGGCGTCGATGAGAGCGGCGCGCTGGTTGCTATAATATTCGTAGAGGTCATCGCCAACGGTCAGGCGACGGTCCTGCGAATTGTTCAGGAGGTCGAGCGCTCGGGGACGCTGCAAGAGCGCGCTACCAAGGAGGCCCTCGGGCTCGAAGAGGTAGAGGAACTCACGAACTCTGGCGGGGTTGCTGAAGTCGGCGACTTTGAATTCCTGAAAAGCGCGCATTGGACTGTCGCGGTGATAGAGTCGGATGGTTCGGTAGTTGGTGAGAATGCCCCAGGGCGTGTCGGGGAGCTGGGCGAGATAGTCCCAGAGCTGCTGTACGGGCGTGCGACCATTGAACTTATCGTGGTCCAGATCGGTGGTCACATCTTTACATTCAATGATGACGTGTGCCGCTGGTTCTTGTCCGGTAGCGAACCGGCCCAAAGCACCGTCGGCCGTCCCCGCGCCCGGCACGGTGAATTGCCGTTCCATGTTGTAAGCGGTGGGGCTGTCGGTGCGGGTTTTGTAGCCCATGGCCTGGCCGAAAATTACGTGGAGAAATTCGGCGTCGAGGGATGTTTCCTTTTGTTGCAATGCGCCCTGTGCCGCCAGATCGGCCCATCGCTGCAGGACGGCAATGCTGTTCTTTAGGCGCGAATCGTCGAAGGGGAAAAGTGTGGCCCTATCGGCCAGTAGCTTTGGTAGGACCAAATGCAGATGTCGGCGTCGGAACTCGGGGACCAACAGCGGGTGCCCGGAGTGTTTCGCCTTCTTCGCCATAGCGGCGATTATCGTAATCGCTGGCGCGCATGCAAACGAGTAGGGCGCGGTGGTCCGGGTTCCGCAGAACCTGGGGCCGAGATTCATCGGTCCGCTTTTGCGGTCAAATCACAACCCCACCTTCCGCTGCGCGGAAGATGGGCCACCCGGCCACGAAAGTGATCCACAGATTACACAGATGGACACAGATCGTGAAAGAGCGACGACGGTTTGTCGGGTCGATGAGCCGTCCTACCAACTCTTGTTGCGGTCAAATCACTACCCCGGCTTTCGCTGGTACTTGTTTAGCGTGTCGCAAGCAGCCCCCCTCCTTGCCAAGGAGGGGCTGGGGGAGGTCCTTTCGGTAGGGGTTTCTCATCGCGCCGAGGCACGCCCCCCCCTCAATCCCCCCTTGGCAAGGGGGGAGGCTAAACACGTACATTTCGCTGCGAGGACGATGGGGCACCCAGCCAACGGGCGGTCAGCTCTTGTTTGCGGCCATGTTGAGCAGGCGGCTCTCGACGTAGAGCATGTTTCCGCCGGCGAGCTTGATGAGGTTGAGCAGATCGGTCATGGTCGACTCCTCCTCGACCTGTTCGTCCACGAACCACTGCAGGAAGCTCCTGGTGGGGTAGTCCTTTTCGGAGTCGGCGAGAGCGACAAGCTCATGGATCATGCGGGTGACTTCGCGTTCGCCCTCGAGGGCCGCAGAGACAATCGCTTCGGGGGCCTCCACGTCCTTGCCCGGTTTGGGAATCGCGTCGAGCGATACGGTTGCGCCGATTTCGAGCATGTACTTCACGATCTTGAGGGCGTGTCCCCACTCTTCCTTGTGCTGGTTGAGGAAACGAAGGGACAACACCTTCAGGCCTATCCGGTCAAACCGGCAGGACATGGCGAGGTAACGGTGGGCGGCGGCGAATTCCGCGGTGATCTGGGCGTTGAGTTTTGCCGTCATGGGTTTTGAGAGCGTCATGGGGTAACCACCTTTCGAGCGTTTGCAAAGCCATCGATGACTGCCGACGGGACGATACTACGAGGGATGGCCGGGGTCGTCAAACCACCAGATTGTCGCGGAAGCATGGGACAAGTACGATATCGGCCCGGCCGATCTCGTTGAGATAGACGGTTGAGCTGCGCGCGAGGAGCACGGATACTCGCACCGCAGGCGCGGCGCCGGCGATGCGCACCGGACTTGCGAACACAGGTCATGGTTGACGATCGACTGAAGACATCGAGGGGGGGATGGAAGGCGGCGTGGTTGGGGTTCGCGCAGGCCGGCGCAGTCGCGGCGCTAGCGGCGTTGACGGATCGGTTTCTCCTGCCTCTGCCGAGTCCGTTTCCCTTGCTGCTGCTGGTCGTTGTCTACGCCTCGTACAGGGGCGGGATGTACCAGGGGCTTCCGTGCGTGGCGGTGGTGTTCGTATGCGCGCTGATCCACCAGGCGAAGCCCGGTGAGTTTTTTCATTACGACCCTGAGGGGGGAATGGGTCTTTTGATGTCGGGGGGCGTACCGCTTTCGATCGTGGCGATGATGGAGCTGCTTCGTCGACGGGCGGAACAGGCAGGTCGAGAATCGCGGGACCGTGCGGTGCTTGAGGCGCAGTTCGACGAGCGAGCGAAAGCGGAGGCGGCCCTGCGCGGATGGCAAACCGAGCAGCAAATCCTGTTCGATTCCGTTCCGGCGATGATTTGGTTCAAAGACAAGGAGAATGGACGGATACTCCGCGCCAACAGGCCGGCCGCGGAGTCGATCGGTCGAACGGTGGCCGAGGTCGAGGGTCATCTGACGGAGGAATTGTATCCGGGCCAGGCGGCGAAGTATCAGGGAGATGATCTGGAGGTGATCGAGTCGGGGCGCCCGAAGCTGGGGATCATTGAGCGTTACGAGATTCCCACGGGGGAAGATCGATGGGTTCGAACGGACAAGATTCCCTACCGCGACGAGGCGGGGAACATACTGGGTGTGATCGTTTTTGCCGTGGATGTCAGCGAGCAGAAGCGAGCGGAAGAATCCCTGCAGCGTGCGCGGGACGAACTGCAAGAGCGTGTGCGCGAGCGAACCGAGGAGCTTGAGAAGGCCAATGAACATCTGCGGCATGAGATCGCGGAACGGCAGCGAGGCGAGGAGGCGCTGCGTGCGAGTGAGGCGCGGTGCCGAGCCATAGGCGAAACGATTGCCGCCGCGGCGTTTATCTTTCAGGGAGCCAAGCTGGTCGATGTCAATCCGGCGGCGTCGCAAATCACCGGGTACACGCGCGAGGAGCTTGTCGGACAGGATTTCTGGAAGATCATTCATCCCGACCACCGCGAGCGCGTAGCCGAGCGGGGCATTGCGCGGCAGCGAGGGGAGAACGTACCTCTGAGCTACGAGGTCAAAATTCTGCGGAAGGACGGCGGGGTTCGTTGGGTCGACTTTACTGCGGGGATGATTGAGATCAACGGGCAGCCTGCCGTACTGGGCACGGCATACGACATCACCGATCGAAAACAAGCCCAGGAGGCGTTGCGGGAGAGCGAGCAACGACTGCAGGCAATCCTGGATTACACGACCGCAGTTATCTATGTAAAAGACCTCGACCGAAGGTACATCCTTATCAATCGCCGCTTCGAGGAGCTATTTCACATCCCCAAAGAGTCGATCATCGGCCGGTCGGATCACGACGTGTTTCCCAGGGAGGCGGCCGACGCGTTTCGCGCCAACGACCGCCGGGTGCTGGAGGCCGGGATCGCGATGGAACTTGAGGAAAACGTTCCCCATGACGACGGCATCCATACGTATATCTCCGTGAAGTTTCCGATCGGGGACGCGAGCGGGCGCATTCGTGCGCTGTGCGGCATTTCGACGGACATCACCGAGCGGAAGCGCGACGAGGCCGAACTTCGCAAGGCGAAGGACGCCGCGGAAGAGGCGAGCCGGGCCAAGAGCCGATTCCTCGCCAACATCAGCCACGAGATTCGCACGCCGATCATGGCCATGCTCGGCGCGGCGGAACTCGTTCGCTCCGGCGACGGCGAACCGACCCGCCTGCGTGATCGCGGTGATGTCATTCTCCGCAACGGACGACATCTGTTGGCGCTCATTGACGATCTGCTCGATCAGTCGAGACTGGAAGCGGGCCGCCTCGACGTGCTGCCCGCGGAGTGTTCGCTGGTGGAGATCATGGCCGATGTCCACGCGGTGACGTCGCCGCTTCGACAACAGCGAAGCGTCGATTTCGAGATCATCTACGAAACGGCGGTGCCGGAGTGGATCGTCACCGACCGCACGCGGTTGACCCAGGCGATCGTCAACATCGTCCACAATGCCCTGAAGTTCACGCGGTGTGGATACGTCCGCGTGCGGGTGTGCGGCGAACAGAGCGAGGCGGCGGCGACGCTGACGGTGGTCGTGGAGGATAGCGGCGCGGGGATCGCCGAATCCGATTTGGAGCGGATCTTTGAACGGTTCACGCAGGTCGGTCCTGTTTGGGTCGGCGCTTCGGCGGGAGTCGGATTGGGATTGCCGCTTGCGAAGTGGATCGTCGAACGCCTGGGCGGGCGGCTCGAAGTTGCGAGCGAGATTGGTTTTGGGAGCCGGTTCACGCTGCGCGTACCGGTCGGTCCCGTGCGATCGACGGTATGGATGAATCCGGATGAGGCCGCAAGACGATCACGTTCGCCGCGCGCGGACGATGCGTCGCAAACGCCATCACTTGGGGGACACGTGCTGCTGGCGGAAGATGCCGAGGACGTGCGTCGGGTGATGACCGAGGCGCTGGAGCGGGCAGGGGCCGAGGTCGTCGGCGTGGCGGACGGACGTGCAGCCGTCGAGGCGGTGCGCGATCGAGCGTTTGATCTCATCCTGCTGGACATTCGCATGCCGGTGATGGACGGATTGGAGGCGGCGCGGCAGCTTCGGCGTGACGGGTGTCGGTCGACGCTGATTGCACTGACGGCTTCGACGACACGGAGCGAGCACGAACAGATTCTCGCCGCGGGATTCGACGACTTGTGGCCCAAGCCGATATCGCTCGAGCGGCTGGTGCGCGAGGCGGCGGCGTTTCTGCACGCCCCGGATTCTGTTCCATCGGCGGGACGGAGCGAGGCGAAGCCGCCGATCGGAAGTGCGTGCGAGGCCGGGAACGATCATCTCGCAGTGGCGACTGCGGGGTTTGCGCGGTCGCTTTCGTCGCGAATGAGCCGACTGCATGCGGCGATTGCGAGCGGTGATTTTCAGGAGGCGCGAGAGATTCTCCATCAACTCATGGGCTCGGCCGGCATGTATGGATTCATGGAGGTGTCGCAACAGGCCGCGCTGGTGTCCGCCGAGGTGAAGAAGGGCGAGATTTCATTCGATTCCGCGGCGTATCGCCTTCTGAAGGAACTTGTTGATGCGATCGTGTTGTCAGTGGCCGCAAGCCCGGCGGCAGTTGACGATCGGCATTCGTGAGCGGGATTGCGGTTTGCCGTTGGTATGGAAGGGTTTGTGGAGGGCGATTCGTGGCCGCTGTTGCGAGACTGACTTGAGCGATTCTTCCGATTTGCAGTCGCGTGTTCACCGAATCACCAAATCACGAAATCGGAAAATCGGCAATCCGCTTGACCTTATCGGAATCGGGGGTATATTTATGGTAGGAAGACAGTCCGTAAACGGGGTTGATGAGCGGCGGTCGAAGCAAAGAAAACTCCATCATACGTAATTCATTGTTACCCTCGGCGTCGTTGCGACGCCTGACCTCTTCATCCGCTTCACAAGCCTCCAACCTCATCGACATCCGTATTGATCCATCGACGTTGCGTGCGCGCTTCGTGCTCGCGCGGTTTCTTTGCACGCGCCCGACGCGACGCTTCCGCTGCGCGCACATGGGAGGATTCTCCGCCCATTGTGCGCGGCTTTCCGCAGAGGGGGATTGTCATGCGCAACGGCGACGGCTGAGAAAAAATCCGAGATTCGTGAAAGATTTTCCGTCGTCAAGGGGACTTTCAAGAGAGGACGCAATTGCGCGGACACTGTTTCTTGCACTTTCGGCGCCCGCTCGCGGCTGTCGTCGGTCGATTTCGACCGCGCAGAGGAGGATACGTTCAATGAGTACAAAACATGCTTCCGGCGTCACGGGCATCGTCGGCGGGCGGTCGGACTTCGCGGCCTCCCGATCGACGATCGCCCTCTACGAACCCCCGTTGGCCGGACGCGCGCGGTGTACGTCTGCCGTCCCGCGCGCGTCCCTTCCCTTCAAATCGTTTATTCTCCTGGCAAACATGCTGGTGGTCTCCTCCGGTTCTCCGGCCCGAGCAGGATTCCCACTCGTTTCGTACGCGGCGGCCGGCAAAGGAGTCGTGCAGCTCTATGACGGCGGTCCGGCAGTCGTCGCCGACGATCAAACCACGGATCCAGCGGACCGCGAGATACATTTCAACGCGGCCGACGCATCCAGCCCGTGGGGACAAATCTATTCAGTTGGAAGCTCCGCTATTAGTTTGGGTGTGGACTCGTTTCAGATTCTGGTTACCACAGAGACGTCCTATTCTGCCTATCTTGGCCCTGCCGTTGGGGGAGAGGTCAGCGCCGAAGTGGACACGACCGTCGAATTCACTATGCCGGCTGACAAAATCTGGTGGTCAAGTTCACTCGGGGCTGACAGGGGCGGCGGATTTCAGTGTGCGTTTGTTGGAATCGTGAGCAATCTGTCGCTGGGGCTTACCGTGGCCTCATTTGACGGAGGATCGATCGATGACGCGCGAGTTTTGTACGCCCGCAAGGGAGACCTGATCCGAGTCCGTCTGAACGCGGCGGCGTTCGGCGTCGCACCCGCAGATGATCGAGAAGGCCATCATTGCGCCGCGAGACTGGAGTTGACGTTTACGGACGTTGACTGCAACAACAACGACGTGTACGACCCGCGCGATGTGGAGCGCGGGACGAGCGCGGATGACAACGCCGACGGCGTACCCGATGAATGTGACGCCCCGATCATTTACGTAAACGCCAATGCTCCGGAGGGCGGCGACGGGTCAAGCTGGGACGCCGCTTTTGCCGACTTGCAGAAGGCTCTCGACCTAGCGACCCGGCGCAGTCCTGAAGTTTCGCCGATTTGGGTCGCCGCCGGCAGGTACGTTCCAACCCGGCGCACGGACGAAGCGGACCCACGCTCGGTGACGTTTGCGCTAGATACCGAGCTAGACCTATTCGGCGGATTTGCCGGGCACGAAACCAGGCTAACCGAGCGCAATCTGGAGGGCAAACCGACGATCCTCTCCGGCGACCTGCTCGGCGACGACGAGGCCGACTTCGTTAATTATGGCGAGAACGCCTATCACGTCGTGACGGTGACCGGCATCGATAGCGTCATCATCTTCGATGGTCTAACGGTCACGGGCGGCCACGCCCCCGGGAGCGGGTTCTTCGGATCGTACGGCGGAGGGATGCACGTGCAGAATGCGCAGCCGGAGATTCGTAACTGCACATTTACGCGCAACCTAGGGGAGCGTCCGGCGGCGAATGTTGCCTGCTCGGGCGGAGGCGGTGCGGCCTTGTTCATGTATCAGGAAGGACAGGATCCCGATTCGCCGCCGTTGACGATCTCGCGGTCGCGTTTCACGGACAACAAAAGTGACGGAGACGGCGGGGCGGTGTTTATCTACGGAAGCTACTCAACGGGAAGCGTCATCTTCTCGGAATGTTCCTTCGAGCGCAACGTCGGCAATGGAGCTTTTAGCGGCTGGTATGGCAGCACGTACATGTTCCGCTCATGCACTTTTTTGGATAACTCGTCGCAATGGGCCGGCGGAGCCATCTCTACGCCCATCCACTCAGGCGAACTGTTGATCGACCGCTGTCATTTCGAACGCAACGCAGCCCGATCCGGGGGAGCGGTTTATTGGAACGGTTGGGGTCGCGCGGCGATTCACAATTCGGTCTTCGTCAACAACTCTGCAGCATCCGGCGACTCGGGTGCTTTGCGACTTTCCGACGTTGAGGAAATCGAGCTTATCGACTGCCAGTTCCGAAGCAACTCCGCCGGATATGCGGGCGGCGCGTATCTTGCCGCGTATAGGTCCACAACTGTGAAGCGGTGCCACTTTGCGCACAACTCTGCATATGACGGAAACGCAGGTGGCTTGCTCATTGACGGGCCGGCTTCCCTCATAGATTGCACTTTTCTGAACAACCACGCTCGGGATTCGGGCGGAGGGCTGTTCGTCGAGGGAGCTGTCGGCATAACCGGTTGTACCTTTACGGACAATAGCTCCGGGGGGCGGGGAGGAGGTGCGTTTGCGTCTGGATACGCAGTGGTCAGCTTTGCGGACACGGTGTTCAACCGGAACTGGGCTGAGTATGGCGGAGCAATCTATATCAGCGCCGGTTCGCGAGCCAGACTGCATCGGTGCCGAGTGGAAGATAATGGCGCGTCGGTTGGCGGCGGCCTCGCGACCATCGAATCTTCAGCCGACGTTCTGTTGGAAAGCTCGCTAATCGCCAGCAACCAGGGCGGGGCCTATGGAGGCGGCGTCGCCGCCGGCAACGGAACGCTCACGGTCCAAAACTGCACGATTGCGAATAACACTGCGGGCGCACTGGGGGCCGGGATGATCGTGGGACGCGATGCGACCGTTACGAACTCCATCATCTGGGGCAACGTCGTGGATTCGCGCAGCGGCGTATGGACCGACGAAGTCGCCCAGATCGAGGGGATCGGATTCGCGGAGATCGCCTTTAGCGACGTGCAGGGTTGGTCTGGTACGTACGGGGGCGATGGAAACATCGGCCTCGATCCCCTGTTCGTCGAGCCAAGCGACCCCGACGGACCGTATAATCCGGGTGAGCCGGACTTCCACTTACTACCCGACTCGCCGTGCATCAACGCGGGTTTGACCTGGATGCCTGACCCGGGGCCGTGGGATCCGCCGCCGCCGAACCTCGATCTGGACGGGAAGCCGCGGGTACTCTGCGAGGCCGTGGACATGGGCGCATACGAGTTCGGCCTCACGGGCGACGTAGACTGCAACCTTCGCGTGGACCTGGAGGATTTTTCGCTTTGGCCGCAGTGTGCGTTCGGACCGGGAGCGCCGGGTCTTTGTTCGGCATTCGATGCCGACGGAGACGGAGACATCGATCTCCGCGACGCGGCCGCCCTATTCCGAGCGTTTTCCCCGACCCCGCCGTAACGTTTCCAGCAGGCTCCGCGGCATGCTATAATTAGGATAGAGGCCGACCGATGTACGGGAGGGCCAATGATGATGCTCTTTCAACCGCCACTTCCTCCGCAGTACGCCAAACTCACCGAGGACGAAATGTGTCTGGCCATCGCCGAGCGAAAGCGGCAGCTCGGCTCGCGGCTGGTGATCCTCGGCCACCACTATCAACAGGACGAGGTCATCCAGTTCGCCGACTTCACCGGCGACAGCCTGAAGCTTTCGCAAATCGGCGCGAAGCAGAAGGACGCGGAGTTCATCGTGTTCTGCGGCGTACACTTCATGGCCGAGTCGGCGGACATCCTCAGCGACGACCGCGTCAAGGTGATCCTGCCGGACCTCTCGGCCGGATGCAGCATGGCGGACATGGCCGACATCGACCAACTCGAGGATGCGTGGGAGTTTCTCGTCGAGGAGTGCGGCGCGAACCTCGTCCCGATCACCTACGTCAATTCGGCGGCGTCGATCAAGGCGTTTTGCGGCGGGCACGGCGGGGCCTGTTGCACGAGCAGCAACGCGCGAAAGGTGCTGGAGTGGGCCTTCGACCAGGGCGACAAGGTGATCTTTTTGCCGGATCAGCACCTCGCACGCAACACGGCCTACGCGATGGGCGTCGCGCTCGACGAGATGGTGGTGTACGATCCGCGGAAGCGAAGCGGCGGTTTGATGCCGGAGCAGGTTCGCGACGCGAAGGTGATTCTGTGGAAGGGGCATTGCAGCGTTCACGGGTTGTTCACGATCGGGCAGTGCGAGGAAATTCGCCGCACCGATCCGGAGTGCAAGATACTCGTGCATCCGGAGTGTCCGTGGGAGGTGGTGCAAAAGGCCGACCTCGCGGGCAGCACGGAGTTCATCATCAAAACCGTGCGCGAGTCGCCGCCCGGATCGCGATGGGCGATCGGGACGGAGATTCACCTGGTCAACCGGCTGGCGAACACCAGCCCGGACAAGGGGGTCCGATCGCTGGCAGGGATTCAGTGCCTTTGCACGACGATGTTCCGCATCGACCAGCGGCACCTGTTATGGGCCCTGGATGAACTGACGGCGGGGCGGGTGGTCAATCAAATCAAGGTGGATCCCGAGACGCGACGGCTGGCGGTCATTGCTCTCGAACGGATGCTGGCCAATGTTTCAGCCCAGCCGGTGGCGATCAAATAGGGGAGCGTGAGGGTCAAGAAGTGCAGGATTACCGGAACAACGCAACCGAATCGGCGAAAACGTCGATGATACGGTCAGCCCGGCCCGGGTCGTCGGGTGCGGAGATGACCGCGGAAGACGCGGCTTCGATCATGATCGGTATTGCGTCCGTCAGTGGATTCCGCGCCTTTTCGGCGGCGGCGGTGTCGGATTCGCCGGCGCGGACCGGCGAGGTCGCTGCGCCGTGGGCGGCGATTCCGGGCGGGGTCATCGACGGTGGGGAGCTCGTGCTGCTGGCGATCAAGCCGTCGATGTGGCGGCCGTTTTTCGACTCGGCGGCGTGGGTGGTCGGGAGCTGGATCGTTGCCGGTTTGCTGACGGTGCTCGGTCGGCCGATCGCCGGACTCCCCATGGCGATGACGGTGCAGATCGTTCTGATGGCGGGCGCGCTGGGGCTGACGCTTTCGATCCTCCGCTGGATTCCCACGTGGTACGTGCTGACGAACCGGCGGATCATCGACATTCACGGCATCCGCCGGCCTAAGATCGGTTCGTGCGACCTGCTCGAAATCCGCAATACCTACGTCCACGCCTCGATCGAGGAAAAAGTGACAGGGCTTGGCACGATCAGCTTCGCCTTCGACAAGGCGCATCTGGGCCCGCGCGTCTGGCGATCCATCGCCAGACCGGTCGAGGTTCACGCCAAGATTCGCCGGGCCATCGAAAGCGCCATCGATCACTTTGGAATCGGATAGCGCGTGCACGGACCAATCCGGCACGGATCCCAAGCCCAGAGCGCACGCCTTTCGCTGAGCTTCTACGGCTTCGCAAGAACCTTGATTACGATCCGGTTGCCGGTCTGTTCCTTCACTGCAAACGCCATACCTTCGACGCTCATGTCTTCGATCGAATCGGCGAGCAGGTTCAGATCAAACCCCCAGTAGATTTCGGCCGTCACGATATCGTTGACCGCCTCGCGAAGCTTGACGCCTTCGTCGCTCTGCTGCACCCCGCGGAGTTGCAACAACGCCGGGGCGATCTTCTTGCGAAAGTCCGTGCGCGATACGCCCTCAAAAGCGACCGGCACCACCTGATAGGCCGTCGTGCGTTTCTTCCACGCCTCGGCCACGTCGTGCAACACCTGCGGCGCGACTTCCTCGACGAGTTTTTCCAACGCCCCGTCGCCCGAGCCGGTCATGGTCGTGGTGAACGGCCTCACCGGGCGGTAGCTGTTGGAGGCGAGCATCTGCGACGAGTCGGCCTGCACGACCCGTACCGTCAGCGTGGCGTCCCATTTGTGCAGGGATCGACCGCCCAGCTCAACCGCGCCGGCGTATCGCGCCTCGGCCCGACCGAGTACCAGGACTTCGGCCTTGAACTCGGCCGCGCGATGGGCGAGCGTGGCCACGTCGTCGTTGGCCGCCGCCAGGGCCACGTCGCGATCGCGGACGCCCTCGCTCACGCCCTTGTCCATAAGGTTTACGTTGTGTTGAAGGAAGTAGTTTTCCATCTTGGACTGGCAGACGCCGTTCACGACGGGCGGCCTGGCATCCCTGGCGTCGTTGTCCTCGAGGATGACGATCACGCAGCGGGGGTTGCCCACGTCTTCCTTGAGGTGCTCGAACATCGCCTTCCAATCGACGGCGAACTTGCCGATCGAGACCGTTGCGTAGATTTCGCAGTACGAAATGCCGTTCTCCTCCCATTCGCGGGTGACCTTGAAGTCCGTGAGGTAGCCCGCCGCGGTGGCGAGGATGCGGTCGCGCTTCAGCTCGAAATCCTGGACGCGGCTCTGGGCGTTGATGAGCTCGCCGCAAGCTTCTTTGACGGCGTTGCGCTTGGCGTCCTGCCTGGCTTCGTCCTTGGCCTTGACGTCGGTCCCCGCCGCCCGGCCGGTGGTCGTGATCGACCTCACGTCGGATTGGGCTATCGCCGGCGCGGCGAAAGCAAGACAGAGGGCCGCAGCGCCCGCACTGATGGAGAATCTTCTGATGTCGCGTGAGGAACGCATGAACACCCGCTCCTTTCGGTTGGGTTGTGAATCTCAACAATCCGGGAATTGTACTGAGCGATAGCAGGCGCTCGCAATAGCCGATCGATCGCGGTGACGATGGGTTCGTGACACTTTCGGCGATCCTGTCCCGGACCGGGCGCGCCGCCTGATCCGAACCCGGAGCGCCAGCGACGGGCCGGACGCTATGTATATGCAACGTATCAAGGCCCCGCGCTCGCGCTTGGGGTTCTGATAAACGCACGTTCCCCGCCGGAACAATCACGGGCCCAACAGGGAGGGGTCGGCGTCAAGATCGTGGGTGCCTGTCGAGCCATTCGACACCGGCCATCGTCAACCCGCAATCGTCAATCATGTCACGGCGCGGCGCTGGGGCAGGCCGGCAGGGTCTTCCCGTTCCATACAATGAATCCGCTCGCGCCGTTGAGCAGGTCGATCTCCGTCAGGATGTCCGCAGGCGCACAGAGGTTGCTGCGGTCCATGTCGCATTGATACAGCAACAACGCAGGCACGCGGACGCCGTTCAGATTGTCGATGATATCGAGGATATCGACCGGAGCCGCGGTGCGGTCGCCGTTGGCGTCGGCGGGCAAGCTGCTAACGCAGACCTGCTTGCCCGTGGCGGTGTGCGTGATGCAGGTCCACTTCTGGGCCGGGATCACACTGCTGAGCGTAACCGTGACCGTCTGATCGACGGTGTTCACGCCCGTGACGGTCGGGGCGGTACCCGCAGGCGTTACGCTGACCGTAAAGTCGTCCGGAACCGCGCCCGCAACATTGCAGCCGGCGTCAAACGTCATGGCCACCGAGTTCCAACCCTGCAACGCGCCCGGATTGCCGGGCTCGTGCGGCTGACGGGCGTCGATGGCGCAGTTCGTCGGATCGGACGAGACGATGGTGCAAAGATGGCACGGCGGATTCAGCGTAGCGCAAGTTACGCCCGCGCCGCCCCAACGCTGACCGGCTGCCTGACAGTTCGCTTGCAGGACGCTGGGCGTGCACACGCCGATGCTTTCAACGCAGCACGCGCCGCCGGGGGCCGTGCAAGGCGGATTGAGCGTCGCACAGGTCGATCCGGACCCGCCGAAGCGCATGTTCGTCCCCTGGCAATTCGCTTCGGCAACATCGTTCGCGCAAGCTCCCGTGTTCCCATTGCAGCACGCGCCGGTCGGCGGTGGCTGGGCGCATTGCACGTCGGCGCAGAGCAGGCCCGCGTGGAACGTTTGCCCCGGACCATCACACGCGCCAGCCGGAACTCCGTCGCCACAGGAGCCGTTGGAGTTACAGCATGCGCCCGGTGTGCATGAACTCGGCGAACACGCGGTGTCGTCGCCCAGGTACGTCCCGCCGCTCGTACCGCAGGCGAGTTGGGTTTTGAGCGTGCATGCGTCAGCGAGGCAGCACCCGCCGCGCGGGGCGCACGTGTCGGCTGCGCAAGTCGTGTTGTTCCCTCTATAGACGCCGTTTTCGCTCGCACAAGCGGCCGGGGTGCGCGGAACGCACGTGGTTCCTTTGCAGCACGCACCCGAGATGCACACATCGGCGCCGCCGCACGATACACCCTCGCCCCGAAACGCGCCGCCGACCTCGGCACAAGTTCCCGGATCCACAAAGAGGCAAAGGCCGGTAATGGCGCAACACGCCCCCCGGTTGTCGCAATCGACCGGCTGGACAAAGCATGCGCTGCTGTTCCCCTGATAGACTCCGTCAACCGCAGCGCATTGGGCCGCGGAGAAGTCGTCAAAGCAGTCGCCGTTGCTGCGACAGCACGCGCCGGAACCGGGGCAGACATCCGCCGGATTGGTGCAATCCGTATTGTCGCCCCGGTACACTTTTTCTTGCGACTCGCACACAGTGCGTGTAGTAACCGTACAGTCGTCCGCCGCCGTTCCGCAACAGGCCCCGGTTGGGATATAGCTTGAACAGAGATTCACCGGACAACTGACGTCGGCCCGCGAAAAACCGCCCAATTGAGTGCATCCGTCTACAGTCATCAGGCGACACGTGCCGTCAGTAAAGCAACATGCATTCCTGGAACAAGTCGTGGCTGAGCAATGAGCATCCACAGTGTAGACGCCGAGAGCGGCATCACAGGCACCGGATGTTGTGTCGATGCACACTCCGTCGGGCAAACAGCACTTGTGGTAACCCTCGAACGAACCACAGGCGGGGCAACTGGTCAGGTCGCCTTTGTACGCGCGGATCACGGACGAACTGACATAGCTACAGCTTGATCGTTTGGTGACCGGCTGGCAGGATGTCAGATTGTCAGGCGGCGTTCCGAAGCAACAGGCGCCGCCGCATTCCAATGACGGCGGCAGCGTGTTGCACTCGGTTCCGTTTCCTTTGTAGGAACCGCTCAATTGTACGCATGTCGTCTGTTCAAGCTCTAAACATTGACCAAAACTACTGATGCAGCAAGCGCCCTGGCAGATGTTGGGCGTGCAATCAGTTCCATCACCACGATAAACACCGCCTCCCGCAATACATTCGGCCTCGCATTTTGTGTCGTCGCAAGATGTTCCTGTGCAACAAGCTCCCGTGATCCTTTGACAGAGCGCCGAAGGGTCGATCGGGCAGGCCGCGCCGGGCCACTGGGCGGCGCCGCCTAGGGCCTGGCACGCCTCCGGAGTGAAACCGCTTAGACACTGCCCGCAGTTATCGCAACACGCGCCGAACTCACACGGCGTCTCGGCGCACAGCGTCCGCTGTCCGTAGAAGAAGCTGCCTGCGCCTGTGCACTGCGAAGCGAGTTTGTCCGCGCACGAGCCGCCGGAGCAGCACGCGCCGGGCTGCGGGATAAAGCAAAGCTCCATCGCGTACGCCCCGCCAGTGAAGACCTGGGGCGCTCCGAAGTTGTCGAGGACCGGGGGTTGGCCGCTGGGAAGGATGAGGGCTACCGAACCGCGCACGCTGCCCGCTTCGATCGCTCGCGGATAGGAAAGACCGTCGTAGGCGAACGTGATCGCCGTCGATCCCCACGCAAAGGCGATGGCGTAGTCGAAACCGGGCGGGAGTAACACACCGTCGCCGTTGTTGATGGGTCCCGTCGTATAAAACTTGAGCGAGCCGGTGCCTTCCGCCTGAATGATGATGATATCGTCCATGAAGCGTTTATAAGTTCCATCTTCGAGGCGATGGACGGAGAAGTACAGGTCGGCTGCGGGGTCCGTGACGTTGAACTTGAGTTGCATCCTGGCTTCGCGGAGGATCACGCCGTTCTTGGTGATGCGAAGGAGATTGCCGCGGTAGCGAAATGAACCTGCGAAGGGGAAGTTGAATGCGCCGATCGAATCGCACCCGCCGACTAAAGCGGCAACCCCGCCGTCCGGATCGGAAACGCCGCTGCGATCGCCCAGGTCGAGCTTCGCTTCGTAACCAAGGTCGGGGTCGATGGTGGTCGTGGGCAGCGGGACGAAGTCGTATGGTGAAGCGCCGGCTGCTTGCGCAGCGGACCAGACCGCCAAGGCCATGAAGGCGCAGGGGGCCAACCGATGAAGCGGTGAAGACTGAAGTGAGAAGAGTGAAGATAGAAGAAAACGCGGCCGGTAAGACTCTTCCTCGGAAACCTTGATCTTCAGTCTTCTCACTTCTCACCTCTCAATTTTATCTTCGCCGCGCGGCGGGTGAATCCGGACCCCTCCGAGACCCCCTCCACTTTCAACCGGATTATAGCCTCAAGCCCCCTCCGTTACCAACCGGACCTTTCGCCGGCTTCGCGCATCGACGCCAAGTTACCGGACGAACTTTGCCATTTAGTCGTTGTTCACGTCCGTCAGCTTCGCGACGGTGGGTTCGCCGATCCGTCGCGGGAGCGGCTCGCCGAAGAACGTCGGCAGGCGGTCGATCGTCTCCTGGAAGCGGATCGCCCGCGAATCGGCGTCCTGCACCGGGTTCGACGCAGCGGCGGCAGGCTCTCCGCGAATCAGGCCGTAGACGGTGAAGACCTGTGAGCGGACGGTGGCCCAGTCGCCGAGGGCGATGAGCACGGCCGCGGCGTCGATGAAGTTTTCGGCGTTGTTGTCGGTGTTGTCCTCGTTTATGACCCCGGCGTCGATTCGATAATAGGACTTCGGAGGGGCGACCGGTGGCGGCGTAGTGATGGTGGCCGCGCCCAAGTGGCGGACGTTGGCTAGTTCGCCGACCGACATAAAGCCCGTGCCGCGACGGGCGAGAGGCGTTGCAAACTCCCAACCGCGACCGTAGGCAATCGGAGGCCCGGGTGGCGTCGGCGTAATGGCCGGCATACCGGTGGAGTAGTCGCCGGTGCCGCCGATGGGTCGAAGTTCGCGGTAGGCAACGATGGCCTGGGCGAGTTCGTCGCCGATGCGGGCGGCGTCGGCGTCAGGGATGCCGGCGGGGTTGATCCCCAGCGCAGCGCGCACGGCATCGCGGAACCCGACCGGGATTCGGTTCATCGGAACGAAAGGCAGACCCGACAGGACGGTCCACGGGGCGGCGTTGAGGTTGATGCGGCCATAGACGCGTGCGCCTTCGCGATCGACGCGCGGTTGGGATTCCGGCGCGCCGATCATGTCCGGATCGGCAACGAGGTACGGCCCGGGGTTGCTCAGCGGCAGGGCGGTGAAATAGTCGAAGACAAGCTGACCCCAGGGGAGCGCGTTGAGATCGCCGGGGAGCGGGCTATGCGATCTTGATGGATCATTTACGGTGGGGTCGGGGTTCCACGCCTTGAGTAGTTGCGGCGGGAGGTGATGGGCCGCAAGATACCCCGTTGCCGCATTAGTTCCCTTGGCGCCGACATCGAACAGCGGCATCCGCCCGTTATCAATCTGATTCTGTCGCCCGATTGCGACTTTGTCTTTCACGATGGGTGGCCCGCCGGGCACGGCCGGAACCAGCATCGTAGCAGTGTCTTCCACCGTCGTGTCAAGATCGACTGCCGACGTGCCGGCTTTCGGATCAACCAGGAGCGCCGACGTGAAGGCCAGGTTGGTCACATTCCCCGCGGTCGTTCCCACCGGCGGTGGCGTAAAGTCAGTAATCGCGCGGTTCGCGTAGCGGATCAACAGCGACAATGATCCGGTCGTCGGAAAGGCCGCAGATGCGGATGTACTAAAAATGTGCGGTCCGAACATGCCGGTGTTGGCAAACTGAATTTCGACGGGGTAGATCGCGCCATTCGGCTCATTATTCCAGTCACCCAGCGTCGCCGCGTTGCGCTTCTCGTCTCCCGTCCAAGGCACGGGCGCGATCCACGGTGCGATATTGGTTACAAGGCGTTCCAGCGAGAAGATGCACTGAATCCCTGCTGGACCACAGGGAGTAGGCGGCGTTATGCCGCTCTTGGCAATGTATTCGCCGACGACATTAAACTGGTCAATGACGACATCGACATAGACGACGGGCGGCCCTGGGTCGAACACCACGCGCCGAACTAGATAGATCGTCCAACCGTTCGCGAACGTGAGCGTATTAACGCCGTTTAGTTCAATCGGCGTCCCTTTCGGCGGTGCGCCCAGAATCGAGGTGGCGGCCCCCGGGTTGCTTGCGGAATAATAGCTAGTAAAAGGTCCCGGCGACGCGCTTGCCGTGCCCGCCAACACTCCAGTCAACGTAGCGATGTGGGCGCTGGCGAGCGTACCGGAGGGATCGACTTCGTAAATGAAGTACTCTTCGTTCGTGGCGGAGTCGCTCGCGGGAATCCCCAGCGGATTGGGGTTGAAAAGCTCGATCGCGCGTGCGTCAATTTGCGCGCCGGTTTCGGAGAAGGTCGCGACTTCGGTGATGTACGGTTGTCGTTCAAGGCCGTAAGCGTAGACGCCGAAGTTTTCCAAATCCTTGTTGGTGGGATTGATGTCTATATCGCGTCCGGAAAGGTTTCTGCAACTTCCGCCGGGGCAGTCGGCGTCGGAAGCACAGGGTCGGTTTTGATTGGCGCCATCCTTGCACTTGGCGATGAACTCGAAGTCTCGAATGGCAACGCGCGTCGGGACGTTGTCCGCATCGGCGAAGTCGATCATGTTGGCGGTGAGCGAAGCAGCGGTGCGGGCGATAAGGGCTTCGCTGCGCCGCTGTTTTGTCCAGCGATCGGCACACACGCCGGGCGCGGGAGAGGGCTTGGTGAAAAGGCAGAACTGTTCGCCTTGTGGTGCACCCGGCGGGTTGCAGTCGGCGTCGTTCGCGCATTCCTTGTCGCGCCAGGCCGGCGCGGCCAATTCGCAGACGCCGGCGTTGCACATCGAACCAGAAATCGCACACTGCGCAGCGGTCTGGCATCCGGGTCCGCCTGTAGCGTTTGGATTGGTGAAATTGTTGATGTTCGCATTCCCCAAGTGCACGCAGTATCCCTGCTGTGAAGGCGCGGGGGCGGCCCCACTGAGGCGGCAGACCGTATCCCGAACCGGACAATCGGCGTCCGTCGAACACAGCATCCCTTCGACCTTGAGGGGAGCAGCGGCGTTGCGGACGAGCATGAAGAAGGCGTCGTGAATCGTGTGGAAAACGCGTTGCCGCGATTCTTCCCGCAGCACGGGGTCGGTGATGGCGCCAGCGGCAGCGAGTGCGTCGTCAATCCAGGGGAGGCTCACTTGCAGGCGGCCCTTGCGCGGATCGAAGCGACAGTACAAATCAGTCGGACACTCGCACTTGTCATAGGGACTGGTCGTAAGCTGCGGATCGGTTTCGTTCTTGATAAACGGCGGATAGTCGGCGTATTCGAACGGGAGCACCGGCGGACACTGGTTCGGGTCCCACGCGGACTGGTTGGCCGCGATCATCGCCTGGCGGAGGTCCTTTGGGCCGACGGGGGTCGAGACCATGGCGCTTCGGACGAGGAGATCGTCCTGACTGACGGTGGTGACGAGGTGGCGGCGGTCGTACTCGGGCATAGCTGTGTTACCCGGCGTCGCGGTCTGTGACGTAAACGGCTCCATCCGCACCGACCAGAGGGTGAGGTTCAAGTTCGGGTCGCCGGCGGGGGACAACTCCGTCGGCGAGATCGGAGTGGACCGATGGTCGAAGACCGTTTCGTAGTTTCCCGCCACCGCGCCGCCCGGCCACTTCGGCGGATACAAATACCAGGCCATGTCGCCGAACCGCGTGGTGTTCGCGGTCTTGTCGAGCGCGTTACCGTGGAGCGTCGACGACGGAATGGCCGCCGGCGGAAGCAACGCACGCCGACGAAGAAGTGATTCCTCCAGCAGTGGCGAATAAAGCGTCTGCAACTGAGTGGGGCCGTGGAAGAAGTTGCCGAGATTGGGATCCGGAGGTTTTTTCAACGTACCGGGAGGAATACCCAAAACGTTTTCGATCAGGTTGGGGTGCGAATCGTTGAGGTTGACCATGCTGCCGTGGGGGATGACGCGCAGGGCGATGGATACCCTGCCGGTCGGGTTGGATGCCGGGTTGACGCGTGCGGCGAGTTCGGTGAGTTGCGGGCCGGACAGGCCGATGTCGGCGGCGGCGACGAGGAGGGAATCAACGATGCCGTCGCCGTCGGCGTCGGCGACGCGCGGACCCTCGCAGGCGTACGGCGGGTCGGTGGGGTTGATCTGGCAGTCGGCGGAGACGCCGCATTTTTGGCCCTTGAACGGCCCATCGGTGCAGCGGCGAAGGTTGATGGGGACGGGCGTCGGGCTGCCCGGAAAGGTCAGGGTGTAGCCGGGTATCTCGGTGTTGTTGGCATTGCGGCTGTCGATGGTGAATCCCGGCGGAAGCGATGGCCCGGTGAACGGTTTGTTGCGAAGCGCCTTGACGTCGAAGTAGCTGTTGAAAACGAACTCGTCGTCGCCGTTGAAGAAAATGCCGTCCGGACCAGCAGTGCGGATCGGTTCGACGGGGCTGGAGGCGTTCTGGACGCCGGGCATTTCGGCGTAAGCGGTGGATGAGAGTGCCACGCTGGTGTCACCGAACGGCAAGCCTGGGGCGGCCATCATGGCGTCGCGGAGCATCGAACCCACGTCGATGGCGGCGGCGGCGACGCCGTTGTCGCTGCGGTCGCGCTGCCGCTGGGAGGCGATCATGTCGGCCTCGAAGTTCATCGTCGCCAGAAACGCGACGCCGAGGACGAAGAGGATGCCCAGCAGGGTCATGACCAGCACCAGCACCGACCCGCGACGCCGCGAATCCGAACCCGGAGCGCAAGCGACGGGCGGTGCATCTGAGCCGCGACCGTCAGGGAGCGGGTTGATTTGGTGATTTGGCGATTTGGTGATTTGGCGATTGAACAGGCAGGGCAGACCTCGGACCTGCCAAACAGAACCGCGAAAGTCATGGAGCGGTCCATCCGAACCCGGAGCGCAAGCGACGGGCGGTCCATCCGAGCCGGGAGCGTAAGCGACCGGTCCGGCGCGCGACCCCGCGCTGGCGCTTGGGGTTCGGATCAGAACTGTTTCACGCCGTTGCATCGCAATGTCGCTCCGCGCGGGCTAAAGCCCACGGCTCACTACACCGGGCCGCGCGGGCTAAAGCCCGCGGCTCGGGTTCATCCTCCGACGGGCACGATCATCACATGCCGGATCGGACGCTCCAGGCGCCGCTCACGGTCGAACACATCCACGGTAATGCGCAGCGCGCCGGGCCAAACGTCGTCCGGCGCGGGCTCGCTGCCGGTCGTAGTGGGTCGCGTCGCGGTAAAGACTTCGAGATTCGGTCGTCCGTCCGGGGCAAGCTGATCCCACTTGAGATTCGGATCGTATCCGCTCCCGGGGCACGATTCGCCGCGAAACCGATCGGCCAACGAATATCGACTCCCGTCGGCGTGTTGTGTCTGGTCACACAGCAAGCTCTGCAGGCTTGCGCGTTGCGCTTCGAGCGCTTTCTTTTCGTTCTGTGATGTCGCAGCCGAGATCGCGTCGTCGAGCCGCTCAATCCCATTTTGCAGCGACCGGAGCGGATCGGGCGGCGTCTCGGCGTCTCCTGGATCGATCCAGAAGACTTCGGAGATTCCGTCGAGCCGACCGGCGACGAAAGAACTCTTGGGGGCCAGCGACCATTCGACCTTGAACGAGGAGCAATTGGGCAGGAAGTAAGCGCCCAACCGACTGGCGTAAATCGGCGGCGGCGTGGGATCGACCCAGCTTCGGGCGTGCGGGGAGACAAGGTTTAGCGCCGGGTCATAGAAGATTTGCGGCAAGTTCCACGACGGAGTGATGGCGAGCCACCTGAGAACCAGTTGATCGAAGGGGAAACCCCAGATCACATCCGTTTCGCTCTGGAGCAGCCGAGCGTCACCCAAACCCTTCTTGTTTGGACCAAAGAGATCAGGATCCCAAAGAACGTCGCTCAATGTTGGGCGCTGCGTCGGCGAAAGGGTCACGCTTCTCCGCGCCAAGTGCCACTGGGCAGCAGGAATCGGGGAGGGTGGACTACTCGACGGGACCAACGGATAGTCGGTCGTCGAGTCAACCGGAAATGCCGATTGGCCCTTGCCCGCCGCGGGTTGGAACTCGTACAGGTTTCCGGTTGGTCCCGGGTTGGGGTTGGGTACGTATTCGCCAAGTTCAGCGTGTCCATAGACGACCTGCTGGAGCCGTCCGGATACGTTTGGATTGCTATAACTCGAACCTTTCCGCGAGGTGAAGATCATCAGGATGTCGGCGCGCGGCGCGATCGGGATGGGCACGCGATTCGCGTCGAGAACGGGGTTCCCTTGGGCATCTTCACGCTCGCGCTCGGGATCGCTGGTGTGGCCGTAACCGGTGTCGGGATTGCCATCGTCGTCAGCATCCTTACCGCCTTGCGTCCAGTAGGCGTTCACCGGGTTGCCTTGGATGAGGATAAGCGATTGGCCCGGTTGGACGGTCCGAAGGTCTTCGCGGATCGTGTCCTCGAACATGCGAAGTTGTTGGGAGGTTTCGGTGAGGGCGGTCGCCTGCCCGGTCGAGCGAACGGTGATGGTAAAGACCTGGCCGGCCAGCGCCATCATCAGGATCAGGATTCCGATGGAGATGACCAGCTCGGCGAGCGAGAAAGCCGCCCGGCGATCTACGCCGCGACTCGTCGTTCCGCGACTACACGGGAACCGTAACTTGTTTTGCGAACGTAACTTACGCATCTCAATTTCGACCGATGGATCGTGCCTTCAGCCGCCACCGGAAAGGACACCGACCGAGTGCATTATGCCCGGGCCTAAGTGTCGGTAAAGGCAGCACTTCCGACCTTCGTGCGTCGAGCGATTGAATGGCTGATCGTTATCGGACCAACGGCCGAAGAGTCGGAAACGTCCAAAGATTTTGTACGAATTATGCACAAAAACGTCGCTATAGTTGTACAATTAGAACGGTCGCCGTGGATAGGATTAGGATGCGGAATGGAAGAAGTTTGACTTCCTGAACGACTAAAAGGAAATCGTTTTGGCAAAGACAATCGACATTTCGAAAGCTCGTGAACGGTTCAGCACGCTGGATCGACAACTGAAAAAACGCCCCGTCATCTACATCACGCGCCACCATAAGGAGGCCTTCGCCGTCGTGGACATCGATTACCTGGACACCATGATCGAAACGATGGAGGTGCTCGCCGATCCGGATGCGATGGGACTTCTGCAGCGCAGCCTGCGGGCCATTGAACATGGGGAGCTGATCGATCAAGAGGAAGTGGAGCGGGAACTCGGCTGACATGAAGCGGAGAATCGCCGTTCAATGGACGCTGCCGGCGAAGGAAGAGCTGGCGACGCTTCCGCCGAAGGTTCGTCGGGCCATTCTTGACAAGACGCGGGCATTAGCGACGTGCGATCCCCGCAAGGCCTACAAACCCTTGCATGGCCCGCTCCGCGGATATTACCGCATCCCGGTCAGCCGCTACCGCGTCATTTACACGGTCAACGAGGACCGTCTTGCCAACGGAGACCTGCAACTGCTTGTTCGCGTCGTCGTGGTGGCCGTCGGCATCCGGAAAGCCGGCGACAAACACGACGTTTATAAACTCGCCGAAAAGTTAATCCGATTCGCGCGCCGCGCTGAATTATCCGACGGCGATCAGATCGAAAAAGATTAGCATCGTCTGCCCTGCGAGGCCTCGTCGAAGAGGGCGAGGTAGGTTTCGTAGCGATGGGGATGAACATCGCCGCGCTCGACGGCGGCTTTAACCGCGCAGTCGGTCTCGTGCGTGTGAGTGCAGTCGGGGAACTTGCAAAGCGGGACGAGCGCGACGAACTCGATGAAGTACGCCTCCAACTCACCGGCTGGGATTATCGACAGGTCGAACGATCGGATGCCGGGCGTGTCCACGACGTAGCCGCCGAAGTCGAGACGGTGCAGGCAGGCGGTCGTCGTGGTGTGCCTGCCCTTTTCGGATTGGGCGCTGACCTCGCCGACGCGAATAAGAAGGCCGGGCTGGATGGTGTTGAGCAGCGAGCTTTTGCCCACGCCGCTCTGTCCGGCGATGACAGTTGATCGGCTCTTCAATTCACTGCGCAACTCGTCGATTCCTTCGCGCGTCACGGCGCTGGTTCGCAGCGTGCGGTAGCCGAGACGGACGTAGCGATCGAGAATCGCGGCGGCGGATCCGTCCACGTCGAGGTCGATCTTGTTCATGCAGATGACGGGGGCCATTTCGCCGGCGTGGGCGGAGACGATGTAGCGGTCGATGAGGTGCGGTTTCGGATCGGGCTGGGCGGCGGAGGCGACGATGATCGCCTGATCGATGTTCGCGGCGATCGTCTGGATGCGGCGACCGGCGAGGCGGCGGAGTTGGCCGCGGCGCGGTTCGACGGATTCGATGGCGCCCTCAACACCTTTACCGGCGATTTCCTTTTCGATGACGAAGCCGACACGATCGCCGGCGGCGAGCGGGCCTCGCTCCTTAATTAGTCGCGTGCGAAGGACGCGACGGATCGTGCAAGGGACGATTTGCCGACCGTCGTCCACGTCGGCGTAAAGGCCGCGGACGGCGACGACGACGCCGCTAATGAGATCGGTTCGGGTTTCGTCGCCGACGATGATGGTTCGCTGCCGCGAGAGGTCGCCCCTGGGGACGACTTGTTCGGAGCGGACAGCCTCGACGTCATGGCCGCCGGCGTCGCGTGCCCGGTCGGTCCAATCCTTGTCGCGGCGGCGCGGGGAGCGGTTGCGGCGGAAGGGTACGCGGACCTTTTCGCCTTTGCTTTTCTTGTTGCGACGCGGAGGTGTCATGTTGCGGATTGTTCGTGGGCGACTGGGTACGTGTCAAGTTCCGCACTTTGGTTGGTGTGCTGCGACCGGCGGATGTATTATCTGCCGATTCCAAGAACTTCAACGAGGAGTGGTGACATGACCAGAAACTTCGGCGATCGGTTGACTGCGGCGATTCGGGAAAAAAAGGCGGCAGTATGCGTGGGGCTGGACCCCCTGCTGGAGCGGTTGCCGAAGGCGCTCCGCCCGGCGGATTCCGGGCGCACGTCCGCGCCCTCCCCCGAGCCGCGGGGTTCAGCCCGCGCGGAGCCGAATCAGAGCCGCGACCGTGAGGAAGCCGGCGCATCAGCCGCTGCACTCGTCGCCTACGGTCGCGGGGTGATTAACGCCGTCGCCCCACACGTGCCCGCGATCAAGATCAACATCGCGTTTTTCGAGCCGTTCGGGCCGGACGGGATCGCGGCCTATCACGAGTTGATCGCGGCGTCGCATGAGGCCGGGCTGATCGTCATCGGCGACGTGAAGCGTGCGGACATCGGTCATACGTCCGCACAGTACGCCAAGGCGACGCTCGGCGGTCCGGGGGACGACGCTGCCGTCGCCGACGCCGTGACGGTGAATCCGTATTTTGGATGGGACGGCGTCGGACCGTTCGTCGATGTCGCGCGGCGGACGGGTCGCGGCGTGTTCGTGCTGGTGCAGACGAGCAACGAGTCGGCCGCGCAGGTGCAGGGGCTGACGCTGGCCGACGGATCAACCGTGTGCCATAGTGTGGCACGCATGGTCCAGGAGTGGGCCTCCGCCGAGGGACACGTTGGATCAAGCGGCTACAGTTGCATCGGCGCGGTCGTCTCGCCGCGCGATCTGGAGTCCACGATTCGTGTGCGGGCGCTGATGCCCAACTGCATCTTTCTGGTGCCGGGGTTCGGGGCGCAGGGTCGCACCGCCGACGAAGCCGCCAAATGCTTCAACTCCGACGGAACCGGCGCGATCGTGGCCGCCTCGCGGAGCGTGATCTACGCCTACGACGAAGCAAAATACCGCGACCGATCCGCCGACTGGCAGCGCTGCGTCGGCGACGCCTGCAAGGAATTCGTCGCGGCGATTCGAATGGTCATGCCCCGCACAGCTTGAACAGGGGAACTGAGGAACTGCAATATTCGCCTTTCAACGGATCGGCTGATATAATCCCGCCGTTATGGTAACCCAAGCGCCGTTCCATCGGTATGTTATGGCTGTACAACGGGTTGAAGACCGTCTCAAAAGAGTGACTGCGGCATTGAACGCCGCCGGCGTTCGTTATGCCGTGATCGGCGGCAATGCCGTTGCGGTGTGGGTCGCCAAGAAGGACCCATCGGCCACCCGAAGTACCGTCGATGTTGATTTGCTGGTCAACAAGCAAGACCTCGATGCGGTCACTCGAGTTTTTGAATCGCTTCGTTTCGAGCGGCACGACCTGAGACGGCTCATTCTTTTCACCGATCCCGAAGAACCAAGCCGCCGATCCGGCGTCCATCTTGTGTGGGCCGGCCAAAAGGTGCTTCCTTCCTATGCACACGCGGCGCCCAGCGTCGAGGAATCGATCTTTGAAGCGGAGCAGGGCTATTGGGTTTTGGACCTTCCGGCGCTGGTGCGTATGAAACTTACGTCGTTTCGGGATGTCGATCGCGTCCACATTCGAGATATGCTTAGCGTCGTGTTGATCGACGACGCCGTCCGGGCGTCTCTTCCGCCGGACCTGCTCCAAAGACTAGACGCAATCGAAGCTTCGCGAGATGAACAAAGCCACTGACTGTCCCTACCGCAAGCCCAAATACCGCGATCGATCGGACGATTGGCAGCGTTGCATCGCCGACGCCTGCAAGGAATTCGGCGCGACGATCCAGTCGGTTGCGTGATAGTTTCGGCGGCCCTGCCCCAAACACGGCGTCGCCGCATCATCCGAACCCGGAGCGCAAGCGACGGATGGTCGTCTCCCAATCGTTCGCGCTCCGCTGACAACACCGCCCCGCGGTGGCGCTTCCATGAGTCTGGGTAGGGCGGGCTTTGCCCGCCGCAACTCGTCCGCCAATAGTAATTTGATAAATGGTCGCGGCGGGTTAAACCCGCCCTACGACCGGTGCGGGGACGACGTCGGGTCGATGACCCGGCCGTACGCCTTTCGCTCACCTGGCTCGACGAGCAGGTTTGGCGATCAGTTCGCGAATCGCAGGGACAAGTTCGACGAGAACCGCGACCAGCGACTGCGTTCGGACCTCGTAGGCGGCCTCGTCCTCCGCGAAGGCATCATCTTCGGTCTGCGCGTCGTAGTGGGCGAGGACGCGTTGCACTCGTTCCTCGTTCCAACCGGGTGGGTATCGATTATCCTTCATTCGACAGCAATCCTACAATCCAAAAAAGCGAGCATACAGCGATCGCGCCCTGTCCGGGTCGTGCGTGCCCTTGATGATCGCCCGGGCGTCGGGGAAGAGGGTCAGTTCGTAGCCCTCGATCTGCGCGCGGAGCATGTACGCGTTGTGCCGCACGGGCGACGAGGCCACGGCGCGGAGCTTGGCCGCGATGGCCTCGAAGTCGATGCGCTTCGCTCCGCCGGGGACGATCTGCACGGCGTCGCGCCCGCACAGCGTCGTCGTCGCTCCCGCGAACTTGCCCTCAAGATATGGAAACTCGCCCCGCTTGCAGCACGGACAGTTCCCCTCGTCGTAGGCCGACTGCACCTTCATGTTGATGAGTCGCCCGCTCCACACATCGAGATGCACGAGATGGCGGTTGATCTCGTCGCGGCGGCCGATGAGCAACTTGATCGCCTCGGTCGCCTGAAGACTCGCGACGAGATTGACGGCCGGGCCGAGCACGCCCGCCGTGTCGCACGTCGGATTCATCTCCGGCGGCGGAGCTTCCTCGAAGACGCATCGCAGGCACGGCGTGTCCCGCGGGATGACGGTCATACATAGGCCGGTCGCGCCGATCACCGCGCCGTAAATCCACGGGCGGTTCGACTGGACCGCGAGGTCATTGATGAGGAACCTCGTCTCGAAATTGTCGGTGCCGTCGAGGAGCAGATCCGCGTCGCGGGCGAGTTGCTCGATGTTGGTCGGGTTCACATCGACGACGACGGGTTCGACGGTCACATCGGAGTTGACGCGGCGGAGCTTGTTCGCGGCGGCCTGGGCCTTGGGGAGGTTCGCGGCGATGTCGTCCTCGTCGAAGAGCACCTGCCGCTGGAGGTTGTCGCGCTCGATGAAGTCGCGGTCGCAGATGCGCATGAACCCCACGCCCGCGCGCACGAGCGTGTTGGCCAAAACGGTGCCGAGCGCCCCGCAGCCGAAAAGCACCGTCCGCGACTCGCGCAGCCGCAACTGACCCTCGACGCCGATCTTGTCGTAGAGGATTTGGCGTGAATAACGCGCAAGGTCGCGGTCGATTGCCTGCGCGCCGGAAGGTATTTGAGGGTAGTCGCTCATCGGTCTGCGCCGCCCACATGGGGCGACGCTACACCCTTTCTGCGTGCGGCTACGGCGGCGGTTTCTTTTGGGCGAACGAGGCCAGAAAGCCTTCGGTCAGCGGTTCCGCGGGCGTTTCAAGCTTGTTCGACGAACGCGCTGATGGCAAGCCGTCCGCGGCATCCACATCTTCCTTCGACGGTGAAGCGCGAGCGGGCGAGGGCGGTTCGGAGCGAAAAGCCTGAGTTTTCAGGGCCGGCGGCGTGACCGTCGTGGGTCGGCGAGGCGGACCCGACATTTGAAAGAATACTCGCCCGTTGCGCAGGCCGGACGACACGAACGATCCGCCGCAGATGACGATGATGGCGGATTGGAGGACCTCGCCGCCGTCGAAGAGCATCGCCAGTCCGCACAGGACGAAAGCCGAACCGACCACGACGGCGACCACCGCATCGACGATTAGCGCCGGCCGATGACCGGTCCACAGCCAGACGGCGATCGCAGCCGACGCCACACCGCCGATTCGCAACGCGTAATAGACCGCCAACCACGCCTGGCTGAACAAGTCTGTTCCCGTAGGCCGGGCGAGATAACCGAACCCGAAGAACAACAACAGCGCGGCCCCGATAGCGGTGCCCGTAGCGGCCGGCCGTACGCGACAGGCGGCCGATGCCGGCATCGCGACGTTCCCAGCTTCAGATTGATGCACGCGGGTTCTCCGAACGTCCTGCGGATCGGTTGCCTGCCCGCGGCGGGCAAGGGTCGAGCACGGCGTTACAACTGTCGGCGAGCGGAACCCGGCGAGCAACAAAGCCAATGGTGACGCTGTTACAACAGATGTTACACGGCGAGCTTCAACCGGACGCTGCATGTCGGCGTATTATACCATGTCCGAACGCGCGGAAGACCTCGGACTCTCAATGTTTCGTTTCTGGAGAACTTGTGATGAAAACGTCATCTCGTGTGGCTTGGGGCGTTCGACGGTTCGTGTTGATCGCGGTCGCGGGGGTGCTCCCGGCGTTTATCATGCGCTGCGATAAGGCCGCCCTCAATTTCCAGCGCGGCTTCTTCCAGGGGCTGGGCCTGAGCGTCAGTGAGGCCCTGGTGGACGGCGGCCTGTTCGACCCGAACGCCATTCTCGTCAACCCGTAGCGACTTCGCGCCACAGCAATCGCGGCGGGTGCGTTCCGCGGCATCGCCTGGTTTTCGAACCCTGTGACGTCGCGCGAGGGGGGAGCTTGCGCGCTGCCGCAGCCGGCAAATCACGGCATGACGAATTGATGGTTGCTGGAGCGGACGGTGAGCACGGCGCAGGGGGCCTTGCGCACGACCTTTTCCGTGGTGCTCCCCAGGAGCACATGTGCGATCGCACCGCGTCCGTGTGTGCCGAGGACGATCAGCTCAATGCGGTTCTCCTTTGCGTACGAGATGATTTCCGCGAAGGGTCGGCCGAAGGCGACGTGAGTCGTCGGCGGATTCTTGAGGTCGCCGAGGTGTTCGGTGCAAAAGCGAGTCAGTCGTTCGGTCGCCGCGATGAGCATGTCGTCCGGCGGCGGGCCGATCGGCAGCGTTTCCGGGCCGACCGCGCCCCAATACTGATAGGAGTTGTCCACGACGTGAAGGCAATGGAGCTCAGCGTCGAAGGTCCGAGTCAATTCCCGCGCGCACGCGACGGCCGGCAAGGCGACCTCGGAGAAGTCGGTTGGGAGCAGAATTCTGGTAAAAAGATACGACATCGGACTGGTTCCAACGCGAACGCCCGCGAAGACTTGTGTATGCTAGAATCGTCCGCTCGCGGCGTCAAACGCTGCGATAGTCTTTGGGTCCGGGCGGGTCCGTGACAGTTCCGGCGGGGAACGAGCGAGATTCTCAGAACCCCAAGCGCGAACGCGGGGCCTTGTTGCAGCGCATGTACAGGGCGTCCGACCCGTCGCTGGCGCTCCGGATTCGGATCAGGCGGTGTGCCCGGTCCGGGACAGGATTGCCGAAAGTGTAACGGGCCCAAAGCACGATCACCGCGGAGAATCGCGTTGTCACGTTCGGGCGACGCATTACAATGTGCGGGTCGCGCGTTCCCCATCCGGACGGCCGTTCAGACCGCGGATCGGCGCGGGCGCGTTTTTCGATCGCGGCCGAGGCACCTTGTCGTCCGGCCGCTGCGTACGAGTGATGGATCGTCGGCGATTCGAGGATTCATGTAAGACACTTTCATATTACAGGCGGAAGATACCATGCCAAGTCTGAGCATCGGAGCGATCGGCGAGGCGGCAGCGTTGAACCCGGGCGATTCTCGCCTGCCATCGTTGTTTGTTTCGGCCTATCCGTGGAACCTGATGGAGCGTGGGCTGGACGGGCTGCTTGACCGACTCCGCGGCGAAGTGGGGGTGACGGGACTCTCGGTCTGGGCGGCGACGCCGCCGCTGAAGCAGTTTCGGGTTCGCGACGTGCTGCCGCGACTCTTTCGCACGGACGGGGGCGTATTCTTTCAGCCCTCGGATCGGCACGGTTCGGGGGCCGCGTGCCGCCCGTTGGTTTCGACTTGGACGCGCGGGGGCAACCCGCTGGCGACGATCGCCGAGCAGTGCGTGCGGAGCGATGTGCGGCTCCGTGCGATTTTGCCGGCGGCGACCACGGGGCAACTGGCTCTTCGCTATCCCGAGTTTGCGTGCCGCAACGCGTTCGATGACGAGTCGGGGTCGGCGATCTGTCTCGCCAATCCCGACGTTCAGGAATACCTGGTCGGCCTGGCGACCGACATTGCGACCAATTATCCGGTGCAGGGACTGGTTCTGGCTGATTTCTCGGTGAGCTGGCGGGAGGCGTTCTCCCGCGAAATACTGGTGACCGCGCCGCTCGGCGACGCCGAGCGCAGCGTGCTCTCGACGTGTTTTTGCGGGGCCTGCGTGCGCGCTTCGGAAAGCGCGGGGGTGGACGTGCACGAGGCCCGGGATCGCGTTCGTGCGATCATCGACCAGACCCTGAGCCCCGGCGTTCACGCCGGGCGGAATCCGCCCCGCATGAATGCGGGGGCTCGGGGAATTCTTGATGGATTGCTTGCGGATCAGCCGGCGCTGGCGGAGCACCGACGGATTCAGACCGAACAACTCAACGCACTCTTGCGGCGGCTGGTGGAGACGTGCCGCGTCGAGGTTCTTCTGTCGCGGGCGACGAACGATCCGGCTTCCGCCGGGCCGACCGGACTGGACCACCGAATCCCGGCCGGCGTGCTCACCCGTGCGGAGAGCGTCGAGCGACTGAGCGGGGCGACGGCGGCGAACGCGCGGCGGAACGAGGTGTGGGTGGCCGCTTCGTGGGCGATCGGCGCGGGGGCGGCGGAGTTCGTCGGGGCCGTGTCGCGGGCCGCCCAACTCGGCTTCGCGGGCATCGACATTGACAACTACGGGATTCTTCCCGACGCGGCTTTCACCACCATCAAGCAGGCCATCCGATTTGCGCGCCGATCGGCCGGGGCGTGACGCGTGTCAGCCGCGCTAACCCAAGTTAGACAGTTGGAGATCTAAATCGACCTTGGCGGTGGTGCCAAGGGCCGTTAGCGTTCAAAGTCGTGACTACATTTGCTCGACCTCGTCCACCGTGCGCAACCGCTGCGGCAAGGTCAAACCCAGGCGATGGAGCAGCACTTTCTGGGCTTTGTCTGGCGTGGTAACGCATCGCAGTCGGATATGACTTTCTTGACCGTCGGCCCGCCGGGCTTTCCGCACCACGTCGCCGCTCTTGATCTTGGCGAACTCCTCCACTCCCGGCGCGCCGGGATTCGCGGAGCATCGCCCAGCCCGGCCCCGCGCATCCATTGGGCGAGCGTTTTCCACAACACGTAGGCCACAAAGCACACCAGGATGTGAGCCTTCACGCGGTCCTGTTTCTGGTGCCAGACCGGGCGGATCGCCAGTTCGTCCTTGGTGATCCGAAACGCCCACTCGGCTTCGGTCAGTTGAATGTAACGCTTCCACAGCGTGCCCGGATCGATCCCGTTGAGATTCGTCCGCAGCAGGTAACAGCCCTCCGACAACGCGTTCCATTCGCCCCAACGCGGATTGCGCCGCCAGGTGATCGACAGTCGCGCCTTGTCTGTAGGATTCGGGATCGCGGCGATCTTCACCTCGAACGCCCCGCCCGCTCGCCAGTAACGTTCCTTGATGCGTCCCAGCCGTTGATGGGCGACGGCCTCGTCCTTCAGCCGTCCGCTCTGGACGCCCGCCTGGAGCTTGAGAAGCTGGTTCTCTCCCGGCGCGCCGGGACTCCAGGAAACGGTCGTGCATGGCCTTCTCTTTCTCCCGACGATCGGTGCTGCGGGCCAGAACAAAGGTCTCGTCACCGCCGGTGCCGGATACGAGCTTCACCTCCACCCCGGCCTGCACCTCGTGCCAATCCTTGTTCGTCAGGTGCTGCTCGAACTGCCGCAGCATGGCCTGGGGCGTGCCCACGATGTACGAACCGTTGCGTCCTCGCAGGAACTTCAGGTTCTTTTCGCTGACCATCCCCCGGTCCATCACCCACACGCGGTTCGCCTGCCCGTACTTGCCCTCCATCGCCTTGACGATGTCCTCGACCGTCTTGCTGTCGTTCGTGTTCCCGTCGAACACCTCGTAGCCCAGCGGAATGCCGTCCGTGGTCACCACCAGTCCAATGCACACCTGCGGGCAGTCGGGTCGGTTGTCGCGCGAATGGCCGCGCTTCGCCATCGGATTGCCTTGGCACTGCCCCTCGAAGTAGGTGCTGGTCACGTCGTACAACAGCAGGTCATACTTCAGGTCGAACAGGTCGCCCAATCGGTGCTTGAGATGCTTCTCGATCGCTTCCTTGTGCGGCAAAAGCGCGTCCAACCCTTCGTATAACCGCCGGGTGTGGACCTGCTCCACCGTGACCCCCAGCAGGTCCGGCAGCGCCGTCCGCCGATACCAAGTGTCGGCGATATGCAACTCACTCGACGGCTCGCAGAACCGCGCGATCGTCAGGATGGCCGCGACCGCCGGCCAGAACACTTCTTCCTCCCCAGCGGGTATCAGCTCCGCCAGCAGCACATCCAACTTCAATCCCGGCGCGCCGGGACCACAGCCCCAACGCCAGCCAGACGTCACCAAAGTCCCGCAGCCGGTCCAAGTGAATGTCCTTGAGCTTGACCAGCACCGGCTCGTCGTCGGAGGGATCATCGTAACATGGAGGATCGAACAACGACGGCTGCGGACGCGATTGTCCGTCCAGTCGCCGACCCAACTGCGTCCAGCCGTTTCGCTCGCTCTTCTTGAGTTCCCCGAGGTAGGCGACGACTCGATGCCGCGAACCCCGGCCCGTGCGGTAGGATTCCACCAACGCCCAGTAGGTGTGACCTTTGCCGTTCTTGTCCCGGCGCGCCGGGATTCGAGCCGTTTGAGAAACATCCCATTCCTGCCGCGAAGTTCGATCCTTCTGCAACAAGAATGCCAAATCGAAAATGCGAAAACAATAGGGAAGGTCGTGACTACATCGACTTTGAAACGCGAAAACCGATCGCACGCCCACGCCAACGCGGACTACCGTCCTGAAAAAATCTTCAATTGCCAGGCAGTGTCTAACTTGGGCTAACTCCCCAGAGCCGCGGGCGGAATGCAATCCCGGCGCGCCGGGAGCCCGCGCGGACGCCCGTCGAGTTCCGAGCCGCGGGCTTCAGCCTGGGAAACCCCGCACGCAAAACCAACACAAGCCCCGGAGGCGCGGCGGGATTTTTACACTCCGCTTGTGTCACCCCTTATGGGCGGCGCTACAACGACTTGCATCCTTTGCGAACGTGCGATGAATAATCCGGGCTAAGTCCGTGTTTTGGGTTCGTCACGATATGTGGGCAACGAGTGTTTTCTTTCTGCTCCGCCCGGAGGGCGCGCGATGGTTGCCAGGGACTTGAAGTCCCTGGCAGGCGAATTTTTTCTCTCTTCCTTCACCCCGCCCGGAGGGCGGACGGAGGCTGGATGGGCAGGACGCGCGCGCCCTCCGGGCGGACAGAAAACAACGTAGAGTGGCAGGGCTGATTTCAAGGGACTCGAAGTCCCTGGCAATCCCGGCGCGCCGGGACGCGCCCTCCGGGCGAAACGATTCGCTCGCCGTCGAAAACGCGGGGTGTTTTTGCACAGATTCTTACACCTCCAAACCGTCGAACATGCCCGGCGCACCAAACAAGAGGGCAGCGTATGGCGCTAGGCCATACGCTGCCCGTGTTGCTTTCCTACCTAGGGACGGTCACCCATCCCCATGTCGGTCAGCGGTTCCCAGGCTTTCCGGAAAAACTTACCGGCTGCCCGAGGAACGCGTTCCGCCCTTCGTCGGGACCGTCTTCGACGGACGGACGCCCTGATCGAACGCGGCCATATCGGCCAGGTTCAGCAGGCCGTCGCCGTTGAGGTCGGCGACCGCGAGGTCACCAAGGCCTTCGGCACGCAATTGCGCAACCGAGATCTCAGTGATCGCGTTGACGCTGGCGGTCTGCGGACCGCAGCAGCACTGCTTGCTGCTCGTCAGGAAGTTCATCGACACAAACGCATAGTCGTCCAGATCCACGACGCCGTCACCGTTGATGTCGGCGTTCGGACCCGGCGTACCGCACGGCGTGTCGGTGAAGCCGTAATTCCGCAGGTACTGCGATACGAACGTGCCGTAATCCAGGATGTCGATGACATCCAGGCTCGGGTTGGCGGTCGGATCATCCTTCTTCCAGCCGTCCAGGTTACCGCCGATCAACCAGTTGCCGCCCAGACGCGGATCACCGGAGAACGACGCATTGAGCTGGCCGCCCACGCAATCGTTCGGGCCGAACGTGTAGCACGAACGCAGCGTGTGCATTTGATCCTGGGCCGTGATGCAATCCCACTGCCCCGAACCCGGGATCTTGACCTTACCGGTGGACTTGCCGATAAACTCGAATATACCGCCGAACGTCACATCATCCGAGAACACCAGCGGTTCCTGGGTGCAGTTCGTGAACAGCGTGAACTTGATGCAACGCGTCAGGCTGTCGCCCGGCTTGCTCTGGGCCGTCGGGGACAACCCGATCGTGATGTCCAGGCTCGTCTCGTCGTTGACCTGAACCGTCCAGCAGCCGAACGGCGTATGGCCGACGCCCGACTTGTTGGGCTGGTTGGGATCGAGTTCGCAATCCGTATTCGGCGGGCAACCCACGATCTTGCCGCAATAATCGCTGACCGCGTAGCAGCAGAAGCTGGACGCACCGATGGGGAACTCGCCGCCGCCAGTGACGCGCGCCGAATCCCAGACAATACCGCTGTCGTGCTCGCCGCGGCAGAACACCTGTGAAGTACCGCAGCTGTCCGTTGCGGACGGAGCGGGCCAATTCTCGACGGCTGTCGGCCAATCGCAATCGACGTTCGTCGTGATCGTGTCCGGCACCGTCAACACGACGGTGTTGTTGGCCTTGATCGTCTTGCTGCAGTGTCCGACCACGGTGATCCGCTGACCAGCGTCATCCGTCAGGTACGTGTGCATCGGGTTGACGTCGGTAAAGCAAATCTCGCACGAGTTGCAGTTTCCGATCTTGGTAAAGCTGAACGCGAGGATGTCCGCGTTGCCGTTCGGGCCGTTGCCGGCGCCGAAGGCTACGCCGACGGCATAGAAGATCGTGCCGGCAGCCTCGTCAACAACCGGTCCGTACACGTCAAAGGTAAACGGCGCAACGCCCGCGATGCCGTTGAAATCCAGGCATGTCGGGTCATAGGTCAGCGCAATCTGCGCACCGTTGACCGGGCTGGACGACGCACCGACACGGACCGTACCGGTGATCTTATCATTACCGTAGCAGTCCGGATCAAAGATCGAGCCACCGGGAAGAAGACTCTTACCGCCGGGATCGATTTCGACGGTGAGATCCGGCGTCAGCGTACAGAAGCAGAAGCCGTCAACGCACGGATAGTCAACACCCGTGGCAGCCAGGCACTCGCCCCCGGTAGGCGTGCAGGCGACGGTGCCCGCATTCAGACCGGCGCAGCTACCCGCGCCGTTGGCGCAGGTATCGGCAAACGTGCACGGGTTCTCGTCGTTGCATCCCAGGCCCGTCCGATCGGACAGGACAAGGTCGCCCCGGTTGCCCGGCAGGCTGCAATTAGCCGCCACGCACTGATCCGGGCTGACAATCGCGTCTTCCGTACCATCGGCCGCGTTGCAGCACTCATTCGCCGGATCCCAGGTCGCGACCGGCGGGTTCGAGCAGACGAACGCCGCGCAGATGTCCTGCGTGCAACGGTCGTTGTCGTTGCAGTCCGCGTTCGTTATGCACGCGGGGCAAGCCTGTTCGGCGCAGCTCGTATTCGCACGGAACACACGTGTGTTCGTCGTCTGTAGAGCGTTGCACTCCGTCAAGGTCACACCATCTGTGCAAAGCGACGTGCTCGGGCCGAGGTTCGTGCAGCAGCTACCGCATACAATCTCGACCTGGCCCGGATTCAGGGCCGCGATCGGAATGTCCAGCGCGACCGGAAGCGTAATGTCCTGGAGAAAAGTCTCGTTGACGGTATACCCGATTGTGTAGAGACCCTTCGCAGTGGCCGGGACATCCAAAACCACCGTGCCGAAATAGCTCGGCCCGGCGTCCGGAGAAGGATCCCCCTCCGTCGTACTGCCGCACCGATGGTTCAGTGTCGATGTGTCGCAGGCAGCAACACCCGCAATGCCGGCGAGAACGAACTCCGGATCGCACTTGTCCTGGAAAGTGGGTTCACAGATGTTGCCGCCGGCCGGATAGTAGCCCGGACGCGGCACGCACTTTGACGGCTCACCCGAGCCGCAAGCGGCAGCCAGGCCGCTGATCGTCGAACGGCAGTCCGTGTTGGCTGCGCACGACTGCGTGGCCGGGAACAGATCGCCGCCGCTCGCCGCGGCGCCGCCGCAGATCGCGTTGGAGCCCAGGTAGCCCGTCAACCCATCGAGTTTGATCTGCGAGGTCTTCAGACCCTGCGGCGCCCAACCGGTCGCCTGCATCTCGAACCACGCCCGCGCCGGCACGGCATTCAACGTCAGCTTGTTTCCGGTGATGCTGCCGTTGTAGCTTGACGCCGGCACCGTCTTCGGGGCGACCGGCTTCAACGTGATTGTCGCCGTAGCGCCCACAGCGATGGCCGAGTTGATGTGGGCACTCGGCCCCGTTACGACGCGCGACGCCTGGGACTTGCCCGAGCCCTTATCGCGCTCCCCGCCCACACGCGGGGATCCCTGGACGCTGACGGCGATCGCCAGCGCGCCGACCATTGCAGCGCCCACAAGCGGGCGCCATGTACAAAGACCGTGATCTGCCTTCATTTTCCATTCCTCCAAAAAGGGAGACTTTCCCGTGTCCCACTAACAACATGTACGTAAAAAGACACGCCGATTTCAAACCTCAACAATACTGCCGACTTTAACTCCAAACCCGGTTGCGCGTCAATCAACGGCTCGGCGACGCAAACTCTCATGTCAACCGCCCGACGCAACCCCATTACCCTCCTTCCAGATTACCAGTTTTGTCTTTTCATTTCAAGCCCGTATTTTCACTAACACCCGAGGGGGGCGGGCGGGTTAGGCCCGCCCCTGTTTCCCCGGCTGATTTAACTCAATCCGCCCGGCCGCCCCCCCTCTCTGAGGAGAGGCCGACCGGGCCGAAAAACCCCGTCACAGCGTCACGGACACAGGATGCACGGGCCGTTCGCACCGCAGTCAGTGTTCGTGGTGCACGCCGTGGTCTGAGCGTTCGTACACTTCCCGACCTTGTACGGATACGCCAGACCCTTGAACCCGTCCACGCACGCCGAAATGTGGCCGAAGCCCAGGTCCGGCGTGATGTTGATCAAGCCCCGCGCCCCTTCGCCGGCCAGCATCGCCCGGGCCTTGATCGGAGCGCCCACCGCGCTCTTGAACTTGTTGACCAGCGCCCCGATGTCGTTGAAGTCCGGCTGCGTGA
>ERZ1292633.666-Hain-H41-02um-R1-666-length-39056-cov-5_pt1 | contig 39056 bp, 33 predicted proteins | sample MGYA00564406_ERZ1292633 | MGnify/ENA primary metagenome ERZ1292633 (study PRJEB36523, sample SAMEA6512639) | groundwater metagenome | collected 2019-01-08 | study: AquaDiva: Metagenomics assemblies of 32 groundwater samples
CGGCTCGAGCTCGAGCCGCTCGCGGTTGGCGGCGATCGCCGCCCGCCAGTCGTTCATTCGCTGGGCCTGACGCGCGACGTAGAGCAGGCCGAGAGAGCGCGGTAGCGCGCCGGACAGCACCACCGCACGCTCGCCCTCGGCGACCGCGCGACTCGCGTACCCCTGCTCGTCGAGCAGCTCGGCGAGCTCGTGGCGGGCCGGGGCCCAGTCCGGGGCGGCGCGCGCGGCCTCCTCGAGCAGCGCGCGGGCTGCCGCGAAACGAAAGGCGGGGCGCGCGGCGGCGCCGGCCGCGAGCAGGCGCGCCGTCCGCGCGTCGGCCGGACGCGCCGCGACGAGGGCGTCGGCCTCGGCCAACGAGAGCGCCTCGAAGCCGAGCCGCGCCCGCAGGTCGAATCCGCCGCGCGCCACGAGCTCGAGGATCGCCGCGGGCTCGCCCTCCTCCGCGACGGCCGCCACGGTCTCGCCGCTCGCGGCGTCGATGACGCGAAGGTCGACGCGCAGCCGTTCGGACGCGCCGTTCTCGCCACTTGACAGGAGATAGCTGCCGACGAGAAAGAGGTCGGCTCCGAGGCGCCGTCGCAGCCGCTCGCGCTCCTCGTCGCCGATCCTCCGCGGGTCGGCGACCCCGACGTCGCGCACCGCTCGTTCGACGGACGCTTGCGGAACGATTCGCAGCTCGCCGCCGGCGGCGAGCTCGCTGGCGAGAAGCTCGCTCCAGATCCCGCCGACGCCGCCACCACTCGATCCCGGGTCGAGATCGACGAGGCCGAGGATCGCCGCGCTGCGCGGGCGCACCTCTCGCGCGCCGGCCAGGAGTAGCGCCAGGACGAATCCGCCGGCGACCGCCAGGGCGAGCAGCACCGCCCCGGCGAGCCGAAAGCGGTGCCTCGAGAGCGCCGTCGCCGCGCGGTAACTCAAGCCGCCACGCCGCGCGACGACCGGCCGGCCCGCGAGGTGGCGTCGCAGGTCGTCGGCGAGCTCCGCGGCGTTGCCGTAGCGCCGCGCGGGATCCTTGCGCAGGGCGCGGAGGACGATCGCGTCGAGATCGCCGCGAAGCCCGCCGCCGGAGCCCGAGCGCGGCGCTTTCGGCGGAGCGCCCGAGGCGCCTCGAGCGGCCGCGCGCGACGGCGGCGCTGGCTCGCTCTCGACGATGACGCGCTCGATCGCGCCGGGCGCGCGGCTCGGAAAGTCGTACGGCCGTTTCCCGGCGAGCAGCTCGTAGAGCACGACACCGAGGGAGTAAACGTCGCTCGCGGGGCCGATCGGCTCGCCGCGGATCTGCTCGGGGCTGGCGTACTCGGGGGTGAGAAAGGGCGCCGCCGTGAGCCGCGTCTCGCCGCCCGGCGGCTCGAGGTCGAGGAGCTTCGCGACGCCGAAGTCGAGCAGTTTCAGTCGCCCGGCGGCGTCGACGAGCAGGTTCGACGGCTTTAGATCGCGATGCACGATGCCGCGCCCATGGGCGAACGCCACCGCGTCGGCCGCCTGGAGAAAGAGCTCGATCCGCTGGCCGACAGCGAGGGCGTGGTTGTCGGCGTACGCGACGAGGGTTTCGCCGTCGACGAGCTCCATCGCGAAGTACGGCCGGCCGTCTTCGGTGGCGCCGCTGTCGTACAGGCGGGCGATCGACGGATGTTCGAGCGGCGCCAGGAGCTCCCGCTCGGATCGGAATCGACGGCGCAGCTCCGTTCCGTCGAGGCCCGAGCGGACCACCTTGAGCGCGACCGGGCGCGGCACCTCGCGATGCGTCGCGCGATAGACGGTACCCATGCCGCCGCGGCCGAGCAGACCGTCGATCCGGTAGGGGCCGATCGATTCGGGGAGCGGCTCCGGCTCCGCTTCCGCCTCGGCCGGGGACGGGCGATCGCCGAAGCCGAGCCCGCCTTCGAGGAATCCGCCGGCGCGCGCCTCCGCGTCCTGGAGCGCCATGACCTCGGTCCAGAGCGCCGGATCCCGCCAACCGAGGGCGGCCAGCTCCTCGGCGCGACCGTCGGGCGGAAAATCGCTCAGGCGCGCGAACTCCGCCCGAACTTCCGCCCAGCGCTCCGGGGTCACCGCGCAAGGCTATTCGCTTCCCGGGCCACGCGCGAGCCGACCGGCCAAGTCCTTCGATCGCCGGCCCGGATGATGCCTTTCGACCGCCGAATGCGAAAAGAGAAGAGAAGCCCGAACGGAGACCGCCATGATCCGACACCACCTCGAACCCGCCACGCTGGGGACCGTGACCTGCCTGGCGCTGCTCACTCTCGCCTCGCCGCCGCGAGCGGCCGCCCAGACCCTTCATGGTCCGTGTGGAATCGACAATCGAAGGGACTTCTGCATCCATCAGGACAGTGTCGCCGGGAGCGGCGTCGCCGTCGCCGACAGCGCGGATCCCGGCGACCTCTTCGGCCGCGCCGTCGCCTTCGGCGATTTTGACGACGACGGCTTCGCCGACCTCGCCGTCGGCGCCCCCGGCGACTCCGGTGTCGGCCGCGTCCATGTTTTCTACGGCACCCCGCTCGGAATCGGCCTCGCCGGTCAGCAGAACCTGTCGCAGAACGCGCTCAACGGCGCCGACGAAGGCGCCGAAGCGGGCGACGACTTCGGCTTCGCCCTCGCCACCGGCGACTTCGACGCCGACGGCTTCGACGACCTCGCGATCGGTTCGCCGGGCGAGGATCTTCCCGAGCCTGAATTCGGAGTCTGCGGGCTCGACGACATCTGCCAGGACACCGGTGGAGTTCACGTCGTCTATGGCTCGGCTTCGGGCCTCGACTCGTCAAGTTCCGAGTTCCTGCACGACGCCACGTTTCCGGGAGGCTCAGGAGGGGAGGACGCCTTCATCGGCACGGCCATGGCGGCGCTCGATATCGACGGCGACTCATTCGCCGACCTCGCGGTCGGGTCGCCGTCCACGTCTACCCAGGGAGAGTACGTCGCGATCTTCGGCAGCGTCGCCGGGCTCAACAACGGAGGCAGCCCACCGGACAGAATCTCGCAGGACAACTCCTCCTGCGACGAGGGCACCGGACAGCCCACCGGATTCGGCCAGACGCTCGCGCCGGGGGCCTTTCAGGTGGACGCAGGGGCGGAGCTTCTCATCGGCGCGCCGGGCTGCACGGTGGCGGGAACGTCCGATACCGGCGCGGTTTTCTTCCAGCCCTCTCCGACCCAGTTTCTCGACGAGAGGTACGCCCAGTCCGACTTCCCCTCGGCCGGCAACGGCGCGGACGACGCTTTCGGCTTCGGGCTCGCGGCGGGCAACTGGAACGGCGACGCTTTCGACGACTTCGCCGCCGGAGCGCCGTTCAAGAACCACGGCAGCGGCAACCCGAGCAACTCCGGGCGCGTCTACGCGGCGCTCAACACCCTCTCCGGCTTCGATCTGGCGAACGGCGACATCATCGGCGAGGACGAGTGGAGCGGCCAGACGCCGGCCGAAGACGAGCGGTTCGGCACCCGGCTCGCGGGCGGCGACCTCGACGGCGACGGCTTCGACGATCTGTTGATCGGCGCCCCGCGCGAGGGCGCTTCCGACGTCGGCAACGTCTTCGTCAAGCGCGGCTCGGCCGCCGGTCTCACGACGACCGGAAACTTCCTCTTCGCTCAGACCCAGATCGGCGGCGCGGCCAACAACGCAAACGACCACTTCGGCACCGTCCTCGCGGCGGCGGATCTCGACGGCGACGGCAAGCTCGAGGTGGCGATCGGCGTGCCCGAGAAAGACGTGAACGGCCAGGCCGACGCCGGTATGGTCTACATCACCCGCGCCTTCGACCCGGACTGGATCTTCGCCGACAGCTTCGAGTCGAACGGCCTCCTGATCTGGAGCTCCACCGCGCCGTAAGTCGCGCGCCTCTCCTTCTCGCCGCCGGCGGCGTATGTTTACAACTCAGTCGTCTCTCCTCGGCGGGGTGGCCGTCACGCCCTGGCTGCGCGTGACCACCGATCTGCAGTGGATCGACCCCGCCAACGGCGCGAGCGAGGCGATGGGCGTTGCCGGCCTGAGGGCGAAACTTCTGTTCTGAGCAGGTGCGGGATAACGTTCGGATTCCGGCCGCGAGCCTCAAGCGCGAACTGGCCTGTCAACCCACGAAGAGGAGCTGAGAACATGAACGAGAAATCGAGGTCGGTGCTGAAACTCGCGGTAACGGCCGCCGTCGTCGCCACGCTCGGGCTGGCCGTGGCCTGCAAACCGGCCGGGCCGAAGCCGGAACAGACGGCGGACGCGATCTACACGGGCGGGCCCATCGTCACCGTCAACGACGCGCAGCCCACCGCCGAGGCACTGGCGGTGAAGGACGGGAAGATTCTCGCGGTCGGCACGAAGGCCGACGTGCTCAAGACCAAGGGCGACACGACGAAACTGGTTGATCTCGGCGGCAAGACGCTCGTTCCCGGTTTCGTGGACGGGCACAGTCATTTTGGCGGAGTCGGGTTTCAGACCGTCGCGGCCAACCTGTTGTCGCCGCCCGATGGGCCAGTGAAGAACATCGCGGAGCTCCAGCAAGTCATGCGCGATTACATGGCGACTTCGCCGTTGGTGAAGGCGCGCGGCGTCGTCATCGGCATGAACTATGACGATTCGCAACTCGCCGAGCGCCGCCATCCGACCCGGCAGGATTTGGACGCGATCTCCACCGAGTTGCCGGTCATGGCCGTCCATCAATCGGGCCACTTCGGCGTCCTCAACAGCAAGGCGCTGGCGCAGGCGGGTGTCACTGCGGAAAGCCAGAGTCCCTCCGGTGGCATCATCCGGCGCGAAGCCGATGGCAAGACCCCCGATGGCGTGTTCGAGGAAAACGCGTGGCTGGCCGTCCTCTTCAAGATCGTGCCCGCGTTCGCCCCGGAGGAAATCGCCGCCCAGCTGAAAGCGAGCCAGGACATTTATATGGCCAACGGGTTCACCACGGTGCAGGACGGCAAAACCATGGCAGGGCAAGTGGCCACTTATGCTGCGCTGGCTGAGGCGGGGGAATTCAAGATCGATATCGTGGCGTATCCCGACCTCGTGACGGTCGGCGATGCGCCGGTCTTGCATGGCCCGCTGATGTCGCGCGGCTACACCAACCACTTCCGCCTCGGCGGCATCAAGCTGACGCTCGACGGCTCGCCGCAGGGCAAGACCACCTGGCTCACCAAGCCGTATGTCAAGGTGCCGGCCGGCGCGAAGCCCGATTACAACGGTTATCCGGCGTTCACCGACGAGGAAATGAACAAGTGGATGATGCTGGCCTATAAAAACAACTGGCAGGTGTTCGCCCATTGCGGAGGCGACGCGGCGCTTGACCAGCTGATCAAGGCGGCGCGCGCCGCCACCGCCGCCTATCCGGGTGACGACCGCCGCACGACGATCATCCACGGCCATTTCATCCGCGCCGATCAGGTGCCGGCCATCAAAGAGCTGGGGCTTTTCCCGGCGGAGTATCCGATGCACACGTTCAACTGGGGCGACTGGCACCGCGAATCCGTCGTCGGCCCGGAACGGGCGGAGAACATTTCGCCCACCGGCTGGCTGCTGGAGAACAACCTGAAGTTCAGCATCCATTCCGACGCGCCAGTTGTCTTCCCCGATTCAATGCAACTGATCGCGACGGCCGTGAACCGCACCACGCGCACCGGCCACGTCCTCGGCCCGCAGCACCGCGTCACCCCGCTCGTCGCGCTGAAGGCGATGACGCTCTGGGGGGCGTACCAGCACTTCGAGGAGAAGACCAAGGGCTCGCTCGAACCGGGCAAGCTCGCCGACATGGTGGTCCTCTCCGACAACCCGCTGACGATCGACCCGATGAAGCTCAACACGATTCAGGTGATGGCGACGATCAAGGAAGGAAAGACCGTCTATTCGCGCGACTAGCCAGGCGCCCGCGGCGAGGGCCCGCGAGGAGTCGTAACCCGGGCAGCTGAACGGAACCGAGAAAAGAAGCGGTTCCTCGACGAACGGTCTGTCATATGGCGGATCGGCTCGCGCCACTCAGTACTGACGCGGGAGTCGGGGCGCCGCGTCGGCTGCGTGGCGTGAGCGGATTCGTCGAAGCTCCGAGCCTGAGCCCGGACGAGCTGTCGCTCTACTACCGCCGGCTGGAGGCCGGTCGCTTCGTGATCTATTGCGTGGCTCGATCCGAACGCCAGGCCGCGACCCGCTTTGGCCATGAGGAGCGAGAGATGCGGAGAGAACGTCGCGTCATCGACCGGCTCGCGGGCTGCCTTCGGTTCGGAGCAGCGATCGCAATCCTGATCTCGGTTCCGGCGCTCGCGGCGATTCCGGGCTGGGAGGAGGACCGCCGCCTCACCCGCTCCGGCGCCTCGTCGACGACCAGCATCAACTTCGCCCGCAGCGTCGCGACCGACGAGGCCGGCCGCGTGCATGTCGTCTGGGTCGAGGAGGACGCAGGCGGTGCCGTGCCCTTCTACAAACGATCGATCGATGCCGGGGAGAGCTGGGGCCCGCCGATCCGGCTCGGCGAGGGCGCCGCCCAGGCGTTCAACCCGTCGGTCGCCGCGGCGCGGGGAAGCGTCTACGTCGCCTGGCAGCGGAACGGCCCTGGCGGGTCGCAAATCTACTTCCGGCGATCGACGGACGGCGGCGTCCACTGGCGGCCCGAGCAGCAACTGACGGAGGAGATGGCGGGAAGCCCGTCGATCGCCACCGAGGGCGCGACGGTCCACGTCGTCTACGGCCGGCCGCTCGGTCCCGACGAAATCGACATCTTTCACCGCCGCTCGCTCGACGGTGGAGCGACCTGGGAGGACGAGGTCCGGATCTCCGACCTGGCCTACAACTCCTGGGTCCCGACCGTCGCGGTCGCGGGCGATCACGTCTACGTCGCCTGGGCGGACACGGTCCACGCTCCGAGCCCGTGCTGCGACAAGGAAGAGGAGTACTTCGCCCGCTCCTCCGACCAGGGCGCGACCTGGAGCGCGCCCGTTCGGCTCACCGCCGATCCGCCCGGTGCGCCCGCGAGCTCGTGGGCGCCATCTCTCGCCGCGGACGGCACCAGCGTCTGGATCGTCTGGTTCGACGAGCGCTCCGAAGGCTGGGAGATCTACACCAAGCGCTCGCAGGACTATGGAGTGAATTGGTCCGCAGACCGACGCCTGACGTTCTCCAGCGGCGCCGCCGTGCGGCCCTCGATCGCCCGTCACGGCGGCGAGCTCTTCGTCGCTTACTGGGACAACCCGCCCGGCGAAGCCGAAGAGATCTTCCTGCTGCACTCGCCGGACCGCGGCACGTCCTGGGACGCGCCTGAGCGGCTCACGGAAGCACCCGGCGGCTCGATCCTGGCCTCGATCGCCGCCGGCGAACAGGGCGCCCACGTCGTCTGGACCGACGTGCGCGACGGCAACGGCGAGGTCTACTACAAGCGCCTCCCGGGCGAGGCGGTCGAGGTCGGCAACGGCCTCATCGCCTTCCAACGGATAGTCGGTGGAGTGCCGCAGATCTTCACCGTCCGCGCCGACGGAACCGGCGAGCGGCAGCTCACGTTCGAAGGCGCGAACACCTATCCGGCCTGGTCGAAGGATGGCTCGCGCCTGCTCGTGACCTCCACGCGGAGCGGTGTGGAGAACCTCTGGATCATGGCGCCCGACGGGGCGGGCCAGGCGCCCGTTTCAGGCGGAGGAGGCGACCACGGCTTCGTTGCGGACTGGTCTCACGACGGGACGCGCATTGCCTTCGCCGCGGTGCGCGACAGCTCGCCGCAACCGGAGATCTGGACCATGAACGCCGACGGATCGGAGCCGACGCGCCTCACCTTCGCTCCCGCCGGCACCGGCGGCAGCGTCCATCCCAGCTTCGCTCCCGGCGACAGCGCGATCTACTACGGTTCGGGCGCGAGCGGATCGGTGCAGGTCTGGGGGATGCTCCCCAACGGGCAGGGCCCGCATCAGAAGACCAACGGTCTCGGTCCCGGCTATCCCGAGGCTAACGTGCCGGAGTGGTCGCGCGGCGGCATCCTCACCTTCTGGGCCGGCTTCGAGGGCCAGTACGGCGAGGTCTTCACCCTGGATCTCGACGGCGGCGGCGTTCTGACGCGGCTGACCGAGACCGAGGATCCGCTGAGCAGTGACAACCCGGCCTGGTCGCCGGACGGCAGCAAGATCCTGTTCGACTCGAACCGCGGCGGCACCGGTGTCTCGGTCTACGTCATGGACGCCGACGGTTCGAGCCCGCGCGAGCTCATCCCGGGCGCCTTCCTCCAGACCGCCTGGCAGCCGGTGATCGCCGGCGAAGGGGGAGGCGGCGGCGGTGGTGGTGATGGTGAGCCGTTCCTCTGCGTACCGTCGGAGGCCGTGGCTTGCCTCAACCAGGGGCGCTTCGAGATCCGCGTCACCTGGCGAGACTTCGCCAGCCACACCGACAGCGGCCACGTGGTGCCGTATTCGACGGCGGACTCCGGCCTCTTCTGGTTCTTCGCCGAGGAGAACTGGGAGCTGCTGATCAAGGTCCTCGACGGTTGTGGCCTCAACCAACGCTACTGGGTCTTCGCAGCGGCGACCACCAACGTGGCCTACACTCTCACCGTGACGGATTCAGAGAACGGCTCAAGTGTGGTGTACGAGAATCCACTCGGGCGTTCGTCGCCCGCCATCACCGACACGGCGGCGTTCGCGACCTGTCCTTGAGAGTTGCCGCGCTCGTCCATGCCGGGCCAGATCGAGTGCGTTCCAAGGGCGATCCCGGCGCGAGCTTCGTCGCCGCTCCGGAAGTCGCGAGAGCAGGCGCTGGTTCCGTGACCGGGATCGAGGCCTTGCCCGCCGGCACTCTCGCCGCAGAGCTCGAGCGGCTCCACGGCGACACTTTCGGCTGGGCGCTCGCGCTCTGCGAGGGAGACCGCGCCGAGGCGGAAGATGTGCTGCAGAGCGCTTACTTGCGCGTTCTCTCGGGGGGCGCCCGCTTCGAAGGCCGCTCTTCGGTCAAGACCTGGCTCTTCGGCGTCGTGCGACGGGTGCGCTCCGAGCGGCGGCGAAGCGTGGCGCTTCGCCTGCTGGCGCGCCTGCGATGGCTGGCCCCCGGGCGCGAAGCGGATCCCGCGCCCGGGCCGGTTGAGAACGCGCTTCGCGCCGAGCGCGTCGCCCGAACGAGAAAAGCCCTGGCACGTCTCTCGGGTCGCCAGCGCGACACTCTCCACCTGGTCTTCTATCAGGAGATGACGATCGAGGAGGCCGCGGGAATCCTCGGGATAACCGCCGGGAGCGCCCGCACCCACTATGAGCGCGGCAAGGCACGCTTGCGTGCTTTGCTCGCCGAGGAGGCGTCATGACAGGTGACGAACGGGATGAATCGGTGCGACGGGCTTTCCAGGAGCTGCGAGAAGAAGACCAGAGAACGCTCCCACCCTTCGATCGCAGGTTCCCTGTCCCGCCGGTCGAAACCGCGGCTCGCGCCGCGAACCATCGCTCGAGATGGCTTGTCGCCGCGGTCGTTCTGGTCGCGGCCGGGGTGGGGCTGATCGCCCTCCGGAGCTCGGCTCCTCGTTCGGCCACCCCGATCGTGGTGTCCTCGTCCGCGGCGCTCGTGGCTTGGGCATCGCCGACCGAGCGGCTGCTTCAGACGACAGGTAGAGATCTGACCGGGCAGCTCCCGCGAGTCGGTGCTTTCGATCTCGAGAAGCTCGGAGCTACCGTGGCTCGTACGAACGATGACGTCGTCGCGCCACTCAAACGTTGAAAGGAGATCACACCTTGAGAGAATCCGTCTGTCGCTCGCTTCGACTGCTGACCTTGGTGGCCTTCGCGGTGCTAGCCATGGTTGCGTTGCCGGCGCTGGCCGAGGAGGACCCGTTCGCCGGCGCGCTCTTCCCACCCGATCTCGTTTTCTCGCGGATGTCGGATCTCGATCTCGACGCCGCTCAAGTCACCGCAATCAAGGAGGAGGTCCGCATGGCCCAGAGCTACTTCCTCGATCGCCAGCTGGACCTGCAGGCGGAGATGGGAAAGCTCCGGAAGTCCGTCGAGCCAGCGAGGGTGGACGAAAGCGCGACCCTCGCGCAGCTCGACCGCGTCCTCGCACTGGAGCGGGAGATCAAGCGCGCCCAAGTGGGCTTGCTCGTGCGAATCAAGAATCTCCTGCGCCCGGAGCAGCAGGAGCGGCTCGCCGCGATGGCCCGAGGGTCGCAGCGACCGTGAGAGCGGAAGCAGGCGCGGCATCACAGGCAGGCGAGAAACCGGCAGCCACTCTTTTTCATTGATACCCGCCGGTCGCGCGATCGAGTTGGGCCCGCGCGGCCGTCAGCTCCTCGAGGACGTTGATCTGTTCGTTTCTGGCCTCGAGAGTCTGACGCCGGATGAGAAGCAGTTGAAGGAAGTCGATCTTGCCCGCGCGGTAGGACTCGGTTCCGAGCTCCATGTTTTCCTGCATCGCCTTGACGACGTCACTGGCGAAGCCATCGGCGGCCGAGCGGGCGGCTCGAAGTCGGGCTACGGCGGTCGAGACCTCTTGACGCACGCGGCGACCGGTGGCGGCGACCTCGGTCTCGAGCTGGCTGACGCGAGCTGCGGCGACGCCCTGCGCCTCCTGATTGCGATTGAAGAGAGGAATGTCGAAGCTCAGCAGCCCCTGCACGATCTCGGCGTCCGATTCCTCCTCGCGCGTGTAGCTCACGCCGACCTTCGGTGTGGGAATCCGCGCGCGCGCCGCGAGCCGTGCTTGCGCACTCGCAGCGTCCAGCGCGCGCCCAGCCGCGGCGATGTCCGCCCGGCTCGCGAGCGCCTGTTCGATCAGTCGCGCCTCGTCGAGAACGCCTCGTTCCTCGACTCCGAGCTCACCTTCGAGCGTGGGGACTTCGGCGGAGTCGAGGCCCAGCAGCAGGTGGAGGCCCGCCAGAGCTTCGGCGCCGCGGCGTTCCGCCTCGGACCGGTCTCGGGCCATGCGACCCACCTCGACGCGCGCCGTGTTGACCTCGAGCAGAGCAGCCGCGCCAGCCTCGAATCGCTCTTGTGCGGCCGCCAGGCCCTCTTGCGCGACGGCCAGCCCTTCGGCCGCCAGGCGGGCTCTTTGCTCGGCGGCGAGAGCCCGGCCGAAGGCCTCGAGGATCGCCGCGGCGATTTCACCCCGACGCGCTCGCAGCCGAGCTTCCGCAACGTCGACCAGGGCCTCCGCCGCTTCGATGCGAGCCCCTCGCTGGCCGCTGATCTCGACGGGCTGTGACAGCTCGATGCTCGAGTCGCGACTGTCGCCGGCGGCGCTCGAACGAGGTCCCGCCGTCACCGTCAGGCTCGGATTGGCCTGAAAGAGCAACGACGCGCCGGCGAGCCGGGCCTTGGCCGCGTCGACTTCCGCCACCAGCATCTGGAGATCGGGATTGTTGGCTTGGGCGAGCTCTACGGCCTCGTCCGGTGTCAGGGAACCTTGCCTGGCCTGGGCTGTTTCCGCCGCAAGCATCGCGAGGACCAGGGCCGTGAAGAGGCGGAGCGGGGGCATCAAAGCGCTACCTCCAGTTCGATTCGGTTGTTTCGCACGCCGCGAGAGGGTTTCGTCGGCCGGCGCGAGCGCTGGATTGTCGAACTGCTCGTTGTCATTGCGCATGGGCGGGCACCGGCTCGGACGGGTCTATAGAAGCAGAGGCGCTTCGCTCGCGATGAAAGACGCGGTAGAGGACGGGCAGCACGAGAAGAGTCAACGCGGTGGACGAGAGGATGCCGCCGATGACGACCGTCGCGAGGGGGCGCTGCACTTCCGCGCCGGTCCCGACCGCGATCGCCATCGGCACGAAGCCCAGAGACGCGACGAGCGCCGTCATCAGGACCGGGCGCAGTCGGGTGACCGACCCCTCCATGACGGCGGTATCGATGTCCTTGCCCTCCTCCCGCAAGCGTTTGATGAACGAGATCATCACCAGACCATTCAGCACCGCGACTCCCGAGAGGGCGATGAAGCCCACGGCCGCGGAGATGGAGAGGGGGATTCCTCGAACCCAGAGGGCGACCACCCCGCCCGTGAGGGCCAAGGGCACGCCGGTGAAGACCAGGAGGGCGTCCTTGACTCCGCCGAAGGTCATATAGAGGAGCGCGAAGATGAGCAGCAGGGCCAGAGGTACCACGATCTCCAAGCGGCGCGTCGCGGAGATCAGGTGCTCGAACTGTCCGCCCCAGGTCACCCAGTAGCCCGGTGGGAACTCCACGGCACCGTTGATGCGCTCCTCGGCCTCCGCCACGAACGAGCCGATGTCGCGCCCCCGGACGTTGGCGGTGACGATGATGTGGCGCTTGCCGTTCTCGCGGCTGACCTGGTTCGGCCCCTGCGTGACCTCGAAGGACGCCACGGCGCCGAGTGGCAAGTAGCGGGTCGGACCTCCGGGTGTCAGCGGGATGGGAAGTGACTTGAAGGCGTCGACGTCCTGGCGCATTTCGGGCGGGAGGCGAACGATGATGTCGAACCGCCGATCCCCCTCGAACACCTGGCCAGCGACCTTGCCCCCGACGGCGACCGAGATGACTTCCTGCACGTCCGCGGTATTCAGGCCGTATCGGGCCATCTCGTCGCGGTCGAGATGAAAGGTGAGCACGGGCAGGCCCGTCACCTGCTCCATCTTGACGTCCGATGCGCCGGGGATCTCCTGCAGGATGCCCTCGACCTCAGCCCCGGCTTGCTGGAGGACCTCCATGTCGTCGCCGAAGATCTTGACCGCCACGTCGGCGCGGACACCGGCGATGAGCTCGTTGAAGCGCATCTGGATCGGTTGGATGAACTCGTAGTTGTTGCCGGGGATTTTTCTCAGCTCCGCTTCGATGTGTTGGACGAGCTCGGCCTTGCCGCGCGAGGGGTCGGGCCATTGTGCGCGGGGCTTCATCATCACGTAGACATCGGCCACGCTCGGCGGCATCGGGTCGGTGGCGATCTCGCCGGTGCCGATCTTCGCGAAGACGTAGGCGACCTCCGGGAACTCGGTGAGACGCTTCTCGAGGACGTGCTGCATTTCGACGGCCTGCGTGAGGCTGGTTCCCGGAATGCGCAGGGCGTGAACCAGCAGATCGCCTTCGTCCAGACTAGGCAGGAACTCGCTCCCCATCCGGCTCGCCAGGACGCCCGTCAGAACCAGGAGTACTACGGCGCCTCCGATCACCGCTGCCTTGCGGCGGAGGGCCCAGGCGAGGCTCGGAACATAGGCTCGCTTGGCCCAGCGCATGACGGGGTTCTCCTTCTCCGACATCCGCTTGTTCAGCAGGAGAGCCACCGCGGCGGGTACGAACGTCAGCGACAGGATCATCGCGCCGAGGAGTGCGCCAATGACGGTGAACGCCATCGGGTGGAACATCTTGCCCTCGATACCGCTCAGCGTGAAGATCGGAATGTAGACGACCATGATGATGAGCTGGCCGGCGATGATCGCGCCGCGGACCTCCTTCGCGGCCTCGAACACCACCGCGAGACGCTCCGCCGTGGTGAGTGTCCGACCCAGTCGGTGCTGCTCTTCCGCCAGGCGCCGGATGCAGTTCTCGACGATCACCACGGCGCCATCGATGATGATGCCGAAATCGAGGGCGCCGAGGCTCAGCAGGTTTCCGCTGACGCGGTTGGCGACCATGCCGGTGATCGTGAACAGCATGGAAAGCGGGATGACGAGCGCCGTGATGACGGCGGCGCGCGCCTGCCCGAGGAACAGGAAGAGAATCGCGATGACGAGAAGCGCGCCCTCCAGCAGGTTCTTGCGGACGGTGGCGATCGCGGCGTCGACCAACGTCGTCCGGTCGTAGACGGCTTCGGCCGTTACCCCTGGGGGCAGCGTGCGGTTGACCTCCTCGAGCTTGGCGGCGGCGCGGCGGGAGACGTCGCGGCTGTTCTCCCCGATCAGCATGAAGACCGTCCCGAGAACCACTTCCTTACCGTTGCGCGTCGCCGCTCCGGTGCGCAGCTCGCGGCCGAGGGCTACGGTGGCCACGTCGTGCAGATGGATCGGCGCGCCCTCGCGGCTGCCGACGATGATGCTGCCGATCTCCTCCTCGTTGGCGACCTGTCCGGGGACACGAACGAGGTACTGCTCGCCGGAGTGTTCGATGTAGCCCGCTCCGACGTTGGAGTTGTTCGTCGCCAGAGCTTCGAGGACGTCGTCGAAGCCGAGCTCGAAGCCGATCAGTTTCTGCGGGTCCGGAGTGACGTGGAACTGTTTGACGTAGCCGCCGATGGTGTTGACGTCCGCCACGCCGGGAAGGTTGCGCAGCTGGGGCCGAACGATCCAGTCCTGGATCGTTCGCAGGTCGGCCTCGCTGTACGGCCTTCCATCGGCTCTCTTGGCGCCGGGTTCGGCCTCGACTGTCCACAGGAAGACCTCTCCAAGCCCCGTCGCGATCGGGCCCATGGTCGGCACGAGATCGGGTGGGAGCTGGTTGCGGACAGATTGAATTCGCTCGTTGACGAGCTGGCGCGCGAAGTAGATGTCCGTGCCGTCTTTGAAGATGACGGTGACCTGGCTCAAGCCGTACCGGGAGATGGACCGGGTGTGGTCCAGCGCCGGAAGGCCCGCGAGGGCCGTTTCCACCGGGAACGTGATGCGTTGCTCCACTTCCAGCGGCGTGTACCCGGCGGCTTCGGTGTTGATCTGGAGTTGGACGTTGGTGATGTCGGGAACGGCATCGATCGGCAGGCGCGAATAGCTGTACATGCCGATCGCGGCCATGGCCAGCGTCAGGGTCACGATCACCCATGGTCGCCGGATCGAGAACTCGAGGATGCGTTCAATCATGAGCCGCCTCCCTCGCGCCGCGGCCGGTGTCAGTGGTCATGGCTGGCTCCGGCCTTGCCGACGTCGGCCTTGACGATGAAGCTGTTGGCCGAGGCGTATTGCTCACCGGGTTCGAGTCCCGACACGACCTCGACCCACTCGCCGTCCTGGCGCCCGAGCTCGAGGGGCCGCGCTTCGAACTGGTCGCCGACGCGCACGAAGACGACGTCCCAATCGCGGAACTTCTGCAGGCCCTCGCGCTTGACCGCGACCGGCACCATGGCTTCCTCCTGGACGACCGCCGCGGTCACGAAGAGGCCGGGTCGCCATCGGCGCTCCGGGTCGGCGAGGACGATGCGCGCCGTCGCGGCTCGCGCTTCGCCGCCGACGAGCGCCCCGATGTAGACGATCTTCCCCTGTGCCTCGGCGCCGAGTGCGTCCGATCGGATGGTGACCTGCTGCCCTACCTTTACCGCGTTGAGATCCTTGGCATAGACCGTGACGTTGACCCAGACGGTGGACAGGTCGGCGATCGTGAAGAGGTCCTCGTCCTCGGTGACGGCCTGCCCAGCCGCGACGTTCTTCTCGACGACCACGCCGTTGAACGGAGCGCGCACTTCGTAGCGCGTGAGCACGCTGTCTGGGTTGTCGATGAGGGCTTTTAGGGCTTCTCTCCCGATGTCCAGGGCCTCCAGCTGTTGGCGAGCCGAACGGTGCTTCAGCTCGGCCTCGTGATGGGCACGTTCCGCCGTGAGGTAGCTCGCCTCCGACGAGATGTTTCGTTTCCATAGGCGTTCCTCGCGCTCGAGGGCCTTGTGCTCGAACTCGAGGTTGTTCGCGGTGTCGATGAAATTGCGCTTCGCCTCGGCGAGCTCGCGGCTGTCGATCACGGCGATGACCTCGCCTCGACGGACCGGGTCGCCCTGGCTCTTGCGGATCTCTTGAATCACTCCGGGCGTCCGGGGAACGACATGCGTCGCCTTGTCACCGTTGAGGGCGATCTCGCCCGGCAGGTCGAGGATGGAGCGCAGCTTCGCTGGGCCGGCCGTCTCGATCTGGATTGCCGACGTGCGCACGGCTTCGTCCGAAAGCTGGACCCGCCCTTCGACCTGGGAGTACTTCCAGCTGTGCCGCGCGCCTTTGTGCTCGGCGACGACGTCGACGTCGAAAGAGTGGGGCTCTTCGACCACTCCCGAGCCGACCAGGTAGTCCCCTTCAGGCGCGAATGCGAAGCGATCCACGCGCCCGCCTAGACGATGGAGCTCGATCGTCAGGGTCACCTCTTCAGGAGGCAAGGGCTTGGAGCCCTCGTAGAAGTACACCCGGAACTGCGGCGGGACTCCGCGTTCGTAGATGGTGATCTCGGCCCGGAGCTCGCCATCGGACAAGAGCCGGCCCCGGTGCGGTCCGCGCTCGAACTCTCCGGGCGATGTGCCATGCGCCTCGCCAGGCGAAGGTGAAGGAGTCTTGCCGCAGCCCGCGGCGCCAAGCAGAAGCGAGGTCGCGAGCGCGGCCGGCAGTCCAAGTCGCTGGAACCTTGCGGTGGTTCTTGTAATGGTCATGGATGCTCCGGGTGCGCCCTTCTCGAAAGTGATCTGTCCTTGCGCCTGGAGAACAACTGGTGCTCTGCGCAGGTCGTAGCCAGTTTCCCAGCTCATACCGCGTCGTCCTGTTCTTCGGCGGTGCGGATGCGCACGACGCGTGGAAGGTCGGCGACCATGATGAGGCCGTCGCCGGGATTGCCTGTGTGCGCGGCCTTCTGGATGACGGCGACGATCGCGTCACACACGGAGTCCGCGCAGAAGATTTCGAGCTTGCACTTCTTTTTGAAGAAGATGGTCTCCTCCTCCGGCAAGAACCTCCGGTTCGCGCCTCGTCCCCGCCCTTGCCCTTCGCAGTCGCTGACCGTGACGCCGGGGAAGTGGGGAAGCTGGTGCAGCGCATCCATCACCCGGTCGAGCGCATGGGGCTGAAGAATCGCCTTGATTTCCTTCATGTGAACGTCCTCGCAGCTGGTTGCCTTCGTTGAAAGGGTCGGGGGCACGCGCCATGGCGAAGCCGTGGCCGGCCAACGATTCGCTCGTGCCCCGTGTCGGGCGCGAGGGCGAATGCGAAAGGGCCTGGGGCGCGCGGGGGGCCAGCACCGTCAGACGACGGGCCGTTCCCTCGCGGCGGCGGGGATCAGATGCGAAGGATTGGCGAGAGAAGCGAGGGTGGCAGGCGGCCGGGGCTCGAGCGAACGCCCGGCCCCAGAACCGTCGAATCGCCCGGAGGGAGCTGCACGGTGGATGCGGCTTCGAGCATGGCGACGGGGTGAGCGGCCAAGGGTGCCGCTGGTTGAGTCAGTCTCGCGGCCGGCCGCGGCGCGAAGGAGTTGTGCGAATGGGAAGGCGTGGCGCCGTCGTGGCCGTGACCATGAAGCGAGGCCTCGAGGTCGGCCTCATGACCGTGCACTTCGTGCGCGGCCTCCAGCAGCACGTGCGCGCTAACGACCGAGCCATGCGCAAGCGGGGCCAGAAAGCCCAGGATCGCGATTGCAGCAAGGACGTAACGGGCGCTTCGCATGGAGCGGCGGATCATACCAGCGCTCGTCTCGCTCGCAAGGCATGGCGGCCCTGGTTTCGACGCCCTTTCTGCGGAGGCTCTCCGCGGCCCGGTGGTCGGGCGATGGTCTGGGAATGACGAGTTCCCTGGGTCTCGACCGCGGCGCCGCCCGCAAGCACTGCACGGGAGTCTCCGGCCAGCCGGTTGGGCGGCCTCGATGCCGCCGTGGCCACCCGCGTAGAATGCGGATCGACAGGGACGGAGGCGCGGGTGCCTCGAGCCCCCGACCAGGAGCTCAACCCAAAGGAGAGAACGAGATGAAGCGACTCAGAGACGGACGTCCAGCGCTGTTCGCCGCGCTTGCCTTAGTCGCCGTCGGCCTCGCGCCGGCCGCGGCGGCGCAGCCGAAGCAACCCAACATCCTGGTCATCTGGGGCGATGACATCGGCACCCAGAACATCAGCTTCAACAGCCGCGGCATGATGGGCTACCAGACCCCGAACATTGATCGCATCGCCAAGGAAGGCGTGAGCTTCACCGACTACTACGCGCAGCAGAGCTGCACGGCCGGTCGCGCGGCCTTCATCAGCGGCTCCGTGCCGGTCCGCAGCGGCATGACCAAGGTGGGCGTGCCCGGCGCCAAGGAAGGCTGGAAGAAAGTGGATGTGACCATGGCCACGGTCTTGAAGAGCCAGGGCTATGCCACCGGCCAGTTCGGCAAGAACCACCAGGGCGACCTGGACGAACATCTGCCCACGATGCACGGCTTCGACGAATTCGTCGGCAGCCTCTATCACCTCAACGCGAATGAGGAGCCGGAAAACGAGGATTTCCCCAAGGACCCGGCGTTCTTGAAGAAGCACGGCCCGCGCGGCGTCCTCAGGACCAAGGCCGACGGCAAAGGCGGCCAGACGATCGAGGACACCGGCCCGCTGACCAAGAAGCGGATGGAGACCATCGACGAGGAGATTACTGTCGCCGCCAAGGAGTTCATCACGCGGCAGGCCAAGGCCGGCACGCCGTTTTTCGTCTGGTGGAACGCCTCGCGCATGCACTTTCGCACCCACGTGAAGGCGGAGCACCGCGGCATCTCCGGGCAGGACGAATACAGCGACGGCATGGTCGAGCACGACATGCAGGTCGGCGAGCTGCTGAAGCTCCTCGACGACCTCGGTCTTTCGGACAACACCATCGTTCAGTATTCCACCGACAACGGACCGCACTACAACACCTGGCCCGATGGCGGCACCTCGCAGTTCCGCAGCGAAAAGAACTCGAACTGGGAGGGCGCCTACCGGGTTTCGTGTTTCGTGCGTTGGCCCGGCCAATTCCCGGCGGGCGCCATCCTCAACGGCATCGCCGCGCACGAGGACTGGCTCCCCACCTTCGCGGCCGCCGCGGGCGCGCCGGACATCAAGGAAAAGCTCCTGAAAGGCGCGGAGCTCAACGGCCGCACATACAGGAACCACGTCGATGGCTTCAACCTGCTGGATTACCTGACGGGCAAGGTGAAAACCTCGCCGCGCAACCAGTTCATTTACGTCAATGACGACGGCTCGATCGTCGCCGTGCGCGCCGGTGACTGGAAAGTCGTGTTCCTGGAAAACCGCGCCTCGGCGTTCGAAGTGTGGCGCGAACCGTTCGTGGAGTTGCGCGTGCCGCTGTTCTTCAATCTGCGCCGCGATCCGTTCGAGAAGGCGCAGCACCACTCGAACACCTACAATGACTGGATACTCGACCGGGTGTTCCTGATCGGGCCGAGCGTCGAGATCGCCGCCAAGTTCCTGCTGACCATGAAGGACTATCCGCCCAGCGCGACCGCGGGATCGTTCAATCTGGAAAAGATGCAGAAGCAGATCGAGGCGATGTCGGGCAGCAAGTAGCCCTGGCTGTTCACGGTTGCGCCCGTCGTCGCGAGGCGGCGGGCGTTTCGGTTTTTCGAAGAAACTGGTCAAAGCTGCACGAAAGGGACGGATCCATGAGCATGACTCGCGGGCACCATCTCCTTGCCGCCGCGCTGGTTGCGGTCTTGGCTCCCACCTCGACAGCCGCGCGCGCCCTCGAGCCTTTGCCTCCGAAAGGACTCGTCGCGGAGCCGCCTCCCCGGCTCGTTCTCCAGATCACCGTGGACCAATTGCGCGGCGATTTGCCAGGGCGATTTCTGGCGCAGATGGGCGAGGGCGGGTACCGCTATCTCATGAACAACGGCGTCTGGTTCGCCGACGCCCATCACGCCCATGCCAACACCGAGACCATCGTCGGCCACGCGACGCTCGCCACCGGCGCCGACCCCGCGGCCCACGGCATGATCGGCAACGTCTGGCTCGATCGTTCGACCAGCAAGCTGGTGTACAACATCGAGGATCCGGATTTCCGCATCCTGACCCCCGGTGCGGACGTCAACAAGGCTACCGAGATCGATCCCACGCAGAAGGTGGCTTCCACCGACGGGCGCTCGCCTGCAGCCATTCTCGTCTCCACCTTCAGTGACGAGCTCGCCATTCACACCGCCGGCCGCGCCAAGATCTTCGGAGTCTCGATCAAGGATCGGGGCGCGGTCTCCATGGCCGGGCATGCCGGGAAGGCTTTCTGGTTCTCCAAGGCTTCCGGCGGATTCGTCACCAGCTCGCACTACTACGAGCGCTATCCGGAGTGGGTGGAGGCGTGGAATCGGCAGCAGCTCCCTGCCGCTTACGCCGACAAGTCGTGGGAGCTGATGCACGAGAAGTCCTCGTACATGTTCGGCGACGCCGATGACCGATCGTGGGAGACCGATCTCGCGGGCTACGGACGGGTCTTTCCGCACCCTTACGGCCCGGCCTCCGGGAAATACTTCACCACGCGGCTGACCCTGAGCCCCGCTGGCGACGACTTGACGCTGGCCTTCGCCAAGACGCTGATCGACGCCGAGAAGATCGGTCAGGACGAAGTCACGGACTACCTCTCGGTGAGCTTCTCTTCCACCGACTACGTCGGGCACCTCTTCGGGCCCTCGAGCCTCGAAGCCGAGGACAACCAGTTGCGCCTCGACCGTACGCTCGCCGGGCTCTTCGCCTTCGTCGACGAGCGCGTCGGATTGAAGAACGTGCTGATCGTGCTCTCCGCCGATCATGGCGGACCCGAGGCCCCCGGCCAGCTCAACGCGCTCGGAATCCCCGCCCGATACGTGACGCCCGAGACGTGGGACCAGGCGCCCGGCATCGCCGCCCTCGAGCGGCAGTTCGGCGTCGGCAAGGAGCTCATCGAGTCCTACCGCCATCCTTACGTCTACCTCGATCGCGAGGTCCTCCGCGAAAAGGGTCTCGACCCGGCAACGGTCGAAAACGCGATCGTCGAGGAGCTGATGAAGCTCGACGGCGTTGCCCTGGCGGTCTCCAGCACGGCTCTCCGCGCCGGGAACCTGCCCGAGACTCCGCTCTTCCGGTCGGTGCTGCGCAACTTCAATCCGCAGCGGTCGGGCGACATCTTCGTAGTCTTCGAGCCGCACTGCTTCATCAACGACTTCGATGGGTTGATCGTCGCCGTCACTCACGGTTCACCCTGGCGCTACGACACCTTCGTGCCGGTCGTATTCGCCGGCGGCAACCTGAAGGGGCAGCGGGTCTACCGCCCGATCGAGACCGTGGACATCGCGCCGACCTTGGCGGCCTACGTCGGCGCGAAGGCGCCGTCCGGCTCCCGCAGCGGCCCGCTCGCCGAGGTCTTGCAGTTCCGGCAGGACAGCCAGCCGAAGAACTGAGCTCCTCCGGCGTCTCCCGACGGCTCCAGAGGCACACGATCGAGAAAGGAACAGCACGATGAATCCTACGGTTCGACAGCTCGCCGGTCTTCTGACGAAGGGGACGAAGGGATTGCTCGCCGGCCTCCTGGCGATCGCCGCAGGAATCGCCCCCGTCCGCGCCGCGGGCAGCCCGGCCCAGCCGGGTGCACAGGGTGAGATCACCGCGATCGACATCATCCTGGAACCGGACGCCACGATGCTCGAGCAGAGCGCGGCCAACAACGCCCGCTTGCGCAAGGTCTATCCGCAGGGGTTCTCGCTGGATGCGGCGCACACTCCGCACATCACGATGCTGCAGGCCTTCGTGCGCACTGCGGACCTCGAGCGGGTCTACGCCGCGGCTGGCCAGGTGATCGCTCGTTCGAACGTGACCGCCATGAAGCTCGAGGCTTTCAAGTACTACTATTCCCCGGGCGGCGGGGTCGGCGTGGCGGGCATTTGTGCTCGGCCGACCTCCGCACTGCTCGAGTTGCAAGCGGACATCGTTGCCGCGACGAAGCCGTTCCTGGTGCAAAGCGGAACCATCGGCGCTTTCACCGCGCCGCATGACGATCCCGCTCTCGACGCGGTCATCATCGACTACGTTTCCGCTTTCGTCCCGAAGCAGACCGGTGAGCGCTTCAACCCCCACGTCTCCACCGGCGTCGCCCCGCTGGAATACCTCGACCAGATGCTCGCCGAGCCGTTCGCGCCATTCACCTTCTCGCCCGCCGGCGCCGCCGTTTACCAGCTCGGCCCGTTCGGAACGGCAGCGAAGAAGCTCGCACAACTGAATCCGAAGCCTTGAGTTGAAGAGGTCGGCCCAATGAGATCGAAGAACGGACGGAACCTCCTCGCTACCGCGCTGGTCGGCGCCGTGACGCTGCTCGGCGCCGTCGCTCCGGCGCAGGCAGCGGAGAAGAGACCCAACATCCTCTTCATCCTGGCGGACAACCTCGGTTACGGCGAGCTCGGCGCCTACGGCGGCGGGATGACGCGCGGCGCGGCGACGCCGCGCATCGACAGCCTGGCGAGCGCGGGCCTGAAGCTCACCAACATGAACATGGAGACCCAGTGCACGCCGAGCCGCTCGAGCCTGATGACCGGGCGCTTCGCGATCCGCTCGGGCACCTACGCGGTGCCGTTCGGCGGCGTGCCGGAAGGATTGACGCAGTGGGAGGTGACGATCGGCGAAGCGATGTCGCGGGCCGGTTACGCCACGGCGCTCCACGGCAAATGGCACCTCGGCAGCCACGACGGGCGGCTGCCGAATGACCAGGGGTTCGACGAGTGGTTCGGCATCCCCCGCACGACCGACGAGTCGCTCTGGTCGGAGTCGGTGGGCTACTCGGCGGAGATCGCGCCGCTCGAGAAGATCATGGAGGGAAAGAAGGGCGAGCCGAGCCGCGCGCTCCGGGATTACGACGTCGCCGAGCGCCGGCTGATCGACGCCGAGGTCACGCGGCGCTCGGTCGCGTTCATGGAACGTCAGGCGACGGCGGGCAAGCCGTTCTTCATGTACGTCTCCCTGACCCAGCCGCATCTCCCGACGCTGCCCAATCCCGCCTTCGTGGGCAAGACCGGCAACGGCGACTGGGCCGACATGCTGGCCGAAATGGACGCCAACGTCGGACAGCTCCTCGACGCCGTGGACCGGCTCGGCATCGCGAACGACACGCTGGTCATCTTCACCAGCGACAACGGCCCGGAGTTCTTCCGGCCGTGGGACGGCTGGGCGGGCCCCTGGCGTGGCGCCTACTTCACCGCGCTCGAGGGCGGCATCCGGGTGCCGTTCCTGGCGCGCTGGCCGGGCAAGATCGCGGCGGGACGCGTCAGCAACGAGATCGCGCACGGGGTCGACATGTTCGCCACGCTGGCGAAGATCGGCGGCGCCACGGTCCCCACCGATCGTCCGATCGACAGCCTCGATCAGTCCGACTTCCTCTTGGGCAAGAGCGAGACGTCGGCCCGCGAAGGGTTCCCGATTTGGAACGCGAACACGTTGATGGCGGTGAAGTGGCGCAACTGGAAGCTCCACTTCTATCGCCAGGACACGATGTTCGATCCGCCGGCGAAGCTCGGGATTCCCTTCATCATCAACCTCTTCATCGATCCGCGCGAGGAGAAGCCCACGGTCGACAGCTGGGTGGTCACGCCGATGCTGAAGATCGTCGGCGCGTTCCAGGCGACGCTCCAGGACCACCCGCCGATCCCGATGGGCACGCCCGATCCCTACACGCCGCCCGCGGGGCATTGAAGAGATGTTCGTGAGACGAAACCGGGTCGCTTGGCTGGCGGGAGCGCTGGTCGCGCTCGCCGTCGCCCTCGCCGGTGCCCTCGCGCCTGCCGCAGCGCGCGCCGATGAAGGCGGCGTGAGCTTCTGGCTGCCGGGGCAGTTCGGCAGCCTCGCGGCGACGCCGTCGGAGCCCGGGTGGTCGCTGCCGCTGATCGGCTACCACGCCTCCGTCGATGCCGCCGCGCAGAAGGAGTTCGAGATCGGCGGCCGGCTCGCCGCCGGTCTCGACGCCAGGGCCGACCTGCTGCTCGCCGTGCCGACCTACACCTTCGCGCATCCAGTCCTCGGCGGCCAGGCGGCGCTCGGCGTCGCCGCGGTCTTCGGACGGATGGACGTTTCGGCGCAGGTCTCCCTCTCCGGGCCGGCTGGGAGCGACCTGACTCGCAGCGAGAGCGACGCGGTGACCAGCTACGGCGACCTCTTCCCCTCGGGCTCGCTGCGCTGGAATCGCGGCGTCCACAACAGCATGGTCTACACGATGCTCGGGGTCCCGGTCGGGAGCTACGAGGTCGGCCGTCTGGCGAACCTCGGCACCAACCACTGGTCGGCCGACGCCGGAGGGGGCTATACCTACCTGAATCCGGTAACGGGCCGCGAGCTCTCTTTGTTGGCTGGCGCCACCTACAGCTTCGAGAATCCGGACACCGACTACAAGAACGGCGAGAGCGTGCACCTCGACTGGGGCGCGTCCCAATTCCTGTCGGAGAGCTGGCACGTCGGGCTGGTGGGCTACTACTACCTCCAGGTCACCGGCGACAGTGGCGCCGGCGCTCGCCTCGGCGACTTCGAGTCGCGCGTCGGTGGCATCGGACCGCAGGTCGGGCATCTGTTCAAGATGGGCGGGCGGCAGGCCTACCTCAACGTCAAGGGCTACTGGGAGTTCGACGCGCGGCACCGGGCGGAGGGCTGGAACGGCTGGATCACGCTGTTGATTCCGCTCGGAGCCCTCTCTTCCGATTCGCCGCGAACGGGTGGATGACCAGCGTCACGGCGAGTCCCGGGATCTGCCTGGCGAGCTCCACGCCGCTCGAACACCTACAACGACTGGTTCCTCGACCGCCCCTTCGTACTCGTCCCGCTCACCGAAATGGCCGGCGGGTTTCTCAAGACCATGATCGACTATCCGCCCAGCGCGACGGCGGGTTCGTTCAACCTGACGAAGATGCAGAAGCAGATCGAAGCGCTGGCGGGCAACCAGTAAGTCAGCGCCTCACCGTAGCGCCCGCCGTCGCAAGGCGGCGGGCCACGCGAGCTCCCCTGGACCCTGGTCGTCGCGGCGACTGTTCTAGACTGTCCAGGAATCAAGCCAGATCCGGCGCGCTCCAATTGGCCCAGGGGGCCGGGGGCTTGGCGCTGAAGGAACGAGGCGGATGACCCACCATCTGGACCCTCTCGAGGAGTCTCGACCGCTGTTCGAGGCTCTGGCTCACTCGCCCGATCCCGTCTTCGTGACCGATCGTCACGGGCACATCGCGTTCTGGAATGCGAGTGCGTGCCAGCTTCTCGGCCATACGGCCGACGAGGCGGTCGGCAAGTCCTGCTGCGAGTTGCTCGCGGGGTGCGACGCCTTCGGGAATCACTACTGCTCTCCGACCTGCCCGATCCTCAGGATGGCGATCCGCGGCGAAGTCGTTCATCAGTTCGAGCTGCGCCTTCGCGCCAAGGACGAGCGCTTCGTGCGGGTCGGACTCGCGGTCCTCCAACTGAAAGGGAATTCGCCCGACGCTTTCTTCCTCACCCACATCCTTCGACCGATCGAGGAACCGCGGTGGCACTTCGCACGCGACGCCGAGCCGGAAGCATCTCCGCCGCCCGCCATCGCCGTGGCGCGAGACTCCGCCGACGCGAGGGTTCGCAAGCTCACCGGCCGCGAAGTCGAGATTCTCGGCATGCTCGCCGCAGGGCGCACCACGCCGGAGATCGCGGAGCGCCTCCACATCTCGAGAGTCACGGCGCGGAATCACATCCAGAACATCCTCAACAAGCTCGAGATCCACTCCAAGGCCGAGGCGGTGGCGATCGCCTTTCAGCGGAAGCTGCTGTAGCCGGCGCGGCGGACGGTCCGCCGGCCCGGCCGCGATCCTCCTCTGGTGAGCATTCCCCAGTCAGATTGATGCGTTTGACCCATCGCCCCGCACCGCGGCTGGCGCCACGATGAGTTGTCCGAGAAGAGCACGCATCCGGTCCTTGCCCCGCGGCAAGGGATCGTCCTCGTTCCGGCGCCAACGCGAGAGGGGAAACCGCCATGATCCACAATCCGCTGGACAAGATGTTGTCGACCAGACTCTCGAGGACCGTCGCACTGCTTGCGGCGGTGGCCAGCCTGACTGCCACGAGCGCCTCGGCCATTCCCGTGTTCGCACGCAAGTACCAGACTACCTGCGCCACGTGCCACACCGCCTTTCCGAAGCTCAACTACTTCGGCAAGGCGTTCAAGAACAACGGCTACCGCTATCCCGAGGGGACCGACGAAGAGATGACGCGCGAGAAGCCGGTGAGCCTGGGCGCCGAGGCCTACAAGAAGCTCTGGCCCAACGCCCTCTGGCCGGCCAACATCGCCGGTTCGCTTCCGATCGGCGTCCGCGGAGTCATGCGCGTCAACGAATACGAGAACAGCTCCCGCAACCAGAGCTTCGAGTTCCCGCACGAGCTCGAGCTCCTGGCGGCGGGCACCATCGGCGACACCTTCTCCTACTTCGGCGAAGTCGAGATGGAGAACGAAGACAATGTGACCGAGCTCGCCACGGTCGTGGTCCTGCAGTACGACCCGCGCCCTGACTTCCACGTCCGGATCGGCGAGGTGAGCCCGCATCCGATCGCCGACGGATTGCGGCTGACCGCGTCGCACTACAATCCTTACGACGTCCGCACCACCCCCGGCTCACTCAATCTCAGAGCGACGAACCCGGCAAATCCCGCGGGGCCGCAGCTCTCCATCTCGAGCGCCTCTGAAGAGGACCGCTGGCGTCTGCGCGACGGACAGGCGGGCATCGAGCTCTGGGGATCCAGGAACGGCGCCGGCGGCAACGGCGGCCTGACCTGGGCGGCCGGAATCGCCAACGGGCAGGGCCTGAACGACGCCAACGGCGCGAAGGACGTCTATGCCCGCGTGGCCTACAAGTTCAGCGGCTACGGCGAGCTCGGCGGGGGTGCGTCGCCCGAGGGCACGGAATTCTGGCGCGACGACTCGTTCAAGGCCGGACTCTTCGCATACAAAGGGACCTCGACGAACGTCTTCGTCGGCAGCACCGTGGCGCTCGATCCATCGCGGCCAGCCGGGGTGGGGACGGTGGAGGTGGAGAAAGAGATCGAAAACGACTTCGATGTCGTGGGCGCCGAGTTCGATTGGTGGTTCAAGGACCTGAACGTCTACGGCCTCTACGCCCAGCAAAGCGACGACGACCCGCGCGGCACCGGGGAGGCGATCGACTCGAAATCCTGGTTCGTCGAAGGCGACTGGACGATCTACCCCTGGCTCGTCGGCATCCTGCGGTACGGACAGACCAGCCAGGACTTCGCCGTCCGCGCGGATCCCGACACGCAGAAGTTCCTCGTCCCCGCGATCGTTTTCGTGGCCCGGGCCAACGTCAAGTTCACCGCCGAAGCGCAGATGCGGCTGGACGATGCCGGCAAAGGCAACGACGTTTACGTTCTGGCCATCGACTTCGGCTTCTAGGACGGATCTGGAGGCGAGCGCTTCATTCCCCCAACCTTCGACTGGAAACAAGGAGATACCCGCGTGAAGACCATGACCATCGCAGTCCTCCTCGCCTTCGCCGCGCTGCCTCTCGCCGCCGGGGATATTCACGGCAAGGTCGCGTGCAAGGGGGTGCGTAACAGCGCCGACGCGGTCGTCTACGTGGCCGGCATCGCCGGCAAGACGTTCTCTCCCCCCGCCGCGCACGCGCAGGTCGACCAGAAAGGGATGCAGTTTCTGCCGCACGTGCTCCCGGTCCTGGTCGGGACGACGGTCGATTTCCTCAACTCGGACGCCGTCCCGCACAACGCCTTCTCTCCCGAAGACTGCGCCGCCAAGTTCAATCTCGGTACCTGGCCGCAGGGGCAGTCGAAGAGCTATACGTTCGTCAAGGAGTGCGTCGCCACGGTGCTCTGCAACGTGCACCCCGAGATGGAGGGCTTCGTGCTCGCCCTCCCCACATCGTACTTCGCGGTGACTTCCGCCGATGGCTCGTACCAGATCAAGGATGTTCCCGACGGCACGTATACCGTCAAGGTGTGGCACCCGAAGCTGAAGAAGGTGGAGCAATCCCTGACGGTCGCGGGCGCGACGGAAGCCAATTTCCAGGTCACCAAGTAGACGGCAGGAGAGGGCTTTCATGGCCGGCCTCAGCCAGGAGTGGCTCGAACGGAACTTCCCCTGCAAGGCGGCCTGTCCCGTCCATACCGAGGCGGGTAAGTACGTCGCACTCATCGCGGCGGGGCGCTTCCGGGAAGCCTATGCGGTGGCGCGCCGCCCGAATCCCCTGGCGTCGATCTGCGGACGCATCTGCGCCGCGCCGTGCGAGACCGCCTGCCGCCGCGGCGATCTCGATGCACCCATCTCGATTCGCGCATTGAAGCGCTTCGTGACGGAGAAGTTCGGTGTCGAGAGCATGCTCGACTTCTCCGTCCTCGCGGAGATCTACGGCCAGCGCGGCGATCGTTACCCGGAAAAGGTGGCGGTTATCGGCTCCGGACCCGCCGGTCTCGCCTGTGCTCACGACCTGGCGCTTCTCGGGTACCCCGTGACGATCTTCGAAGCGGCGCCCGTCGCCGGCGGCATGCTCCGCCTCGGCGTGCCGGAGTATCGCCTGCCGCGCGCACTCATCCAACTCGAGATCAACGCCATTCTCTCGCTGGGCGTCGAGTTGAAGACCAATTCCCGGCTGGGGCGCGACTTCGATCTCGCCCGGCTGCGAAGTGAAGGTTTCGCGGCGGTGTTTCTCGGCGTCGGCGCGATGCGGAGTCGTGAGCTCGCGATTCCCGGCATCGAGCTCGACGGCGTGCTGCGCGGCATCGACTACCTGCTCAATATCAACCTCGGCTACAAGGTGGAAATGGGGAGCGAGGTGATCGTCATCGGCGGCGGCAACGTCGCCCTCGACGTCGCGCGTACGGCGGCGCGAAGTGGAGAGCAAACCAACCTGCAGCGCAACCTGTCGATCGTCCAGGCGATGGACGTGGCGCGCAGCGCGGTTCGATTCGGCGCCCGGGCGGTCACGGTTTGCTGCCTCGAATCCGAGAGCGAGATGCCGGCTTCGCGCGACGAGGTGGAGGAAGCGGAGCGCGAAGGAATTCGTTTCCGGCATCGTGCCGGACCCAACCGCATCGTCGGCCGCGACGGCGTCGTCACCGGCATCGAGCTGCTCGGCGTGTCTCGAGTCTTCGACGAAAGCGGGCGCTTCGACCCGCGATTCATCGCCGGCTCGGAGTCCGTCGTCCCGGCCGACACCGTGATCGTCGCGATCGGACAGACCGGCGACTTCTCTTTCCTCGATCCCGCCGACGGCATCGAGGCGCGGGGCGGGAGAATCATCATCGATCCGGACACCCTGGCGACGACCGCGCCCGGCGTCTTCACCGGCGGCGATGCCGCCTTCGGTCCGCGCATCGCCATCAACGCCATCGCCGACGGCAAGCTCGCGGCCAGATCGATCGACGAGTTCCTGCGCGGCGGACCGCGACTCGATGCCGACAAGGTCTTCGATCTCGTGGTCGAGCCGCGCTTCGAACGCGACCTCGACTACGAGGGGATTCCACGGCAAAAGACGCCGACGCGACCGATCGCGCGCCGCATCGGGATTGCCGAGGTCGAAGAGTGCTTCAGCGCGGATTCGGCGCGATGTGAGGCGACCCGCTGCCTCCATTGCTGGACAAATACGATCTTCGAGGAGAACCCGGCGCTCGGCACCGAGTGCATCCTGTGCGGCGGATGTCAGGACATCTGCCCGGAATCGTGCATCGAGATCGTGCCGGCGTGGCGGTTTCTCGCCGCCCCCGCGGGAGCCGGAGAGCTCGAGCCGCTCCTCGTGGACCCGGGGTGGCGTGGAGCGGTCATTCTGAAGGACGAAGAGGTCTGCATCCGTTGCGGGCTGTGCGCGGCGCGCTGCCCTGTCGGAACGATAACCATGCGGAGCGGAATCGAAAGTGAGGCGAGCGTTGCCTGACGAAGAGAGTCGCGACGGCGAGACGGAATCGATCAGCCGGCGGGATGTCGTGGTTCGCCTGGGAGTGGGCGCCTGTGCGCTGGCGGCCGCGGGGTCCGCGGCCGTGACGCTGGACTTCCTGGAACCGAAGGTGTTGTTCGAGCCGCAGACCACTTTCGTCGCCGGCGCGCCGCTCGATTTCGCCGACGGCACCGTACGCTTCAACCGCGAGCAAAAAGCCTACGTAATCGGCACTGCAGGCGGCGTCTACGCGCTCTCGGCGGTCTGCACCCACTTAGGCTGCATCACGCGCTTCCGCTCCGAGCAGCGGATGATCGCCTGCCCGTGTCATGGCAGCCAGTTCGACCTGGAGGGAAACGTCGTCCATGGCCCCGCGCCGCGCTCACTCCCGTGGCTCGAGGTGAGTGAGAACGCGTCGGGAAGTCTGGTCGTCGAGACCCGCGTCATCGTTCCGCAGGGAAAGCTGTTCAGGGTATGAGAGTCTCGCTCGCCAGCCGGGTTCGCGGCAGCGCCGTCTATCGTTCGATCGTCCGGCACGGGACGACCGCCACGAATCGCAATCGCTCGCTCGTCGTATTCGAGAATCTCTTTCTTCACGTGCATCCGGTGAAGGTGCGCGAGAAGACTCTCCGGTTCACTCACACCTTCTGGCTCGGCGGAATCACGCTGGCGTGCGCGTTCATCCTGTTCGTGGGCGGCATTCCGTTGATGTTCTATTACCACCCGTCGGTGCCGCAGGCTTATCGCGACATGAAGGAGCTGCAGTATGTCGTCGACAACGGCGTGTTTCTCCGGAACCTGCATCGCTGGGCGGCCCACGCCATGGTTCTGGTCGCGGTTCTCCACATGCTGCGCGTGTTCTACCATCGCGCCTACCGCCCACCGCGTCAGTTCAATTGGGTGATCGGCGTGCTCTTGCTGCTCGCCACGCTCCTCCTGTCCTACACCGGTTACCTCCTGCCGTGGGACCAACTTTCACTCTGGGGCGTCTCGGTCGGCACCAGCATGGTGAAGGAGGCGCCGTTCATCGGCGAGCGCATTCGCTTCTACCTTCTCGGCGGCAACGTGGTGTCGGAGAACGCACTGCTTCGATTCTACGTGCTGCATTGCGTCGTGCTGCCGGTCGCGCTGCTGCTCCTCGTGTCCGTGCACGTCTGGCGCGTGCGCAAGGACGGCGGCGTCCAGGGTCCGGCTGGAGCGGAAAGGAAGAACGAGCCGTGAGCGTGCCGATCAAGATCGTGGAGTCGAACGACCCGATGGCGGATCCTTGGCGCGTCGCGATCGTGCGTCCCGATTCGCGCCCCTCGGCACGGGCGACGGAGGACCGCTTCGTGATGACCTTCCCCCACCTGATCGTCCGGGAGGTCATTCTCTTTCAGCTCGTCCTGACCGTGCTCTCCCTCGCCGCCATCTTCTTCGACGCACCCCTGCTCGGCATCGCGAATCCGCTCGAAACGCCGAACCCGGCGAAGGCGCCCTGGTACTTCCTCGGGCTGCAGGAGCTGCTGCACTATTTCCCGCCGGTCGTCGCCGGCGTGCTCATGCCGACTCTCGCGGTCATCGCGCTCGTGGTCATTCCGTATGCGCGGATCAACCTGGTCGCCGGGCCACTCTGGGCGAATGCCTCGGCGAAGAAAGCGATCGCGCTTGGAGCGGCGGTCGCGCTCGTCGCCCTGCTCTTCGGCGCCTTCGCCTGCTGGCCGATCGTGGTTCCGACTCTCGCGCTCGGCATCGCCATGTTCGCGACGCGCGGCTGGGAGCGCGCGACCTCCGTTCGCCGTCTGCTCTGGGAGGTGACGCTCCCGGAATGGATCATGACCTGGTTCGTCATCATCGCGACTCTCCTCACCGTCATAGGTACCTACTTCCGCGGCCCCGGCTGGTCGTGGGTCTGGCCGTGGGAGAACGCCCCGCGTGGCTGACTCGAGACTTTGATGCCGCTGCGGAGACTCTTTGCCGTTTCGAGCCTGCTTTTCCTGGTGACCCTCGCGGTGTCGCCGGTGAAGAACGCGCTCCGGCCGTACCGCTTCATCCAGCGCGAGTTTCGCGATCTCGGCATGAGCCGCGCCACGAGCCGCAAGGCGATGGAGCTCTATGCCAACCGCCCCGTCGCGATTCAGCAGATCTGGCTGCGCGATTTCGAAGACCGCGTCGACCGCTGCACGACCTGCCACCTCGGAGTGGCCGATGCGGCGATGCGGGGAGCCCCCGAACCTTTCCGGCTGCACCCCGCGACGTTTCATACGCCGGGTGGATTCGAACGGATCGGATGCACCGCGTGTCATGGCGGAGAAGGACTGGCCACCCTGCAGGACGACGCCCACGGTGTCGCGCAGGAGAACATCGCGCCGATGACCCCGGCGACGTTTATTCAGTCCGGATGCGGACGGTGCCACCTTTCAGCGACCGTGCCTGACGCGCCGACGCTGTCCCGTGGCCGCGCGCTGATGGAACGCGCCGGCTGCTACAGCTGTCACGCGGTGCGCGGCCACGATGCTTACCGCTCCGAGGCGCCACCGCTCGATGCGATCGCGATCAAGACGGGCGCCGTCTGGCTGCGCGGCTGGCTCGAGGATCCGAGGGCCGTCGACCCGAACGCCACGATGCCGAACTTCCATCTCGGCGCGGACGACATCCTGGCCTTGTCGCACTACATGTTCGGCCGGCCCGCCCCGGACGCCCTGGCGCGGCGCGTCGCGGCGGCCGCGGGTGAACCGCTCGGCGATCCGGCGACCGGCAGGAGGCTCTTCTCCGAGTCACGCTGTATTTCGTGTCACACGGTCGACGGCAAGGGGAACGGATCGGCGCCCGAATTGGGGACGATCGCATCCGCCGCGACACGCGGCTGGCTGATTGCCTTCTTGCGCGATCCGCATGCCTTCAATCCGCGGACGAGAATGCCGCGCTACAACTTCTCCGACGGTGACGTGCGCGACATCGTCGCCTATTTCGACGACGAGCTGCGCGATTTCGACGCGCCCGCCGACGTCCTCGAGCCGCTGCGCGTGAACCAGACTCTGGCGGCGAAGGGCGCGACGCTCTTTCGCAATGCCGGCTGCGGCTCGTGCCATGCCTCCGGGCCGGCGAGCGAGACCGAGAAGTTCGGTCCCGATCTCGACGGCATCGGCGATCGCCGGGCCGCATCGCTCGATTTCGGCCGGCGGAGAGATCTGCCGCAGACGTTGACGAGCTGGCTGGTGGCGAAGATCGAGTCACCGCGATCGTTCGCGGACGGGCTCAGGATGCCGTCCTACGGCTTCGACGCCGACGAGCAGCGCGCCATCGTGACGGCCTTGCTCGCCCACGGCGCGCAGGCGGTACCGGAGAAGCTCCGACACAGCGCGACGCAGCCGGTGGCGATGATTCCGGGAGGACGAGTCGGAGAGCTCTTCTCCCGCTATCGCTGCCTCTCTTGTCACCAGATCGGGAACCGCGGCGGCGACACCTCGACCGCCCCGCTCACCTTCGAGGGCAGCAAGGTGAACGAGGAGTGGCTGGTCGACTACCTCCTGCTTCCGTCCAGCCTGCGGCCGATTCTCCCGGAACGCATGCCCATTCTGAAGATGTCGCGCGAGGAGGCGTCGTTGTTGGCCGATACGTTCGAGAAGTTCTACGTCGATCCGTCGATCGTCGAGGATCCGTTCGCCGGCCGCGCCGAATCGGATCGGGATGCCGCGGAAGGCGAGCGTCTCTACACGACACTCGGTTGCCGTGGCTGTCACATCATCGGCATGGCCGGGGGCTACTACGGGCCAACTCTCACCGAGGCCGCGCGGCGGCTCAAGCCCGGCTGGGTCTTCCACTTCCTCAAGAATCCGCAGGGCTGGCGCGGCGATATCCGGTGTCCGAACTACGCGCTGCCCGACACCGACGCGCTTCGGCTGACGGCCTATCTCGGAACCCTCGGCTCGAGTCGGGACGCCGCCGCGCCCGCGACCGGGAAGGAGTCGACGCGATGAGACGAATCGGACCGACGTTGTTGCTCGCCGTCACCGTCCTGCCGGCGGCCGGCTGCGGGCGCGTCGGCGCCGACCCGACCGCGGCAGCCGTCGCGCCGCCGGGCGGCGCCTACGAGCTGGAACTGGGCAAGAGCATCTATCTCGCCTACTGCGCGACATGTCACGGCGAAACCGGCGCCGGCGACGGCTTCAACGCGTTCAATCTCGATCCACGTCCCCGTGATCTCGGCGATCCGGCGTTCCAGAAGTCCAAGAGCGACGAGAATCTGGAGGACGTCGTCCGGAGAGGCGGCGCCGGCGTCGGCCTGTCGAGCCTCATGCCCCCTTGGGGGCACACGTTCAATGAGCGCCAGATCGAAGAGGTCACGCTCTTCCTGAGGAGTCTCGAACGCGACTGAGCGCGTCGGCGCCCGGCCGGGACCCGACCACGCGCGGCCCGGTTGGCGAAGCTCCCGGACGCTCGGCGGAGTCGGAAAGGTCCTTGCGTAATGGAGTATTCCTTACTATTATGTAAGGCTGAAAGCAGGAAGGAGCTCGCCCATGACCACTGCGACAGTGACCAGCAAGGGACAGATCACGATACCGGCGGCGGTCCGGGAAGGCCTCCACGTGGAGACCGGTGACCGGGTTGAATTTCTGGAAGTGGCGCCCGGCCGTTACGAGCTGATCGCAGCCACATGTTCAGTGACGGCGCTCAAGGGAATGTTCGGCAAGGTCGACAAAAGCGTTTCCATCGCGGCGATGAATGCGGCCATTGCCGGCCGAGGGGCGTCGGCTCGATGACCGGTCTCGATACCAACGTATTGGTCCGCTACATCATGCAGGACGATCCAAAGCAAGCGTCGCGGGCCTCGAGATTGGTCGAGTCGTTGTCGGCAGAGAGTCCGGGCTTCGTAACGCTCGTTTCGGTCGTGGAACTGGTCTGGGTTCTCGGGTCATGCTACGAGCTTCAGCGCGCGCAGCTCAGTGATGCGCTCGAAGGCCTTTTGCGCACCAAGGAGATCGTCCTGGAGCGGGCGGAAACCGTCTGGAAGGCGGTCCGGCTCTACCGCAACAGTTCCGCCGATTTTGCCGACTGCCTCATCGAACGTTCCGCCGCCGCCGCTGGTTGCGCGTGCACGATGACCTTCGACCGCAGCGCCGCAAAGTCCTGCGGCATGTCCTTGATTCAGTAGCCGGACCCTGCGCCTCGCGATCATGCTGTCGAAGGTCCTGCCTGGCGGGCGAGACCACATCGATCCTTTGCGATCTCCCTCAGACGTCGAGTGGCGCGAAACCGCTCTCCGCCGCCTCCTCGCCCACCTCGGCTTCGCGCCCCAGCAGCCCGAGCCGCTCGCTCATTCGCCGCCCGACGAGACGGAGACTCTCGCCGCTCACGCCTGACGGGGCTCATTCCCGCTCGTCACACGGCCGGGGACCGCCTGGCCGCAAGCCCAACCCGCCAACCCGGCCGCGCGAACCATCCTCCGTCGCCGGACCCTCCTGCCTCTCGGCCCTCGCCCAGCTCATCATCCGGCCACGCTGTACACTGCCGACGAAAAGCAATCTCCTGCACGGCTATATTTGGTGGACCGTCGGTTCTAAAGCCGACCTGGACTCATTGCGACTGCTAAATGCAAAGGTGGTGACAGGAATGACCCCGACAAGAATTTTTGCGCTCGTTTGTGCACTTGGTCTTTTGATCGCTGCGGCTGTCGCTCAGGAACCGCCGCCTAAGGAAGCCGCGCCGCCATCAGATGCGATCTCAGCACAACTTGAAAAAGAATTCGGGGAGGTCATGGATCGTGCGAAAAGAGAAACGATCAATGCCGTCGACGGTGATTTCATCAAAGCTTATGGCAAGGCAAAGGCGGCACAGGGTCTCAGGGTGCTGGCGCAACGGCAAACAGCACTTCCCGAAAAGGATCTCAAGGAGAGTCGCCTTCAGGAAGTCCTGGATGCAAGTGGCAGGGTACTGGCCGAATTCAACGCGCGCGGCAGACAGGCGTCGTTTCGCGTTGAGGACGAACACTTGCTTCCAGCTTTTGCCAGAGCGCTTAGCGTCCTGGGTGCAGCCGAATACCTCAAGCCGGAGTACACCAAAGAAATGAAGGAAGAGGCTGTCAAACGGGTCGCCGATGAATTCAAACTCTATCTGACAGCTTTCAACGAGCAAGGGCATGATGCCTATTGGAAGGACGACGTTGATCGCCACGTGAAGTCTTTCCTGCTTGCCAAAGATGCGGTCGAGGCAATCGAGTGGACCGCCGCGCCCACGGTTGTAGCCACCCTCGGCGAAGCGCGAGTCGGCGAAGCCAAGAATTCAGCCGAGCAACTACTTGAAGATTTCAATGCGCACGGCAAGTACGCCCAGCCCGGAACGGCGGCCAGTTTCAAGGTGGATGTCTTCCTTACCGTCGCAATTGCCGCAGACATCCTCAAGAAATCCGAAACGTTAGGCGCAGCGAGTCCGCAAACTGACAAAGCGAAAGAAGCCGTCGAGTTAAGCAAGAGCGTGATGTTAGATTTCCAACTGCTGCGCTGGGACGCACGGTTTCGCAACGCCGATCGAGACAAGTTAAAGGCTTACCGGCTAACACTGGCCCCTGCTAAGTAGCTGCAATCCTGCCAGGCCGTTTCCTGTACACGAGTCTCCAGGTTCCTTTCGACAATCGTCGCGCCAACCAGCATTGTTTCGTAACCCTTCGCGACTTGCAGGAAAGGTGGATGGCCGACCATCAATACATTTCTGTGACGCAGATGATCGGCAGCATGAGAGGTGTAGGAAATTGCTTTTCGGCTCAAGTCCCGGTTCAGTGCCTGCCGTTGCAGGCGTCCGCCCGCGAGAGGAGAAAGGCCCTTTCCCGCCCGTTGCGGGTCAGCGTGGCCGCGGACTCGAATTCTGAACGCGCCTCGGCCAGTCGGCCGGCCCGGAACAGAAAGTCGCCCCTCGCCGCCGGCAAGGGCGCGTAGTGGCGGAGGGCGTCGGCGTCGGCGATCTCGTCCACCAGTCTGAGGCCCGCCTCGGGCCCGAAGGCCATGCTGTGGGCGATCGCGCGATTGAGATCGACCACGGGCGAGGGCGCCACGGCGCGCAGCCGATCGTAGAGCGCGGCGATGCGCGGCCAGTCGGTGTCGGCGGCGCGGCGCGCACGGGCGTGGCAGGCGGCGAGCGCGGCTTGCAGCACATAGGGGCCGTCGCCGCCTAGCGCTTCGGCGCGGGCCAGCGCGTCGAGTCCTCGGCGGATCAAGAGCTGGTCCCAGCGCGCGCGATCCTGGTCGGTGATCGGAATGAAGGCGCCGTCCGGCCCGGTGCGTGTCCGGAGGCGCGACGCCTGGATCTCCATCAGCGCCAGGAGGCCGAGCACTTCGGCGTTCTCCGGGGCATCCTTGGGCATCAGCCCGGCCAGGATGCGGCCGAGTCGTTGCGCCTCCAGGCAGAGGTCCGGCCGGACAAGGTCGTCGCCCGCCGTGGCCGCGTAGCCTTCGTTGAAAATGAGGTAGATGACCTCGAGCACCGAGGGCAGCCGCGCCGCACGTTCAGCACCCCGCGGCACCTCGAAGGTCAGTCCGGCTTTGGCGATCGCCTTCTTCGCGCGGACGATACGCTGCGCGATCGTGGCCTCGCTCGACAGGAAGGCGCGGGCGATCTCGTCGGTCGAGAGGCCCCCGACCACCCGCAGGGTGAGCGCCGCGCGGGCGTCGGGCGAAAGGATGGGATGACAGGCCGTGAAGATGAGACCCAGCAGCTCATCGCCGAGATCGTCATCCACGGCCGCTTCGATGGCCTCGACCGCACGATCGCGCGTCTCGTCCAGCGTCCGCGCGATCTCCGCGTGCTTGCGGTCGAGCATCTTGTCGCGCCGGAAGGTGTCGATGCCGCGCCGTTTGGCGGCGGCCATCAGCCAGGCGCCCGGATTGGTCGGAACGCCCGTCTTCGGCCATTCGGACAGGGCGACGACGAGCGCGTCCTGCGCCAGATCCTCGGCCAGGTCGACGCTCCGCACCAGGCGGGCCAAGCCGGCGATGAGCCTCGCCCGTTCGATGCGAAAGGTCGCTTCGATCGCCTGGTGCGTCTCGCCCGCGGTCATGCCGCATTTTCGGCCAAGTCCGCAGGCGAGACAAGCCGAATCCCGGCGGCGGGATCAGCCGCCGGTTTCAGCGTGACGTGTCAGGCGACGCCGAGCTTGCCGCGCTCCCCTTTGCGGGGATTCGCGAGCTCCTCGGGGGTCACGAACTCGGCCAGATCCGCCACCTCGTAGAACGGCCGGATGTCCACCTCGAACTTGCCGGGCATGCCGTTGGGAGCGCGCTTCGCCCAGGCCACGGCCTCGTCCACGTCCTTGACCTCCCAGATCGAGAAGCCGGCGATGAGCTCGCGGCTCTCGGCGAACGGTCCATCGATGACCGTGCGATTCGTCCCCTCGAAGATGATGCGCTTGGCCTCGGAGCCACTCTTGAGGCCGGCGGCGGCCACGAAGATGCCGGCGTCGACCAGCTCCTCGGTGAACTTGTCCATCGCCGCGAACGCCTCGAGCATCTCGGGCGTCGGCTCCCCGATCTTCCCCATCTCCTCGTTGGCTTTGTGGAATACCATGACGCGCATCGTCTGTCTCCTTGTCTGAGCCGGTCCATTCTGGCGTCTCATCGAGACGACGAACGAGCTTGTCGGAAATCGACATCGTTCGGCAAGTTTTCTCGACTTTTGAAGCGCGCGGCAGGAACGCCTTGCCGACGCGACTTGCAACGCCGAGCCGGCTGCCGAGGGCCTTCGCCCGCTTCCGCGCCTGGTTTGCTCGGTCCGCGGACCTTCTCAGCGGAGGTATGGTCGTGAAGGGGGCTGGGGCGGGTGGGGTGGTGCTGGCAGCCGGCTGTCCTTGCGGTCTCGAAGGCGCTGGCGTAGCCTATGTCTGGCATAGGCCATGGGAAGGGAGGGCGCATGAACCCCGAACGTCAAGTCCGACTCTTCAGGAACGGCCGCAACCAGGCGCTCCGCATTCCGCGCGAGATGGAGCTGCCGGGCAAGGCGGCAACTCTCCGGAAGGAGGGGCCACGGCTGGTCATCGAGCCGATCGCCGGGCCGTCGTTGCTCGCGTTGCTCGCGACTCTGAAACCGCTGGTCGAGGAGCTCCCGCCGATCGGACGGCTGGCGGCGGAGCCGGTCGATCTCTGACATGGCGCGGTCGTACCTGCTCGACACCAGCGTCCTCTCCCACCTGATCCGCCAACCGCAGGGGCCGGTGGCGGAACGCATCGCCAGGGTGGGGGAGGCCAACGTGCTGACGAGCGTCATCGTGGCGTGCGAGCTTCGCTACGGGGCGGCCAAGCGAGGAAGCAAGCGGCTGTCGAAGCAGGTGGAGGCGGTGCTCGGCGCGATGACGATCCGGCCTTTCGAGTCCGACGTCGAGCGCGTCTATGCCTCGATTCGCGTGGCGCTCGAGAAGCGCGGCACGCCGGTCCCGACCGTGCGCCTTGAGGAGACCGGGTGGGACGTCCCAGAGCTGGAACCGGGTCGATCACGAGTGGCGCGAGGTCGCGCCAAGTGGGAAGTGTGCCCTTTCCAAGATCGAGCTCGCGTCGGGCGCGCGTCGGCATCGCGCCGAACGCGGCGCCGGCGCTCGTCGACGATCTCGTCGTGGTCGAGCGTACCGGGCGCCTCCGGCGGGCCCGGGAAGCGCCGCCGAGATGGTGGCCGCGGGCATTCCCCCGATT
>ERZ1292633.667-Hain-H41-02um-R1-667-length-38975-cov-183_pt1 | contig 38975 bp, 42 predicted proteins | sample MGYA00564406_ERZ1292633 | MGnify/ENA primary metagenome ERZ1292633 (study PRJEB36523, sample SAMEA6512639) | groundwater metagenome | collected 2019-01-08 | study: AquaDiva: Metagenomics assemblies of 32 groundwater samples
AAGCGAGGAAGGCAGTCGCTTAACCAGGTGTCCACGGAATTGGGGGAAGGTCACTGGTCGCATCTGGACATCTTCGCTGATTTCATCCCGATGGAGGGCCAATTAGTGAGGGGAGCTCTCGTCAGTGACGTGGGTTCTTTCGGGTGGTCGAGTCAGTTGGAAGCGTTGCTGAGGGAGTGTTCGATTAGACAATTACTTATCTGATGTGGTGTAGGGCAGAGGAAGATCGAGGGCGCGGGCATGGTGAGGAGGCGACGTGGCCGACGCCTCCTCACGGTGCGGCTACTTCTTCTTCTTGGCCGCTGCCTTCTTTACAGGCTTCTTCGCTGCTGCTTTCTTCGTTGCCATGAGTACTCCACCCCCCTTCGATTTCAAAAATTGTGATTGTGTATGTCTGGTATAGCAGAGTTTGAGCGATCAGTAAAATCCTCTCTACCCAAATTTGGTCCAGTCGGTGGAAAGAGGGGGCAACCCTTGCTCTGTGCATCTCTACTTTCTAGAGATTCAGGATGTGAATTCTTATCAGGGGGGCCTCTGTCTGCTGCTCGACGGATCTTGAACAAGCTGTAGGCGTGTTCTCAGTGACCGCACATGGGGACAAGTAGGGGAGACCTGCTGATGTTCTGACGTGACTCGTGGTCGTTGGAGTGAATCGAGGTGGTCAGCAGCCGTATAAAGTAGCAGTCGACTTTTCCAGCATCAAAGGGGAAAAATCTGAAGGGCTCAGTGCAACTGCAATGGGAGCACTGACCTACCCCCTCCAATTCATACTTGTCAGGCGAGGGCCATGGGTTCGAGTCCTAGTCGGCTCACCAGTTCGGACCAGAGAACTTTCAAAACGACTTTCATTCTCGTGAACTCTTTATCAGCCGGCAGCAAGATTGGTGACTGTTCACGACAATGCCGTTGCGATTGTGCTTCGCAAGACCATCACATGTCTATTTTGAGTTGGAGCGACGAACTTCGATGTGTTATCAGTGTACAACTACCCGTGTAGCGGACGCGGACTATGTCCTGCAGTAATCGCCACATCGTGGAATGACATCCCAAGAACTCATACGACGTATCATGGAGACAAAGTAATGCCCAAAGCCCGCAGCGCTGGCCAGTGTGATCGATGCGAAGCCCAAGATCGAGTCAGGATGACCTTTATGACGTGTAGCCGGTGCCGCCGGTATTTCTGCAGTGCGCATGGCACCGTGGAATTGGACCAATGTGAAGTGTGCCTTGAAGGTGGCGAAGAGATGGACTAGCGAATGTTCCTTCTATCGGATCGAACCGGTGAACAGGTACCAAGAGGCTTTTCTGGCGACGTCTCCCTGTTCGGCATCACACTGTGTCCGCAGGTATCTGGTCGCCACCGGCTGTAACCGACCGGCTAGTAATTGCGAGACGCACTGCTCCAGTAAGACTGGCACTCCTGCTGCGTGAATCTCTCCAGCACGCCAGTTACGGCCTCTGCCTCGCATTTTCTCCTTGAACTGTGCGGTGCCTCTTCTCCTGGCGTGAGAGAGTCACCTTCATTTCGCACAAGGAGGAAACATCCTCTGCGAAAGCGCTGTTTGGTAAGGACTTATGTGCGAGTATCTGAGAGGCTTAGGAAACCGCTGGTTTATCTAACTGAGCTTACGAGGGCGTACCAGATCTGTAGCGTACTGACGGGCAGATTGGAAGGGGCGGGACAACCCGTTTGGGAGCGATTTTCTACCCGCAGCATCCGCCGGCGAAGACTTGTCGTTGGCGGTGGGCATTCCAGCAAGCTGGGCAGAGTTGAACGGTGGAATGCGTAAAGCCGTCGATCGATTCCATAAGCCGTTCGACGGCCATGGCGCAATCAGAACAGGGACCTGTTTGCACTGATGGTGCGCTAGGCTCTTGGACTGTCATAGCTTGCCAGCTTCGTATTCAACCGGACATGTCGATTGCAGACTGCCGACATGAACTGGCCTCTCTGCTTGGACCGCAGTAAGCTTCGAAAGCGCTCCACCAGTGAGCCTGGAGTACTTCGTTGCAAGCCCTGTTGGATGCTCTGCAACCGGTTGTCTAGGGCTGCCACCGTTCTTTCCAAATCCATCAACTGATCTTTTGTGAGAGAGATTGATTCTGTCGCGAGCATCGTTTCCTCCTTTCGATTGGCTAGACGGTACAATGTCGGATGACACCAATGACAATTCCTTCGATCTGAAATTCATCCGATGGCCTGACCATGATCGGCTGCATCATCTCGTTGGCCGGACGAAGTTCAATGTGGGCATCCTTCTTGATATAGGTCTTAATCGTAGCCTCGCCATTGACCAAGGCGACAACGGTCTGCCCGTTTTTGGCCGTGCCTTGTTTATGCACCACCACGAGGTCGCCGGGTAAAATGCCGTCGTCTTTCATGGATTCTCCCTTGACCGTTAAGGCGAACGTCTCTCCACTCCGCAACATGCTTGGAGGGATATCCACGAGTTCCGATTGTGGCACCGGCTCGATCGGGGAGCCGGCTGCAACCAGGCCAGCCATGGGAACGGCTGTCTTACGTCGTAACTGATTCAGCACAACCGAGACGACACCGGGAATCCGTCGCATGCCGGCTTCATAACGCGCTACGGACACCCGAGTCGTGTGTATGGCCTCGGCGAGTTGTTGCTGGGTAAGGCCTAATTCTTCTCGAATTTGTTTGAGGTCTTGTGATTTCATGATGTAGCCATTGGTAACACTGTCATGCTTGTCTGTCAAGTGGATATTCAGGATATGTGTGAAGTGCCTGTGTGTAACTTTTCTGCTGGAAGAAGATTAATCAGCTAGGAGCAAACAAACACGGTTAGGGCCTTGAACGAACGAACTCTTTCAGGTTTCTTCTTAGAAATAGATCAATATCTACAAGGTGTAGGGTCATGCGTTCTCCATCCATACAATGATTAAAAAATAGGCAAGAAGGTCGTGCAAGGCGCATTTCTCAGGTTCAGACATCGTGAGGAGTGTTGCGCACAGGTTTATCCACAGAAACTGGGGAGAGGGAGCCAGTCTGAAGTGGATGATGGATTATCGGCGTGGAATGAGATGTACAGAGCCTGCTTTGAAGGCAGCCCGCACGTCGCTGCCGATAGCCAACCGCAGTTCGCTCTGTGCAGATCGAGTGACGAGCGCAGTCAGAAGAAATCCGCAGTCAATGGTGACTCGTACCAGTGCGCCGAGCGAGGTGATGGCCTGGACGGTTCCCCTCAGGTGATTTCTGGCACTCGTTTCGCTGGAACCGGCTAATTCCAGTGTGACATCTTCGGCTCGTATGCAGACAAAGACATCGGACTCAAGTCCCGGCGAAGCCACGGCGATGACAGGCACTGGACCGACCTGGACTGTTGCCAATTCATCTCGTATCTCTCTGACTCGTCCGTGGAGAACAGTTTCGATACCGACGACACGGGCAACATCGGCATTGATCGGTCGGCTGAAGACGTCTTGTGGGGTGCCGGTCTGTAACAGGCGTCCTTCATCAATCACGGCCATCTGATCACCGAGCGCAAGTGCCTCTGTCCAGTCATGCGTGACGACAACCGCGGGGATGGCCAACCTCGTCAGCAACATCCGCAGGTCCTCGCATAGTTTGGTTCTGGTCGGTGCATCGAGTGCCGACAATGGCTCATCGAGCAGCAACAGTTGCGGCCGTCTAGCGATCGCGCGTGCCAAGGCGACACGCTGCTGTTGTCCGCCGGATAACTGAGCCGGCTTTTGCTGCGCGAGCTGTGTGATCTGCAACAAGGAGAGCACTTCGTTGACGCGAGCCTTCTTTCCCTGGACGGAGAGCCCACTCAGTCCATAGGCAATGTTTCCCTCCACTGTGTAATTGGGGAATAATGCATAGTCCTGTGCCATATAGCCAAGCCCGCGTGCCTGCGGTGGGACATGGACATGAGTTGCTGCGTCGAACCAGATCTGACCGTTACACAAGATGGTGCCTGCTTCAGGCTGTTCCAGTCCTGCGAGGCAACGGAGGATCGTGGTTTTCCCAGATCCCGATGGGCCGAAGAGAATCGTGACGGACGGCGGATCAAGAGGGAGCCTGAGTTGCACTGCAATGGTGGCGCGATCGACAAAGGTCTTTCGAATGTTCAGCGTTATTTCTGGGGCCATACAGACCAGACACGACGATTCATGGCATAGACCAGCAACAATACGGTGTAGGACACGAGAAGGAGCAAGGCAGAAGTCTTGGCTGCCGCGGCGTAATTGAGAGCCTGCACCTCGTCGTAAATCTCAATTGAGACCGTACGCGTGATCCCCTCGATATTGCCGCCGACCATTAAGACGACCCCAAATTCTCCCAAGGTATGGGCAAAGCTCAGGACGACACCTGTGATGAGTCCCGCTGTCGAAAGGGGAAGAATGAGCCTGTAAAAGGTCTTCAGTTTGGAGAGCCCAAGCGTCCAGGAGGCTTCGATGAGCTTTCGATCGACTTGCTCGAAGGCGGTGGCAAATGGCTGAACCGCAAAGGGCAAACTATAGAGAATGGATGCCAGGAGCAACCCTTGAAAGCTGAACGGCAGCGGATGGCCGACGAGATCTGTGTAGAAGCGCCCAATTGGGCTGTGTGGTCCGATGGAGATGAGAATGTAGAACCCCAGCACCGTGGGTGGCAGGACTAATGGCAGGGCCACGATCGATTCAATCAGAAACTTCCAACGCCATTTGGAATAGGTCAACCAATAGGCGATGGGGAGGCCGATGATCAATAAGGTGAGGGACGTGAGGGTCGCCAGTTTGCACGTCACCCAAATTGCCATCCAATTCATCGGGACTCCGGGGCTACAAATCCATAGCGCTTCATGATGGCCACTCCTTGCCGGCTCTTCACAAACTCAAGGAACTGCTTCGCCGAGTCGGCTCGCTTCGATGCCTTGACGATGATGGCTCCTTGCTCAAGTGTCGGGTGCGCCTCCGTGGGGATCTCCCAATAGGTTCCCTTCGTGCGCATGGCAGGTGCACGTGCCAATGAGAGTGCAATGATGCCGATATCGGCGGCGCCAGATTCAACGAACTGTGCGGTCTGCGAGACGTTTTCTCCTAGGACCAGCCGGTCTTTGACGTCATCGTACATGTTGAAATGTTCCATCGCGGCGATTGCCGCTCGGCCATACGGAGCATGTCTAGGGTTCGCAATCGCAATTGTCTTGGCAGATGATTGACGAAGCGCTGCAATCCCTTGCGTGACATCGATAGGCGATTCATGCCGGGTCCAGAGGACGATGCGTCCAATGGCATAGCGATAGAGTGATCCCGGCACGATCAGGCCGGCTTCTTCCAATTTCTTTGGATAGGAGATATCGGCGGAGAAATAGAGGTCGAACGGGGCACCATTCTGAATTTGCGCAAAGAAGTTGCCTGAGGAACCCAACGTCAACTTCACCTGGTTGCCGCTGGCCGCCTCGTACGCTGAAATAAGTTCCTTGAAGGCAAAACTCAGATCAGATGCGGCAGCAATCGTGATCTCTTCAGCACGCAGAATGTCCGAATCCATGATGATGAACAAGCTGAAGATAAGCAGGAGTTGTCTCATGGATCGTTTTCTACACCCTCACGCGCATTTGGAGATAAAAGTAGTCTGTATCTTTGTTTCCTCCGAGGGGAAGACCCGCGGAGCTGGGGAGGCGGTCAAAATAGGATCCCTTGAACCAATGTACGTACCCAATATCGAAATCCATATTGGTGCTGAGCGCCCATTGTGCGCGTAATTCGACATCATGCCCTAATGAGTTCCCGGCTTGTCCGGTGGTATCTTGCAAGCCAGAATTACCGAAGACATCCTGGCTTTGAGCCAAATACCAGACGCGATGTTTGACCTGTACAATCCAGCCAGGTGCTGGGTTGACAATAAGACGCCAGCCGGGTGAATTGAGGTTGGTTCTGAAAAATGGTCCGAAAGCACCTGTCGGCATATATTCGAATCGTCTGTCACCGAACAACGTGTCGAACCCTTCACTCTGGCTGTCGCCTGGTTGGCGGTCTCCGCTGGCATAGTCGTAGTGAAACAGCAATCGAGGAGCCCAAGGGAGGTTAAACGTATAGCCGAGGTCAAGATGCTGAAAATGGGCGAAGTGATCGGTGTCTCCACGCGTTCCAATCTGCCACGCACTTTCAATTTCGTAGTCGAGTTCGCCTGGCTTGGGGTCCTTGGACAGGCGGCCTCCGAACGTAGAGTAGGTCCGATGGCTTGATACGTTTGGCACACGCCGGTCATTCAGGCCCAAATAGTAAGCATCTACCTGAAACCAGGGAACGTGCCGGCTCTCGAGATAGCTCCCCCAAAACAGCGACTTGCTGTTCTGTTCATCAAGCTGCACCTCGCTTCGGATAACTGGCTCAACAGCAAATGCTCGGAATCGCCAGGTCTGGCCTTGACTGATCTGCCAGTGGAGCCCATCGAATGCGGTCGTGGTGTTGCGAAAGCCGTTTCGGGCAATAATCCGGCGGCGACCGAAGTCCATCGTCATCCGTCCGACGTGCATGTCGGTACGTAGACCACTTCCGAATACGTTGTTTAGAGTTAAGGCGCCGAGTAATTGTAAGATGTCGAATTCATTGACGGTCGTATTGTCTCGGAAATCACCGGGATCTTTGTTCAAATAAACCCGTGCGTCCTGTCCCTCAAAGAGAAACCGGAAAGGGCCATTTCCTCCCAATCCGAAGCGTAGGCGGGATCTCAGTAGGATTTGAGGATCAGTCTGACCATTGCCGATGGCTTGACTGGTCCGCCAGGGATGGTCATAGGATTCGAACCGTGTCCTGTTTTCTAACCCCAAGTCGATCCAGTCAGGCAGGTATAGAGCCGTCCGTAAGTGGCGGCTCCATTCCACCTCTCGCCGTTGAATCAGTACTGCATCAGCCGGTTCGATCAGGTTTTTCCCTGTCTGTGCGTCTGTTCGCTGTTTGATGGCAAAGATCGAATCGACCAGATTGGGAACAGGGTTCGTTGAGGGAGGGGAGGATGCCCCACGTAATGGTTCTTCAGCCACAGCCATGCCGGTTGCAAACATTGTCACGATACCTATGGCTACAGTGCTCAGGATACCGAGGTGTTTGTTCCTTTCCGTCTCTTTCATGACGGGGTCACAGCCTTCACGAGGTTCACCTTCAGCTGGTCCGCAAGGTCTGGGCTTTTCCCGTTTCACTCGTGTCGTATCCGCCGAGGGCTTCGATCTCGTTTCTGAATGGACGGCTGACCAGCGTTTCGAACAGATGGGCGAGGGTGGGATGCGACTTGAGATACGGCTTAGGCACCACAAGGTCATAACGCGCTGTCTGTAGCGGTATGAAATCCAAGTCGAACAGTTGTGCCGCAGATTGAATCCCAATTCCAACGTCTGCCTGGCGTTCCGCGATGGCTCTAGCTACTTCGAAATGGGATGATACGATTCGGTCATACCCTTGAACCTGTCCCGGCTGAACTTCTGCTGCGTGTAACCGTTGATCGAGCAGGAGTCTTGCTCCAGAACCTGCTTCTCGATTAACCAGCGCCACCAAGGGTTCCGCTAGGTCCGCAGCTGTGCGAATGGATTTTGGATTGCCTCGGCGAACCAGAAATCCTTCTTCCCACGTCGCGAAGGTCACAACGTCGTAACCGGATCCTTTCAGTGAGCGTCTGAGAAATGGCATGTTTGATTCGCCGGTTACGGGGTCAAAGAGATGCATGCCGGCGACATGAACTTCACCACGTTGCAAGGCTTGGAGCGCGGCCATGCTGCCCATTGTCCAGCCGATAACGGTCGTGCGGTCCTTGTGTCGTCGTAGGTGTTCACCAACGAGAAAAATTGACGGATCACATCCAGCCACTGAGATTTCCTGCTGGATTGCTTCACGATCGCGCGAGAGTCTCACGCGAACGGTAGAGCCAAAGAGCTTGCTGGATGCGTCGGTGATATAGCCATCTGCAGGAACTGCAAAAGAAAGCTGTTCGCCCAAGTCGGTGACGGGCCGTACAATAGTCCGCTTCCCGATGGTTGAAACCTTGACCCGGACCGGTGAAGTGCTTGATGTCCGAGACGGGAGATGGCCGATCAGGATACCTTCAAGGGAATCTTCGTGTGGAGTCAGGCTGAACAAGTCTTCAACTCGACAATTGAGTACGGAGGCCAATCGAAGGGCGATCACTGTCGTCGGCAAGTACAGATTGGATTCGATGGCAGAGATAGCTTGCCGGGTAATGCCAGTTTGATTCGCCAGCTGGCCCTGCGACAAGCTTTTCTGAGTACGAAAGGATTTCAGGTGGTTGGAAAATTGTAGGAGCAATTCAGTTTCAGACTTCGAGCCTTTCATGGTTACTATCTAGCATTTTAAATTGTCATGTGTAAAGTATACTTGCTAGTACTTGTAAGGCGTACGCTGCTCTGGCATCGCTGACAGGTTTCGTGGATGGGTTGGTCACCTTCAGCGAGACAACCGACGCCATGAATGATTTGAAAGTTGAGGTGTTTGATCGAGAGCTAGCCTGGGGTTTCTAGCGTTGGACGACTGCCTGGCGTATCACCTGGACGGGGCCACAGGGGCCGGCTATGCTGAATCTCAAACAAGTCACGAGGACCAGCATCTGGAACTTGACGATTGGCGGGTTCTCGATGGCCGTCGTTCAAGGTGAGCTCAGCTTGGCAGGTAAGCAGCAGGAGGTCTACGGTCTTGTGGAGCTGATCATGTAGAGCATTTTTCGACGGGGCATGCGCCACTACTCACTATGGTGCGGGGCGGCTGATGCTGTGGGCATGGAGGCCGAGATACATCCTTCTATGAACTCAACCTTGCATTGCCATGAGGCAGCTGCAGCGTTGACACGCTTGATGACATCCGCTGCGTTCGTGGTGCCGGTGGTAATGTCGACGAGGACATGGTTTGGGACACGGTTGAAGTAGATGCCGGTGACACCGGGAATGCTCTGTAAGACGGTCGTTATCTGAGTCTCCTTGCTGTCGCAGCCGGATCCGCTGAGCGTCAGGGGAAGTCGTTCCTTGGTGGGTGGGGTTGCCGCAGCTGGCAGGGACATGAAAAGGCCTGTGATAAGGAGTGCGACCGGGACAGCTCGTTGGCACCTGAAAGTTTGCATGAGATGCACTCCCAGACAGACAATAGATTCTCTACGTATACGATACATGACGCGGGATATTATTGTCGAGTTGCTATCTGGCCTGTACCAAAAAGGCTTTCGAGCGGGCGTTCCCTCCGCTGGCCACGACGTCGATGAAGGACATGCCGGGCTGGATCTCCGGAACCATCGCTTCGACGGTCGTGTCGTTCACAAACGTGTAGTCAATCTTAGTGGATCCGGCTGCACTGAATGCTACGCCGCGGAAGCAATCTCTGGTTCCAAAGTGCTCCCCTTTAATCGTGACTGTTTGCCCCGGCTTGGCTTCGTCCGGTTCCACACGCATGATCTTTGGTTTTCTGCTGCTATCGCAGACGGGGTCCTTCGCGACTTTCTGTTCGTCGTGCCCCTTGATCGATTCTGTGTCGTGCAGCGTGTAGCCCGCTCCGTCGACGATCACTCCCTCTTCGGCAAGGGAGGGTATGGGGAGGTAGGCGAGCCCAAACAATGAGACCATCAGGAAGGGCATCAGGAAGTGGGGAGCCATCGTGACCTCCTTCGATGAAGAACTATTTCTTCGGCATCGGAACATACATGTCTCCGATAATCGTTTGTCCGGGAGGGGAGAGCGCAAATGTTGAAAAGGCCTCTACTAAGGCATTCGGTTCTTTTTTGGAAAGCAGCAGCAGCGGGCGACGAAGGCTGTAGCGGCCGTCTTTCACGGTTGGCGTTTCCGGCTCAACCTTATCCAACGGCAGTAAGCGAACAGCGACGCCGTCTGAGACGGCCGAGAGGCCGGTACTCAGCGAAATATAGGCAACTGCAGAGAGGGGTGGTAGGGTGCCAACGACGGTCCTCACGACGACCTCATCTCCGCCGAGTACTTTGGCGGCCTCAGCGATTTTGCCTGTAATCCCGAGTTGGGTTTCGAAGGTGTCCCGAATGTTCTGGTTGCGTGGCCTGTCGATCAGCAGAATCTTCGTCTCCGGTCCACCCAGTTCCGACCACTCCTTGATCTTTCCCGAAAAAATGTTGGCAACTTGCTGCTTCGTCACTTCTTTAGTGAAGTTCGATAAATGGACTAAAATGCCGATTCCATCCCACCCTATCTGAGTCGCCGCGAAAGCTGGATCTTCGGCTCCCGTGACGGCAATCTGGGCCTGGCCTGTTGTGACTAATTGCAACGGCTTGGAATTTTCGTCCCACAGGATGTCGACATAGGCACGGGGATTGGATTTTTCAAAGGCTCGAGCCAAGGCCTCAATGGTCCTTTGCTCCGGTCCATTGCCGGCAATGACCAGGCTTCCAGCTGTTTGAGCGAAGATGTCGGCATAGGATACACAGAAGATCAGTCCGACGAGCAGCCCGGTTACGAACCGTCCCACGGTCATAGAGTCGCCTGTTCCCACAGGAGGTGACGACTGATCAGGCATTGGGAGTGGCTACTCAAGAAGTTGATCCTTCTGTTGGTGTGGGATCTGATTCTGAGGTGACGTTCGGCGGTGGCATGGTGCGCATGGCATTCAGCGGCGGCAACTTGGCGAAGCGCTGCATCCGTTCCTCGTTCATAGCCTTGGCTTTCAGCTCAGTAAAGCCTGGTTTGCGATCGCCGACGACAGTAGACGTAAATGAAGACATGAGTCGGGTTGCCTGGCGAGCCTGACAAAATGGGCATTCCGTGTCTTCGACCCTGGCATACACGGACTGAGTGGCTTCGAATTGTTTCTCGCACTGTCCACAATGGTACTCGTAGAGGGGCACGGAATTAGATCCTTTCTGTGTCTCTAGGTAGAGATCTCATACAGAACTCGGTCTTGGGCTTGACAAGATGACCTCTTCCAAGCGATCTTGACCGGCTCACAACGAGACGTTTATTCTAGCAACATAGGCAACCAAACTGCCAGCTTCATAAGGAGGGCTTCAATGTCAGTGTTGATTCGACGGTATAAAGGCAATAACGGTGTAATGCAAGAAGAACGAATCGATGACGAGGATCGAATCGAGCGCTACATGAAGCTCTTCGAAAAAGACGACGTCAAGAAGCTGCAGACCGGTGTGAAGTGTTTCATCGAGAAGGATGAGTGGCAACTCCTCGCATGAACTGGTCATGGGGTAGGAGTAAGGCGTGATCCAGTTGTGAAAGCTCCTTACCACTTAACCTTTACCCCTCACCGGTTAGCATGATCTACTGGGTTCACATTGCCCGCTCGATCGATCGTGTGACGCTCCACCGAGACCGGTGCTCGGAAGTACCGTCCGTCTCAACGTCCAGCGATTTCTGGGAAGGGGGATGGTTCGACTATCCCGATAAAGAGCGGGCGCTCCGTGCCATGGAACAGGCTGGAGTCAACCGAGACCGGCTGTGTCCTCTGTGCAGACCGTAAGGGTGTGCGATGGTGAACGGTTACTATGAATGCTGACCTGTTCGGGTCCGTTCAACATTCATACGTGATCATTCAACATTGACTATGCCGCGACTTGCCCTTCTCCTGACCACCCTCATTTGGGGTGCCACCTTTCCCGCTACCAAGGCCGCGCTTGAACAGATCTCGCCACTTTCCTTCCTGTTGCTCAGATTTTTCCTAGGTACTCTACTGATCCTGTTATGGTTTGCTGTGAGTCGCCATCGATTGCATCACGATCGTGCTCTGCTCATGGCGAGCGCGCTCACCACGCTCTTTCTCTTTCTTGGCTACGTATTGCAAACGGTTGGACTTCAGCATACGACTGCGTCCAGTTCGGCCTTTCTGACGGCACTCTACGTAATTTTTGTCCCTTTGATCCTGATGCGGATCGACCGACGGGTGGTGTTCGCCACGGCAATGGCGTTGGTTGGACTCTGGCTATTGGTGAAGCCGAGCACCGCTATGAACCTGGGTGATCTCATGACGATCGGGTGCGCCGCTGCCTTCGCGGGACATATCATTTGTCTCGAACGGTTCACACGTCAATTCGACGCGCCATCATTGCTGGTGTGGCAGATGGTGGCGATGACGGTGCTGTTTCTTCCGGCTCCCTGGTGGGAGGAGGCCAGCGCAAGCGCTTTTTCGCCAACGGCTGTCTTACTGATTGGTCTTGGAGTGACCGGCGTACTTGCGACACTGGCTTTTGCCGTTCAGATGTGGGCACAGCAACAGGTGCCGGCACAGCAGGTGGCGTTACTGTTTGCGTCTGAACCGGCCTATGCGGCCTGGTTATCCTGGTACTTTCTGGGCGAGACCTTGGATACTCAAGGGTGGATTGGGAGCGCGCTGATCTTGTTGGCGGTGGTGATCGGCGCGTTCGGTGGTTGATCGTTTGTATAAGGAGAAGTTATATGGCGCAAAAATTTGGGAATGGACGGTGGGTTCGCGAAGGATTTTTAGATAACCGCGTTGAAGGGACGGTTGTGGGTCAAGTTGTCTTTGCCGTGATCGGGCCGGTGGATTTTTATTTGCGTGGCAATTTTAAACCGGATATTGCGGGAGAGGTGATTCGATTCCGCAATAATCGGTTTGAAGATGACGATATGGCTGGACAGGTCATCGGTGACATGGCGAATCCGCAGGTTGGAACGGTGAATCTCATTTCGCTGGATCCACACCCCAATCTGGAGCCGCATCCTTATGTCGAGTGGTTTACGCTCAGAAAGGACCACTATCGTTTCGAGCTGAGCGCTGGTGAGGCGTGGGTGTTATCCGATGAGGAGCGAAAGGCAATTGATGGAGAAAGCCAACGAATTCGAAAGACCTTAGCTGATCACACGTCTGATCAGCCAAGGTCTAGTGACAGTGCCGACTTGGTCTAGCGAGGGGTCAGCTCAAGTTCGGGCTGAGGGTCTGGAAGCTCCGTGGCTTTCACGGCTGCGTCGATCTTCTTTTTGAGCACGCTGCGGTCTGAATCCTGCCTGGTTTTTCCTTCGCGCACATATTCCGGGACACCGCGGACATCCCAGACCAACCCCATCCACTCAAGCGCCTTGAGGCAATAGTAGCTCATGTCGATTTCCCACCAGTAAAAGCCTTGTCTGGTGGAAGCCGGATAGTAGTGATGGTTGTTGTGCCAGCCTTCTCCCATGGTAATCATGGCCAGAAAGAAGTTATTTCGGCTGTCGTCGCCGGTGACATAGCGCTGTGACCCATACACATGGGAGAGGGAATTGATCGTGCAGGTACCGTGAACCAGTGCGACGGTCGAGATGAAAAATCCCCAAATCAGCATCTGAGGGCCATTCGTGCCGAGTCCGGGTGCGTAGGATTCCAGCAATCGACCGAGACCGAACATCCCAAATCCCGCAATGGTCGGCATCAAAACATCAAACCGGTCGAGAAACCGCAGTTCCGGAAACTTCGCGAAATCAGCAATGCTTTTGAGGCGTGGCGCGTAAAACGTCTGCGACATGATCCATCCCATATGCGACCAGAGAAATCCTCCCTGGCGCGGGGAATGCACATCCTCCGGTGTATCAGACGCGATGTGGTGATGGCGATGATGGCCGGCCCACCACAAGGGACCACGTTGCGCGCAGGTCCCTCCCAACAGGGCAAAGAGAAACTGGACAGTCCGGGAAGTCTTGAACGTGCGATGCGAGAAATAGCGATGGTACCAGCCGGTGATGGCAAACATGCGAACGTAATAGAAGGCGACTGCAATAGTCACAGCAGTCCAACTCCAGCCTACCCAGATGACGCCCAGACACATCAGGTGTACGGCAAGGAAGGGAATACTGCGAATCCAGTCTACCTTGGGCGGCCCCTCTACTTTCGTGTGCTCAAGGCCCGCCCAGGAATCAAACCAGCGCAGAACGGAATACCAGGCATCTGGGGCTTTGGTCGAGTGAAGTGATTGCGCGTCGGACATACAATTCTCCTCGTAGGTCGGGGGATCGGCAACGTCACTGTGGTGGGAGACAGGGAGCCGGGGTCCCAATTAAGCTGATTGATCGTCCCGAATTAGGTTAGGAGGTCATTATACATAAGACCGTCATAAAAGTGAAATCAGATTTTGCGTGGTTTCCGCCGGATTGATTGTACCGGACTGGCGATCGCTGTCTACTTATTTGGACAAGTCTTCAGGGAAAAGTGGAGGTGCGTTTGTCTGTTTGACACGTTCACTCATGCCTCTCTAAAATGCCTCCACTATGAATGAACGATTTCTCAAAGCCTGCCGCCGTGAACCTGTCGATTGCACACCCGTGTGGTTTATGCGCCAAGCTGGTCGCTATATGTCCGAGTATCGGACGTTGCGCGCGAAGCATTCGATCCTCGAGATGTGCAAAACTCCCGAGCTTGCAGCTCAAGTCACTCTTCAGCCTATCGATCGATTCCCTTTGGATGCTGCAATCATTTTCGCCGACATTCTGCTCCCGTTGGAACCGATGGGGCTCAACCTGGAATTTGCGGAGGGCGAAGGACCTGTCATCCACAATCCAGTTCGAGACCGAGCGGCTGTGGATCGACTGAAAGTCATCGACGGCGATGAACTCGACTATGTGGCCGAAGCTATTCGCCAAACGCGACGGGCTCTGAATGGGCGGGTGCCGCTAATTGGCTTTGCCGGTGCGCCGTTTACGCTGGCCAGCTACGCTATTGAGGGCGGAGGGTCCCGCAACTATATGCACACCAAACAGATGATGTATGGCGATCCCACAGCCTGGCATCGCCTCATGGACAAATTTGTGTCTGTGCTCACTGGATATCTCCGGCGACAGATCAAGGCGGGGGCTCAAGCGATTCAGCTCTTCGATAGTTGGGTCGGTTGTCTCTCGGCCGGTGATTATGCCGAATATGTGAAGCCGCACGTCCAGCGGATTTTCGATGGGCTCAAGCGGGAAGGTGTACCGATGATTCATTTCGGCACCGGCACGACGGCCATTCTTGGGCAGATGCGCGAGGCAGGTGGCGATGTGATCGGGATCGACTGGCGAGTTCATCTGGACGAGGCCTGGTCGATGGTTGGGCATGATCGCGCCGTCCAGGGCAACCTGGACCCGCTCGTCCTGTTTGCGCCGCTCCACGAAATCGAACGCCGCGTAGAAGATATCTTGCGACGAGCCGGAGGACGTCCCGGGCACATTTTCAACCTTGGTCACGGTATCCTGCCTGCGACACCCGTCGACCATGTCGCTGCCACGATCGATATGGTGCACAAACTTAGTCAACGCTAACGCATTCAATCGATGTGCACAGAGGGCGGCAGCGGCCTCTGAATCGCATGTGACAGTTGATGAATTCATAAGGACTGGCATGGCGACGACGGAGCATCCTACGGCAATTCTCCTCATGGCGATGGGTGGGCCCGATTGTCTGGAGAACGTTGAGCCGTTTTTGCTCGATGTTCGTGGTGGTCGACCGACGCCCCCTGAGTTGGTCGAAGAGATTCGTGAACGGTACCGAGCCACCGGTGGGAAATCGCCTGCTGTCGGTATTACCCACGAAGTGGCAAAGAAACTAGAACAACAACTGAATAGTTCGAGGACTGGCCGATACCGAGTGTATGTCGGGTTGCGGCATTGGCATCCGTTCATCAGGGAGACCTATGCCGAGTTGCTGAAAGAATCGCCGGAACAGATCATCGGGGTGTGTATGGCGCCGCAACAGTCCTCACTCAGCACCGGCGCCTATCGGAAGAAGGTCGAAGAGGCTCGTGTTGGGTTGGAGGACGGTACCCCCGTCACCTATCTTGGGAGTTGGAACCAACATCCTAAACTGATTGCGGCTTTGGTTGAGAGCATCCAGGAAGGGCTTCAGAAGTTTCCTGCCGATGTACGAGCAACCGTGCCGGTGCTGTTTACTGCGCATAGTTTGCCGGAACGGATCGTGGCTATGAAGGATCCCTATCCTGACGAGGTCAAAGGCACGGTCGAGGCGGTCACGCAACAGTTGGGGAACCGACCGACGTACTTTGCCTATCAAAGTCAGGGACGATCGAACGAACCCTGGCTTGGACCCACCGTGGAATCGATGTTGGAAACCATCCAGCGGGAGGGACACCGGTATGTGCTGGTGGCGCCTATCGGCTTTATCTGCGACCATGTGGAAACGCTCTTTGACATCGATATCGAACTCAAGCAGCTGGCGATGAACAGAGGCCTACACCTTGAGCGCATGCCCATGCTGAACGACTCTCTTCCACTCATCGAGACGTTACACGACGTCTTGGCTGCACACGAATCCTCGCTCCTTATTCAGTCGTGACTCGACCACGTACAGTTGTGATCGTCGGTGGGGGCATTTCAGGCCTGGCCACTGCATTTTCACTTCAAGAACAGGCGGCAAAGGCCGGTCTGACTCTCCGCTGCACGATCCTTGAATCCGGATCGTCCTGGGGAGGAAAGATCGTCACGCATCGAGTTGGCGAGATGGTGACGGAAGCCGGACCAGACTCATTTCTGTCCCAAAAACAGGCCGGTCTGGATCTTTGTACAAAGCTCGGCCTTTCCGATCAGCTCATTAATACTAATCAGACAGGCAAGAAGGCCTGTGTTCTGCACAGAGGTCGCCTTCATGACCTACCCGAGGGCCTGTTGTCATTCGTCCCGAAACAATTGGGGTCGTTCCTTCACAGCGGACTATTGAGCTGGTCGGGGCTGGTTCGGATGGGACTCGAATTTGCCGTTCCGCCTGGTTCTTCCAGAGAAGATGAGCCGTTGGCTGCGTTTCTTCGCCGCCGGTTCGGTGTCCAGGCATTTGAGCGGGTACTGGAGCCGCTCATGGCCGGGATCTACGCAGGGGACGCCGAGCACATGAGTCTGAGGGCTACGTTTCCACGGTTCTTCGAGCTCGAACAGCAGTACGGCAGTGTCGTTCGAGGCATGATGGCTGCCAAGAAATCCGCCTCGTTGGTTTCGAATTCCCAACCAGGGCGTACGATGTTTGTCAGTCTAAAGAATGGTCTCAGCGATTTGGTCACGGCTCTGACGAGTCGATTGGCGCAGCAGGGCGTGGAACTTCGATTAGGGTGCCGGGTCGACGCGCTGCGAGTGAGATCTCATGAGTTAGGACGGTGGATGTATGACCTGATCCTGGAGGATGGATCGGCACTTTCTGCGGATAGCGTGGCTCTTGCCACACCGGCGTATGTGTCGGCGGAACTGGTGCGTCCATTGACACCAATTGCTGGTGGACTATTGGACATGATTCCCTATGCGTCGACTGCCACCATTGCGATGGCATTTCCACGGATGCTGACGAGTGCCATTGAAGGATTCGGATTTATTATCCCGCGAACAGAGCAGCGTGATTTGATTGCCGCAACCTGGACGTCGCTGAAGTGGCCGCATCGCGCTCCGGCGAATCAGCTGTTGGCGCGATGCTATGTCGGTGGCGTAGGCAGGGAAGACATTCTTCAGGTGGATGACGAGACACTGGTGGCCAAAGTCAGAGAGGAACTCAAGGCGGTATGCGGCATCAGCGTGGAACCAACTTTCACGGAGGTGAATCGATGGTGGAAGGCGATGCCGCAGTACACGATTGGTCACCTGGACCGATTGGCCCAACTTGATGCCGCAGTGAGTCGCTATCCCGGGTTGATTCTCACAGGGGCCGGCTATCGCGGGGTCGGCATTCCAGACTGTATCCGTGATGGGGTGTTGGCGGCTGAACGCGTTGTGCAGGATCTTGTAGGTGGCAAGAGTCTATCTGGGCGATCCGCTATTAGTGAGGGTTCATGAGGAGGGGGAGGGAGAAACGGCCTCTTTGCAGTCGATCGAGGGCCTTTATGGGAGGATAATGGCCTGCTCAGGATACCCAAGTCCCTTCAGCGTTGTTTCCAGAGCATCGACCATCGGAGGGGGGCCGCAGAGAAAGATACAGGTGCCTGCATCGGCAGCAGGAAGGTGGTGTCGCAGAATTTCTGGTGTAACCCGTCCTATGCTGCCGGACCATTCAGGTGGTGGTTGTTCCAAGACGTGATGGCAATGAAAGTTGGGATGTTCTTGGACATGTCGTTCCCACTCGTGTCGGAAGATGATGTCCGCTTCTGTTTTATTGGCAACGATCAGAAATAGCTCCGCATCGATTTTCTTGGTCAGAATCCAACGAATGATAGAGATCATCGGCGTAATACCGGTGCCGCCGGCGACGAATCCCACGCGTGTGGCCATGCCATCCACCCAATGGCCGCCGGTGTTCGGCCCGCTCATCAACACCGTCTCGCCGATCTGCTGATCGTGCAGGTACTTCGAGACTGAACCAGACTCATAGCGCTTGACCGTCAGGTCGAAGAACCCCGCCGTACCGGGCAGCGACGATGGCGTATAGGCCCGCTTCACTTGCTTGCCGTTGATCGTCGCATGGACGTACAGAAAGTCACCGGGTAGCATATCCAGCGTGGCGTCGGCTGGCAGCTCGAAACGGAAGGTCTTTGTGTCGTGAGTGTCCGTCTCGATGTGTGTGAGCTTGTACGAAGCGGGTGTTTTGGTCTTGATGCGGGTGACAGCATCCATGGTGACGCGCATCATACGAGGTCATATGAAGAGGTGCAACAGAACTCTTCCCGATACTTCTCCCTGAGCCTCTTGCATCTGTCTCGCATCTCGCCCCATACTTTCGCCTCATGACACCTCCCCCATCGGATCGCTCTACACCACTTCAGAACCTTGAAACCGACGTTGCCTTGCGCGCCATCCTCGAAGGTACCGCAACGGAAACCGGGCAACAGTTTTTTGCAGCGCTTGTTCAGAACCTGGCCAAAGCTCTCGGCACGCACGGAGCATGGGTGACGGAATATTTCCCTGAATTGCGCCGTCTTCGCGCCCTTGCGTTCTGGATGGATGGCCAGTGGGTCACGGACTATGAAGTGGACATCGCGGGGACGCCCTGCGAGCGGGTGATCGATACAGCCAAGCTGGTGCATTTTCCTGATCGGATTCTTGATATTTACCCTCATGAGGAGGAATTGAAGGCGGCAGAGGCCGTCAGCTACATGGGCGTGCCGCTCCAGGACATCGACGGCCAGGTGCTCGGGCATATGGCGGTGATCGACCGTCGGCCGATTCCAGAAGAACCGCGAGTCCATGCGATTTTCCAGATCTTCGCCGCTCGCGCGGCCGCGGAACTGCAACGAATGCGAGCGGAGGTTGAGGTGCGCGAGCGGGAAGAAAAGGTCGGTCGACTTCTGTCGAGCGCGATGGACGCGATCATTGAATTGGACGATCATCTCCATATCACGCACGTGAATCCTGCAAGCGAAAAAACCTTTCGTTGTCGCGCGAATGAGATGATCGGTCAGGATTTTCGATGTTTCGTGCGTCCTGATGATGCCAATCGGTTGCTCGCACTGACAGACGAATTAGACAAGCGTCCCGAGGGACAGCGATCAATGTGGATTCCTGGAGGGCTCACTGCTCGCTGCCCAGGAGGCCAATCGTTTCCAACGGAGGCGACCCTGTCTCGCTTTGAGCTGCACCGCCGAAAATTCACGACGCTTATTCTTCGTAATATTTATGATCGCGTGAGAGCGGAGGAGACGATCCAGTCGCTCACTGCCGAAACCGAACTGCTTCGGGGAGAACTGCAGGCGCTCCATCAGGACGGCGCCTTGCTCGGTGAGAGTCCGGCCTTTCAGCGAGTGCTCCAGGATATTGCCCAAGTGGCGAGGACCGATGCGACCGTGCTGATCACAGGTGAAACCGGAACCGGTAAGGAACTTGTGGCCCGCGCCATCCATGCAGCCAGCACTCGACGGGAACGACCATTGGTCACCGTCAATTGCGCTGCGATCCCTGCCACATTAATCGAGAGTGAACTGTTTGGCCACGAAGTGGGCGCCTTCACCGGCGCAACGAAGAAGCGAGAAGGCCGTTTCGCCCTGGCCGACAAGGGCACCATTGTTCTCGACGAAATTGGAGAATTGCCACTTGAATTGCAGGCGAAATTGCTCCGCGTGCTGCAAGAGGGTGAGTTCGACCCAGTCGGCAGTTCGAGGACCAGAAAAGTCGATATACGGGTGCTTGCCGCGACCAACCGCGATTTACCAAAGTTTGTCAGCGAGGGAAAGTTCCGAGAGGACCTGTTCTATCGGTTGAACGTATTTCCGCTCCGCCTACCTCCCTTGCGCGAGCGTGGTGACGACATGGTGTGTCTGGCTTTGGTGTTTACACAGCGGTTCGCTGCAAAAATGGGGCGCTCTATTACTCCACTGAACGCTGAGGATATAGGCAGGCTGAAGAGTTACGGATGGCCTGGCAATGTGCGCGAGCTGCAGAATGTCGTAGAACGGGCCGTGATCACGGCTATCAATGGCCGGCTGAATCTGGAGCGTGCATTACCCGAACCAATGGCGCAACCGTCTCTAGCTGGTCGGATCGGCGAACCAGTGCCAGGGATGATTCGCACCGCGAAAGAGCTGGAAGAACTGGAGCGGAGTAATATCCTCCGCGCGCTGGATGCCACGAAGTGGAAAGTTTCAGGTGAAAACGGTGCGGCGAAACTTCTAGGCATCAATGCTTCCACCCTTTCCTCCCGTATGAGGGCACTCAAGATTCAGAAACCTGCCACGCGCTGATCTTATTCACTGGGCATCACAGACAGCTCGAGTATCTGTTCTTTGCGAAATTTCGCAAGTGCACTTGTGAGATTTCACGAGTTGTGAAATCTCACGAACCATCCTCTTGCTCCATCCAGATCTCTAACTCGTTGAAGAGTCATCCCGAAGTTTTATTCTGACGATGTGGCATCAATGCTGCTATAGGGGGATTGCATGAGCGAAGAGATGAGTATCTGGAGGAGGATGATGACGACGATTCGCGATCTTGGCTGGTGGTACTGGTTCATGACGATGGGACTGCTCGGCGCCAGCTTCCTGGGATGGATGGCGGGGCTGTATGTAGCGATGGTGTTATGCGCTGTTCAGCTCGCTCATGTGTTCCGGATCACGCGCGACGCCACTTCATTTCCAATGCAGGTGCGGGCTGCCTATTTGGGGCTGTTGTTTGCCGGATTGTGGGGACCACTTCAGTGGATTCATTGCGTGCAACTGGTTGGAACTAGTGCCAGGGTCGTTATTGGGTACTGTTTTCTGGCACGAGTGTTGTCCTTAGCGCCATGGAACCGCCAGCAGCCGTTATCGTGGGACCTCATCACACGTACGTTCTTTTCAGGTCAGACCGTCATGCCATCGTGTGGGGCGGTCTTCCAGCAATTGTGGCTTGAGCGAGTACACAGATGAACTGGGAATCGATATGCCGGAATGCCGACCGGCTTTTCTTTCGGCGCTGTTTCATTAACCAACACCATACAGGAGGGATACAGATGTCACAGACAACGATGAGCGGAGTCATTAATGGCGTCGATGTGGAGCGGTTGGGCCAGACGGTCCAGGCCGTTCAACAGAATCCGAGCTTGGGGGCTTCACAGTTCCGAGCCGTCAATCGGTGGATCAGCGGAGGGCATAATCGTTCTACGATTAAGAGTTTCTATGGTGCAGGTCAGGAGGATACGACCAGGACGAAACCGTTCGTGCTCGATGCCGACGAGCCACAGGCGCTGCTTGGGAAGGATCAGGCCGCAAATCCGGTGGAGTTCGTCCTCCATGCACTGGCCGCTTGTCTGACAACCTCGCTTGTCTACCATGCGGCGTCGCGCGGCATTCATATCGAGTCGATCGAATCGAAACTAGAGGGCGACCTCGATTTGCAGGGCTTCCTCGGACTCTCAGATCAAGTCCGGCGCGGGTATAAACAGATCCGAGCGAGCTTCACCGTAAAGTCCGATGCGTCTGCAAAGGATCTAGAGGAACTGACGAAATTTTCTCCGGTGTTCGACATCGTGTCGAATCCGGTGCCGGTATCGATCCACATCGAATCCCGATAGCATAACGGGCCTGGATGTCTGGAATACATCCAGGCCCAGCACGTCGTATGAGGTTTCAATGGCGCTGATTCACGTTCTTGCCTTGGTTGCTTACCGATAATTTGAAATCCGTCCTGTGATTTGGTTCAAGACTTGCGAGAACCGGCTGAGCCGCCATAATCTTGTGCTCGACTGCCATGGTTAGCCATCGGCGAGCCTCATCAGTATTTCTTGGTACTCCGCGTCCATAGGCGTACATCACCCCGAGGACGTACATCGCTTGTCCATTGCCGGTCTCCGCCAGGCGGTGCAGACCTGGAGACGCTTTCTTGTACCAACTGACTGACTCTGAAGCCTTTCGCCCATCACGCTGTGCGTAATAGCGGCCGAGGCGATACTGGGCAAATGCATCGCCCTGTTCGGCTAGGCGAGCATCGATGTCTGATTCTTGAACAAGTTTTGAGGTCGATGAGCTTACTGTCGATTGTTTGTTAGCTGATGATGCAATGTTGAGGTCACTGGGATGGTTGAGTAGCTCGGAGGACTTGGGTGTTGAGGTTTGGCTCTGATGGTGTTGTGGCATGGGTCGGTCGGTTAGGTGAACATCGTGATCCTGGTCATGTGCGGGTTTGGAGGCCGGCATATGTGATGTTATTTTTTCGTTAGTTGGAGATACAGCGCTGTTTTCAGCTGGGCGGTCGGCCGGCTCGGAGGATTGAGGCGTTAAGTCTTGGCTGTGTGTGCTGTGGGGCGTGTGCTGATCTGGATCAAGGAGAGGGGAAGGTGGAGGATTGTTAGATTCGGCTAGGCCTTCAGCCTGTGAGACGGGCGTAAGGCTGAACTCGTTCTGATTTGGTAACGGTTCCGTGGCTGATTGCGGTTGACCACATTTTTCAGCAGGGCTAATCGTGCCTTCCTGTGCGATGCCTGGTTGACAGTTCGCCCTGTCGTCGGAGACCAGTGGCCATACGCCTAGTGTCGACGCACCCCAGACGAGCGCGATGATGAACAACGCACAAAGGAGCAGTCGGCGCCTCAAGATCGTTCGATCGCTGGGTGGCACCAGGACGAGTCCAGGATAGCCTTTCTTGGCCATGCCTTCTCCCGAGGGAATTCTTGGTTGGAGTATATCAGTGTGTCAGAACGCTGTCTCGTGCTCTGATCTCCACCACTGTCGTCGTAGCGGGGGAGCCGCAAGGACCTGGCTGTTTCGTCAAACCGCCGCAGCCATGTGCCTTGTAGCTAGTACGCTGCCCCTCTATAGATAGCCTCTTGTCCTCTCTAACTTCAAGCTCTTATAGTACAGGCGATAGAGCGTGTCATTGTCACCGAGGAAAGCGAGCGAATCATGCCGTCAACTGATAACCCCTTTGCCATCGTAGAAATCAACGGTCCGTTTCGTGAGCCGCGAGAGCAGGTCTTTTCCTACGACTATTCGATTCAACGATGCACCTGGGCGACGCCACATGGCGTGCGCGTGAAGGTCTCAATACCAGATGAACTAGAGGTACTGAAGCGTCGTCTCGTCGGAATGACTGTCGGCTCGCCCGGCCAGCAATTGATGATGAGCAACATCCTCTCCAAAACGATTGCGGGCTGGAAGATGCAGGTGGCTGACGGGGAGGGCATGTTGACGGAACGACGTGACATGCTGCTGGAGCCATTTATCGGGCCACTGGCCCATCTGTTCCCGAAGGTCGAGGCGTTGTTTGCAGCGGATCAATCGGCTGTCCGGGAAGAAGTGAGGAGACGCATCGGGATCTAACACTTTGAGGGAAAAGGTACGGATCCGATCCGTCAAAAAATTCTTTTATAGTGTTTTGAATGAACACCTGATTCGTCGGCGAAACCAAGGGATCCCTTGTCCGGGCTCCCGGTATCATTCAAGTCGATACGGTAGTAGCCACGAACTTGCTCCATGGCCACCTCGAATGGAACGCCGCTTGGGTAAAGCGTCCCGGGCGCATGGGCCCCTCGTGTCAGCGTACGGATCGTATCTGCTTCCGCGAGTTGCTTGTCCGAAAAGATGTAGATGTCGGCAATGGTATGATCACCCAGTTTGTGGCCGGGTGTGGTCGATGGAAGCAATTCACCGAGCGTGCCCTTCAGGCGTGCTTGCTTGAGGCGGTTCAAGAGAGCGACGATCTGGCTATCCGTCACTTGCGAGGGAACGATTAAGCCCAGGGTGTTCATCTCCAAGATCGTTGTCTGGACCTTAAACATGACTGCTGCGGCTTCCGGATCCTCGATGACCGAGACATTGGGCCCTTCAGTCCCGGCGGCTTGTTTGTTCCTCGAACTGGGGACGATCAGTGCCACGAACAACCAGAGTCCCATGAGGATGCCGAATACCACGAGCAGCGGATGAGCGCCAGCACGCTTTCCCTCTTCGTAGGGTCCTTCGTCCTTCGTCATGGGGCGCGATCTCCGGCGTGCGAGGTGGTGTCCGATTGTGGTCTTTGTAACTGTCGCTTGGCTTCATCCCATAGCTCGTCCATTTCGGCGAGCGTCATGTCCGTTAGCGACGTGCCTTTCTCCGCTGCTTGCGTTTCTACCAGATGAAAACGATCGATGAAGCGATTGGTCGACCGGCGAAGTGCCTCTTCAGGATTAACCTTCACGAAGCGGGCGAGGTTGACCAGAGAGAACAGAATATCTCCCAATTCCGCTTCAATATCGGTTTGCCTGCCGGGCTGGTTTGGGCCTGACCCTGCCTGAGCCAGCGCCTCCTTCAACTCGCCGACTTCCTCCGCCACTTTTCCAAAGATTTGTTCAAGGCCTGCCGCATTGTGCGGCCAATCAAATCCGACCCGGGCGGCTCTGGCTTGTGTCTGGTAAGCCCTCAGCAAGGCCGGCAGGGTTTTGGGCACGCCGTCCAGTGCGGACTGGGTACCACCGGCTGCCTCGCGTTCGGCGCGTTTGATGTGTTCCCATTGGTTCAAGACCTGCTCGCTGTTGGTGAGGGTGCCGGTCTGTTCGCCGTTTCCAAAGACGTGAGGATGCCGCCGGACAAGTTTTTCGGCGAGGGTGTCCAGTACATCCTCCACGGTAAAGGTGCCGACTTCGGCGGCTATCTGGCTGTGGAAAATTACCTGCAACAGCACGTCTCCCAGCTCTTCTCGCAGCTTCGCCTGATCGCCCTGATCGATAGTTTCGAGGACTTCGTACGTTTCTTCGAGGAGATAGGGTTTCAGTGACTCATGAGTCTGCTTCCGGTCCCATGGACAGCCGTTTTGTGCACGGAGCGTAGCCATTAGTTCAATAACTTTTGTGAAATGTGCCGACATTGATGGCGACCGCTTCTCTTTCATCCTGTGCCGAGCCTGATGCTATGCCACTCTATACCGAGTATGACGGTCTCTTCAATCTCCGTCACGGCTTGCGACCGAATAGACCCTATGGTAGGGTACTGAAAATATTTGGGAATGTGAGGGGAGAAGGGAAATATGGCAGAGGAGGAACAAGCGTTTGTCGTTCGTGATCGGCGAGCTAAGGGAGGAGCCGAGGCCGCTCCGGCCGCAGCGGCGCCTCCAAAACCGTCGATCTCCCCGACTTCGTCGACGGAACCAACGCAAGCGCCTCCGGTAACCTTCTCGTCGTTTGTGATCTCACTGGGCTCGTCGTCGCTCATGCTCATGGGCGAGCAACTGGACCCGAACCAGGCATCGATACCTGTCAACCTGCCCCAAGCCAAGGAAATCATCGATCTATTGTCTGTCTTGGAAGACAAGACGAAAGGCAATCTGACCACTGACGAGCAGACGGTCCTACGTGACATGCTGTATGCGCTGCGCATGAAGTATGTCACGCTGGCATCACCGAAGTAGTATCCCATCTTTCGGTCCTACTATGCCGCCGGGTCTCTGGACGCTGCGAGTTGTGCGGCAAACTTTGAGACTGTCTTGTAAGTCGGCTATAGTGAGACAGGCTTCTGTTTCCATATATTAATAGTCTCTAGAGGGCAGGTGAATGCCAGAGCTCAACCATCCCACGGGTGCATTTGGATCAGTCTCCGGAGGACTTCCGGAGGTTCTGCCCGTGGCGATGGGCGGTCACGTCCGTACAGCTTTGGCCGACCAACCGAAGAAGCCGGAGCGAAAACCACCTCATCTTCGTCCTGTCTGGATCGTGCTCATCCTTCTGATCCCCTGCGTGGCCCTCACGCTGTATTACTCACAAGTTGTTGCGCCGGGCTCCGAAGAGAACGGCTCTTTCCTGCCGACGACGAGCTACGCACTGGTTCTCCTGCTGGTCAATTTAGACCTGATCGGCTTTGTTGTGTTGGTCCTGTTGTTGTCCAGGAATCTGATCAAGGCCTATTTCGAACGCCGGCACCGTCTCGTTGGGTCAGGATTTCGCACCAAGCTCATCGCGGCCTTTATTGGGTTCTCGTTGATTCCGACGCTGCTCCTGGCAATCGTCGCGAGTGGGCTGGTCAACAAGGCGGTCGATGTCTGGTTCAGCGAGCATATCGAAAAAGTGATGAAAGATTCGTACGAGGTGGCTCGCATGCAGCATGCGGGGCATGTCGCGCTCGCGGTGAACAGCGCACGGGCAATTTCTCAAGAACTGTTTCGCGAAGACCTGTTGACTCCCGTCCAGCGGGATCTCTTGATCGCCGCGATGGCTCGGAAACGCATGGAATACGGCGTTGCCGGGATCGAAGTGTTTTCGAACAAGATGGAGACCCTCACCAAGGCCCTTGATAGTGACATTCCCTCCGGAGTGTTGGATCTGCCGATCAGTCAGCTGGTCTTGCAAGTCATTAACGGCAAGCAGGAGTTTACCTCTGTCCAGGAAGCCCAGACGGGACGGTTAGTGCGCGCCGCCATCCCAGTGGCCTCCGGAAGCCGGCGAGGCGAGATTGAGGGGGTTGTGGTCGTGGAAACCTACGTCCCTGAATCCCTGCTGACCAAGATGGAGGGGATTGGCCGTCAATACACGGCATACAAGCAGATCAAGGCGATGAAAAACCCGATCAAAGCCGGGGCGTACCTGTTCGTGGCTGTTGTGGCGGTCTTGATTCTCTTCAGTGCGACGTGGTTCGGGTTCTATGTGGCGCGCGGTATCACCGTTCCGATTCAACGGTTGGCGGAAGCGACCGAAGCTGTTGCCCAGGGCGATCTGTCGGTGCAGATCGATGCCAAGGCAACCGATGAAATCGGGACGTTGATCGAGTCGTTCAATCGGATGACGCAGGATCTGCAGGGGGGCAAATCGAAGCTTGAGGAAGCCAACTTGACTCTACGGAACACCAATGTCGAGTTGGATCGCCGACGTGCCTATATCGAAACAGTCGTCGACACCATCGCCGCTGGTCTAGTTTCGATCGATCGGAGCGGGATGATCACCACCTTCAACCCATCGGCCGAGCGTATTCTTGGGTTGGCTGCCGACCGGTTCAAAGGACGGCTGGCCAATGAGGCGTTCAAGGAGTTCGGTCTCGACTCGTTCCAGACCGCCTATGACCGTATGCTGGCCGATGAGCGAGACGATTTGGACTTGGAAGGGCAGTTGGATATCCAAGGGAAGCTGATCACGATTGGGTTGAAAGGTTCCCGCATGCGGGATGAGGCGAACAAGGATTTGGGGTTTGTGCTGGTCTTTGAAGATCTGACGGAGTTGATCAAGGCGCAGAAAGTGGCCGCGTGGCAGGAAGTCGCGAAGCGCGTCGCCCATGAAATCAAGAATCCACTGACGCCGATTCAACTATCGGCGCAGCGATTACGCAAGAAGTTCTTCGAGAAGTCCCCCGACCTGGATCGCGTGTTCGACGACGCCACGAATGTCATCATCAACGAAGTTGGGAGTCTGAAACAGATGCTGGACGAATTTTCAAAATTCGCCCGTCTGCCTGTTCCGCAAATGACGCGGCAACCCCTGCATGACGTGGTACGGGAAGTGATCACTCTCTATCGCGAGGCGCAGAAGGATATTGAGCTTATTGTGGAACTGGATGATGAGCTGCCGGCCATCAATTTCGACCGAGAACAACTGAGACGTGTATTCGTCAATCTTTTCGACAATGCGGTTCAAGCAATGAATCAAAAAGGGCGACTGTGGGTCGGGACGAAGTATGATACGAAACGCCGTCGCGCAGTCGTCGCCGTAGCGGATGAGGGGCCTGGTATCACGCCGGAGGATCAGGAACGGTTGTTTGTGCCGTATTTTACCCGTAAGAAGACCGGAACCGGGTTGGGGTTGGCGATCGTCCGCAGGATTATCACGGACCATGATGGACAGATCCAAGTTGGGAACCATCACCCGAAGGGCGCCGTATTTACATTCGATTTGCCGGTGTAGAGTAGACCGGTGAGACGTACACGGTAAGGAGAGGGGGAGTATGTCGGCATCGATTCTAGTGGTGGACGACGAAGAGGCGATTCGCACGTCCCTGCGAAGCATCCTCGAAGATGAAGGGTATGAGGTGTCAGTAGCCGCCAATGGGGTCGAGGCGTTAAAAATCTATGGGACTGATCCACCAGATCTCATGATTCTGGACATCTGGATGCCGGAAATGGATGGACTGGAGACGTTACGTCGTGTCAAAGAATTTGTGCCTGCGACTCAGATCATGATGATTTCCGGGCATGGGTCCATCGAGACGGCCGTGAAAGCCATCAAGCTGGGTGCGTACGACTACATCGAGAAACCGTTGTCGCTGGAGAATGTCACATTCCGTGTCAAGCAAGCGTTGGAGCAGTTTCGATTGGCGCAAGAGAACCGGTCGTTGCGGACTAAGGTTCAGCAAAAGTTTGAGTTGGTCGGACAGTCTCCGGCCATGCAGCGGCTACGGGAGCTTATCGAAACGGCAGGGCCCACGAACAGTCGGGTATTGATCGGGGGCGAGAACGGAACAGGGAAGGAGTTGGTCGCTCGAGCCATTCATAGTCACAGCACCCGATCGGACCATCCGTTCGTGGCTGTCAATTGTGCCGCCATCCCTGAGACATTGATTGAGAGCGAATTGTTCGGTCACGAAAAAGGTTCCTTCACCGGAGCCACCTCCATGAAGCGTGGTCAGTTCGAGCAGGCCGATGGGGGCACGTTGTTTCTGGACGAAATCGGCGATATGAGCCTCAGTACGCAGGCGAAAGTGTTGCGGGCGTTACAGGAACAGCAGTTCACGCGAGTCGGCGGGACCAAATTGATGAAGGTTGATGTGCGGGTGCTGGCGGCTTCCAATAAGGAATTGGAAAAAGAAATCGGCAAGGGACACTTTCGGGAGGATTTGTACTACCGGCTCAATGTGGTGCCGATTGTCGTGCCTCCACTGCGGGAGCGGCAAGAAGATATCCCGGCTCTTGTGCGGCATTTCATGAAGACGCATGTCGAGGAGCAAGGGTTGCGAATAAAGGAAGTCTCGCCTGAGGCGATGGCCGTATTTCAGCAATACGAATGGCCAGGGAACATTCGGGAATTGAGGAACCTGATCGAGCGGCTCATGATCATGGTGCCTGGGTTTGTGATCGACGCCTCGCAGGCTACCTTGTCGCTACAGGGACGAACCGTCGGGGTGGTGCCGGTGGGCAATCACGCGGCCAATCCACTTCTCAGTAAATCTTATGACTCCCTGCGAGACGCTCGGAATGCGTTCGAGAAGGAATACATCAGCCGTAAACTTCGGGAACACCATTGGAATATTTCACGGACCGCGGACGATCTCAAGATCGAGCGCAGTCATCTTCACCGGAAGATTAAATTGCTCGATGTGGAGATGCGTCCGGAAAGCTAAGGATCGCAGCGGTAGGATCAGCGCCCGGCGCACGCGGAGCAGACGAGATCCTGAAACTTCGTCTGGGGGTGGCTCTGTACATACTCGTCGAGAGCGGTGTCAGACATATGCGCGGGATGTGATTTCTTGCACGATGGGCAGACAGGGATCAATTGCTGTAATGTCGCCATGTCGCGCAGGGTACGATCGAGCTCGCTGATGACTTTGGTCAGCTCCTGTTCCCAGTGATTTCGTTCCTCTGTTTCCTGTTTGAGCTTGAGCGTAGCTTTGACTCTCGCCAGGAGTTCCACCCGTTCCACTGGTTTTCTGATATAGTCTGTCGCCCCGGCGTCGAAGGCAGCTTGTAAGAAGTCCCTTTGGTCCCGCGCCGTCACGATGATAATCGGAATCCCTACAAACGCGTCGATGGCTTTGATGCGACGGCAAGCCTCCACTCCGTCCATGTCTGGCATCTTGATATCCATCAAAATAAGATCCGTCTTGAGGCCGTTTGCGCCTTCATGATCGTAGTCCAAATGCATGAAGACATCACGAGCGGAGGAGACAGTGATCAAATCCCGATACCCCGCGGTCTTCAAGATGTGATGGAGTAACAGACGTTCATCGGGAGAGTCGTCAACGATTAAAATAGCCACCAACCCCTCCTTGGTCGGTTTGTTCGCCGGAAGAGTGCAGACATGTGACAAGCCTAGTATAGGGCGTATTCCAAGAGCGGCAAGAAAAAAACAGAAGGCGGGGTAGATGGAGTCGTGTCGGGTGGCTTCAGACAGCCGCGTTGACCTCTGTTGGACCCTCCGCTAAGATGCGCCCGAACATATGTAAGGCTGAGTTTCAGCCTCATTACAACCGTAGCTTTTCGGGATATCTATTCATGACGACCTATCGTGATGCTGGTGTGGATATCGATGCAGGCGATGAGTTTGTCGATCGCATCAAGCCGTTTGTTCGATCGACGTTTCGCCCTGAAGTTCTGACCGAGCTTGGAGGCTTTGGCGGCCTCTTTGGTTTTCAAGCCGGGAAATATAAGGAGCCGGTGCTCGTATCCGGAACCGATGGGGTCGGGACTAAACTGAAGATCGCGTTCATGATGGACAAACACGATACCGTCGGGATCGATCTGGTGGCGATGTGTGTCAATGATATCGTGGTGAGCGGGGCGGAGCCGTTATTTTTTCTCGACTATTTCGCCACCGGGAAGTTATCTGTTTCAAAGGCTCAGGAAGTGGTAGCCGGTATCGCCGACGGCTGTCGTCAAGCCGGATGTGCGCTGATCGGGGGTGAAACCGCAGAAATGCCTTCATTCTATCCTGATGGGGAGTACGATCTGGCCGGTTTTGCCGTCGGCGCTGTCGATCGCCCCAAGATGATCGATGGTCGGCACATTGTGCTTGGGGATGCCGTCATCGGATTGGCTTCATCGGGACTTCATAGCAACGGCTACTCACTGGCCCGGCGGGTCCTGTTTGAGCAAGCCAAGTTGACAGTTGCCAGCCGTCTCTCCGAGCTTGAGGGGTCCATCGGTGAGGTGCTCCTGACACCCACCAGAATTTATGCGAAGCAGATTTTAGCGTTAGTCGAGGAGTTTCCGATCAAAGGCATCGCCCACATTACAGGAGGGGGCATTACGGAGAATTTGCCACGCGTGTTTCCGAATGGCGTGCGGGCGAGGATTGCTCGGACGGCCTGGTCGGCACCGCCGATCTTTGGGGTGATGAGCCGGTTGGGACAGGTCGATCGTGAGGAGATGTATCGGGTGTTCAACATGGGCATTGGGTTGATCCTCGTGGTCCCACCTGATTCCGTGTCCGGAGTGCTGGCTCGCGCCGAGGCTTTGGGAGACCGAGGCTGGCAGATCGGCGAAATCGTTGCCTCCACCGGGGAGGAGCCGGAGGTCGAGTATGTCGATTAGCCGAATGACTCCGTTGCGGGTGGCGGTACTGGCATCCGGTCGAGGCTCGAACTTGCAAGCGATCATCGATGCGATCGAAGCAGGGCAGGTGCAAGCTCAGATTGTCGCCGTCATCAGCAACAAAAAGGATGCAGTTGCATTGGAGCGGGCACGGAAGCACGAGCTCAATGATCTGTTCGTCGATCCGAAGCCATTTGTTGGTCGGCCTGACAGTCGTGAAGCCTACGATCGATCATTGCTGGAAGTACTTCAGCAACATAATGTCGAACTCGTCTTACTCGCAGGGTACATGAAAATCGTCACGGCAGTGCTGGTGAATGCCTATGCCAACCACATGATGAATATCCATCCCTCCCTCCTGCCGTCATTTCCTGGATTGGATGTGCAAAAGAAGGCGATCGATTGGGGTTGCAAATTGGCGGGCTGTACTGTGCATTTCGTGACAGAAGGTGTGGATGAAGGTCCGATCATCATCCAAGCTGCTGTGCCCATCTTGGACGACGATACGCCAGAAACTCTCGCTGCCAGAATCCTCGTGCAGGAACACAAAGTCTATCCTCGCGCCGTGCAGCTCTTCGCCGAAGGCCGATTACGAGTTGACGGCCGTCGAGTCTTTATCGATGACGCCAAGCCGGACGGAGAGGCGATCATCAGTCCCACATAATGGGTCTCACATTGCCGTTATTCTTCATGGCGTAGGTGGCTTACGAGTGTTTGCACCGTGAGCGGCGCATTCCCTTCTGATCGATTGTTCACCAGCAGATAGGCCCGGCGATTCTCTCCCACAGCCTGCTTGATGAGGGTTACGGTTTCTTTGCGCATCTGAGGCAGCTCTCCCACGATTGTGTTGTAGGGGGATGCTCGTTTCTTGGCTGCTTCGTAGCTCATGTTGAGCGGTGTGAGCAGACGGACAACCGTGAACGGTGCCGTGAAACGTTCTTCCATACGTGTGTGTTGTTGCAGCAACGGTGGCATGTAGGACCAGTGGTTGTAGACGTGCGCCACACCGTGGCTCTCTAAGACCTTCCGATAGTCCGGCCCGAGCAAGCCGGCATTGCGGATCTCGACTGCATAGTCAAAGTCCTGGGGGATCTCGCTGAAGAATCGATTAAGCTGTGAGCAAAACTCGTCGGTGGTCAGGCTGTGCCTCTGAAACTCAAAAATGAACGGCCCCATGTGCGGCTCGAATTTGGTTTCACGGTATGGCGCCAGAACCAGATCATTGAACAGCCTTGCGTCGAGAAAGCGAAGATTCGGTTGTCCGGCCTTGGGACCGTAGCGAACGTGATTCGCAAAACGTGGAATGGTAATTTCTTCCCAGACCTTGAAACACATCTCGAAGTCTTCTGGAATCTGCTTGAGATAGTGGCCAAGCTGGTTCGTCGTGGGTGGGCGGTAGAAGGTGGAATCATTGCCGACGGTGCGAAAGAGCGGTTCGCCGTTGTAGCGGTATTGGCAATACTCGCCTAAGCATTCACGTGCAAAGGTTGTCTTGGGGTACGGTCGTCGATAAACCTGTCCTTGCCAACCTTCATAGGCCCACGTTGAAGTGCCGAAGCGAATCAGAGGAGAGAGACATGGGGGTATCATTGTACAGATAACTATCGTGAGGAGGAATACTGGCTCCGAAGGGAGGTGAGGGCAATTGCTGTTTTGCCAGATGAGCCAGAATGCGAACGGGGTACTTTACGAGACACTCTATTAGGCGATGGTTATCCGCACGCGATCATGACGGTAAGCCTATGAAGAGTACGCATCATGCGCAGGACGTTCAAGGTAAATATACTGGCGGCATTTATATGTTGGCAAAGTTATGATACAGCCACGAGTAACCGGGGGTACGCACAATGTGTGATTTGGTGGAGGGCAGGGGAGTTGAACCCCCGACCCCTACGTTGCGAACGTAGTGCTCTCCCAACTGAGCTAGCCCCCCACCCATGGGATATCGGGACCGCGACCTCAGGATCCCGCAGGGTTCGCTGCACATGAGTATGCAGTCTTGTTGCCGCGGTCGAAGAACGGGGAGGAATGTAGGGTCGCGTTTCCCCTGGGTCATTATACACAACCTGTTACAGAGTCTCCAGCAGTACTTGATCACAGAGGAACGGAAGATACCATCATCCTAATAGGGCATTCCAAAATTCTCGACTTGATATCTCCTCGGCGATGGCATTGTCCCTGGTCGCATGATGGCGTATGGCGATCGTGATGCTTCTTGTCAAATTAGTCAGAATGGTACCCCTCGAAGCAAGGCAGGCTAGGGTTGTGTTTTGTCTTGATGGAAATGTACCGATTTTGATTTCTCAGACAGGGTTATCGCTATATTAGACCGGACTACCAAGACACAGTTGATGCTTTCGATCGACTATGTGTTGCAGCGATCACCACCTCCAGAACATCTGGTTTTAGCTTGAGGATGAGGAATCTTTCAAATGACTGTTGATTTGGGAACTGCTGTCCGAAGCCGATGAAAATTGAGGGCCGGATGAACAAGGTCGCGTGCCTATCCTCTAGCGGTAGACCACTGTCACGCGTTTGAGGAAGTCTTCAAGCTGTACAATATGCTGTTCGATTGTTGAGTGGTCCTCGAGTTGTGCTGCGCGCTCCATTGCCGCTCCAATTTCAGTAATTCGATCAAACCCGAATCCGCCTCCATCGCCTTTCATTCGATGGCCCAGAGTTTGAACGGTCCTGAGGTCTTGCTTGCTCAGTGCGTTTCGAAGTGTCTGGACATCCTTTTTCCGGTTATCTAGGAAGATCGGGACAATATCTTCAAGGTCTCGACTAATCTCTACAGTGAGTTGGTCTGTTGGTTCAGGTTGTGAGGCGTGCATCGCTAGACGACGTGCTCCTTATATGCTCGCAGCACTTCCAGTAATGTGGATTTCTTTACGGGCTTCGTGAGATGTGTGTTGCAGCCTGCTTCAAAGATGCGGACCCCTTCTTCCTTGAGGGCCAATGCAGTGAGGGCGATAATTGGTGTGGGTGGAAGATCATGATCCCGTTCCCACGAGCGGATTGCCCTTGTCGCGGCATAGCCGTCCATGACGGGCATTTGCACATCCATCAGGATAACGTCGTAGTGAACGGACTTGAATTTGTCCAACGCGATGGCGCCATGTTCTGCCACGTCAAGGAAGTAGTCGGTCGGCGTCAGATATGCTCGTACGAGCAATTGATTGTCAGGGGAATCTTCAACTAACAATATGCGTAAGGGCCGTGTCGAAGCAGTCGACGGTGGCGTTGTGATTACCACACTCGTCGGTGGTATTCCTTTTGTCCGGCCGATGGCGATCTCGATAGTCTGTGCAAGATCGGACCGTCGGATGGGTTTAATCAGATATCCGCCGAGACCAAGGTCATACGTCCGTGCGATATCGTCCGCCCAATGATCGGAAGTCAGCATAATGACGGTCGGGCAATTCCCGTTGGGTAGGGACTTCAGCTGTTCCACAACATGAAAGCCGCTCATCTCAGGCATGCGGCAGTCGAGGAGCAAGAGCTCGTACGCTTGTCCTTGTTGTTCGGATGCGTGGCGGAGTCTGTCCAACGCGGTCATCCCATCGCTCGCTTCCGTCACCTGAGCCCCCCAGGTACTCAGTAGTTCACGGAGGATGAGGCGGGTGATGGGATGATCATCCACAACCAGAACTCTAATTCCTTCAAGGTTGATCGGCGTTGCGGATTGCTGATGGCTCGGTTCTGTTTGAGCCTGAAGAAGGAGGGAGCAGTGGAAGGTGCTCCCTGTTCCCACAATACTTTCAGCCCAGATCCGTCCGTTCATATGTTCGGCAAGGCGTTTGGTGATCGCGAGGCCGAGTCCGGTCCCTCCGTACTGTCTGGTCGTTGACGCATGTGCCTGCGTAAAATTGTCGAAGATCGAGGCGAGTTTGTCGGACGGGATTCCGATCCCAGTGTCGGTTATAGAAAACCGAATCGCACCGGGCATATTCCGATCGGAATCGTTTGTAACATGAACGACTACCGATCCTTTCTCGGTAAATTTAAGGGCATTACCGATGAGATTGATCAATATCTGCGTTAGCCGCGTTGGGTCACCGACTAACTGACACAGCACATTCCGATCTACATGGCAGGCAAGCTCTAACCCCTTCTCGTTGGCTCGCATCGCCAATATATCGATGGCCTTATCGATGACTTCATTCAGGTCGAATGCGATGGACTCCAACTCCAACCTGCCGGCTTCGACTTTTGAGAGATCCAAAATATCGTTGATCAGATTCAAGAGTGTGCCACCCGCACGTCGGAAGATCCGTAGATACTTCCGTTGGTCTGGTGTGAGCGGGGTATCCCAGAGGAGATCAGCCATGCCGACGATGGCATTCATGGGGGTGCGGATCTCATGACTCATGCTGGCGAGAAAATCACTCTTGGCGCGGTTGGCCACTTCGGCGGCTTCTTTGGCGACACGGAGGGCTTGTTCTACTTCCCGCCGTTCAGCCGCTTCCAAGGCAAGGGATGTCATGGTTGCGAGTAGGCTGATGAGGTCTTCTTCGTGCCGAGTCCATCGTCGAGGTGCACAGATGGACTCGGCACAGAGTGCTCCCACGAACTTTCCGTTCTGCCTGATTGGCGCACTCAGCATGGCATTGATACGGAAGCAGGATAGGTACCACGGTGCCAGTTCCTTGAAACGTGGATTTCGGGAAATATTGTGAACTGCGATGGTGCGCTGTGTGGGCGTCAGCGATCGAAGATGTGCAGGCCAGTCCGAGAGCTGGAACACGAAAGAAGGGGTGGGATGGTGTCGTCCAGAGGTGCACGCGTCGATCAGTTCGATGGCAGTGCGCTCTTTAGTCAGCAGCCAGAGGCTGGCGCGTTTGACGTGCAGCATGCTGCAGCAGGCCTCTGAAATCGCACAAAAGACACGGGAAATGTCGCTGCTGTTCAAGGCTTTACTTTGCGCCAGTTTGCGGAGTGTGCCTTGATACTGCTTGAGCCGTGTGGCCGCACTCTGCTCCAATAAAGGGAGTGTTCGTTCGGAGAGTTTCTGTTCAGGGGAAGTGGTTCGTCTGGTCTTAGTGCGGGAATGACGAACAGCTCTCATGGTTGCGAGACTCGCTCTTGATGTCGTACCCGTGGATGGCGTGACATGGGGATGTGAATGCCCAGCGAATAGTTGGGGCGGTCTCTAGTCGTCGTGTGACTCTTGAACCAGCGACAGAATACTGGCTGATTTGGTCCGATTGCGTCCCTCTTGTTTCGCTTGATAGAGGGCCTGATCTGCGGCCCTGATGAGATCGGTAGGAGAAGAGTTTCTGTTCGGGACTATGCAGGCATATCCAACGCTGATCGTCACGAGCTCCCCATCTGTGTGCTTCATACCTAAGGATTCAATCCGGCGTCGAAGATTTTCCGCGACCTGTGCCGTGCCATCGATACCTGTGCCGGGCAAGACCGTCACAAACTCATCTCCGCCATAGCGGGCAACCAAATCGCCTGGCCGATTCACGGAGCTCGAAATTGCCGCAGCGACCTGTTTGAGACATTCATCGCCGGTTGTGTGGCCCTTGGTATCATTATATTTTTTAAATTGGTCGATATCGAAGATAATCAGCGATACCGGAGTTGACTCGCGCGCCCCTCTTCTCCATTCCTGATCCAGAAAGTCATCAAACTGGCGTCGATTGGTGATACCCGTCAATCCGTCCAAGCAAGAGAGACGGAGCAACATCTGATTGGCCTCTTGGAGTTGGCGCATGACCTCGAGAAGTTCCTGCTCACGTGCGCGGCGGCGGTCGATTTCGTGGACAAGCCGGAGCACCGACCGTACTCTGGTCAGGAGCTCGACCTTGTTGACTGGTTTGGCAACGTAATCCATGGCTCCGGCGGCAAACGCGAGTTGAAGATCGACCGGATCGGTCTTGACGGTGACCATGATAATCGGAGTGTCTCGGAACCGGTCGGCGGCTTTGATCTGGCGACAGGCTTCGATACCGTTCATCTGCGGCATCAAAATATCCATGAGGATCAGATCGACTTGCCCACCGCTGTGCTTACTTCCGTCCAGGCCGAGATGCTGAAACGCGGCGGCGGCGGAATCCGCTGTCAGAATATTTTCATAGCCGGCAGCCGACAAAATGGCCTGCAACAGGAGTCGATCATCTGCGGAATCGTCGACGATGAGGATGCTCATAAGTTCACACAGTCTTGTGGTAAGAAGCTTTTAAACGGTACCAGCTACTCTTGATAAACGCCAGGATAAAGCTTTTTGAGGCAGGGTTGACAGAGTCCGTGGCTAAACTCCGCTTCGGAATGTTCGCCGATATATTCTTCGAGTTGTTGCCAGAATCCACCATCATTACGGATGTTCTTGCAGGAGGCGCAGATCGGAATGAGCCCGCGAAGCACTTTGACTTCGCGAAGGGCGCGTTGGAGTTCCTCATTGCTTCGGCTAAGCTCCGCTTCCCGTTTCTTGCGGCAATCCATCTCGTGCTTCAAGGTAAGCGCCGAGGACACGCGGGCAAGCAACTCCACTCCGTTCACGGGTTTATTGATGTAATCCATCGCGCCGGCAGAGAACGCTTCCTTGAGGCTATTGAGGTCATTCTTCGCGGTCACCATGATGATTGGAATATCTCGAAGAGGCTCCTGCTGTTTGATATGTCGGCAAGCTCCCACGCCATCGATGTCGGGCATGAGGACATCCATCAGAATCAAGTCGACCTTGACTGATGTTGGTGGGCCATCAAGGTTTAAGGCCGTAAATGCTGCCTGGGCCGAATCAACTGTGACAATCTCATCATGACCGGCCTTTATCAGGATAGACCGCAGTAAGAGATGCTGGTCGGGAGAGTCATCGACTATGAGGATTGCCATACCACTTCTTAACGGCTAAGAGTAGACGAAACTAAAGCCACCTATGGAATAGGATTCAGTATAGCAAACGATGCTAGAGAGGATTAGGAGAGCTTGTTTTTCACCAGGTCGCTGATTTGCTTGCCGTCGACGGACTGCCCGGCGAGGCGGGCCATCACAGCCTTCATGACGATTCCCATATCTTTGTGGGTGCGGGAGCCTGTCTCTGCGACGGTCGCTATGACAATGATCTCAAGCTCTTGAGGGGAGAGCGGTTTGGGGAGGTAGGACTCGATAATTTCAATTTCCTTCCGTTCCTTAGCAGCCAGTTCCGTCCGTTGAGCTTTTTCAAATTGTTCGACGGATTCCCGGCGCTGTTTGACAAGAGTTGTCATCACGCGGCTCATTTCAGCATCATCAAGGTCCCGCTTCAACTCGAATTCTTTGTTCAGGACGGCGGCTTTAACCATACGGATGACATCCATGCGAAGTTGATCCCGTGATTTCATCGCATGCTTGAGGTCTTCGGTCAAGCGATCGGACAGTGACATGGGAGGCCTCATGGATTAGTGATTGAGATGGATTGCGGAGCATACCCTCTTGCTTTCAGTGAGTCAACGAGATGAGTGCTGAATTGTCAACCCAATTTAGAAATGTCCTCTTTCTCCCAACGTAGAAATGTCCGGTTTA
>ERZ1292633.668-Hain-H41-02um-R1-668-length-38961-cov-188_pt1 | contig 38961 bp, 38 predicted proteins | sample MGYA00564406_ERZ1292633 | MGnify/ENA primary metagenome ERZ1292633 (study PRJEB36523, sample SAMEA6512639) | groundwater metagenome | collected 2019-01-08 | study: AquaDiva: Metagenomics assemblies of 32 groundwater samples
ATTTCCTCATTTTCCCACTTAGAGAGGTGTCTGTGAAATCGGGGGAAGGTCAGAGGGCGGTTTCAAGGTCCAAGTGCAACGGGTGAATGATGGCGCAGGTGCGCATAGACCTCCAGGGGCGTGGCAAAGTCCAAACATTTGCGGGGACGCGTATTCAACCGATGGGCAATGGCATTCAACTCACGCTGGGTATAGCCCGACAGGTCCGTGCCTTTGGGCAAATACTGACGCCGCAACCCGTTGGTGTTCTCATTGGTCCCGCGTTGCCACGGGCTGTAGGGATCGGCGAAGAAGACCTGGATCGCAAGGCGCTCGGTCAGGCGTTCATGCTCGGCCATCTCTTTCCCGCGATCATAGGTCAGCGTTTTGCGCAACAGCGCCGGTACGTGCCGAAGTTTCTTCGTGAATCCCTCGCGGGCACTCCTCGCATCTGTTCCCTCCATCCTAGCCAGAATGACCAAGCGGGTTGTTTGCTATACCAGAGTCCCGACGGCCTCGCTATTGCGTGCTCCCTCCTTAATCAAGTCGTCTTTCCAGTGGCCCGGCACGATGCGAGTCGCCACGTCGGTCGGGTGTTCGGCAATCGGCGTCATATTGGGGATCTGGCCACGTCGATCCGTGCCGCGCGCTCGAGGCCGACGCGCTTTGCGCGCCTGACGCAGCGACGCCAGCAGTGCGCTCCGCAGCGTACCACGTGGCAACACATACAGCGCCGCATAGATGGTTTCTGCCGAGAGGTGCTTCTTCATGTCGCCAGGATACGCGCGTCGGAGGCGGCCAGCAATCTGCTCCGGCGAGCAGCCCTCAGCCAGGTGGTTCTGCACGTACTGTCACAGCCAAGGATCCAAGAGTTTCCGCCGGCGCTGCGGCTGACAGGCTCGACCGGCTCCGTGTCACATTGCGAGCCACTTCGCGACTCACCGTGCTGGGCGACCGACCCAAGCACCGCGCCAGCTCCCGCAGCGCATGGCCCTGGGCCAGCCCCAGACTGACGGTCTCACGTTCTTCGGCACTCATGTGTCTATAGGATCTCATGGGCATGGCAACACCGTAGTCCATCCGGGCTTAAAGTGTTGCACTTGGAGTTAGAACTCAAGAGGTGATTCGACGGGACCATCTCGACCACGGCCATAGTCTGGCAGAAATCGGCAATGCCGTGGGCTTACACTATGCGCCCATCAGCCGTCTTGCGAATCCCAGAGATCGTGATTGACCGGCACAACCAGGCTTGACCCTCTTTCTTAGTCTTCTTGTGTGTTCTAGGGATTCGTCTGGACCACGAGAATGGATTTGTGTGAAGGCTTGGGACCGGTCCACATGGTTATTCGCGATCCGGTCCTATTGAGCGAGGAGGCCCATCTCGATGCGCCCGACGGTCGACTGGTAGGTCTCGCAGATCATCGTGCGTCTTGCTGCGATTTTTTTTGGCCTTGTGGCGGCTTCCCCGACGATGTTGACGATCGGCTTGAAGGTTCTGTCGATCATGCCTGAGCTCCTGACCGTCGTGGCGCAGGTGTCGCTGATCTTGATGAACTTGTCCGGCATTGGCCGGGGTTCGCTCCTCCTGTCGAAGTTGTGGCCCGTCTCGACGAAGCACCTCTTTGTCCTGCCGGAGATCCTGACGGTCCGTCCGGTTATCCAGTGTGTTGCGAGGGAGGTCGCGGTGCTTATCACCCAACTCGCGATGATCTCCACGAAGATCCGGCTTATTTTGCGGCATCTCGCGCCATGGGTGTTGCGGTTCCGGGGCTCCCTTACTAAATTCCGTCTCGGGGAAGACGGCCTGGGCTGGGATCGATCCGCTAGTGAGCATTGTCATCGCCATACTCAGCTGCATGACTTTTCTGTACTTCATGATCGCTCCCTCTCCTTGGATCGTGACCTGCTTCTTGATGTGTTCCCGATCCTGGTAACTATAACAATTGCCTTCTGGCTTGCCGTGGTCGGTGACAGAGTCAGATGGATTGGGCAGTAAGGCCAATACAAAGTGCGGGAATTCTTATCTCAGGCGTTTGGTTGCTAGTAGAGTGGTGGAAATCAGCGCTTGGTCTGGGGAGGCATGTACTTGATCATCTCGTCGGCGAGTTCTTTCGCGATTTCCTTTAGACTCGGCTTAATGAACATATAGCTGTTTGAACGTTCATGGCGCGCTTTCCAGACCGTGGTACCGGTTGTGGCGTCGATCAGACGTAGGCTTAGCCCCACTCGCCCGACATTATCTCCTTCCTTTCGTACATATTCCCAGGAGTTGACGCGTACCACCAAGAAGGAGTCTACGCTGAGCGCCTTCCCGAGCTTGATGGCGGAATCCTTATCGGATTGGCCGGTCATCTCCAAACGGGAGAAGTAAAACACGAGCGAGTCGAACGCTTCTTTCGAGGCTTGGAAGATATCGGTCACGTTTTCGGGCGAGACGACCCGTTCGATATTTCCCTGTCGATTCAGGGCGACGGCCAAGACTTCTTGAATGTCTTCCCGAGCGCTGTCGTATTGGCTGGCCATCGGCGGCAATACCGCGATGGTCTGGGGTCGAAAGACCCTCGCGCCTGGGCCTTCCCATACTTCCTGTAAGCCACCGCAGCCTCCGAGCAGCGCGACGAGTGCCATCATGGATACGATGTGGACAGATGATCGAGACAGCATAGGCCTAGTATACCATTAGAATGTGAATGAAATAGAAGCGGAAACCAGGGCACCCTTTTCACGGAAGTCATACCCTCCTCCGGCATCGGCGCGAAAATTAAACCATCGGATGCCAAGCCCTGCCGTGGGGACAAAGGGAGTGGAGGCATCCTGCATGTTCTTAAAGGTACCGATTCTAAACGAGAGAAATTCCGACAAGATCGTCTGTTCGAGTCCTAAGCTCAGGAGCTGGCTCTTCACCCCCGGGACGAAGGTCTTGTTCGAGATTGCATCGACATCGGCCGACAACGTGAGAGAAGAGTATGGATTGATTGCGAAGCCGAATCGGACCTGTGGCTCCAGCTTTAACTCGCCTCCACCGGCAGCATCGAAGGTCGGCTTGTTAATGTCCTTGGCGACGACGGCAAATCTCGCCCACGAAGATGGACGATAGATCGCTCCCAGGTCAATGCCATAGGTCGTGGAGATGTTCGGCTTGCCGAAATGATCAGTCGTGCTGACACCGCTTCCACCAGTGAGGTCCGTAGAACCGTTGTATGCGGCGCCCTGGATGACTTTCGCGGTTATCCCGATTGCAAAGGTCTTGTCGGAAAAGGCGTAGGCATAGGAAAAGGCCAGCTGTCTGGCTTCGAGACCGCGCAGCGCCATCTGGCCCGCCACGGTGATGGGAGTCGCCGGCCCGCCCGGCTGGGAAGCTTGTACCGGGGTTGAAACGAACCCACCGCCGGTTGCCACGTCAGACACGTTGAATCCGAACGCATGTTCGCCAAGGTGCCCTTTCACATAGAGACCGGCCGATCCGTTGACTGAGACAGTGGCACCTGGTCGATTGATGCGGTCAGCGATACTCTGACCTCTCGCCAAATTGTCGGGCGAGGTATCGCTGGTCGTGAAGTTCTCCAGATCATGAAGCGCATCGCCCAGGCCGCGGCGATCGATCGCCAATCCTCCCCCCTGGACGCGGATATCAACCGTCTGGGTCATGGCTAAGCCGGCGGGGTTCCAGTAGGTAGCGAGGGCATTGGTCGTCACAGCGACTCCAGCGCCTCCCATCCCCATTGCGCGAGGGCCCACAATCACAAATTCGGCTGTCGAGCCGTAGGAAGGCCAGGCTGAGGCCAGCAGCAGAATGGCCATTCGGAGCCATGGCGAGCAGCGCATGTCAGATCCTCGAATCAATCAGCGGTCTTGCGAGTCTAGAGAAGGAATGATTGTTCGTCAAGAAATCACGGTCTGTTCACCCGTTAGGAAAACGCGCGGGTGAGGCGGTGCGAGAGATCACGAAACGATTTGTCCATCCCGCATATGAATAATGCGGTCAGATTGAGCGGAGAGTTTGTCGTTATGGGTCACGATCACGAACGTGGTTCCACGTGTTTTGTTCAAGCTGCGCATCAATCCAAATAATCCGTCCCCGCTGCGCGTGTCAAGGTTACCGGTTGGCTCATCGGCCAAGACCAAGTCAGGTTTTTGTATTAACGCACGTGCCATGGCGACACGTTGTTGCTCGCCGCCCGAGAGTTCTCCTGGCTTGTGATGCAGGCGGTCCCCTAATCCGACTTCCGTGAGGAGGGCTGTTGCGTCAGCCTTGACGGAAGCGGGTTCGCGACGTTGCACGAGGGCCGGCATGCAGGCATTTTCCAACGCGGTGAACTCGGCAAGGAGATGATGAAATTGAAACACGAACCCGATCCGCCGATTCCGGAACTCTGCTTGTTGAGGATCCGTCATTTGAAAGAGGTCCTGTCCATCAAATGTGACCGTCCCGCTGGTCGGTTTATCAAGGGTCCCGATAATGTGGAGCAACGTGCTCTTGCCGGCTCCTGAGGCTCCTACAATCGCCACCAGCTCGCCGCGCTGAATTTCAAGGTTCACCTCCTTGAGGACTGGCAGTTCATAGGACCCCATCGAGAAAGATTTATGGAGATTGGTGACTTTAATCATGTTCAGTGATGAGTGGTGAGGACTGAGGACTGAGGCTAGGAATATTACGATGGGAAGTACGACTCAGTCCTCGGCCTTCAATTCTCAGTCCTACGAATCTATTCATACCGCAACGCGGCAACTGGTTCCAGCTTCGCGGCCTGATTTGCAGGATAGACCGTCGCCAAAAAGCTGATCAGGATGGCGGAGCCGGCCACAAGGAGCACGTCTTCGGCCAGCACATGAACCGGAATGCTCGAGATGTAGTACACGCTTGGGTCGAACGTCCAAAACGTTTGAATCAGCCAGAGGAAGGCGTAGCCCAACGGAATGCCGATGCCGGTTCCCGCAAATCCAATAATCAATCCGTTCAGCATGAAAATGCGTCGGATACTGCGTTTTGTCGCACCCATGGCTTTGAGGATGGCGATTTCTTTCTGCTTCTCCGTCACGATCATCGTCAAGGTGCTGACGATGTTGAAGGAGGCCACGATCGTGATCAAGACAAGCAGGAGAAACATCATCGTTTTCTCCAGCTTCAGGGCTGAGAAGAGATTGCGATTCATCTGCATCCAATCTCTGGCTCCATGGCTGAATCCAAGCTCCTGTTCGATCGTGTGGGCGATCTCTCCGGCGCGAAACACATTCGTGACCTTGACTTCGATTCCGCTCACGCTCGAGCCCAGGTTGAAAAATTTCTGTGCCTCGCTGAGTTCGATATAGGCAAACGAGGAATCGTATTCAAACATGCCTGAATGGAATAGGGCGACCACAGCGAACGTGCGGATTTTTGGTACCATCCCCATCGCGCTGATTGGGCCGACGGGAGAGACCACATTGACCGTATCGCCGACAAACACTCCCAGTCTGAGCGCCAGCTCTTTGCCGAGAATGATGCCAGGTTTTTCAACGGGGCGTAGATCGCCTTGAGGGTCGTCGGCCGGGGCCTGCATCACTTTCACCGGGGTGAGCAGGTCGAGCAGCTGCCCCGCTGTGATGTTCTTAGCGAGTTCAGTGACATTGGCTTCTCGTTTCGGGTCGATCCCGCGCAGGATAATCCCTTGTACCCCACTCTGCGCGGTAAGGAGCACTTGGCGGAACACAAATGGCGTGGCTGCGACGACGTCGGGGACCGTCTGGATCTTGTCGGTCAGACGGTCATAGTCGGTCATGTGCTCTTTCATTCGTTCTTGGACGATGATATGGGCCGTCGTCCCGAGAATCTTGCTCTGAATGTCTTCCCGGAAGCCGGTCATAATGCCCACTGTCCCGATCAGCGCCGCCACTCCCAGCGTAATCCCAGCCACAGACACGAAGGTATTCAGCGAGATGGTCCGATTACGACGCTTGGCGCGTAGGTAGCGGAGGCCGACGAAGATTTCATAGGGAAGGGTCACGAGGATTTCTCTGGTCTGAGCTGGGGGAAGAGGACGACGTCGCGGATGGATGCTTGATCGGTGAACAACATGATCAGTCGGTCGATCCCGATCCCTTCTCCGGCGGTCGGCGGCATACCGAATTCAAGGGCACGGAGGAAGTCTTCGTCGACGAGATGGGCCTCTTCATCGCCTGCCTCCCGTTGAGCCGCCTGGCCTTCAAACCGTTCACGTTGGTCCAGTGGATCGTTCAACTCGGAAAAGGCATTTGCAATTTCTCGCCCGGCAATATAGAGCTCGAATCGGTCTGTCAGGGATGGATCCGTATCCTTCCGCCTGGCGAGCGGAGAAATTTCGATCGGGTAGTCTGTGATAAAAGTGGGCTGTTGGAGGTTGGGCTCAACGGTTTCCTCAAAAATCTCGTTCACGATCGTAAACAACGAGGCCTTCGGATCCACCGGGACATTGAGCCGTTTGGCGGCCGCCAATGCCTGCTCTCGATCCTGGAGGACCGCTGGGGCCAGATTATTCACCTCTTGGATGGCTTGGTGGTACGACCACCGACGCCACGGAGGCGTGAGGACGATCTCGTGCCCTTGGTACGGAATGACTGTCTTGCCAAGAATCTGTTGAGCCAGACTTGAGACCAGTTCTTCAGTGAGTGTGATCAGATCGTGATAATCCGCGTAGGAGACATAGAACTCCAGCATCGTGAATTCAGGGTTGTGGATCGTCGAGATGCCTTCATTCCGGAAGTTGCGATTGATCTCGAACACGCGTGGAAATCCGCCGACGATCAGGCGCTTCAGATATAGCTCCGGTGCGATACGCAGGTAGAGATCGACGCCGAGCGCATTGTGGTGTGTCACGAAGGGTTTGGCCGCTGCTCCACCTGGAATGGGATGCATCATGGGCGTTTCGACCTCAAGAAACCCGCGCTCGATGAGAAAGGTTCTGATGCCGGCGATGATGCGGCTCCTGGTCGAAAAGATCTGATGAATCTGAGGATTGGCGATCAGATCGACATAGCGCTGCCGATACCGGGTTTCGACATCCGTTAAGCCGTGCCACTTTTCTGGGAGCGGGCGGAGCGCTTTACTGAGAAAGGTCAGGTGATGGACCTCGACCGTGAACTCATTCGTCTTGGTGCGGAACAATGTTCCCGTCACGCCGATCCAGTCGCCGAGATCGAGCTGCTCGACGACGGTGTAGGCTTGTTCGGAGAGAAGATCTTTTTTGAGGTACACCTGGAGGCGATCGGACCCGTCTTGCAGGACAGCAAATCCGGCCTTCCCGAACCGGCGTAGGGCGACGACTCGTCCCGCAAGTGTGCACGAGACCTTCTCCTGCTCTAACGTCTCCTTGGTCTTCTCACCATGCAGCATGAGTAATTGTCCGGCCCGATCCTTGACCTCAAAGCGACTGCCGTATGGAGCGACGCCGGCCTCTCGAAGGAGCTCGAGTTTCTTGATCCGCTGTTGCCGCTGTTCGTTCAGTTCGTCCATCTTACCCTTGAGCCATCCTGCTATAGGTCGTCGTCCAGTCCGCCGACCAGTGAGAGTTGATCACTTCCCTTCCCCAGTTTCTTCTTCAAAAATGCCTCGATGAACCCATCGAGGTCCCCGTCCATGACGGCTGAGACGTTACTGAGTTGATGACCTGTCCGGTGGTCTTTGACCATTTGATAGGGCTGGAACACGTACGACCGAATTTGGCTGCCCCATGCAATGTCCTTCTTCTCGCCAACGATGGCGTTGAACTCCGCTTCCTTTTTCTTCTGTTCCAATTCGAAGAGGCGCGCCTTTAAGATTTTCATCGCACCATTTCGATTTTGCAGCTGGGAGCGTTCGTTCTGGCATTGCACGACGATACCGGACGGCAAGTGCGTAATCCGGATGGCGGTTTCCACTTTATTGACATTCTGTCCTCCGGCACCGCCTGCCCGAAAGGTATCGATCCGGAGGTCCTTGTCTTCAATCTCGACGTCGATGTCCTCGCTCAGCTCAGGATAGACGAAGACGGACGCGAACGACGTATGCCGCCGCTTGTTAGAGTCAAACGGGGAAATGCGCACTAAGCGATGGACCCCAGCTTCCGCCTTCAGATATCCATAGGCATAGGAGCCCGTGATCGAGATCGTCACACTCTTGATACCCGCCTCGTCGCCGGGCAACAGGTCCAGTGTGTCCACCTTGAACTTCTTGTGTTCCGCCCATCGCACGTACATGCGAAGGAGCATCTGTGCCCAATCTTGGGATTCTGTGCCACCGGCACCGGGATGAATCGCGACGATGGCATTATTGGAGTCGAGCTCTCCTGACAGGAGAAGCTCGACACGCAGTGTGGCGAGTCGCGGCTCCAACTGATTTAGCTCATTCGTCAGCTCGGTCTCCAGAGCCGAGTCACCGCTTTCGTGGGCCAGCTCAAGCAGCGCATCCACATCACCCATTTTGGTCTCGATGTCGCGCCATTGCTGCAGCTCTCGCTCGATCGTTGCCTTTTTCCGGCTCACCGCGGCGGCGGCACGGGTATCGTTCCAGAAGTGAGGCTGGCCCATCTGTGCTTCAAGTTCTTGTAAGTCGGCTGTCATATGAGCGAAGTCAAAGATGCCCCCGTAGTTCAGCTACTTGTTCAGCAAGAGAGCGAACACGAACCGCCACGTCTTCTATCATGCCACGATCCTCCTTCTTCGGTCATGCCGGCGTGATAGCCGTCATGACTGGTTCTTTCGTGCGGAAATAGCTGAACAGACACAAAAGCGCGCAGATTATAACACAGGCGTGAGCAAACACATCGCCGTAATAGCTGTAAAACGTGCGGGCTTGTCTGGTCGGGATCATCGCGTACGATGCCTGCTCGATGAAGAGCGGTGTCGTCTCGATGATCTGTCCGAACGGATCGATGAACCCGGAAATCCCGGTGTTCGCCGCTCGTGCGAAGGCCAAATGATTCTCCACTGCGCGAAAGACAACCATGGCGAAGTGTTGGGCGGGGGCTGAGGACGGTCCAAACCAGCCGTCATTCGTGATCGTCACCAGAAACTCTGCGCCGTTTGCTGCGAACTGACGGACCAAATCCGGGAAGATGACTTCATAGCAGATCGCCACCCCAAACTTGACGGGTCGGGAACCGGACGAACGTTCCGTGTTCCATGATTTTGGGCTGAACGAAAGAGTCGTCGGTCCTGGCCCTGATTCAAAATCGCCGATGCCTTCGACGAGTTTATCGAGGAAGAACAGGAGTGATGATTTGAAGGGGATGTATTCTCCAAACGGGACGAGATGGTGTTTGTCATAACGGCCAAGGATCATGCCGTCTGTCCCCAGCAGATACGCGCTGTTCAGCAGGTAGGGGCGGCGATCAGGGTAAAATCTCAAGGCCGGGCTGCCGAGGAGGATCGGTGCCTGCGCACGTTCCGCCCACGCGATCAGTTGCAACTGATACTCTTTCTCCCGCTCCAAAATAAACGGTGTAGCTGCCTCGGGCCACACGACCAAGTCGGCACTGGTTCCCAGTTGGGCCGTGAGGCGGTCAAACGTCTGCATTGTTTCGTCACGGACGGACGCATCCCACTTTACCGCTTGATCGATGTTCGGTTGAACGACACCGACGGTAATGAAGGTTTTCGGATTTTGCCGATCTCTATCGCTCAGGACCGCCGAACTATAGAACCATGATAGCAGCATGCAGGCTGCCGCAGTCGTGAGGAGTTCCCACGGGAGCTTGGCCGGGTGACATCCACGGAAAAACGGCATGATCCACATGAACAGCTCGGCGAAGGCCACATTCACCAGGACAATGAGAAAGGAGATGCCATACACACCTGTGTGGTCTGCCACCTGAATCAGGTCTAGTTCGCGATATTGCGAATAGCCGAGGAGGCACCATGGAAGGCCGGAGAGCAGGTAGGTACGGAACAATTCGAGTGCAACCCAGAAGCAGGGTGCAAAGAAAATTCCATAGCGTGGGATGAGCTCGCGCAACCAGACGACGGCGAGGCTATAGAGTCCGACGTAGAGCCCGAGATAGCTGGTCAGCAGCAGCAAAATTGCGTAACTGACAGGTTCGGGAACTTTGCCATAAGTCGTCATGGCGGTGACGACCCAGGCCATGATGCCGGTGAATCCGACGAGACCGCTTAGCCAGCCGATCCAAAAGGCTCGCCGTCTGGAACATTGGTCGAGTGCGAGATGGAGGGGAATCAGGACGATCCAGGCCAGTAATCCCAGATCAAACTTTGGAAAACAGAAAGGCAAGAGCAGTCCGCTCGCGCAGGCAAAGAGGATCTGACGCGAACGAGCGTGGTCCATCGTGCTGTACCTTATCCAAAAGATTCGATGACTTGCAAGAGAATGCTCGAACTATCAGCGACTTGGGAAGGGCGCCACGTGCTTTTCCCCGATAGAATGAGGTATTGTAACTGATATGGAGCGCCGTCGGCATCGTCGAGTCCCTGTTCACGTGAAGAGCCTGCTTCAGGAGAACTCGTACGAGGTGGAGGGGGAGGCCGTCGATCTGTCACTCGGCGGCGCGCGGATTGAAAGCGCCCTTGTGGTTCAACCAGGAAGACAGATCGCCGTCAAGCTGATTGTTCCAGGAGATGACACATCGATCCTGATCGAGCACGCTCAGGTGCAATGGGCGGTCGATCGAACGTTTGGGGTTCGGTTTGTTGATTTACCGGAGCATGAGTTGGATGAATTGGAACAGTTGATCGATGAAAGCATTGCGCTTGATGAAGGGGAAAAGACATGAAATCCGTGAGGCCTGAGACAGAGACGCAGCCCGATGACTCTCGATTCTGGATCGGTGGCGAAGCGACCGTCGGGTCCCAAGCCCGCCGCCATATCCGTCGCCAAGCCGGGTCACCAACCTCTCTGCTCGGCGTCATCATCGGCCTCACCTTCCTCGGCGGCCTCGCCCTCGGCAGCTCATTCGGCCTACTCTGTCGAAATAAGAGCAAGTAGTGATTCCGTCTTCAGTTTGAGTTCTGCTCCCGTCTGATCACGCCAACTGAGCGGTGGTTCCTCCGTTGGCAAGCCTTAAAGTGTACCGCTGACACTGCTGCTATCACACTAGTGAATTGAGTATAAAATGAAGTCATGTCTTTCTTCATAGGCTCATCAGCCAAGGTGACTCAGTTTGTGGTGAAACTGATTTCGGTATTGTCACCACTTTTTGTTGGGATTTCTGTGATTGCGCTGACAGCACCAACTCAATTAGCACAATCTGAATCAGATCGAGGAACTTGGCGTACAGCGGCTCTGATGCCGACGAAGCGGACGGAGGTGGCGGCTGCGGCGGTAGACGGGAAAATCTACGTTGTCGGCGGGTTCGAAAAGCCCAGCTTTGGCAATATGATGAATTTCGCGATCACGCCGTCCGTTGAAATGTATGATCCAGTGACTGACCGATGGACCTCCAAAGCGCCGCTGCCTGTTGGCCTGCATCATGTCGGGATCGGCGTTGTCGATAGACGATTGTACGTCATCGGTGGATACACGAAGTCGGGCCTGAGTGTTTGGGACCCAGTGGCGACGGTGCATGCCTATGATCCGGCCACGGACCGCTGGACTGAACGAGCTTCGATGCCGACCGCTCGTGGTGCACTTTCTGTGACAGAGGATGAGGGAAAACTCTATGCGATCGGCGGCTACGATCGGAAGGCCAACACCTCGGCGGTCGAAGTGTATGATCCCGCGCGCAACGTCTGGACAATAGGTGCGTCTCTGCCGACCCCACGCGATCATCTTGCTACCGCGACAGTTCATGGGAAGGTTTACGCAATCGGCGGGCGTATCGATGGCGACTATTCTCGGAATCTTGCTGTTGTGGAACGGTATGATCCGCCCACTGATCGCTGGACGCGAGTCTCCAATCTCCCAACTGCGCGGAGCGGAATTACGACGGCAGTTGCTGAAGGAATAATCTATGTGATGGGCGGCGAAGGATCCGATGGCACATTCAATCAGAACGAAGCCTATGACCCGGTCGGAGACAGGTGGCACGGCATGGCGTCGTTGCCGACTGCACGTCATGGCCTTGGTTCAGCAGTCATACAAGGGCGCATTTATGTGATCAGTGGTGGACCGACTCCTGGCGGGTCCTTCAGCGATCTGAACGAAGTCTTTATCCCGCCGTCAGTAACTACTTCGAAGGCTGACTGACCGCTCAGTCTTTCCTCGCTGCAACTCGATCCACTTTCTGATGCACCCATCTGGCTGGGGCTGTGGTAGTCGAGACGAAGGCTTGCCCAAACCCAAGGACGAAGTGGGCATCGTCGAGTCGCAACTCCCAGAGAGAAAAATCACCAAAGCCAAACATCATATCAGCTTGGGGAAATCGTTCCAAATATCGCTTTCGGATCTCGCCATATGATGGTGCATCAGGCGAAAGCACTGCCGCCTCACCCTGAAGGTTCATGCGCCTCAAGGCCAGCGGGTTTTTGTCCGGGCCGTCCGGCTCAGCGATGAACAGCGCCACGTGGGGATCAGCGAGCAGATGTTGCGTATGCAGTGCCAGTCGGCTGAGGTGTAGATAGGCTCGTGTCCAGTCCGGCCCGAACACATAGGGCACGTGCGATCCAAACGGTCGTCCGTTCCTCAACGTCAGCAATACGGCGGTGCGAACATGGTCCACGAGGTCCGACCATGCGTCTTGAACGTTCTCACTGGTTAATGCGGTTGCCATAGGCGATCCCTGTCCAAGTGAGTGAAATGGATTGGGAGTTCCTCAAAACTCGTGAACAACTTACCATCCGTTTCAGGCAATCACCACATGGTGAGGTTTGACAAGCTGAATTTTCCATCCCCCTTGACTGACTTCACCATGAAGCCTATCGTAACCTTAGTGGGGGGAGTTAACGCCCCGAGGGAATATGGTTCATCAGGGGGTCGAGCGAGAGGACGGTGTGCAGGACCAGCTTGTACTGGGAAGCCTAAACTCCTCCCAAGATCTCCGCCGTACCTAATCGTCCTCGGTTAGGTGCGTGCTCCTCCCACCCTAAATGTTCGCTCCATCACCCTCCTCGATCTCCTAACCTCCTCTTTGATTTTGACCGAGCAGCAGTCGTTGCCGGTGTATCCAGGTACCAATAGGACCGCCTGCTATACTTTGGTCAATTGACGCATCGTTTGGGTACTGCAACGGTTCCACAACATGAAAGCCTTCATCCTCTGCTTCATGAGCTGTTCCCTCCAATGGCCGATTGTCGGATGGGCGGAACTCTATAAATGGACCGACGACCAAGGAAATTTTTATATTACCGATACGCCACCTCCCATGACCAAAAAAAAGTCCGCGACGTTTGCGGCGCCAGCTCCTCGATCCACTGTGCCGAAAAAGACGACAGTTCGCCCGACCCTGCCTGGGCATCTCCAAGCAGAGGTTGAGCCCGTACCCGGTCCAATAGCCCCTTCTCCTGCACGCGAAGAGGTTACTATACAACGGTCCATGGAGGGGTTGAGTCCGAGCCAGGCGGTGCTGACGAGTTCGTGGCACATCTTTGACAGTACCCTGATGAAGGCGAAGGCTCCCGTTCAGCAATGGAAGGATGAACAGGGCCTTGATCATTTTGTCGATGTCTTGCCGGCGACTCGGGGTAGCTCAGAAGCTGCTTCAAAGTTAGAAGATGGTTTTGTCTCACAGGCAACACGCAGGGCTAAGGAGCGGGCGACTAGTGTGTCTCGCTCGCGCCATCAATCGGGTGAATGAAACGAAGACCATGAATCGTTGGAAACCGTCTTGGAAGAGTGTGAAGACTCTACTGCTGGCTGTCTCCTTCCTTGCCACCGCATCAATCCAGGATGTGGCGGGCTCCCTTGCCAAAACTAGGACTGCATTCTCTGAGGATGGACGGCTGCTCGTGGTCCAAACGGATGAGCTGGTGATCTGGGATCTTGAGGCGAAGGCACTCGTCGCAAAGATTCCGAGTCTTCACTGTCAGCAGATTGCGTTGCTGAAGCAGGACGGGTGGCTGCTCTGTGTTGAGCACAGTGTCACGATCTACGATTGGAAGAACAGAGCCTCAGTGGCCACCATTCCACCGGAATCGCAGCAGCCCTATAGCCTGCTGGCCTATTCGAGTGAGACTGATCGGATGATTCTCCGTCACGGGAGCGAGGCTGTGTCCGTCTGGCAGCTCGGGAAAAAGCTGGTGCCGCTCAAACATATCGCGCTGGAGGTGAAGCGAGATGCCCCCTCGGTGGCCGCCTCGCCCGATACAAAGCTGTTGGCGATTGCGCAAGGCCACACCATTCATCTGTATCACCTCACCAGCACAACCATCCGTGATCTTGTCATTGAGGGAGGGAAACCACGTGATCTGCTCTTTGCACCCGACAGCTCTCGTTTGGCGGCGAGTGTGGGCAAGACGATTCTCCTGATCGACCCAGTGGAGGCGTCCATAGCTACCCGTGCCACGTTGGCGAGTGCTGAAGAGGCACAGGGCCCCCTCACTCCCGAGGCATTCTCGCGGGACGGGCATCGTTTGGTAGCAGCCAACGGGGAAGGGAGCTACGCGCTGTTTAATGCTGATACGGGCGACCTGGTCACCGTGACTGAGTTCACCTATGCAGCTCCAGGGCGCGAGATGCGCTCACCGACACAGCTTCGTGCCGTCGACATTGCTGCCGATGCCGATCTCGTGGTTGGGCAATCGGAGCATCTCCATACCTTGCAGATCTGGGATCTACACACTGGGACGATGTTGCCGGATCTGTGTGGAGAGGATTGCCGCAACATGGGCCCCCACGTGTCGTTACTCAAATGGTCACCGACTGGTTCGAAGATCGTAGTCAGGATGCAGGGAGGCCTCAACTCTGATGTGGATGGGAAGATCTCGGTCTGGGATGTTCCCTCACGTTCCCCGGAATTGGTGCTAGATCCAGGCCAACCGCAGGCCAAGGTATTAGCGAAACGATCGACCCCACCGACATTTATTACGACGACACCTGCTGTCCCGGCATTCGTCCATGCGCTGGCCTTGCGTGCAGTGGCGACTTCGCCCAGTGCAAATCTGCTTGTCTCGAGTGGCGACGATGGACTGCTGAAAATATGGGATCCAGGGCAGGGAACGCTCTTGCGTCAACTGGTACTGTCTGATCCGGCCAATGCGCTGGCGTTCAGCGCCGATGGTGCAATCCTGGCGGTGGGCACCATGGAAGGGGACGTACGCTTGTGGGAAACTAACACCTGGCGTGAATTCTCACCCTATTCAAGCAGGCAAGGTCGGATCAAGGCTCTGCAATTCCTTCCTGGCAATCGATTGCTCGTTGTTGCAGGGGAGCGTCCGAAAGTTCCGGTCGTGGACCTCGTCATCCGAACGGTCGCGAAAGAGCTTGTGCATACCAGTCTTTCTCCGGTCTGTGATGGGAACGGCTGTGCAAGAAAACGAGCCATGCAGGGAGAAGTTGTCGACAGTCTGAGCTTCTTGGACGGAAACTCGTTCCTTGTGACGATTTCGAAAACTGGTCGTGTCGTCTGGGACATGACGACCTGGCGCGAAGTTGAGAAGCCGGTCGGGGTTCCGGCAGTCTGGTCCGGGCTGGGATGGAAACAGTCCTTGGTCTGGACGACTACTCGATCCAGTGACCCAAACGCTTCGACCCTGGCCCTGTGGGATATCAAGCGCAACGGAGTTGTCGCCAGCTTGGATACTTTCACCAACCGGGACACGGAAATTGATCATGGGCCGCCCGTGATGTTGGGAACATCGATGGCCGTCGATCCATCGCATCGGTGGGCTGCCACCAGAGTTGGTGAACATGTGTCAGTGTGGGACCTCTCGGCGCAAACTAAACGAAAGACGTTCCATGTTAAAACCCCATATGATCTGCAGTGGACGAGTGACGGGAAATATTTGATCGTGGCCACCCTCGACCGAAAAATCCTGGTCTGGTCTGTAGAGACCATGGAACCAGCGCACTATCTCCGAGATCCCTCTGTGACCCGCTAGGGAGTTTTGTTCTGCACACAGGTCTGTTTTCGTTCTTGCCACGTACCATCTGATCCATTGTATCCGCGAATGTTTTGTGGTACCAAACAATGAATGGTTGTTTCATGAGAGGATGAATGGCACCAAAGAAAGAGTCCGCGTCAGATCCTGAATCGAAATCTTCCGCTCCTCGATCAAACCACGAACCAGCCGCAAAGACGAAAGCTGCCGCCAAGCCGGTGGAACGAGTCACTGCGGTTGAGATGGGGGCGCGTCAACGGGAAATCTCTGTCTCGGAATTTTTCACGAAGAACCGGCACCTGCTCGGCTTCGACAATCCACGCAAGGCGCTACTGACTTGCGTCAAGGAGGCGGTCGATAACGCACTCGATGCCTGTGAAGAGGCGGGAATTCTTCCGGATGTCACGGTCAAGCTAGAGGTGGTGTCGAACGGGGAGCCGGTGGCACCCAGCCAGGCGAGTCGATTTCGTATCACGGTGACGGACAATGGCCCCGGCATCGTGCGCCAGCAGATTCCTCGAATCTTCGCGAAGCTGCTCTACGGGTCAAAATTCCATCGCTTGCGAATGAGCCGTGGGCAACAAGGCATCGGTATTTCCGCCGCCGGGATGTACGGACAACTAACGACCGGCAAGCCGGTCAAAATTATTTCCCGAATTGGTCCGAGGGCTGCCGCGCATTTCTTCGAAGTCCAGATCGATACGAAGAAGAACGAGCCGTTGGTTCACGAGAATAAACAGATCGACTGGGAACAACCACGAGGCACGCAGGTTACGCTGGAAGTCGAAGGCAAGTACCAGAAGGGCCGCGCATCGGTCGATGAATGGCTGGAGCAGACCTCGATCGCCAATCCGCACGTCAGGCTGATCTATCACACGCCCGAAAAGGAAGCGAAGGAATATCCGCGCACGTATCACGAGCTGCCGCCGCAGCCGCGTGAGATTAAGCCTCATCCGTACGGCATCGAGTTCGGCATGTTGCTCAAGATGTTGCAGGACACGAAGAGCCACTCAGTTTCAGGCCTCCTCGCAACCGATTTTTGTCGAGTGTCTCCTCAGATGGCTGACGAGATTTGCAAGGCGGCGAAGGTCTCGCCTGAGGCCAAGCCTCGCGAGCTGAAGGGGCCGGTGGCGGAGACACTGTATAAGACGTTACAAGAAACCAAGATCATGGCGCCGCCGACCAACTGTATTTCTCCGATCGGTGAGAAGGCGATTCTTGCAGGGCTCTATAAACAGATCAAAGGTGAATTCTACACGGCGGTCAGTCGGCCACCGGCAGTCTATCGGGGCAACCCATTCATCATTGAGGCTGGCCTCGCATACGGGAACAGACCACAGGACCAAAATAGACCGCAGCAGCCGGCTATGCCGAAAGCCGAAGGGGAGCACGAGGAGGAAGATTCCGAGCTTGCCCGGGTGATTCGCTACGCGAATCGAGTGCCGCTTCTATATCAACAATCGGCCTGCTCCACGTTCAAGGCTGTCCTGGGTACGGGCTGGAAAAACTATGGTTTATCGCAGTCGCGTGGAGCCCTTCCGGGTGGACCGATGGTGATCTTTGTCCACATGGCGTCGGTCTGGGTGCCGTTTACGAGTGAATCCAAGGAAGCCATCGCAGACTACGATGAGATTCAAAAAGAAATCACCCTGGCCCTGCGTGAGTGCGGTAGGCGGTTAGGACTCTTTATTCGTCGGCGTGAACGGGCGGCCAGCGAATTTCGGCGACGGAATATTTTTGAGCTGTATATCGAGGAGGTCGTCGATGCGTGTAATCGGCTCAAGGGAGGCACGCTGCCGAAGGAAAAGTTGAAGGCACAGCTTCACAAGATTGCCGCGACGCGGACGGGTGGTCAGAAAACCGATCAGGCGCTGGGGAAGACTAGCACCGGTCCTGAAGGGTTACCGCATTCGATTATCGTCACGGCGGAGGGAATCGAAGGTGAGACCGAATTAGCTACTCAGGTTGAAGCGGATCAAGCAACGGTGGCGCCCACGGCAGAGTCGGACCTGCGTGATACCACACGGTCAGCTGACGAGCCGGCTCCAAAAGGGAAGTCTACCAAGGGGACGGGCGCGAAAACGCCGTCGAAGAAGATCACTGAGAAATCGGATCAGCTCGCGCTCCTTGCCGGACAGCTAACGGTTAAGAAGAAGTCAGGTGGAAAGTCTCTCAAGCCGGCGAAGAGCGCAGGACCGCGCAAATCTAAATAGGACATCATGACGGCCAAGACAAAGAAAACCACTGTGGTTGAGAAAAAACTGATCAGCCTGGCGGACATTGTGATTCATGCAGCTGATCGGGCGAAAGATCCGACGTTTCAAATCCCCATCCGTGCACTCTCGAATGTGTTCTTCAATGAAAAGAAGGGCCTCATCGAGATGGGAAGCAAAAAGCAGGAGCGGTCGTTTTTTAACGTCGGTATGGCGAAGAGGTTCATGCAGACGATGCTGGTGGCCGATGCCCTCTCCGAGTTGCAGCGCGCTGATCTCACCACCTCGCTTCGAGAGATCTACTACCGCACCAAACACACGATCAAAGATTCTCATGAGAATACCTTCGATGCACAGGACGAATCCGATCCGGTCATTGAAGATCTAGAGGTGTCCCTCGCGACGCTTCGAGAAGAGCTCCATGTCAGTGCAGAAAACAGAGGCAGTATCGTGGGGCCGGTGGTCTTCGGCGATGACGGCGATCGTGTCGATTGCTCGAAGCTAGGGAAAGGCGGGTACTCGGTCCCATCGATTGTTGAACCGGAGTATTTGGAGATCCGGCGATGTACGGCAGATTTCGTGCTGCTTGTCGAAAAGGGAACCCAGTGGAACCGGCTCTCGGAGGACAAGTTCTGGCGACGCTATAACTGTATTCTCCTGACTGGAAACGGTCAGCCTCCTCGGGGTGTGCGGCGGTTAGCCTGTCGGCTGCACGAGGAACATCGGCTGCCGGTCTATGTGCTGGTCGATAACGATCCCTGGGGGTACTACATCTATTCCGTCGTCAAACAGGGCTCGATCAATTTGGCCTTCGAGAGTGAACGGATGGCCATTCCCAAGGCCAAGTTCGTGGGCCTGTCGAGTGCTGATCCGGAGCGCTACGAACTGCCGCGCAATGTCGGAATCAAACTGAATGAGAAGGATATCGCACGTGCTAAGGAATTGTTAAACTATCAGTGGTTCCAAAAGCCAGCGTGGCAGGTGGAGATCAAGCGCATGCTCGCGAGTGGGCTGAAGTACGAACTCGACGCGCTGGCCAACAAGGATTTTCAATACCTGACGAAGAAATATCTGCCGAGGAAGCTCAAGGAAAAAGACTGGCTGGACTAACTGGCCTCCTACTCTGTGCCATCACTCAGCCACCAACAGTCCGCTTGCATGAATCGGCTATGAAGACCTTGCCTGCTTGGACTGCGCCACTTCGCGATTGGCAGGGCCGTGCGCTCTCGGCAGTCCGTACCCATCAGACCAAAGATTTTCTGGCGATGGCGACTCCTGCTGCGGGCAAGACACGTTTTGCCTTGCGCGTGGTGCATGAATATTTGGCGAAACAGGCTGCGGTCCGGGTGCTGGTCGTCTGCCCGACGAATCACCTCCGCACACAATGGTCGGATGCGGCGGGGAAGATCGGGTTGCAGCTTGATCCGGCGCTGACCAACGAACAAGCTGCTGAGGCGCCGGACTATCACGGCGCGGTGGTGACCTATCAGCAAGTCTGTCTGGCACCGGAGATCTTCCAGCGGGTCTGCCAGAGCAAGAAGACGCTGCTCATCTTTGACGAGTTGCATCACGCCGGCGATGGGAAGAACTGGGGGAAGGCGCTGCGCTCGGCGTTCGAGCCGGCGGTGTTCCGACTGATTCTGTCCGGTACGCCCTTTCGCTCGGACAACAATCCAATCCCGTTTATTCAATATGAACAAGGAGAAAGCCGGGCAAATTTCGCATATGGGTACACCGACGCGATTAGGGATAGCGTCTGCCGACCTATTGTCTTTCCGAGCTACGAAGGCGAGCTGAGTTGGCTGTCGGAAGGCCGCGAGCATCATGCCACGTTTGAAGACGGGCTGAAGTTCAACCGCCAGCGGGAACGGTTGAAGACGGCGCTTCTGCAAGACACGTGGCTTGGGCCAGTGATCACCGACGCCCATGCGCAACTGACACGTCTTCGGAAGGAGGAGCAACCGGATGCCGGCGGATTGATCGTCTGCATGGATCAGGACCATGCGCGCTGGGTGGCCGACCTGGTCGCCCGTATCACTGGGACAAAGGCTGAAGTAGCCGTCTCAGACGATCCTGCTGCCTCGCGCACCATTGAGGAATTCGCTGGTCACAAAAAGCATCAGTGGCTGGTGGCCGTCAACATGGTGAGCGAAGGCGTAGATATTCCTCGGCTCCGTGTCGGCGTCTATGGGACGAACGTGATCACGGAAATGTATTTCCGGCAGGTGGTCGGCCGGTTCGTGCGGATGCAGGAAGGCCTGCCCAAACCGCAGCGGGCCTGGCTGTACTTGCCGAAAGATCCGGTCCTGGTGCACTACGCCAAGCAGATCAAGGCGGAGCGCGATCATGTCTTGGAAGACATCATGCCGGCCGGGCAACGAGACCTCTTCGGCCGTGTGACGGTTTCGACGAACGAATACATGCCGCTGATGGCCGTCGCCAGGATGGATAGCCTGATCGGCGAAGACGAGGCGAAAGGGGAGGGCGATGCGGCTATCATTGCCGAACCAGCCGTATCTCTCCACCAACAGAAGGAAGATCTGCGAGATCTCCACCGATTGTTGGTCACCAGTCTTGCGCGAACAAGTGGGATCGATCATCGAAGACTCAACGCAGAATTGATTGCCCGCACCGGGAGCCGCGTCGATCAGGCGACAGTCGAGCAGCTCAAGAAACGGATTCAACTATTAGAGCGGTGGAAGGAGCGGGGCTACGATGGCAAACGATAAGGCTTTTCCGTGGCAGTTTCTTTCTCGCGCAGGTGTTTGTCGAAGATGAATGGCCCAAAGGGGAGAAGGGAGGCCAGAAAGGCATAGAAGGAGAAGCGGTTATCCCATTGATGTGTAGTCCGGAGCGTAACCAACTGGGCGACATAGGCCAAGAACAAGATTCCGTGAATCGCTCCCACGACGGTTACTACCCTCGGCATCCCCATCAGATACTTCATCGGCATTGCTACGAATAGCAGCAGAAGAAAAGAACTCCCCTCGGCCAAGGCGGTCATTCTATATCTTCGAATTTGACTCATCTGTGTTGAATTTCTAGCCTAAGGAACCTGTTGCGATGTGGCTAGCCTGTGGCATTGTCATCAACTCTTGAACCAGTGTCAATGTGGCTTGTCACAATGAGATCTGTAGGGGTGGGAGTGGAGCGGAGAGTAATGAGTACGAAACAACAGACACCACGGCCGTTAGACCGTGGTGCTTCAGTCTATTTTGTTCCTCGGCTCAGTTCGGCGGCAGCATCCAATAACACCATCCGAGAATAAATGGGGTTGCCACATACATGGCCTTTTTCCCGAAGGCATCATTTACCCCATAGATGAGGATGCCACCGATGAAGACGAAGTAGATCAACCCAATCCCTCGATAGCTGGCACTATGTTCTGCCGCCAACGCGAGGGCTGGTGACCCAAAAATCAGTCCGGCTATGAGTGTGGCTAAGCGTTTCATCGCGGTCTCCTTCCAAGACAGATAAAATGATTGGGCTTCTTATCGACGCAGGGTAGAGATGTAGACACAAGAATGCCCTCGTGGTGATGGGAACCAGGAGGGCGTGGGGTTGTTCTGGAACGGGGTCTTATGAGGGCGTTAACGAGATCTAGCAGGGAGTCACAGAACACCTCTTTGTCTATATGGAATGAGGCATGCTGATCCTTCCTGCCCAGGAAGTCAAACCAGCGACTGTCTGCTCAATGTGCGAGATGTGAAAGGGAGAGATCTGAAGGAGAATCACGACCAGATGGGCAACACTCATCGATCAGGCTTTTGTTCGTGGCTGGTTGTTACAGAGCATGAGCGCACGACTGTCGGATGTGGTCAGGAGAGGCTGGGTGTTGAGGTCGCGCTGCAACAAACGACAACGGCATGACAAGACAGGATGAGATACCGACTTCAATGACACACTTATTTCTTATAGTTGATCCTTGATAAGGGATTAACGAGATTAGGCCCGCGTCGAATCGATTGACGGACGCGGTTCACGGGAGACACGGGCGACTTTTCGATGGCCACTTCGGTCGGACCGTTTCCAGAAGGAGCGGTTCCGATTTCGGCAAAGACGCCGCGATGGTCTGAGGGCCAGAGGGCGTCGCCGTTCGGGAGCCGACCGGGTTGGTCAAATGCTAGACGGCTTGAACGCACGACCGAGCTTCCATTGGTACTTCCATCAAACAGGAAAATGAAATCGACACGGCGATCGGCAGTGGGCCATTCGACTTGGATATTTTGCCAGACCGTTCCTCCGGGTACTCCCGGATTCGCGACCCGGAAGGCGTCGATGAATCCCGGCTCTTTCTGCCATTCGGTGAGGACTGGAGATTGCTCTCCGGTATTCAAGTCGCCCATCAAAAAGGCTCGCCCTGTTCCTCGATGTTCACGGAACAGTTCGCCAACTCGTTGGAGTTGGCATTCGTCGCCTTTCGACGTGTGGGCGGAAAAGACCTGGGTCGGCCCATCGGGAGCCTTAATCTCGGCTCGCAAGAGAATGCGTGGGTCCATGCGACGTGGGCACCGAGGTAAATCATAGACTTCCGAGCCGACGATAGGATAGCGGCTCAGGATGGCCGGTCCTTCTTTGAAGCCGATGGCTGAGGTGATTAGCCGATCCACAAAACCGATGCCGAAGATATGTTCGGTCGCAGGAGCGAACACCATCTGGTACCCGAGTGCCTCAGCGATTCGTTGCGGCACGTTGCCATGCTTTCGGCTGTCTGACGCTTCTTGAAGTGCGATGATGTCAGGTTGCAAACGCTTCAGTTCTTGAATGGTTATGTCGAGTCGCTCCTCGAGATGGGTGCCGCTCTCGAAGAATCCTGACCATGCTCCATCGTGCAGCAGGTTGTAGGTCAAGACTCGCAGTGGAGGCGAATCTCCTCGGCCTTCTTGAGCGTGCGTTACGGGACTGCAGAGCAGTAGGATGGCGGCCAGCCACGGGAGCGTATACGAGAAGCGGTTGACCATGGGTGATATACGTATCATACGCCTGTTTCCTCAATCTTTCCACAGTGAATACGTATTATGATGTGACTCGGCGATTGACGCTGCTCCTGGTCCCGTCCTTGCGCCGTCTTTTCAGCGGGTGCTAAGATCCGATCAACAGAATCATTTCGTACCTGTTTCAGAAACATCATGCCAAACATTACATTACTCGTGTCGCCCAGTTGTGGAGCCTGTCCATCGGCTAAAAGTCTGTGGAAGCAGTTGCGCGTGAAGTACAGCTTCTCCTATCGTGAAGTGGATATCACCACGAAAGACGGCCAGGAGCTGGCCGACCGTCATTCTGTCCGTGCCGTGCCGGCGACGATCATCGATGGGCGCCTGACGTTCGTCGGTGTCCCGAGTCGAGAAAGCGCGGAGAAGGCCATTCAGTTGAAGATCAAACAGCGAGAAGGGTAGGGAGCCATGGACGAATACGAGAACGAGCTCCCGGATCTTCCACTCATATCCAAGGGGCCTCCACCGGATTGTCCGATCTGCGCCGATCCAATGTCGTTTATTGACGGCGACTGGGCCTGCGTTGACTGCAACGGCGAGCTCTTGGGACCGGAGACCGGGTAGCGTACAATGACTCGCCATGTTGCAGGTCGTCACGGGTCGCTTTCATCCTACTCTTGAATCTGCTCTCGTCCATCGACTCACACGTGTCAAGGCGCCTGATCCGCTTGCGCCGATCGCGATCTTTGTTCCGTCCAAGCCACTCGCCGATCGCCTTCGCACCATTTTCGCCGTCGAACACCGGCTGTCGCTCTTCAACGTACATATCTTAACCTTCCACCAATTGGCCCTACGGCTGGCTGGGGACGTACAGGTCAACTACCCACTGCCGCGGGTCGTTGACGAGCTGTTCTTTGAACAACTCGTTCGTCACATTGTTCACAGTAAGCTCACCAGCCAGGCTCCGTTGCAACGAATCGGACAATCCTCTGGGACCTGGGGCGCACTCTGGGCGACCATTCGCGACTTGAAGGATGCCACGGTCGATGCTGCGCAAGCGCTGCAAGGTCTCCGTGAAGGCTATTTCGAGGATGACGATCGTGAGTGGCTCGGCGCGCTCCTGTCACTCTATGCAGCCGTGAAGGAAGCGGGCAGGACCCTCGGGGTTGGGACACAAGACGATCTGGCCGAGGCCCTCATCCCGCTCATTCCGACCGCTACGTTTCTCCAGCCGTTGAAGGCCGTGTTCTACTATGGGTTCTATGACCTGACGCAGGTACAGCTGTCCCTCTTTGAAGCGATCAGCCGTGCGAAGGACACGACCTTGTTTTTTCCGCTGGAGGATGACCCGGCGTTTGGGTTTGCTCGGCGCTTTTTTGATCGCCATATCCAGTCGCTGGTGATGTCGGACGATGCGCCGATCGGGCTGGAACAGGAATCCTCAACGGTGGCGCACGATCACGCCCAACTCACCATACGGAGCGTAATTGGCGCGGAAGAAGAATTGGCAGCAACCTGCCGAACCATTCTCGATCTGATCGAAACTAACGGGTATCGATTCGATGAAATCGGTGTCATCGCCCGGACGCTCGATCCCTATAGCCTCTATCTTCAGTCGAGTTTCGATCGCCATCGGATTCCCTTTCGTACGACGGCATCAAGGCCGTTGATTCAGGAACCGATCTGCAAGCTCGTGTTGCAGGTAGCCTCCCTGCCGTTGAACGATTTCTATCGCACGTCTGTTCTCGATGTCGTGACGTCTCCGCTCTATGTCACCGATGTATATGATGAGCTGTCGGCGTCGTATCGGCCAGAACAGTGGAAGATGCTCGTCCAAGCGCTGCACATTACGCGCGGGGTTGAGGCGTGGACACGGTTGGAACAGGTGAGCCAAGCTGCAGTGGTGATTGATGATGAGGAGAGCCTTGTTGATTCGCTGGCCATTGCGCCGGAGGTGATCGGCCTGTGTTGGCAGGTGGTCTCACAGCTCGTACAAGCCTGTTTGGCCCTGCCATCGCGAGGCACGATCGGTCAGATGGTCACAGCCTGTCGAGCACTCATTGAGCGGCACCTGCGTCGGCCAGATGCAGCCGTATCAACCACCGACACCGACGATCGTCCACTTGCTCGCCACGCGATGACATGGGATGTGATCGATCGTATCTGGACGACGCTCATGGAGTTGGAGCCGCTCAACGAGGAGATGACCTGGGCCGAATTTGTTGAACTATTGACCCATACCTTCGAGCGCACGACGATCCCTCTCCACGATGGTTCATCTCAGGGCGTGATGGTATACGACGTGATGGCTGCCCGCGGAGTGCCGTTCAAAGTCCTGTTTGTCCTCGGGCTGAACGAAAAAGTGTTTCCGCGCTATATTCGCGAAGATGCGTTTCTGCGTGATCGTCATCGGCGTGTGCTCGACGCCACGCTTGGATTTAAGATCGATGAGAAACTGACGGCCTATGGAGAAGAGACGTTGCTCTTCCGCCTCTGTTGTCAGACTGCCACTCAGCGACTCTACTTATCTTATCAACGGGCCGATGAATCTGGCCGCATGCTGGCCGCCTCTCCGTCTCTCGGCGACGCGCGCCGTTGGTTCGGCCAGAATGAGCCGCCGATTGATGTGGTGCCTCGTCGTCTGACTGATCGAGTCTCACAACAGCCAACGATTACACGATTCCTGCCGCCGGAAGAACTGACTCAGTGGTTGGCCATGAACGGGCAAGACCCGACCGATCTGGTACGGGCGTTCGGGCGTGATGCGGAGACGTTCCACCATGCAGCGATGGCGCTCGATCGAATCGAAGAAGACGGCGCGGCGCTCAATCTCTTCGATGGGATAACGGGGGCGGTGGAATCTCATTGGGTGCGGCTCATCGAACGGGGTCTCGCTCCGACGCCGCTCGAACGGTATGCACGCTGTCCGTTCCAATATTTTTCTGCAGATGTGTTGCGACTCGAGCCGAGCCGGGTTGCGATGTCGCAGGAGCCAGATGCGGCGCTGGTTGGGACGCTCTGCCACGCAGCATTGCGTTATTGCTATGAACAGCTCGTGCAGGTTGGGTGGCCAACTCGACAAGTAGCGGACGACATGATGGACCAGAAGATCCGTCAGTCGGTGGAACAGGCGGCGGCAGATCTGGAGTCACAACATCGAGCAGGCCACTATCTACTGTGGGAGTTGGCCAAAGAACAGATCGTGGCGCTGGTGATCGCGGCAGTGAAGGCGGACGAGGAGGAACAGGCCGAGCATCCGTACCAGCCTATTGCATTTGAAGTGGACGGTGAGGGGACGATTCCCGGTGTCCTCGACGAGGGATTGTTGAAGATCCGTGGTCGCATTGATCGTCTCGATCAGAACCGGTCCTCCGGCACGATGCGCGTAGTCGATTACAAGTTCAAAGTCGGCGCAGCGATGAAACCGGAAGACCGGAACTTGGCCCAGTCGGCGGTCCGTGGGTATCGGCTGCAGCCACCGCTCTATAGCGGTCTCACTGTTCCTGGTCAGCCTACTCCGAGCCAGGTGCAGTTCCTGTTTCTCGCTCCTCAGTGGTCACCGGCGATCAGCCGTTCAAGCTTTGAGACGATGTCGTGGTCCTCCGATACCGGGGTACTGATCCAGAACACACTGAGAATGCTCGTGGATGGCATCCGTACCGGACGCTTTTTCATTCTTCCAGACGGCTATTGCGATAGTTGTGACTTTCGTGTGGCTTGTCGGCGAGAGCATGCGCCGACGTGGTGGAGGGCTTATCGTGCGGACGAGCCGAAAACGTTGAAGATGCTTCGTACACAGAAAATTGCCGATGAGTAACGATCTTCTGATACCGGATCGTATGGCGCGCGAGTTGGCCGAGACGACATTCGATCGCAATGTCGTTGTTGTGGCCGGGGCCGGGACAGGCAAGACGACGTTGCTCGTGAATCGCCTCGTGTATCTGCTGATGAAGGAACCCGCTCCGGTCTTGATCACGCAGGTCATCGCCTTAACCTTCACCAACAAGGCTGCGACCGAAATGAAAGTCCGACTGCGCGAGCGACTCGTTGTGCTGGCTCGCCCAGAGGCTGACCCGGTGCGAGCAGGTGACGGAGGGGCTGTCTCGCGGGAAGATCTGCGAGATCGCTATGGACTCAGCACTGATGCAATTGCCACGCGTGCTCAGGGCGCACTCAACGATCTTGAAAAGGCCCAGATTGGCACCCTTCATAGTTTCGCCGGACACCTATTGCGACTCCACCCGCTAGAGAGCGGAGTTGATCCTGATTTCAAGGAAGACGACGGCTTACGGTTTGAAGAGCAATTCACTGCAGCGTGGGATTGCTGGCTCGACCAGGAATTGAGCCGAGCTGGACAACAACATCGCCTCTGGCGATCGGTCTTGTCATCGACCACTCTTGACACGGTCAGAACGTTGGCCCGGTCCTTGTGCAGCGAATTGATCGACCTCGGTACTCTGCAACAACAACTCGCATCGACAGCAGTGCCACCAGTTGTCTTGAGTTGGATACAACATATGGGAGACCGGGCGGAGCAACTTTTGAAGACATACGATCGACCAAAGCGCCGGAAGGTTGAGCAGATGCTCGCCGCGACGGCGTCGTTGATGCGCCTCATGGCAGACAATGGGTTACCAGGCCGGCAAGGCCTGGCGATGGAAGAGCGAGAATGGTTCAGCAAGGATCTCGGGAGCGCTGTGGGGGGATGGGAGAAAGGTGATTTCAAAGAGGCGGCCGCGCTCATCCAGGCGGCGCAACAGCTCCTGGCGATCGACCATGCGTTCTTGAACGATCTCGTGACTCTGCTCATACCGCTCGTGCGGAACATTCGTGAGACCTTTGCTCGGCAGGGCTGGATTTCGTTTGATGGGTTGCTGGCACGGGCACGGACACTACTCCTTCATCATCCGTTGATCCGTGAACGGATTAAACGGGACTATCGAGCTGTGTTGGTCGATGAGTTTCAGGACACAGACCCGGTGCAGTACGAGATCATCCTTGCGGTCTCGGAGCGGCAGGGGAGCCAGGCGGCTCACTGGCATGAGATGACGCTCGAACCGGGGAAACTCTTCATTGTGGGAGACCCCAAACAGTCGATCTATGCCTTTCGGCGAGCCGATATCGAAGCCTTCGACCGCGTCGTAGAAAAGGTCACGGTGGACGGTGGAGTGGCCCAGACGTTGACCACAAACTTCCGGAGTGATGTGGCCGTGTTAGAGCCGGTGAATGAGGTCTTCGATCGGTTGTTCGAACGACAGCCGCTGGTTCAGCCAGCGAATGTTCGATTGGAGGTGCGACCCCAACGGCGTCAGGCGTCAATCGAACCGGGCGTTCGTCTCAGCGTGACCAGACCGGATGGTGAAGCAGAGACATTCGATGCAGCAGGGGCGACGAGAGCCGAGAGTGAAGTGCTGGCTCGTTGGTTGAACGACGAGGTTCTGAGTCGCCCTTCCGTGAAGCCGGGACACATCGCGTTGCTCTTCAGGAAGCTGACGCAGGCTGATACCTACCTCGATGCCTTGCGCCGGCACGATATTCCCTACGTCATCGAGGGGGAAAAGCATTTCTATCGTCGTCAGGAGGTGATTGACCTCGTGAATTTGCTGCGGGTTTTAGATCATCCTCATGACGAAATCGCGTTAGCCGGTCTCCTGCGCTCACCACTTGGGGGGCTGACGGATCGGGAGCTCTATGAACTCAAGCAGGCAGGGTATTTCAATTATCTCCAGGCCGTGAGTCTCGGGTCGTGGTCCCATGCCAGCGCGGCTGCTGTTCAGCGGCTGTACGAACATCTGGCATGGCTCCACCGGGCTATTGCCATGCTGCCATTGGCTGAGGCCATCGCGCTGATGTTTGACCGATTGCCGATCCTGGATCTGGCGGCTGCATCACTCCATGGCGAACAGGCAGTGGCCAACCTCCTGAAAGTCAAACAGACGGCTGCGTCATTGGCCGATCGACCTCACATGACCTTGAGCGGATTTGTGGAGCTTATGATTGCCCGCCTTGATGAACAACCGGACGAATCGGAGAGTCCTCTCGCCGAGGAGTCGCTCGAAGCCGTGCACGTGTTAACGATTCATAAGGCCAAGGGGTTGGAATTCCCCATTGTTGTGCTGCCAGGCCTTCACCAAGGGAGTGGGCGGGAGCGAAGCGTACCACAGGTCTCCTATGATTGGTCGAGTGGCATCTATGGCCTCTCTCTCGACCGTCATCGGTCTCTCGGTTCGTTGCTGGTCCAGCACAAACTGCGGCTGCGAGAAGAAGCGGAACGGCGACGCGTGCTCTATGTGGGAATGACGAGGGCCAAAGAGTTGTTGTTGTTGTCAGGAGGGATCACTGGCCGCTCAATCGGTGAAACGGTCTTTGACCTGCTGCAGAGTATTGGGACGGGGGAGATCGGAACCGCCTCGACGGAGGCTCTGAAGATCGGCGCCAGCGCGATTCCCCATCGAGTGATCAAGGCACCGGAACGAAAGCGGCCACGCCGACGGTCGGATAGAGCAGCGAGTGCAGTAGTGATTGATCCATATGAGGTTGCTGAACGGTGGAAGATCAGAACGACTCGCTGGACAGAGGTTTGTGAGACTCCCCATCATCTGACGCCGACAACGCTGGGTAAACGATTTGCGCGGGTTGTGCGTGAGACGACTCCGGCTCGACAGGATGTGGGGGTTGGACGATTAGCTGGTGTGGTGGCGCATCGCTTACTCGAGGGTTGGGACTTTTCACAGCACCCTTCTGGGTTATGTGCTCAGGTAGGATTAACCGTACAGGCAACCCTTGGGCCGGACGACCAGCCTCATGCTGAAGCAATCACTGATTCCGTGAACGATCTTCTTGCGACGTTCGGTCGATCGGAAGCCTATGAACGTCTCCGGTCGTCCCAAATCCTTGGCCGAGAAATCCCTTTCGTCATACCGTGGGGTGACAGGCAGGTCATGGAAGGGGTGATCGACCTCCTCTACCGGCTGGATGGAGAGCTGTGGGTCGCCGACTATAAGACGGATGCGATATCAGCCGATCAGGCAGCCGTGCGGGCTGAGCAGTACAGAACACAGAGTGAAGTCTATAAGTCTGCGATCAGGCAGAGCCTCGGGTGCGACTCAGTTCGGTTTCACTGTCTGTTTCTTCGATGTGCAACGGCAGTAGAATTGTAAGGGTAGGGACAATGGAAATGGCCAGGTGTGACCATGTCTCATTTGAGGATTTTGAAAAGCTGGTTCAGCAGGCGATCGCGGACCTACCTCTTCCCTACGCTACGCTCATGGAATCTATTGCTGTGGTTGTAGAAGAAGAGCCGCCGCAAGACGTGCGTGAAGATCTTGAGCTGGATAGTGAAGACGATTTGCTTGGACTGTACCAAGGTCAGTCACTCGCGGCTGATTCGTTCTTTGGGCCAGGAGGGGAGCAGCCGCCACGAATTTCCATTTACAGGGGTCCAATCCTCCGCATGTGTGAGAGCCCTGAAGAAGTGGTGCAGGAAGTGCGTGATACCGTTGTCCATGAACTGGGCCACCATGTCGGTCTCGACGATGACGACATGCCGTATTGAGGATGCTGCAAAAACTCTCCAGCGTCATTCTCGCTTCGCTCAAGGCCTCAACGTACCAACCGCGTACGATTCGGCCTTTCGCTCACAGCGGCCTAGCTGAAAGAGATTTTCAAGCATCTTCAATGCATTAAGTGCATCCTTGCCCAGCACTCAGGACTTTCAAGCGTGCGCAGCCTTCTGCCTCGCGCGCTGGTAGCCTAGGACGAGCATAATGAGTCCGATCGCCACCATCGGAATGGAAAGAATCTGGCCCATGGTAATCGGTCCGAAGATAAAGCCCAAGTGCTGATCCGGTTCACGGAAGAGTTCAACGATGAGTCGGCTCATGCCGTATCCGGTGATGAAGGTCCAGAAGATCGTACCAGGCGGGGTCGAACGTCGATCGATCCACCAGAGCACCGCAAACAGCGTCAGCCCTTCCAGTGCGGCTTCGTACAATTGCGAGGGATGGCGGCAGGCGAAGCCCCCTGCCGGGAAGACCATGCACCAGTCCACATCCGTCGATCGGCCATAGAGTTCCCCGTTGATAAAGTTGCCTATCCGGCCAAACCCCAATCCAATCGGCGTGACGGCTGTCGCTAAGTCCGCAATGGTATAGGTCGGAATGCCCTGCCGTTTACTGAACCAGATGAGTGCGATAGCGGTCCCGATGAGGCCACCGTGGAAGGACATGCCGCCTTCCCACACTGCCAGCAGTTTCAACGGGTTTTGGATGTAATAGGAAAAATTGTAGAACAGGGTATAGCCGATCCTGCCACCTAGAAATACACCGAAGGCTGCATAGACGACCATGTCATAGACCTGGTCTTTCCTGATCGCTAACCTTTTGTGGGCAACTTTTCGTTGAATAAGGAAGTAGGCCGCAGTCAGGCCGATCAAGTACATCAACCCATACCAACGGAGCTGGATGGGGCCGAGTGCCACAAAAACTGGATCGATATTTGGGTAGGGGATGGCGGCTGGGGGGGGCATTACTGTGCTTCCAGAATAGTCCTTTGTAAGAGGGTACTTATATCACGAGAGGAACACGAATCTTGGATCATCCGTGGTACCCATTGCGCCGTACGGTAAAACTTGCCGTTGGATCATACGGGGGCTCACGTGTCAATGCAAGGCAAGCGAGACAAGGATTAGAAATGGCTAAGGTTTGTCAGTGGTAAGTCGGCTTCCATGGCTGATTTGCAAGCACGCAGGAAGCTCAAGTGTTGGTTTTCTGAAACGACTGTGTCTCGGCCTGTTGAGAAAAAGAGACCAAAAATTAGTCACTTCTCATTGCCAAAAAACGCCCCCTGTGATTTTTCACGAGAATCGCCTCTTTTGCGCAGACTCAGATTCTGGCACAGAGCATGCTGAATGATCTGGCATAGGAAGCGTTCAGAAACGATCTTCCGGCTCATTTACCATCATGAGGAGGTTCACCATGTCGGAGCAGGGGAATCAGGTCGCCAAGGCAGCAGCATTCATTGCCGGTGGGGCGGTCATTGGAGCAGGACTCGGGCTCCTCTTCGCTCCACAGACCGGTGCGGAAGCTCGTCGAAGCATCGGCCGGTATGCCCGCAAGGCGCAGGTGCAGACCAGCCGATGGGGTCGGGCCGTCAAGTCTGGGGTGGAAGAAGTGCTGGACCGCAAATCGGCACAAGCGAAGAGTGCTGAAGAGTCGAGGCCGCAATTGACGGCGGTCTTGAACTAAGCTTCTCGACGATCATCGGTAGCGGATCACCCCGTCGCTCTCCTCCGTCGGCACGGGCTGACTGCTACCGATGGTCCGAGGGGATCTGAATACTGATGGCCCCGGCCAGTTCTCCTGCCTGAGCGCCTTCTCGCGGATAGCCGGACATATCAAGGATTCCCTTGGGGTTTCCATGGCAGACAAGACAATCCTCTGAATAATAGATCGGCACCACAGCTCTGAGTAACTGTCCACCGTCAAGCCACTCTACAATCGGCGTGGTTGAGGATGGTTGGCTCGCAAGTCGTTTCAAGACCATCTCCTCATACTCATCCGGAGCGTTCTGCAAATTCCTCGGTTCGAGGGCGGTCTGTTTAATCGTGACCTTCGACCGCTTCGAGAATTTCCGCGCGGCTTGGCTTCCGAATGTGGCCGGGATAAAGTTCTTATAGCCGATCCCGCGCTGATTAATCACGAACTGGGCGTCCGCCACCACTTCTTTGCTTGTGATGAGCAGCAGACTCAACAAATCTTTCGCCTGCGAGGGCATAGCGGAGGACACATGTTTTAGGTCGATCTGTGTTTGCTGGAGAAATTCATCGAGGATGAGCCGTTCAAACACCTCAGGTGTGAATCCCTTCTCGCCTCTCCCTGAATCGTTGATCAGCGGTTGGTTCTGCTCGATGACGACACGCCCTGCATTGAGGAGGGTCGCTAAGAGCGCTGCCGTTTGTTCGGCCTCCTTCTGGGAAGTTTGTGACCAGCCACTTTGGGGACAGAGAAGAACCAAGACCAAGCCAAGAGGTAGAAAGATTTTTAGGAGACGCATCAGTATTCCCTCCGCTTCTTCATCATTTCTCAGCAAGACGGCATTGTCCTTGGTCATAATGGTCAGGAACTTGCGTCACCTCAAGCGGCAGCCCTTCTGCCGTCGCTCGCCGAGTAGGAGCATATTCCGCTTCGATCCAGCGCGTTCTCATCTGTTTCAATCGTCCTGATTCCTCCAAGCGAAAGAGCAGATTGTTTAAGAACCATTGTAACTGTCGATGCTCTTCGCTCGTCACGATGGAGAGATCATCACGTGTGAGGAGGAGAGGCGACCCGTCCGGTTGCGTGAGTGGGTGCCACTCTTGCCAGACCCGTTTCGTTACATACTCGAGGATGGAATGGTTGGTCAGGATGACATCGATATTCAGATCCTTCGATTCAATGGAGGCGGGAAGCGAATCGCAGATGACCATGCGAACCCGTTTGAGATTGGCTTTGGCATACTGGTGAGAGGATCGCCCCTTCTGAACGGCGACGGTTAAGCCGGCAAAGCCTTCCTGGACGGCTGCGAGCGTATCCCAATTCCCGTTCTGCTTTTCCAATTGCGTCCGCACACGCTCTGCCACCTCTGGCTTTCGGATGATGGCGGCGATTCCGTCGTCGCGCAGGTACGGAGCCGAAAACCAGAGGCCGGCCGGCCTTGTACCGGGAACAGTCCCGCTCACGGACGAGACGAAGAGATCGAGCTGCCCCTCGTTCATTTTGATGAACAGATCAGGAAATCGAGTGACATGTAAGGTCGGTACGATGGGAGTTGGTTCGCCGCAATGAGCAGTGAGTGCATCGGCAACCTCTCGGATCAGTTCGATGTCCAGACCTGTGACGCGAATACCTTCATTCGTGTAGACCGCGGGAAACACAAACGGACGAAACGGTTCTACCGAAATGCCGACGCGTAGCCGTCCGTGCGCACAAATCGCGGACAGTTCATCGCGATTCAGCGGGTGTATGAGCTCGACGGCGTCATAGACAAGACCGCATCCTTGCAGAAGAATGCAGAGCCCCGCCAGGAGAAGCGAGCCATGGAATCTTTTAACGGCACACACGCGCACGATTCATATCCCCCCATGTCTCGATAGCTCATGAGTGCCATCGGCTTAAAACCGAAGGCCGATGGTGAAGAGCCATTGTTTTGCCAAGTCGGACTTGTTCTGGGCATGGATCTCGAATCGCATGTACTGAAGTCCCATATCGACGGAAAATCCCTGAGCGACAGGAAATCGTACACCGATCTGTCCTCCATACAGGTAGCCCGGTGAAAGTTCGCCTCTCCCCGGCAAGGTACCTCCCAGCATTGCGCCGACATAGGGTACCGCCCGATGCTCCAGCGGACCGAAGAGCACATGTCGCAGGATGCGACTGATGGGTTTGCTGCTTGGAAAATCCAACACGTCGATGAAATTATTCCAACGTGGGTTCGCATAAAGAAGATGTTGGTCAGTAGTTATAATAGGATTATGAAGACTGAAATACTGGTAGATCCCTCTCACTTCAAGGGGGCCATAGCGAAGCGCGGTGAATCCGCCTTTAACGGATATAAGTCTGCTTTTGGGTCCAAAGTTTTGTTGGTTGAAGGCTGCGTCGAAACTGAACGGGCGGAGCGGAAGAATGTCGAGCACCGCCTCTTGGCTCACCGCTTCACCCGGCATCGCCGTGATGAGCAGAAACACAGCGACCAAAAATCGTAAAGCCTTAGCTTGGAGTGCGCCACCCCTCGACCGTATCGTTACAAATTCCCGCACGCTATATCATAGCGCAAGGCGAGGATGGATTCTCTAAATTTTTTCTGGAGTCTTGTTTAGGCGATCGTCAGGTATGCGATCCCGTGGCAGATTCAGTCTATCGCACACGATGTCCGGGTATGGTAAATGGGCAGGTACGGGGCAACGAGAAAAGTGGCAGTAGACCATCGTCGCTATGTTAAAATCCGCCTCGCGCCGGAGTGGCGAAATTGGCAGACGCAAGGGACTTAAAATCCCTCGCCTCCAAAAGGGGCATACCGGTTCAATCCCGGTCTCCGGCACCACGATCAACGGGTAAGGCTCAGGCCGACAAGATTTAGCGGGTGCGGTGACTTTTAATATAGCGAAAGAAGGATTTATGGACGTCAAGAAAGGAATTATACTCGTCGGGAGCGTGGCCCTGGCTATTTTGGTTTTGGTAGGGGGGGCATGGGTCGTTACTGCGCCCCCGGAGAATATAGAGGATTGGAAGGCGAAGCAGTGCGACGAATACGTGGACCAGTTGGAAATGCTCAATCGGTACAAACTATTCTGGTCGTTTGTCCAACGGCGAGGGGCATTTAACGATTGCTTGAAAAGGATAGAGGAAAACGCCCAGAAACCCTAAATCGATCGACCGCCTATGGTCCGAGTGTTCTGCGCAGCATGCGTGCCAGTCCCGTGTTTCAAACAATACGCTCTTGAGCTTCAGTCATTCACCGGCCCATGGGTGGCCTCACGGCTTTCATGTCGACAAGGAATTGTGACTATCCTCCAACCAGTTGGCCAAAGTCTCGGTGATGGGGAGCAGTCGTTTATGAGGTTCTGCCAAAGATGTATAGGGGCCAGACGAGCGAAGCCGTGGTGCCCCACTCTCGATAAGCTCCTCTTTCGTGACGGATTGTTATTCTCCACTGGTTGTCTCCTCCGCGCTGTTCCCCTGGTTTTCTCCATCCTGGTTGCGGTCCAATTGCTAAGCGAGGCTCCTGCGTTTGCAGAATGGCTGTTGGTCGATGGTAACAACAAGGCAAGGATCTATGTCGATTCCGAGACCATCATCCGGAATGGTGAGCGGGTGAGCGTGTGGGTCTTGGATGATCTGAGGACCGCTCAGACACGATGGTTCACGACATACTTGTCTTCGCGCGGCCAGGAAGAGCACGACTGTTCGAACGAGCGCTTTCGGCTGCTGGCAGTGGAACATTTCGCTGGGAACATGGGAACTGGTGAGGTGGTGTATCAGAAGTCAGGCGAGTCAGCCTGGGTACCTATTCCAAGAGGAACTCTCGCTCAATCAGTCTGGAAATTCGTCTGCAAGAAGAAGTGATGGATGGGGGAGAAGATAGCAGCGAAGATCACGCCGAGGTCTTTCCCTGTCCACACTTCCAGCAGACGCCAAATTGACCTTCATGCCGCTCGCCGCATCCTGAGCATGTCCAGAAGTCTTGATTCATTGGCGGCAACTCAGTTTCTTCTTCAAGTAGCTGACGTGCCTGATCGTAATCCTGCTCTTGGAGTACCCACAGCTCCGGGAAAATCTCCACAAAGGGGATTTCTCCAGCAAGTCCTGAGGAACGCTGGTTCTTGATCATGCACTGGATGCCGGCCTGCTCAAGTAGCTCTTTGTGCATCTCAACTTCGATCAAGTTCTGAGAGACGAAGACTTGTTTCACTCAAGTACCCTAGATCCCGTCTGATCGTGAGTCAAGAATCCAGCTTCTGCCGCTAAGTTTGCCTTGACCTTCAGTCAATACTCATGTATCCATTGGATACATGATGGATCGTGAAGAGATTGCTATCGGAGTCTACCTCCTGCAAACAGCAGGTGATCGGAGGGGTCTTATCGCCATTGTTCACCGGGTTGGGACAAGCTTGTCAGGGGAGTGGTTCTTTCAGTTGCGGTACCTTAGTCGTCCAGCGGGAACAAGGAAAAGACTTGGTTCGGAGTGGAGCGTGAATCTTCGAGAAACAGATCTGGCCCACTTCGACCTGATTGGACCATGGATCTCTGCGCAAGCCTTACTGGCATCAAGCCCACCTTCTTCTAAACTAAAGAGAGTGCCCCCACTCCTGACGTGGAGACGAGGGATCCCACATCCGGAGCAGCTTCGGATGTTTGACGATTGCTGAGCACAGCGCCACACTTAATGAAGGGATGCATCAAGTACGACAGATCTTACTCTAGTAGAGCCTTTTGAAAGATCTGCTGCGGATGTGGCTAACTTCTGCCTCGTGGAATCAATCGCTGGGCACAGTTTTTCAGCCTGTTTTTTCCGACCATCTTTTTTCCGACCATCCTGCTCTGACCATGCAGTGCAGTTAAACCAGCCAACTAAATAGAGACCATGCTGACAATGGTTATCCTGGAGGTATCTGCCGACCAATTGGTCTTGTATCGCAGTATACAATTCAGGGTTCCAACAACCCTTACATTCAATAATGACAGTGATGGAATCATAGGAGTCTCCTGATGCAGCCTGAGTGACAGCATTCACATGAATATCAGTCCGTTCCCCTCTATGAATTCGGACCTCTCTGTTCAGTACAATACCTCTATGTTTCAAGTCCTTCTCGACGTGGGTCTTTACATAGTCAGAGAACGCGTTCTCATCTTTTGGTCTAGTATTCGACTTAGAAACATTGTCCCATAGGAATTGGGCCTCCGGTGTTTCCCCCTGTAACATGGCTTGAAACCTTTCCAAGGACTCGACCAGCACCTGCATGAGTTGATCTCCGCTCTGGATCAACCGCAGCCCACGGTCAGCGGCAAGTTTAATGACTTCCTGAGGCTGCGGTGGCACCCACGTAGCCCTACGGGTCTGTGCTTGTGCATCCACGAGCACCCACTTGAGCCAGTCTAGGTCTGGAAGCTCTTGCTGAAGTCGTTTAATCGCCTCACATGCGCGAATGTTTCCTCGATGTATTAATAATTGAATGATAGCGTTTCGCCACAGGTCCACATATTCAAGAGGCCCAACCCAATGAGCTTGTCCAGCTGAGTGCTTGGGGGATTCAAAATGACGAGTCAACCATATGTAAAGATCAGCGAGTCGACCTTCGTTAAGTCGCAGCCCCATTGTCTCGTAATCACGATTGATCCCCAGCACAACTTGTTTGCCGAACTCCTCATCTGCCTGGATGGCTGGCCATACGATTGACCAGCCAACGTCCCTTGTATCGAGCATTAAAGTTGTTGCTGCAGCAAGGGCTAGCGATCTTTCTGGCTCCTTTGCAGGTGGTGGTGTGGTAACTAGTGAAGAGGCGAGGGAATGCGCCTCCACATTGTCATGCGAAAATAATATGCTGAGCAGAGAGCTCAAGGATTGTGGCTTGAGATTACTTCGCTTGGCATACTGTAGGAGGAGAATCGCTATCTGCTCATCCCAGACCGCATTTAAATCTATAGCAACGCCTATCCTTTCTCCCTTTTTAATTTCCCTTTCTATCAAGACCTTTGCCGTATCCAGCACGGCGAGTGGAGACTTTCGGTAGGCGAGCTTGAGCAACGTTTCTTTAACTGATCGATCGCTGTCGTTATCCAGAAATGGAAATGCAAGAATGATTGGGCACCACTTCACCATCTGCTCAGGCGACAAGCTTTGCATGGTCTGGGGCCTAACTTTTTGAAGTAGAGTAACGGCACTCCACTGCGACATTACCGGCTGACTCCATTGCCCTGTCCCAAGCCAATCGGGCGGAGTGGGTGTGTCAGAAAGGACATATTTCCCTGCTACACGAATGATTTGTTCACGAGTTGCTTCGCTGGCTGATATCCACCCTGGCAATTTCGTTACGTCCCACTCAAATCCAAAGTCATAATCTGTGCTGGTTGGTTCTAAGGTCAGCTCACGCGTAACACGCGACCAGGCAGAGGGATTGCAGTCTTCGCACTCCTGAAGGGCCCTCGCCAATCTCTCAGCGGGAGATGGACTGAGCGGAGGGCGATCTGTTCGCTTCCGCCATGCTTTCTCTTCATCATGTCGGGCCTTTAGTTGTTGAGCTTGCGGAGAGTCCAAACGTACAGGCTCCCAAACCCTTTTGAACTTGTCTGCAAGTAACGGGTGTTTCTTGCCCGCCTCGTAGAGTTCGTCTAGCCCGGATAATTCACGACTCGTGACATAAAAAAGCCATCGAGGCTCCGAAC
>ERZ1292633.670-Hain-H41-02um-R1-670-length-38929-cov-6_pt1 | contig 38929 bp, 23 predicted proteins | sample MGYA00564406_ERZ1292633 | MGnify/ENA primary metagenome ERZ1292633 (study PRJEB36523, sample SAMEA6512639) | groundwater metagenome | collected 2019-01-08 | study: AquaDiva: Metagenomics assemblies of 32 groundwater samples
AACGCGACGCCCCCCAACGCATCCGTCTTCCTGCCGGCGTTGCCGACGGCGGCGATGCCAACAGACGACGAGACATTCCCGGACACTGCGTCGGCTAGGGAGGAGGGGTGCAACAGCTCGGGCGGGATATCCTGCTGCAGGCGCTCCGGCATGCATTTCGTCGGCTGCACCCGCTGGACCCTTAGCCGCGCGGCCCCGATCATCAGCGTCTGCCCTTTGCGCGGGCGAAAATCGCTGCCGGAGTCGATGCCGCCGGTCGCGGAGGAGCAATCCCACACATGCGGCACGAAGACATCCCGCAGCCAATGTAGAAAATCGACGGGAGACCGGACGTCGAGGTACTGCCGCCGGTCGGACAGCGACAGCGTTCGAGCGTCGCCCGAGGTGCCCAGGAGAACGGCGTCGACATCGCCCATGACCCCTTTTTGGCGCCGGGAGCCGCGCGGCGTGCCACCCAGACCGAGCAGTCGTCGCACGGACGATGAGACGACCAGCAGGGGAGATGTCGCGGGCGGCACCGAATCGGTTCCACTCTGAGCGACGGCATCGGAGTATGCGACGGCATCGGAGTAGTCCGGCGTTGTCCATTGCTTCGTTTGCAAGGAGACCAGGTCGGCGGCGTCGGGGCGCACGTACGCGCCATGGCGCCACAGATCCAACTGGCCGATGGCCGAATGGCGGTTTGTCCAGGAGAACATCGAGCCAAGCAGCCGGGAGCGGCGTCCCCCAGAACCGAGACGCTCCGCAGACCGGTCCCAGTCGGCGAACACGTCCAGCGCGCTGCCGTTCGCAGCAGCGGGTGTCCCTTCGCCTGGGGCGCTCTCAGCGGGCGCAACGACCCCTACAGTAGTGTTAGAAGCCCCGAGCGACGAAGCATCGTCCACGGGTAACGCCGTTGCTGCCTGTCGCGCTCGGTCGCTCAGAATATTGCCGGTCGTCTCGGAGGGGAAGTGGCCGATCCACAACGCGCGATGGTCCGCGGCCGCAGACGCCTTCAGCATGCCGTCCAAATCCTGGGCGCGGAGGCCCTTGTTGACAAAATGGGCAGATTCAATGTCAACTCCTGACAGCAGCGACACTAAGAAGACCACGAAGAAGGGCATGAAGTAGGCCAAGTCACGTTGGACGGCCATTTCCGTCTGCAACAATCGAAACTGGGCGGTCACGAAGGAGAGAGGCAGGGGCGTCCGGGCCGCGTCGGCGAGCACCTGTTTGGTGCTTCGCGCAGCACGGCGCGCAGCGGCCGTTGTCGCTGGCCGTCGGGCCCCATCACCGCCATCGGGCAAAGGACCGTCGGGGTCACCTGAGGCCACAACGGTCGGCGGTGACGACGGCGGCATGGCCGCCGCCTCGCCGACGTGCTCCCAGCCCAGACTGGGCGGCATGGCACCAAAGAAGGAGACGCTCATGCCTCTGGGTGAGTCGTCGCTCGTCGGTGAAGCCGCGCTGTTCATCGACCCGAGCATCACCAGGGATGACAAGCGACGGCTGCCGCCAAATGTGGAGCGCCGACGGCCCGACGAGTGCCGCGATGGGGGGGCAGCGGCCGCGGAGTCGATTGCGGAAGACCTCCTGCGAACGAAACTCTTCCGATCTCGCGGCGATGACGCAGCGGCGGAGGACCCCCCGACGTCCCCGGAGGAAGAGGCACTGGCAAACAACGGAAATGCGGCATCAACGTCAATCGCGCACGTCAACCGCGTGCGGCGCGAGTTGCCCGCCCACAGCCGCAGCTGCACGTCGGGATCATCGCAAATCACATCCCGGAGCATTTGAGCAGCGACGGACGTTCGCTGCTGGTGCCGGGGCGAGCTTTCCATCGCCTCAGTCCACAAATCCGCAGCGGTTGTTCTATCCACATGGGGGTCCAATTCAATGGCGTTGTTGGCGGCAGCGTGACGGCCGGTGCGAAGAAAGGAAGCGGAGGTGCGAGATGGGGGCGCTCCGTTATCCTCCTGGAACGCCACAGCGGTGGCGTGAGGTTGACGAGACGGATCGGGCTCTTCCGAAAATGCGGTCCATCCAGTCTTGATCGGAGACCCGTCATCGTGGTCGTTCACGACGGCGGCATCCGAAAACGCAGACTCCCAGCCCTTGGCCGAAGGTTCATCTTCACGCGGTCCACAATCTTCCGCGTCGTCGTCCGCGCTGCTGGTTCGAAAAGCATCTTTCCAGTCGAGGTCGGCGGCGGCACCCTCGATCGCCACAGGCTGGTCGACCGTGGACACAGCAGAACGCCCGCAGAATTGGCGCTGCTCCGGCCTTCCTTCGGCGTCGGCCTTCGACGGACGTTGGCGGCTCCGCGGCGCCGGCGTGGGATGAGTCTCGAGTTCGGCCCAGCTATCCTTCGGAAACTCGGCGTTCAACAGGCCGTCAGGGGACACAAGCAAGCCACCCGCGGCGTCATCACCCTCGCGGCTATCGCGTTGCTGCACGCTGGAAAGGCGAGGAAATGCGGGGACGTGGTTTCCTGGGGAAGCTTGCGCGACGGGTTGAGATCGTTTGAGCGCCGATGGTGGTGCAAAGTTCGGCAGCGGCAAAAACCCGGTTTGATTGGTCGGGTTGTCCTCCTCCGTCCCTAGGTCTCCTCCGGTCCTTTTCTTCGTCGCGGTTCCAACGACGTCCGCAACGATGGTCACACGGCCTTTGTGCTTCTTGCGGCCACTCCGACCCATGGGCCCATCGACCGCAATCGTCGTCGTCGTCGCAAGCTGCAGCTGTGTCGCGCCGCCTTGTCCACCGCCGTCCGCCGTGTCCACCGCGATGGGTGTCGCCGGCGCCTGCAGGTCGGTATTGTTTGCGTGGTCCAGCGACGAGCTTGCGCTGCTGCTGCTCGTCGCCCCCTTCGTCGCGCCCGGCGGCAACTTCTGGCTGGGAGCCACCTGGGGGATCAACTCGCCCGACGAACTCATCGTGGACGATGCATGGAGCTTCGCCTCCGCGGCTGGCGGCTCGGACACCATCGCGGTTTTCTCATCGTTGGCATCGAGCCCGCGAGGGGACCGATCGTGGGGCGCATCACCGACGGTGATAACCTGTCGCGCGGCCGGAGATGGCGTCATCGCCACCGTCGGGTGCATGGGGAGCAGCTGGCTGTCGTCGTCAGGGACCAGGCCGTCCGCCGCGCCGCTAAGCATCATCGCGGCCACGCCGTCCAGGCAGCTGTCGAGGGCACCTGCGTCGTTCCACGTGGACGGCAATTGGTCGCCATCGTCGCCCCCTGCGTCGACGTTCTGGTGGCCGTCGGAGCGCGCCTTGTCGTCCCGAAGTGGATCCGCTCGCAACGCGCTCGCTCCTCGTTTGAGCCGTTGTGGTGCATTGCGAGCGACACCACGTTGCGCAATGGCGCTGCCACGCGCCCCTGGACGGGTGGATTTCCACAAGGTCGACGTCATGCGCGGAGAGCTGTCCCCCGCGTCGTCCACGGAGCCACCGGCGGCGGCGGAGGGATCGACATTCGCCGGTTTGCGTCCGAGGGACGGTGCTCGGGATTTCAGCGATTCCGCGCCCCCTGCTGTTTTGGTGGTCTGCCTGCGAAACATTGCGGAGAGCCGTACGCGCTTCCCTCACTTGCTTGACTACTCGAGTTGGGGGGGAGCCCGGCAACCGGCAGTGGAAAATCCCCGGGTCAATTTTCGCAACACTTGGAAGGGAGGTGATGACAGTACCACGACGTGAAATCGTTAAGGACAGCGACAGAGAAAAGAGGGCCGTCCACTAGCGCAGGGGTTGGCGAGTGCGACGGTTTTGTATTCGACGAGGTTCGAACAGGTGGCAGAGATTGTTGGGAAACCGCAGCGTGGATTAACATCCAATTTCGCAGTGAGAGACTGATTTACATCCGGCTGTAGTCGATCCCCGTCGCGGGATACGACGTGTCCACGTCATGAGCCGTGCGGCGGCCGGCCGGGTTAGCCCGAGGGCTCGCAGCCGGACCCATTGAGACGGCCAACGCCGTGTCGTTCGGCCTCATCCCCACACCATCAGCGTTGGAAACCCCACTATCGTTCATCCCTCGACCCGCGAAGCCCACCCCAGGCGCAGCAACCCCTCCTGCGTGCGACGCGACGAGCCCTTGCTGGTGCGTGTCGTCAAAGAAATCGTCATAGTAATAGTCAATCCCGCCATCCCGCCGGCGGCGGTCGCCGCCATCGCCTCCTCCGCCGCCGCCGAGAGACGCCCTGCGCTGCCGGTTCATCGAGATCACGTCGTCCGCCACCGTCCGGTGATAAGCGACGGGCATCAGCGCGACGCAGACGCAGGCTAACGCCATGCCGACGGTGTACACGACATTCATCGTGGGCCCTTGCGCGGTGCGCGACACCACTTGATACAGCGCCAACGAACCGGCATTCTCAAAATAGGAAAGCACATTCCCGGAAACGCCTTCCGAAACGGGAAACGACATTTCCGCGGCCAACTCGTAAAAAATGGGCGCCGAGGCGCCGTTGCACGCGCCAGCCATCGTCACCACGAAGGCGGCCCAACCCCCGCCAGCGTTAATGAGCGGACCTCGACCGCCGACGACAGGCACCGAAATAGTGAACAGCAAGCAAAACACCGCCGATCCTATGGATGAGATGAGGATGATTTGCTTCAACTTGCCCCGAAGGAGCGAGTCAGCGAGCACCGACGTCGCCAGGCCGCCGAGCACGTACGCAACCGTCGAACTTCCAGACAAGGTACCGATGAATGTATCGGAGTAGGTCCCATGGAGCAGGTCGTCGAACATGCTCGTCCAGGCCACATAACCGCCCGACACCCAACTGTATGCCGCGCAGAGCGCGAGGCACGGTGCCATGCACAGAAAGGACTTGGTTTCCTGCATGGGATCGACGCGTTGATCGGCGTCGGTGAGCGCGCGTTCCACCACTGCGTCGGGTGGCACGAACGCAAGGCAGGCGGCGGCGACACCAATGGCTAGAAAGAATTCGAACAAGATGACGCCAAGGTACCCGAAGCGGTTGGCGAGGGCAGGAATGACGAAGTAGCCAAGTGCGTTGCCGACGTTGTTGGCGAGCACGCCGGCGCCGGTTGCCCGGGCGCGATGAGCGGGTGGAAACCAGCAGGCCGCCAAATGCGATGGGGATCCGATGGCGATCGGACTCACACAGGCGCTGAGGATCTGCCCAATGTGGAGGGCGACGAGCGCGGCGAAGCTGTGCGGAGTGATGCACGAGAGCAACTTGATGATGGAGCCGAGTAGCTCCACCAAGACGCCGATGCGCATGGTGTTCCGGAGTCCGTTGGGCCTCACTAACAACGCCGCACACACGGGTGCTGTAAGTAGATACACCATGGGCTGCCACGAGCTCAGCAACGTCATCTGCGTTTGGGACATATTCGGGAAGTACTCGGCTTTCAACGCGGCCTCGGCTGGATCGAACATCAGCCACGACAAGCCGTTCACGGATGACATAGCGCAAAAGATGCCGAGCACGGCATATCGAGCGGGACCTGCGGATGACAGCGGGGCCTCGACCTGAACAGTGGCCGCTGGCTCAGCCAGCGGCGCGGAAAGCGACGATGCAGACGACGTGACGCCGAAGTGGGAAAGGGGGTAGCAACGACGAAGCGGAAGGGCCCGTCGACGAGGGAGGGAAGGAAACCAGGTGGGTAGAGTTCGAGTTCGAGAGAGAGAGAGAGGAGAGCAATTGCAACGCGACAAGACACCGTGGACGGCGGGATACGAAAATCACGCTCGATGCCCGCAAGGGGTTGACAACGTCCATTGTGACGACAACACACAACGACGATCGCGTCTCACGCCGCGTCGAAGAAGGGGGAATGATAAAACAAAGCATTCTGTGCAACAGTTGCCCGCCTGGGACGTGACTTTCTCACGGGTGCGCAGCGGGTAGGATGGTGCGACTCGCATGTGTGGGCCATTTAGGCAGACACCATTTGTTCCTGCAAGCGGCCGACGACGTTGCTGATCGCCGAGTCGATGCGCTGCCCTTTCCGCTGCTGTCGCTTGCGTTCCTTATCGAGTTCCACTGCCTCCTTTCGAATCTTCTCCACGAACGGGACGAGCTCCACGAGGATTTCCTCCAGTTTGACGGGTTTGGTCGGGGGAATTCCAAAATACTTGAGCAGCTCCGCGAAGGACTCCTTGAAGGCGCCGTAGAGCAGTTTGACGGCGTCGACGTCCTTTTGCGCCTGCAGTTGAAATTCTGCCATCCGAGGCGCGAACTGGTCGTCGGGGTTGCTTCCTTGCTCCGCCAGGGCCTTTCGCACGGCGTTGCATTGACTGGTGAACGTTTCGAGGGCCTTTTCGGCCTCTTGGACCGCTTTCTCGACCTCATCCATCTTCAACGTGGCGACGCCGTTTAGGATGGGCTTCAGCTCCTCGTGCACGTCGAGCGCCGTCGGGTATTTCGCCTTGACCGTGGTCAGCAGATGCTGCAAGAGGGACACTTTGCCACGGTTGTCCTTGCTCGCGTCCAACTTGCTCAGCGTGGTCACGGAGATGGCGCCGGCGTTGCCCTTGAGCGCATTACCGTGATTCATCATGTTGCCGAATCCGAGCAACAAGGCGAAATAAACGGGCAGGTGCTGCGAGGCCAAAATGGCCTTCACGGCCTCGTGCATTTTGGTCACCGGCTGCGTCGCGGACGCGATGCTCTCAGCCCACTCCATCGAGAAGAGCCACGCCTGGCAGCGACGCTTGAATTCCGGGATGGAGATGGCCAAGGCGACGAACTGTTCCGGCGGCTCGTACTCCTCGACCGGTTTTAAATTTTGCTGCTGTACAAACTGCTTCCGGACGTCTGGGGCGGGTGTCTGGCCAATCATACTGGCCAACATATCGCGCTTGAGCGACTCGGCGTCGAGCTCCGTCAGCGCCCGGAGGATGGTCGGAATGCTCGGAAGCTTGTGCAACATGATGGAAATGTTTTGGAAAATCCGGCTGTCGATCAAAATAATTTTTTTCGGCTTGCTCTTCTCCGCCTCGGCTTCCTCGTCCTTCTTCGAGTCGACCTCCTTGTGCGAGAACATGGTTTCGAACTCGCCGTAGTCGAACTCGGACGGCACGGCGCCCGCGTAGATCTTGGCCCACATTGAATGTGTGTCGGCGGGGTCGACGTTGACCTTGTCCCAATGGAGCGGCCGCATCTTTTTCGACGGCGGTGGGCCACGGTAGAACACACGCGTGTCTTTCGCGGCTGCCGACCCGCCGGCGGCCGCTCCGAATCTGGGAGGCGGTGGTGGGGGACCGCCAGGCCGTCCCGGCGGCGGTGGCGGAGGCGGAGGGGGTGCCCCTGATGTCCCGACCACGGCCGTGGTAGCGGCCGCCGCGGTCGAAACAACACCCACCGCGGCCTCTCCGAGCGGCGCCTGACCGGTGGACGATATCGTCCCTTGGCCTCCCGCCACTGCTGCCGAATCCGGAGCTGCGCCTGCCCCGGATGAGTCCGGTCCCGCAGGAGCGCTGCCCGTGGTCCCACCTTTGACCGCCTTTCCCGCCTTGGGCGCGTCGCTGCTAGGCGGCTGGCCGTCGTCCTCTTCAGGCGGGGGGCCGTCGTCATCGTCGTCTGGCGGCGGCCCATCGTCGTCATCGTCGGGCGGTGGGCCATCATCGTCGTCGTCGTCGAGGCCGCCGGCGGGGTCGAACGCCCTCCGGCCGTGGCCACCGCTCTTCCCACCGCCGCCTTTGAAGTAACCTTGGCTTTCCAGCTTCCGTGCAATCGACGGCGCGAGCATCTTCTCCGCCAAGGAGCGCATGTCACCGGATTCCATGATGCGGTCCAGCAGCAGCTTGCGGGCCTGCGACACGTCGGACGCGGCCGTGTTCACGTCAACCGGTTCGATTTGAGGCGACGTCAACGCGGACAGCGGAATGCCCCCCCCTTGGGTGAAGCGCTTGGTCGGGTGCGGCATCGCGCTGCTCCCCGGCATGGCGACCGTGAGGGCCTTGATCGTCTCCTGGGCCTTGGCTAGCTCGAGCTTCATGAGGCGCACCTTGGCCTGCTGTTGCTGATAGACGAACAGGCTCTCGTTCGCTTGGTCGTAGCGGCGCCGCATTTCCTCGTACAGAGTCTTGAACTTCTGCGCCTCCTCCCACGAGCGCGGAATGGTGAAATTGGCAATGCGTTGGAACACGGCGAGCTGCTGCTTTACGCCATCGTCGTCCACGATGGAAAGCGGCTTCAGCAGCGCGAGGACGCCAGACTCCTTGAAGCGGAATAGGAGGTTCTTCGCCTTCAGGTCGTCGACGGCCTTGCGCTTGGACATGAGAATGTTCATAAACGTCAGCGCCGTGCGCACAGTGAGGAGATCGGCCGCCCCCAGGAGGGGCACGAGCACCGCGTAGGGCTGGCCGTCAATGCCCGCCTTCTTCTTCGCGGCATCGTTCACCAACTGGTGGCCTTGGGGCATCACGCCACAGATCACAATCAGCAGCTCCAGCACAGAGCGCGCGACGGTGAGGTTCACCGGCGAGCCATCTGCGGGCGGAATGAGTAGCGCGTAAATTTTTTCAACGAGATCGGGTGACTCGGCGACCTGCTCGATGGCGTTGACGTACACGAGCAGGCCTTTGACGACTTGCAGTAGATGCCCTTGCAGTGAGCCGCCGGCGACTTTGAGCGCCCGCAGCAGCGTCGCGAGGCCATCGCGGTCTAGGAAGTCCTCCGCGAAGTCGGTGTTTTGCACCCAACCTTGCATCTCGAAGACCATTTTCCGCAACCGCGGCGACGCCGTGTCGTCGTACGTCAACGTGTCGATCACATCTGCGACCGTCATCGTGGGGACCACCCCAACCGTCGCGCCGCCGTGATGACCACCCGCAGTCGGACTGGCCGGCGCCGGTGAAGCGGACATCAAAACCAAAATTGGGAGGGAAAAATAGGAGAAACTCTTTTTGTGCAAGTCACATCAGCTACCATGGGTCGCACGTTACCGGCTGTTGGCAAGTCGCCGTTCGAATCTAACCAAAATGTGCATTGCTTTCGGTGCACAATCGCGGAGGCGCTGCCTTGGCGTTATGGAGGCTCGTACGCCAAGGCCGCTGCTACGGTGACCGCGCGCTGCACCCGAACGGGGTGGACACCTGCGAGCAACGCGTCCATCATGCTGCCCATGGCGTCAGCCCCCCTCCCCGCATCGTGCGCGACTTCGTCGCGGTGATTGAGAGCGGATATCGGCCCACGGCTTGTTTCACAGGGCGGACAGGCGCCTGGCGCTCGTAGCAGAGGTGGTGCGTTGACGAGACCGGCGATGACACAGAGAAGTTCCTCGCAGAGATCGCGGCGGCGTCTGGCGTCGTCGGCCTCGGCTCGCGCAGATTGTCCTCGTCTCTCGAGAACATCGGATGTCGCCGACGCCGCACTCATCAATTTGAAAAGAGGCAAAAGAAATTTGTGTATCAGCTGGACTACGCCTCAAAACGCGCAGCGACTATTCTGACTAGAAGAGATTTGCGTTGCAATTCGAACGGTCTCCTCGCTGCGTCACGACGCCATCGAATGGTCCGTCGTGTCGTTCAAGCAACACATCATGCTGTCGAGAGAGAGGCCGACTACCCACAAGGTGATCTAACTTTGTTGTGGACGAGTGCGGTCGCCTTACCAACGCGCAAGGAGAAAGGTGGAGCACAGCGCCAGCGGCTGCGTCAATTCACACACTACTGACGACGACGCCGCACTCGCTCACATATCAAGCGAAATCTCGACGGCGGATGCAGTCGTCGTTGACGCCGCCGTCGGCTCCGTAGGCGACCCCTTCTTGGTAAGTGCACTCCCGGCGACAGGGGACGCGGTTGCCGCCTCGGCCAACCTTGCCCGCTCCAGCCGCTGCGTCAGCGCCGCTAGCGCGATCTGCCGGCGCCGTTCCGCCTCCGCGGCGGAGGTCCCCGGCAACGGTCGCATCGCCGCACTGCTGGTGGCGGTCGGGTCGATGACGATGGAGGCGGCACCCGCGAAGGAGGACGCACCCCCGCCGCCGCCGGCTCCGCGTGGGCCGGTGACGACGCTGTTGAAGAGCATCTGATCCTGTCGTCGCAGAAGCGCCACCGACGATGCCAAGTCCGCCACGCGGCCGCCCAACCCCACCAGCCGGACGAGCGGAAAGACCATGCGGCCGAGGAGAGCCGCCGCGGGGCGCAGAGGGTCTGGAAATATCATCTCGAACGCAAAGTGAGGGCTGGGATCACCGGCCAAGGATCGGGCAGCGGCAGGTCGAGACCCTGCCGCAGTATTTCCGGCGACGTCCGTATCGGCATCCCCGGCGACGGCAACTGACTTCACAAACCGGAGGTAGAACCAAACGGCGAACGCGGAGGCGACGCTGGGCAACGTGCGGCTGCCGCGGGCTAGAAATCCCGCCTCCGCCTCTTCCGGCGTCAATGCGTCGTGGCCCACGAGGACATGGAACGCGACGCAGACGAGGCACGCGAGGCCGACCCATTGTGCCCTGCTGATCCTGACCACGGTGGCCCGTAGGCCAGACCACGAAACTGACAGACCACCGCCCGCTGTTCGCAGTGCAGCTTGCTGTTGGATGCCAACGGACGACGTGACCACCGATGGCGAAGGAGGTTCTATCTCGTCGCCCGTCGCCCCCGACGCGGCCGCGGAGGAGTCGTCGCGTCCGCACCTATTCCACTGCATGACGAGCACCGCCACGAAGCCGGGCAGAAAGCCTTCAAAGTGGTGGTGGATGGCGGCTGTGCCGTGAAGGCCGGTGTCGAGCGCCGTCCAGACAATGACAAAGGCCGCCGAGGCCAACGCGGCGACGAGGAGTGGTATCAGCGTCGCGCGTGTGCCCCACTGGGCCTCGCACTCTTTCATCCACGTGGTAATGGCGGCCACGGAGGCGGCGAGCAGCAACACGTTGGGCTCGATCAACAGGTGGGTCGCGACGTTCCAGAAATAGTGCTGCCGCAGAAGCGTGCTCGACGGGACCAAGGCGAGATAGGGTAGGACATGCGCCGGGAACACGATGCCGGCGACGCTGGCCACCGGGAGCACCACCGCCAAGGCATCGCTCAATGGCGTCGATGAGGTGTGATGGGTCGCCGCCGCGAAGGAAGGAATGCTGCCGACGTCCCCGGACGACATTGAACGCCGATGGAGGTATGGGCAAATTAGAACAGACAAATACGCAAAGCGGAACTACGGTCAACCTGACCGGTGCGGTGGGTGGGCATTGCACCACTGATCGTCTTCAAATTGTTTCGACGACTAGTCTTTTCTCGCCATCTGACTGTGGAGTTGATGTGGCCAAATGGGAGAGCACTGGCGTCGCTGATGAACGAACCATCCGATCGGGAAGGGAGGAAGGAAGGAAGGAACGAGAGCAAACCGCACAAAGGCCATATCGCGCCATGACACGCGTGCACTCTCAAGCGAAGGCAATGACAGTGCGGATCATAAGGACGTGCCATGCCGTCATGCATCGCACTCACACGTGATCGATCAGGTCGATTGCCGGCCGTAGATACGCTTCTGCAAGCTAACGAACAGCCCCGACGTTCCGCTACGGTCGGCAGCGCACCAGGCGGTTTGCAGGCGCTCGATCGCACCGCGCGAGAGCGCATTACCAGAAACGGAAAACTCTCGCAGTCGCAGCACCGGTGCACGACTTGGCTGCCAGCCCTCCGGCTTGGCCCGGGGCATCATGGCCTGCGCAACACCTCCTCGATGGGGCAACACGTCGTAAAAGGCCGCGGCGTCCCCCGTCGCGAAGAACGACAGCGCGAAATCGCAAACATCGCTGATGTCGTTCTCACTGAGGACAACGTCCCGCAATGGCAGTGGAGGCAGCGACTGCTTTGCGGGGCGCCATTTCGTGGTGCATCCCCAGCTGGCGAGACTTTCGGCCAAGGCAATGCATCCATCGTTGCCGAGATTGACCGCCGTCAGTTGCAACTTGACGATGGTCGTCAGCACAGGAAAAGGTACCAGCGTGCGACGAAGGCACTCTGCAGCCGAGGGACGGAGGCCCGCCACGTCGTTGTCAGCACTGCCGGGGAGAGAAGTCGCAGATGGCTGATCGTAGAATAACGGCCGCCGGAGTCCACCCGCGATGAATTCCACTCCTTTGTCGCCGACATCGCCGCAGTAGCAGAGGGCGATCGACGCGAGAGGGCACACCGCCGACGGCACTCGGCGCACATCGCTGTCCTGGCCGGGAGCCGCTGACGGCACGAGAGCACTCTGCGGCCCGCGACCTCCCGCCTCGAGAGCAAACAGTGTCAATCTGTACAGTTGCCGCTGCTGTCGCTGCAGCGCCGACCGAAGCACTTTGCAGTGGTCTTGATCTATGTGGTGGTGAGTGTACGTCACCGAGGGGGAGTGCTGGTCGCGGAAGACGCCGAACAAGGTCGCCGGGATGCTCCGCAGTGTGCTCCCGGCGTCGCTTTTCGGCGTAAACATCAAGCGTGCGTCGCCTAATTTGCCTGCCGCTAAATGCTTGCCCACGTCGACGTCGCGCTCGTTGTTCGCTCCGACTTTGCCCTTCGAGGTGTGTGTCGAGTTCTTCGGCGCCGCGTGGCATTGCACGTTCATGGCATCCTGTGCCCCTTCCCACCCGAACCCGAGGGTCGCCGCGAGCGTTAGCGTCGACGTAATATCGCTGCGTCCGAGCCCGCGAATCAGAAGGGCGGCGGCGATCATGTCGTCGAATGGGAGTACGTCCGACACAGACTCCGCCGGACGATAGTACGGGTGGATCACGGCGCGAGGGTACCGCGGCGGCTGGGAACCAGAAGTCCCGAACGGCACCTTCGATGCCGGCGTGTCGGCCATGCGCGTTGGCTGTTGAGACGACACAAGGGAGGGCGTCGCAACGAGGGTGTCAATGAGGGAGCATGGCTCTGGCAGCTGGGATGAGCGGAATCGTACGTCGACGAATGTACAGACTCTATTATGGTTCTTGTCTTCTTACCGGGAGGGGGACCGCAGCTTGCCGCTCTTGGTTGAGTTGCTCCAAGCTACAGCACCATGCTTGCATCGCCAGGCATCCACCGCGTGGCGCTCGTGGTCGTGGGAGGCGGTGACGCCAGCTGCGTTCCACGCGAGGCGGCGGCGAAGCGGTGCGCCATCGTATCGAGCATCCGGCTGAGATGCCGCGGCGGTTCGTCGCTTTCATCGTGAGGATGGAGGGCATAAGGCGGTGCGGACCTCCAAGGCGGCATGGAAGAGGACTCGGCGTCCGCGGGATACCGGCAGGCCGCAAGCATCAAGAGTTGCGCCTCCAACTGCGCAACACTTTCGGGTGGGCCGGTTGCAGCTGCGACGGCGAACAAGTCCGGGCCGTGATGCGCTAATCCAAGAAGCGGCAGGACGTCGACGAGGGACGCCGAGGAGGCGCGAAGCAATCGGAACCAATCGGTAACGGTCCTCAGTGGCGGTGTCACATGGTCGTCTTTGTCCTGTTGAGGAGTAGACGAAGCGAGTTCGGACCTCGCGAGCTTAGGCCGTTCGTGGCGTCCTACCCAGGTGGATTCCTGCTGGCCGTCGTTTTGGTCGATGTGAGGGTTCGCGTCATGGGCAACGAACGCTGAGCCACCGGTCGCTTGCTCCGTAGGCATTTGAATTCGATCGCCGAGCACAGAGACACTCGCGGCCACAAGCCTTGGATCCATGAATCGTGACGATGCGAGCGGAAAGAAGGTATCCTTGGCGCATTGCGCCGTAGGGCCGACTCGGGGCGGTCGATCGCCGTTTGCCTTTAACCACGCCGCACCGCGGATGTGTTGGACGCAGTCTCCAATCGTCGCGATTCTAACCATCAGCGGATGATCCACTGTCGCCTGGGCGACCGACTGGATCAACGTGCCATCGCACTGCAGCATGCTGATCACGCGCTGAACCTTCCCCTCTCTCGTTGTCGACAGATCGCGATCGCGCATCGCGAAGGTGGACCCTTCCCAAATGCCGAAGAGGTCCGCCTGGGGAGGGCGCTTGTTTGCTCCCCTTGCCGTTCCGTCCTTGGATAGCAAAAGGAGGCTCTCCGCAAGGAGCAAGAACCCTTTCTGATCCTCTTCTCGGATAAGCTGATGGCGCGTCTGGAGTCCGTAAATAAAGGGCGGAGCTGTTGCACCGACTACGGGTTCGATCGGCGCAAATCCTGGGGCCATGTGCGAAAGGCGAGCCCATAAGGAGCGGACGCGAACGACTGAGCTGGGGCGATCGGCGGCCTGCCCGGCAGGCGCCGTGGCAGGCGTCATCATCGCGTCCCGCCGCCCTTCCTCCTCGCGGTTGTCGTCGGGGAGTAAGGCGCACACGTCCACGATGTCCCAACGGGGCCACACGGCACTGGGGTGGCCAGCGGCGCCCCTAGGAGTTTCACCGTGGACCGTTTCCGTTTTTGGATCGGCTGTCGGTGCGAGGAGCACCACCACCGGCAAGGCGTTTGTGTGGTCCCGCTCGTCCAATACCACGTCGCCTAAGGCCGACGGTGCGGTCCGCGATTGCGCCCGGAGAGCCTGATCAACGGCAACGGGAATCGGGTCATCGATCCCGAACGGAAGCCCCGCCGCGAAACGAGGGTGAGGCTTGAAGTGGCTGTCCTTCGCCCCAGCCGCCTCCACCTCAGTTTGTAGGAGCGCCGCGAGCAGTCGCGCGGGATAGTCGATGCGACGCAGGGGCGGTGCTGTGAATAGCTGTCGGCGGCGAAGCACATTATCGTCGGCATCGTCGTTTGTCCACGAAAGTCTTGCGTCGCGGTGGCCGGTCAGAAATCGTCGACAGCTGGCATCGTCAACTTCGTTCGTGAGCGTGTGAAACGGTTCACTATGGCTCACATCGCCGACGCCGTGGCTGCGCACACGGAACGGGAAGATGAGGGCGAATCGTGCGACGGTCGCCGCGCCCAATTTCTGACGTGCCTGATCTAGTGTGGGGTGGCGAGCATCGGCGGCTTCGTTGTCCAGAAGGGACGATGCAGGGTGGGCGCGCGCGTCAAGGGCGGCACCCAAATACACAATGGGGCGGCTGTCCACAATGGACGCCGCATCCTGGAGGCGACCCGGCAGAAAAGACGACGCCTGGCTGTTGAGGGCGTCGTTGTGGAGACTCTCACGGCGACGAACCGTCGTGGAGGCCTCGGAGGGTGCTGCTTCCTGCTCGCGGCGCTCGACGACCACGACGATGTCGTCGTCGGCGGCATCCACGGCTCGTGAGTCGGCGATATCCCCGACACCGTCATCCATCGTTGTTAGGACGCTACCACCGCCACCGAGTCGGCTTCCGCCAGTGCTGAAGCGGCTTCGGTGGCCCGTTGTGGGGGCGTCCCGCCCTTGACGAAAGAAGCGTCGGCGCCGACGGCTGCGCCGAGCGGTGACTGTGTATTTGATGGCCCTCGGCTCAACGCTGTCCGGCTGGCTCCCGGCCGCCATCGGCGACGGCGCTGTTGTGATCCGGATGCGGCCATGTGGATCATCCTTAGCATCGGCGCCCAGCACCAGCAACGCGGGAAGGTCGTCCACGACGGTGAGTGTCGCTCCGTCCTCCTCTTCTTTTACCGTCCCCGTGGTGCTTTTCGGTGCCGCGGTCGTCGACACCTTCACAGCGCCACGCAGCGCGATGGGGATGCGCTGGCCAGCCTTCAAAAACTTCTTGGGATCCGGTTTCTTCTTCGCTGCAGCGGACGACGGTGCTGCAGTCGCGGAGATTGAACTTTCAACGACGGTTTCCTTGGCCGTTGCAGTCCGCACCACCACCAGTGCCTGGCGTACGGCGGTCAGCACGTCGGCGGGCTCGTACCGAATCGCCACGACGAAGCCGCCATCAGCCCACGGGTGTGCAATGGCGTCGAGGAAGCGTTGCTGCTGCTCGAGCTCGAGAACGGTGCGAGCGGCGTCCTCGGCCTCCTCGAGTCGATAGCCGACGGACAACTGCACCTCCACGGCTCCGGTGGCCATCGAGACCGGATACCCTTCCACGCCGTCATTGTCGCTGTTGCGGTCTTGACGAGCCATCAGCGACGACGCCAAGCTCGGCATGCCGGCTTCGTCGGGGGTGAGGCCAAGGGCGAGGGGGCGCGGGCCCCAGTAGAGGACGTGCACATCTGGATTCAGGCACAGGTAATCGAACAGCCTCCGGATGGGCTCCGAGCTCACGAGCCTCACGCGGCGTGGTCCCGTCGAGAGCGGGGACGTGCGGCGCATCAAGTCCGAGTCATCATCGCGACGGTCTCTCTCACTCGTCCACATCTCATCGAGCCGTGGCGAGGGGTCGAAGGTGGGAGACGCCGGAGGGGGGCTGCGAGCGGCGACGCCACGGCTGTGAGGCCGTCGCTCGCGCGACGGCGACAGCGCCGCCACGACCACCAGCGGTGCATTCCGCACGCAGGCGTACACCACCGACGGGGGCCGAGAGGGGGACCTCAATGGTGAGCGGCGTTGGTGAAGCCGGTCGAGGCGTTCGCGCCATTGCGAATTGGCACCGTTGTTGTCCTGGCTGGCAAGCTGAGACGTGAACGTCGAAGGCAACGTGTGCCAATCACTGGTACGAGGGAGGCTGACAGGCGCAGGGGTGTGGCGACGTTGCTTCCCTGGCGGCGACCGACGCTCTGCAACGGAGGTCGTGGTGACCCCCAAGTGCTGATAGGTTCGTTGCAGCACGCCCAACTGCTGCAGGAGCGCCGGCATGAAGCCATCTCCGCCTGGTGCGACGGCTGCCGCACCCGCCAAGGAGGAGGAGGAGGCACGGCCGGGTCCATCTTGAGGTCTGCCGGCTACCTGCTCGCTTGACGTGGACGCTATCCACTCGCTCCGCGGCGGCCCTCGTGGTGTTGCGGAGATGAACGATGTGAGGCCGTCGTCTTCCTGGACACGGGCGGTCGGAGGCGACAACGGCAGCACAAGTCGCGTTGGCGGTGGAGGCCTGTCAGTCACGTCGTGTAGATCCAGCACGGTCGCGGACCCGGGGTTGAGCAGCGCCATCCGATCGTGGAAAGCCAGCGGGGTGGTGGCCGCAAGCCGCCGAGATGTCAACACCGACGCTTGTTCAGGGGTCGTGAAGTAGGCGGACTCATTTCGGTCCACGCGCCCCCCACTGCGGTCGTCAACTGGCGTACGTCGTGGCGTCCACGGAAGCGGACGCAAGCGCAGTGGCGATGACCGAGGAGCTCCAAACTCCTCGTGACTCGTAAACCGTTGCATTCCAAACCTGATTTGGATTCGACACCACTCGTGCGCTCTCCGCTTGTTTGGACCTAAAATGTGTGGCTGAGGGTGGAAGTGAATCACAGACGCTCCGCGCAACGCTCAGCACGGGGGCCACAGCGCCCGTGTACCGTCTGTCTGTCCTGTCCCGAGGAACAAGACATACGGGTGGTATCGGCGGGTGACCGGCAAAAACGAGAGACCGTGAATTCTGAAATTGGAGTCTCCAAGTTCCAGACTAGAGAGGGTCTGTAAAAAATCGACGCCGCTTTCTTTCGCGTCCCCGTGCCGATCGCCCTCAAAAATCGATCCGTGGTCGGTTGTCGCACAACGTCCTGCAGTCACATCACACAACCATCTACAACCAGCCATGAACATCCGGGTTGTACGGTGTCAGCAAGTACTTTGAGAAATTCTGCAACGCCTCGACGCCACGCACCTCATTGCCCAGCAAGGGCATCTTCACGACGTTAAAGTCCTCGTACAGCTCGTCGATCTGCGCCAAGTACTTCCCCTGAATGCGCTTCCGAGACTCGCACATGCGGCACGGGGGCTCGGACGACGGCTTCATCACGAGTTGGTTCACGACGATGTTGTCGCAGCCAATATTGTACTTCATCAGCTCCTGGATCAGGCGCTCGGTCTCGTACACCGATAAGAACTCCGGAATGCAAACGCAAACAAAGGTCGTTTTCGTATGGTCCGCGAACTGAGCTTGCACCTCTTTGATTTGGTTCCGCCATCGCGTCAGCTTGGGGCCGAAGTCATCCTTGGTCATCCCCGTCGCATTGGTGACCATTTGCCCGGCGGTGTTGATTAGGCCCGCGAGGCCCTGCACTTCCAGGATGCGATCCACGGACTCATTCAACGTTTGCGGCAAGGCCAACAGTCGCAGCGTGTGGCCGGTCGGGGCCGTGTCGAACACGACGGTGTCAAAGTGCATCGTTTTAATCTCCCGGATGATTTCGGCGAAGACGGTCACCTCGTCGATGCCGGGTAGCGTGTTCGCCGCTTGCTTGATCACGCCGGCCAGTTGGCGCAGGCCGCTGCGCTCCTCCTCGGTGAGCGTGCCGCCGTGCGACGCTGCCGACGTGTCGAGGCCCATTTCGTTGAACAAATCCGTTTGCGTCACCAAGGAGGGATCGACCTCCATCGCCCAGAGGCTCGGAACGCCCCCGACGGCCGTCGGATTTTTTGAAAACTTTTGGTTAAACGCATCACTGAGATTGTGCGCTGGGTCTGTCGAAATGATGAGCACTTTACGGCGGCGCAGTGGTGCGGGTGGCGACGCCCCCGCGGCCCCGGCAGAATTACTGTTGTTGGAGGTGGGCACGTCCGTCGATGCCAACAAGCACGCGAGGGCGCAGCTCGTGGTCGTCTTTCCGACACCACCTTTGCCGCCGACGAAGATCCAGTTCAAGGTGTGACTTTGGACTAACGACGCCAACGTCGGTGACGACATTCTCGCGGGTGGTCTCGCAGTGGCGTCGAATAATCAACTAAATAATAATAATTTAAATAGTAACCCGTGGCTGAAACAGCGGTGCCTGCCATGCAACATGCATACCTTCACGGTGCGATTTCCACGGTTTGTACAGTATCAATGCTCAGACGTGACATTTTCTCGCCTCGGAAAAGGGACGCGACGCGACAGAGAGAGCAGCGCCCGCACGATCGTGAGTTGAGTTCGACATTTAATAAACTAGGGGCCGACGCACAGAAAGAGAGAAAAAGAGAGGGTAGGAAACAGTCGAAGAAAGACACACAATTAGAGAAAGCCCACAAGGGGGAACGGGGATCGTTGCGACAAAGGGTGTGATTCAAGTGCGGGAAAGATGAGAGGGATGAGAGGGAAAGATGAGAGGGATGATGACGATGCGCGATGAGAGGGAAGAGAGGGATGATTACGATGCGCGTCGGTGGGGTCCAGTTTGGAGGCGGGGGAGGGACCGCACACACTGGTGTGACAGTGGGGACGGCGTTATCTATGCGCACCCGCTAGATGGATGACGGCAGCGCGGGGTCCACGGCCGAGTAATCAACGGTCGCGATCGGAAGCAGCCTCACGTGCGCGGCGCTCCCTTCTGTCGGTGTCAAAAACGACTGCAATATGTCCTCGGTAAACAGTCGGTGCTCCTCGGTCATGTCTTGCAGGGTGGCGGGTGGGCGTCCGCCGTACTTGGGTTCGTACACGTACTGCGCGACGGTGACGGTCATGTCGCGACCATGGTTGCTACCCCACATCATCATTCGCTCCTTCGGGCCGCACACTTCCAGCACTTTGCCGTTCAGCGCAAACACCGTTGCCACATGGCCGTCAGGGACCACCACGTTGGGCAAGTGAGCGTCGGCGAACGCGGCCAGCCTCGTGTGGTGCACCGTCGGTGAGTTCACGGGTGGGTGCGGAAGCGACAGCAGCTCATGGCGCTGCTTCCGCGGGACGCAAGGGTGGGCACGAATCGTTGCCACGTAATCCTTATTGACGCCAAAGTGTTCGGCACCGACCGAAATAACGTCCAAATACCTCTCCGACGGCAGCGCTCCCTTTGCCTGTGCGTGTTCAGGTTTCATGACGTAAACGGTGCAGGCATGTTCAGCACCACTATAGTCCTTCGCCGTGGTCACCACGCGATCGTAAACGGCTTCGATTTTATCCAGCGCCGCCATTTCCTGGCTCGTGAGCCAGTGAAGCACGCCATGGCAACGGCGGCGCTGAGGGGCCTCTTCCTCCTCGGCGGCTAGGGGAACGACGTTGCCCATGCCAGCCTTGCCATTGAACGCCAAGGCGTACGCGTTCAGGATGGCCGGCGTGCTGCGCGAGGGGGCCAACTTTCGCCCCATGAGCGACACCGGGTTCATCATGGAGCCATACGCAAAGTATGGCGGGACCCCCTCCGGCGGCGCAAGCGAAGGGGAAGAGGAAGAGGGGGCGGCTGCGGGGGCAGACATAATGGATCGAGTGGTGGTCGGCGTAAAAGGGAAAGTGCTCCTCGCTGCGCCATCAAGGAAGAGAGGAGCATGTCGAGAAGGTCGCGAAAAAAAACCACCGACCAACTCTACATCATACGAGCACCGCGTTCTAAGTTTGTTGTGAAACGGGGCCACGTCATTTCACCACTCGAATTCCTAAAATTGTCCGCCGTAAAAAGCGGTCGCCCAACGAAAGACCCACCTGGCCTAGCCGGCCGCTAACGTGCGGTGGGGGAGTTTGCTACCGGGCTTGGGGGGTACAGCCACAACGTACCGTGGCCCATGTCGATGTTGAGGTGGTCCATCGTGGTGACCACTTTCGGATTAGGGATCACGTCACGAGGCAACTTGATCCACTTCGACTGGCTGATCATCGCGGTGGCCTTCCTGATGTCACCACTGCTTCCACTCATCGCCATTGTTGTCGTCGTAGCTGAAGGGAAGTTGGGCGGCACGTAGCGATACGTCGTCGCCGTCGTGGCGGTCGTTTGCGGCCCGACGAGCGCCTTGCCCAACGCAGTCATCACGGTGTCGTCCAGTCGGAAATAAACCGACGGAAAATCGACCAGCGCCGTGGCATCCGTCTCGACGGCGGGCGCATGGTTCCCGGCGCAAGCGGCGCAAGCATCGTTGACGGCGCCCCAGACCGCCGCCCACAAGGCTGCATCGTCGTTGTCCGAGCCTTCGCATCCGCTTGGTATTCGTACTGTTCTGCCGGAATCGGCGAGGCGTAGAAATTGCCGCGGGGCAATCAGATACTGCGGCGTCAGCATCTTTGTCGATGTAACGCGAGGGCCGCCGGGCGCCACGTCATCGTCGTTGGTCGTTGGATACCGTGGCGGTGTGGCACCGCCCGCGCTGGACGCCGACGTGCTGTTCACCGGTGCTAACGGGAGACTGCTGCGGTCACCATTATGGTCACGACGATGGTTATGGTCACGATGACGATGATGCAACAACAGCCGCGGCAACTCATCGCCAGCGTAGGTAGTCCATGTCGGCTGCACGGCAGCCACCCACAGTTCGTCAACGGTGCCCGTGAGCGTCACTATCGGCGGCAGCCTGAGCGTCGCGAACGGTGAGATCGCATCGAATGTTGGCGCAGGTGCGGGGGAAACGTTCGAAGGCGGCAAAGCGTCCGCCGCCGTCGATCGCCGGCGCGTGGCGGTGCGGTGACTCCGGAGCACTTGCGAGTCGAATCGGACGTCGTCATCAGCGACAGGCGGTTCGCATAGGAACACAGGTCCGCCGTCCCGCGGGGCGGCGCTGCGCGTGGCAGCAGTTGCGGACGCGCCTTGAGCTGCGACCGGTGTCCCTCTGGCCGTATGTGACGTGTTGTTGTGCACAGGTCGCAATTGTGGCGCTCGCGTGCTCGCGTCGAGCAGCGTGGCGGTCCACGCAGCGTGACGCAACGTCGAGTCGACCGGCAACGTGTAGTGGCGTGCAGTGAAGATCAAAAACCGCGCGTACTCTTCGACGGTGAGACATCCCGCTGCATTCCACCCCGCGCATCGCGAAAAATGGCGACGCGCCGACACAACTCGTTCGCAGCCAACCGCCGCCGCGGATCGTGGTGGGATCGATTGCGGGTTGACCGCCGACGAGACGATGTCGGCCGCCCTCTGCGCTCGATAGTCGTCCAGCCAATCAAGGTGCGGAAACGGCAGAGTGCAAGGAAGGACCACTTTTCCGACAGCCTCGAATGTCGACGTCGCCTCAACTGTAAAGGGGAACGTTCCCGATGCCGTGTGGGAACCGATCATCCCGTCAGCATGTGACGGCGCCGTGCCATGCTGCTCGCGGAAGACGTCGAATCGATGGTGGTCCGCCATTGGGACGAGAACGTCGGTGGGATAGAAATGGTGCAGTAGGTGGTGAGGGCAGGTGGCCGAGTTGACGTGGACGCGCAAAGCGTCGGTCGGGCGCCTTTCAAAGATATGCCGAGTGCGAACCCGCGCAAAGTACTGTGTGGCTGCCGCAGTTAGGCCGCCACGGGGAAACGCCGTCGGTACGACGTTGCCCATCAGTCCGCCAGGCGATGCCATCCACACACGAAAGACACTTGTGGGTGCTTCTCAACTTCCGAAGCAGCTTCAGCATCAAAAATCGAAATGACAACCTTTCCTGACAATTGTGTCAATATCCATTTTGAAGTAATTTTCGCGTGAGGAGTGTGACATGACAACTGTGAGTTACACACATCGGCGACATAGCGTGCGTCATTGGAACCGGAACGTGGGAGTTGGGCGACGGACACCCGTCCGTATCCCGCGCTTCGTTTCCGACGTGATCTGAGCGTTGGGCGACTTGTTCGTTAGGCGGCCCCCGACGGTCGCCGTTTCCGCATCCGAAGTTCCTCAGCGGCTGCTTGCGCAAGGCCCTCTGCCTGCGCCTTGGCCATAACGGGCAGGGACAACTCCTCCTTCGTCAGCTTGGCGAGGTTGAGCATTTCCAACCTCGGGAACCATCGGAGAAGCGTCGCTTTGGCCTCCGGGGTGCGAACATCAAGCTGGTTGTTGCCGTGCACGGTTAAGCCTGTCAGGGTGTACCTGAGCAGGCTGCTCCACTTCCCAACTTCATCGAGGGAGCGGAGCTCGTTGCCGTGCAAATAGAGCACCTTGACGTGCTTCAACACGTGCAGCGCGCGAGCTGCCCGGCGGACTTGCGCTTCGGCCATGAGGGCGAGCTGCTGATGAGAGGCAGCCGCGCCGGCGTTAGGTCGGTTGCCGCCACGTGCGGCGAGCAACGACGCCCCCGTCATTCCGCTCGACGCTGTGAGCAACGCGCTGCTGTCGGTGAGGCCGTGGACCACGCGCACGACGAGATCGTAGCTCCCTTGATGGGTCATCGCCGTCCCGGGCGTGGTCGCGGCCCGCGAATCGCCCGCCCGCGTCGTCGACAGCGACGCCAGGCTTTCCAGCACGGTGAACCGTTGAATACCACACTCTGAGAGGTCTAGAGAGTGCAGCACTTGGTTCCTCTTCTGCGTCGAGGACGTGAAAGCGGATCGGGTGAGCAACGACGGGGAGAAAGGGACCGGCGTCGTGCCCGTGGTGGGGACGGGCGCCACCACGGCGTCGATGGCGTCGGCCAACGTGACGATGTCGAGCGAGGTGGAGAATTCGTTGTGGCACAGTCGCAGGACCGACCCGTCGTACTTCGAGCACGCCCGGCGCTGCGCGACATCGTCGGAGCTGTACAAGGGCAGCGCCACGGCGGTCGCGGTCGCGGCCGCTGCCTCGTCCTTTGTGGCTCCTCCTAGGTGGTTGCTGGACTGGTCGCAGTCGCCCACGCCATTCAAGAACTGGTCCAGCTGGTCGTCCGTGATGACGAGATTGCGGCTCTCGTCGAACGCGTACGTCGTTTCGCCGCTGTTGATCACCGTGACGCCCTTGCCGCCAGGCGACGGGGCGGTGGATGTCGTGCTGAGCGCTTTGAGTGCGGCCAGCGCCGAAGCGGTGCCACCACCTCCGGCCACAGCGGCGGCAGGCGGCGGCTTATTCTTTTTGGTTCCCTTGGACGATGTACCGTCGCCAGGTTTCCGATGTGACGGTGTTCCAGGGTTGGACCTGTCGGCGGCGCCGTCGAGGGCCTCCGCGCCAGCGCTGCCCCCTGCGTAAACGAGCGTGGACGCCTTGCCGCTCCTCGCCGGCGCGGTGAGCATATCTTGCGGCTTCGTCATGCGCATAAAGGAATAGTCGATGATTTGATTGCGGCTGGGAGGCTCCATGGCGCGGCGATGGACGATCGGCTGCGCCCGAATCACCTGGATGCCACCACGTCGACGGTGACCGAAACCATCGTCGTCGTCGCTGTCGCCCATGCTTTCGCTTGACGGCGACGAGGCCACGGCGCGACCTCCTCCTGTGGCCCTCCCGAGTGACCTCGATGCAGGGCTGTCACGGTTGCTTCCGTGATGAGATGCCACCCGGTCAGGGGGAAGCACGAGTGTGACGACCCCCGTCGAGCTGTTGGTCGCGGCCGGCGACGGTGGCGCCGCCTCGCGCAGGAGAGACGTGCGATTGAGCGAAGGGGCAGCTCGAAGCAATTCTCCGCTTCGAAGCGCTGCCACGCGACATGGCGAGGGAGACGCGACGTCGATCGCGCCCGTCGGAGAAAGGAACGCAAATGGGGAGCCTGCGGGACGAAACGCGGCCTCCCCGATCCGCGGGAGCCGAGGTTTGCGCTTCTCCGGCGGCGTGCGCACCAACGTACGCGTTGGCATGGGCGGCATTTTCACTCGAGCGCACCAGGGAACAAACCTTCCCGATGAGGGCTTGACTTCAACGGCAGTTGCCGCCGCGGCGGTCGGCGCAGGCGTTAACGAGGAAGGCCTGTCCAGCCCTGGCAAAGCCTGCCGACGGACGGGAGACGGTACCGCGGTCTCATCGAACACCACCTTGCCATTCGCCATCGCCAGTGGTGATCGGCTTCGGGTAGCGGCCATCACACACCGGTTTTTTCGATCCGTTTTTTGCGTCGCTTCGAGAATTGAGAGGAAAGATTGGGCAAAGGCATGGCAATCGACACTCGTCGTGTTCGCCAGCCCGCGAGCGAGCTAGCGTAGCGAAGAGGGCGAGCCGTCGTGTCACCTGCGCGCTCATATGCGGCAGGCATTGTGGGCGTTATTGTTGTGTGTGTGTGTCATCGTCGTCGTCGTCGTCGTCCGACAAGGAATCATAATGGAGTAAGGGCTAAGGGGGAGGAAGCAAAGGAGAAGGAAGACATCGGGGGGAGTGCGTGGAGAATAATAACAGGGGGAGGCGCGGGGGGAAAACACGCACCGAAAGAGAGCGCGTTCTCTTTTGACTCGCTGGCTCTCTGTGCGCGCGGAGGTTCCGTGGGAAGGACGGAATGGTGCTGGACTGGGTCGTACTGGAGAAATAATTCCCTTTTCTTCGACCAATCACCGCCGACCACCCTTTGTTGGGAGGATGCGCGGAAGGGAATGACAACATTACTGATTTGCGTGACAGAGGGGGAAGGAAGCCATCTCGGGGTGGGAAAGGTGAGCTACCTCAGTCAGGACCTCCCTTGTTAAACAACAACGTCGAGATGATGATGCTGACTAGGTAGGTGTTCAACGAGTGAAATCGAAAGCAAAATCACGCAAGCACAATGAGACCATTGGGCGAGAAAAGGGGGGGAAAAAGGGGTAACGACGAAAAGTGAGAGAGACAGAGAGAGAGAGAGAATGAACGAGGGGAGACCACTAACAGGGGAGACAACGTGTGTTGGGATTAATCCGCTGATACTACGGCTGGGGGGAACCTCCAAAGTGGCACATCACTCTGTGCTAGCAGTAGGCACGGCAGCGGCGTCAGTTGCCCATATCTTTCCTCCCCCACAGGAAAGCTGTGTTTTCATACCGTCGCCTCACTCTCCCCGTGCGCAACGGGCGCCACGCCATGCAGCCACATGGGCACGGGATCGACGAGGAAGTGGTCATCGACGTCGTCGGCGACCACAGTGGGGAGCTGATTCTGCCGCCGCATCGCGGCGTTCGTCGGCGGCAGCCCCGTGGTACTACTATTGAAGGGCACCGGTGTCTCGTCGTCGTCGCCACCACATTCAATGAGATCGGTTGTGGAGAATTTCAGCGAGGCGCGGCTGGTATCTTGGCTCTCGCAGTCGCGCAGGGACCAGCACTCGGAGTTGGTTCGGCTTAGCATCGCGACATCGTTAACCGGGTCGAGCGCCAGGGGGCCGGGTCGCATGGACTTAGCTCGGGGGCGCGCCTTGCTCGCAGATGACGTTTGCGCCGCGGCGGCCAATTCGTACGCCGCGCGGTCGCCTTGCTGCGCTATCGAAGGAAACGGCACGGGTGGCACCTGCGACGTTGCTAGCTGCAGAGTCGGAGGTGGCTGCGATGCGTCTGGCACCGCGTTGCCACCGTTGCTATTCGTGTCGTGCAGCGATAGTCGATGGTGGAGCATCGGGCCCGAGGAGGAGCCGCCGCTGGCCGGTGATGGCCCCGCCGTCGCACTTCCGTTGTAGTGCTGCGTCACGTAGGTCGTCGCGGTGCTACTGCTTGTATTGTGGCTCTGCGCGAGGTGATGGGCGGGCGACACCAGGTTAGCGACGCTGCCCGACGTGGGAACGAATCCGGCGGGAGGCGACGTCGGTGGCCACATGTTGGGCATGGCCTGGACCGTGGATCCGCTTGCGCTAGGCGGCAGAGGCGGCAGCCCGGCCCCTCCCCGCGTGAGCGACGATGCCCGCCGACGAAGAGACGAGGTTGGGGTCATTGTGGGACCGGCACTCGCATGCGGTGAGGTCACGGCATGGTGGATGCTCGCGAACGCAGGTTCGTCACGGGCGGCGAGCGCGGCATGAGGCTCTTGGCGGCTGGACGGATTGTGATTGGGTGGCCCGCTTGCCGCTGGGGTAGCAAACAACGGCCGGCAAGGCGTGACCTCGTGCGAAGCAGAAGCAGTGCTTGGGCCGTAGTTGGCCGTCGGCTCCACGAAGATGCTCTCATTGCGTTCGTTGACGAGGATCGTGACGCTCGCGTGGCGGCTCAGCCGGCGGTTGGGAGACGTCGTGCGCCCCGAGGCCGGGGCAGCGCCTGGCGCAGGTCCGCGCGCAGCTGCCCCACTGACGCTGTGCCTCCGGGCGGTTAGCGGCGGTGGCTCCTCCACGGAGGTGGCGCACCCCATACCGTGACAGGCCGAAAGAGTTGTAGACGATGGTTGGGGCACGGGCGGGCGGCTCTCTTATGGTTGGGGCGGCTCTCTTCGCGGGTCGTTTGTTTCACTCGCGTCGTACAAATGAGGAGAAAAAACGAAGGGGACGAAAAAAATCCCAGAAAAACAAGAGAGCGGTGTGGAGGGGCACTGACCGAGGTGACACGAGCAATCAAGATCGGACTCCGAGCATCACGGAGGGGTGGCAGGCACAACACGATGGACGAGCACGGCGTTAGATGGGGCGTTGAAAAAACAGCAGCTGCAGCAAAACGGCACTCAGCCACTCCCCGTTTACCGCTTCTTCTTCGCATGAGATCACTGTCGTAGTGCGGTGGCCGAAGGGAGGGGGGGGGCTGAGGAGCTCCGTGGAACGATCTATCACCTCATCCTAACCTGAATGGCTGAAGACGGCATCCCCAACCCCCCGCTGAACGGTGTGCAAGGGAGGAGGGGCCGTCGATCTCATCCGTCGATGAGCACCAGCGGTGGAACCTCCAGGCTGCTGGCCGGGGGCTCGGCGGGGGGGCCTTCCCGGTGTCCGACCGATAAAAATGCGGCCTGAGCGGACGATTCACGTTGGAACGCCACGAACAGTTGCCCAATCGCGCCGACGCACTCTGACGTCAGCAACGTGGGGGCCGGCGGCGGCATCGCAGCGCCTCCCACCCCGGGCCGAACCGACGACACCACACCGTTCATCCAAGCGCCGCGACCGTCATCAAGCAGAAGGTCGCCGCCCCCGCTTGCTCGACTTGGCGCCGCTGTGGTCTTAGCCAGCAGCAGAAGCTGTGCCACGTGCTGAAAGACGGTGGCATCGCCGATTAGCCTTCCCACGGTCGCGGCGTGAGTGGACGTGAGCCAACGAGGATAACCGGGGGAGGAAGCGTCCGCCGGGGCTCCGCCCAGTGCCGCTAGCGTCCCCAGCGTTTCGACGGTGCGCATCGCGGCCGGCGCGAAGAGCCCTTGGGACCAGGGTCCTCCCAGGGCAGGAAAAGATATTCGCCCTCCCGCCACACGCAAAGTCCCCAGAACACTTTCGCGTAGCAACGCTTTCGACGTCACTCCAATCGCCTCTGCACGCCGCAAGGATGTTACCGACAGGTGTAACAACAGCAAGGTCGTCACCTCCGTCGCGCAGAGCATCGTCGCTGGGATCAACGCACCGGCGACGCCGCTCGCTTGCGATGCCACGGAGCTGCCTCCCGGCCCGGAGGAGGTCGACGTGCCATCCGCGGCCATCGTCATGGGCAGGTATTGCTGCAGCAGCACGCCGCCGCCAACGGCGGCCGCCGGCGACGCTCCAACGGCGATGGCCGCCTGCTCGGCGACGGAAATGGACCACGTGAGCACATTCGCCGTTCGGAGCCACGTTTGACAGAGATCCAGCAGCGCCGATGTCTCTACCGACGGTTCGTCCGCCTCTGCTTCCCGTGCGGTCGTCGCTGGCGTCCCGGATGCCGCTGTGGGAGACGACAAAACGCGAAGTTGCAGGGATGGCGAGGCAGCCGCATTAGCCTGCGACCACTCACAACCGACGGGAGACTGCAGCAGACGCACGAAAAAACTGGCGACGGCGAACGAGGTCGGGGTTGAAAGTGGCCTGCCCGGCATGCATCCGGCCTTGGCGAATGCCGCCTTCGGCGACGACCCTGTTGCGGTAGCGGCTGCGTCGAGTTCTGCGGCCTGTTCCGCGGCCACGGTTGCGGCTCTCACTTGGTAGCAGGCGGTGCAGAGCAGGCAGGCGTAAAAATCCAGCAGCTGCATGGCCTGCGGCGTTGAAATGGGGCCTGCGGACGGAGGGAGCGGTGAGTCATTTTGCCACAGGCCGCTGGCTTCGCCGCGACCCAGGAGAGACCGTCCATCCGGCACCCAGCGCGTCGCGTAGAGGGCAGCGGCGGCAACTTCTGACGGTAGCGGGACTTCGGATGGCGGCGCGGACCCGGCGACCGTGCGGCGGCTGCTCGTAGCCAGAAGCGTTGCCGTGGCGTCCACTAGCCGGTCGCCGAGGTGCGATACGATGTCGGAGATGGTCGATACGATCGCCGCTGTAAGGTGGCGCCGCCCCAGTGGGTTGGGCTGCGAGGTTGCGTCGCACCTCCGATCGCCATGGGCTCCAGCTAAGTCCGATGGCGCCGCAGTTGTGGCCAACCAGTGCACGAGGATGCGAACCAGCGCCTTCGTCGCCGCCATGGACGTCGCGAACGACGCCATGACGCCGAGCGCGCTCGCAGAAGACCCGCTGCCAGCGCCGGACGTCGGGGGAGGCGCGGCCGCCGGCGGGGTGGCCAGCGCCAACCGGAGAAGCGGTGAAATCACTCGCCGCACCGCGGGCAACGGCAACCGAGTCACCGCGGGGGGCAGCTGCTCCTCGGCGGGATCGCCGCCACCCGCGTCCAGAACGTACGTCGCCAGCAGCCAGGTCGCGATAGCGGACGAGAAGCGGCACAGCAATCCCGGCGTGGAACTTGATATGAAACGGTGGTACCGACCGCGAAGTATAGTGGGCGGCACGACGGTCGACTCCACGGAAGGCGGCTGGATCGACGATCGGGGTTTGTCCCACGTCGCAAACAGTGTCCACAAGGCGTCAGGGCGAACCAATGCAGCATGCTTAGTGGAGGGAGAAGGCATCGTCCCCGCGGCGATCACATGCTGCACCGCGGTCACGAGGACGTCGTGGTTCGACCGGAGAACGTTTTGGCAACGGCCCGGATGTGGCGGCAGCGAGGACTCAGAGCGCACCGGTCCGTCGCGCTCGCCGGGCCGTCGTGGAACGCGCACCGGCAGTGACATCACTGCGATGGGCACGTAGCGCTGAAACAGAGTCCCCATGAGGTCGAGCACGGCGGTTCGCAGCTCCGATTGATCGCACTGCAGCGCGGCGGTAAGACCCAAAACGTGGCACCTGGCCGCCAGCGCGAGGGGATCGGTGGCATCCGCCTCGTCCAACGACAGGTCCGCTTCAACCGAGGACACCGACGAGGTGGTCGCCGCTCTGGGTGAACCGCCGCAGGCATCCATCGACGACGTGAGGGAATCGTCGATGTCCCCACCGGTACGACGGTGGGATTCAATGCACAGCCGTCGGCCAAACGCGGCCCAAAGCGCGTCAGACGACGCCATCGCACGCGAGTCCTCGTCGGCGGTCGTGCGGCCCTCTGAATCTCCCTCGGCGACGTTCCCATCGTCGTCGTCGTCGGCGGTGCTCTGCAGCCTTGTTTGACTTGTAGCACGCGGCGGGGGCGACAGCACCGCCTCTTCCGTGTCTGACGGGGTCACATCGGTTGCTGTGCCCCGCAGTTGCGGCGACGTCGTCTCGGCTAGGATTGGCGGCGGCCGTGCCATGGGCGGCTGTCGGCCAGTTTCGCCGAGAGAGTGATGCTGCCGCATGGCGCGCTCGAGTATCGTCGATATGAGTTTTAGTAGGTGAAGGCTGGTGACAATGTCGCCCGGTTGGGTCAACGGTGGAGGCAGGAGGCGCCTGCTGCCCCCGGGGTTGTCTAATTCGGGTCGTGGGCTAGACAGCACCCCAGCGGCGTGAAGGAGCATGCACCAGGCGAGGCGCACCGCGCAAAGGAGCTGGTGTCGGTTGCGGAGGCCACTCGGGTGGTGCTGGCCACAAAGGGTCGACACAAAGTTGCGAACCGCGGAAATGCTCTGCGGCCGGGAGAGACCCACGTACGGCACGACGTGCACGAGGGAAGGCGCGAGAGCGGCAGACGTTGGCGGACTGACGCTGTCGTCGCCCGTCCATCCGCGCGCCGCCGAGAAAGAGAGCATCAAGGCTTCGGTGGTGAGCGACGCCACTCTCGGCGTGCACATGATCAACCAAGCAGAGTCCTCATGGCTGAACAGGTTTTGCAGCGAGGTGAACGTGGAGCGTAATAGTGGGCAGCTGCCCAACGCCGCGAGTTCACTGGACGACAGCGAGCGCGGTTGCGTGGGAGTGGAAGGGGGCGTCGGGGGCTGCCCACCTGCGGCTGCCGGGGGTGACACCGTTGGTGGCGGAGGGCCGGCCGAAGTGGTGGGCAACAGGCCGTTGATCCAGGCGCGCAGCGGCGCGGTCAAGTCGAATCTTTCATCCGATCCGTCGATGACGGTGTTCTTCTGCGTCGTCATGCTACTGCACTCGCCGGTGATGCGACCTGGCGGATGGATTCCGAGGGCACCACACGCGGCCACGTCACTCCGGAAGAGCCGCGACGCGATCATCGCGCAGATCACCTCATGCACGTCGACGATGGCCGCCGATGCGAGGGGGTCCGCCGCGTGCTTGAACCCTAGATTCGTCACGCCCTGTAGAAAATCGCGCGCCGCGATGCCCCGGATCACGTGGATGAAGTCCGGTGGCGCGACACTCGGGAGGGCGGACCGCCCTTGGGCAGCCGCATCGCCCTGGCGCCTCCCCGTTGTTTCGCTCGAGAGGAGCCGCTTGACCACGATCACGGCAACCTCGCCGGTGCGCTGAATCGCAGCGGCGTCGCCCCGGGGAACGCTCATCCAGCCGTGCAGGCACGCCATTAGCATGTCGCGGTTTAGCGTGGAGCGCTCCTCCTGTGTCAGATCGGACAGCCGGCACTGATCCACCACCGCCGAGGCGACCTGTTCGGCCTCTGGCACCGCCGTGCGCGTCGCCGGGCCTTCGCTGCCATCGGTTGAATCGGCGGCGGAGGCCAAGCTGCCTGAAAGCGTCGCCGCGGCTCCGCCGGCGGCGGAAAGAGCCACCACGGAGGATGGGGCACTCACGCCGTCGGGTCGCACCCACGATGCCTCCATGGACAGGAGCGAAAAGATCATTTGCCACACTAGGCGCGAGAAGCGAACGCAATAGGGCGCGGCAGCCACCGACAACATGGCCGCCGCCGCATACTGGTGCACTTTGGTGCGCGACGACCACGGCCCCGCCGCCGAAGCCGGAACCGTCGTCGTGGCGCCGGAGGCCGGTTGCGGCGGCGGAGGGGGAGGCGGAAGGACGAGTGCGGATGAGAAACTCGCGAACGAAGCAGCAGGCGTCGATTGAGGCACCCCTGCGGACGACGCGGCCGCCCCTGTCCAATACCCGCCCGCCCCGGCGAGCTTCATCAGGGCCACCGAGATGGCTTCATTCTCCGTTGAGAGCGAAAAGACGGTGGAGACCACGAACATCGCCTTCATAGATTCGATTGCGATTCGTCGGCAGCCGAGAGCGGGCTGCGAAAATATGAGCGATGCCGCAGCGGCCGCTTGATTCGGCGTCATGTTGGCCGCGGAGCCCGTCAATGGGATGTTTGACGTCGCGTCCTGCAGCAAGACGCCAAAGCACGTGAAGAGCGCACCCCAGGCGGAGCCAAAGAGCTCGAGCACAATGCCGAGCACCGGCACGGGCAGCTCCGATCGCGGGCCTAACGTCATCGCCGGCCAGGAAACATGGTGCGGAATGCGACGCCGGTTGAGGAGGTCTCGTGTTTCGGCAACCAGCCGTGATCGTTCCACGCCGAAGGCGAGTTCACGTTTTTCATCACGAGAGAAAAAGAGCAGGTCGACGCCGGTCGCCCGTTGCCCTGGCGCGGTCGAGGAGTGCGGGTTGCCTTCTGACGTCGCCGCGCCGAGACCTTTTACTTGGGTGAGCGGCCGATCCCGGATGTGGTCGAAGATGTCCTCTGCAAAGTTAGGTGGAAAGTCCTTCCCGTTGTTGCAGCCGCGCAACTGCATTGCAAATCCAGACCGCGTCATTTTGGATGCTACGCGTGCGTTGTGCAAATCGGTTTGCAACATCACCGTGGCCACAAGAACGACAAACGCCGCGTCCTCCGTGGCAAACGCAAATCCGTCGATGAGGCGGGGCTGTTGGCTGCTGTGTACGCCAACCACCGCGAGAGGCGCCGACGACGATGTTATCGCCGGAGAAACGGGCGCCAAGGGCATCGGCACAACCGGGGACCCGTCGGCACTCGACGTAGGGCTCATCGGCGGGAATACCATGTGGGCGCCGAAATAAGCGGCGGCGAAGTGTTCGAGCAATCGTTCGATCCGCTGCCCTTCCTTCGGCAGCTGCAGCAAGGACAGAAGCACGGCCAGCGCGTCGCACACAGAAAGGCCTCGAAGCTCCAAGCGAGCGAAGAAGCATCGGGCTAACCAAGCCGAGAGCGGCGTGGGATCGGAGAGCACCTCGCCGAGCGACAAAGGATTCAGCGTCGGCGTGTACAGCAAAAAGGCGATGATGCGATCTCGAAGGGAGGCCACTTCGGTCAACTCCGCGGAGGACCACGACGGCACTGTGACGGAGGTGGCAGACGCTTCCGCCGTAGCCGTCGTCGGCGGGTCCCCGCTCTCCTCGGATGCGTGCTGAGCAGCCTCCCCTGGTTGCGATGGCGGAACCGGCAGCGGTGACCGTTCCGCGGCCTCAACCGCTGCGTCGAACGCAGAAGGGTCAAATGGGTTCGGAAGTGGAGCCGCGCTGGGCGCGTTATACTTCGACGGAACGTTGAAGGTCTTCAATAGTCCTTTAAAGGCCCCGTTGTTGATCACGTCGACCGCTTTCTGCAAGTCCAACTTTTCGCGCTTCATCGCATCCAAATGGCTACTGGAACCACCAGCAGCAGCATTGGACATCAAGTTGGAAGTCTTCGACGAGGTGACAGCGGCGCCCGGCGGCAACGTTGGCACAGCGCCCGCGGCAGGCGGGTCCATCCCCATCACGGCACGCCAGTCGAGCCGTCGTAACGCGCGCTGCAACCTTACCATGTCAGGCGGCGCACGCCTCCGCCGGCTGGCAACCGACGGGGCGCCTCCCCGAGGCGAAGTCAAAGGGGGCGCGGCGCCGTCGCTCGCCATGCTCATGAGAGGATCGTCGTCCTCGGCAACGGGGTGGCCGTTGCCACGGCCCTCACGCTCTGACCACCACTGGGCGTGGAACGCGTTCGCCGGGGCAGGCGCGTAGGTGAGCTCGACGGACTCGGTCTCCGTGACGTCGTGCAGCACCGTGGCTAAGGCAGCCAAGGCCTTGAGGGCAAGCAACGGCAACGGCTGCGCGGCCGCCGTGACGCTCTCTGGGAGGGCGGCCTCGCTCGACAAGACCTCCTCGACGGCTGCGGAGAGCTGTGTCTGAGTCAACGGTACCAAGGGGGCCCCCCCGACGTCGCTCGCCGCTGACCGTGCGGCAACGATGCTCTGCTGCGCGAGAAGTCCAAGCGACCCGACGGAGAGCATCGGCAAGCCCGTGCGCACCAAACGGGCCAGAGATGCGATGGCGTGTTGCACAAAGTTCGTGTGGTGGAGGCGGGAATCCGCGTCCAGGAGCAAAAAGGCTTCCAGGACGATGAACCGCACGTCACGGCGGGACTCGCCTTCGCTCGTGATAACGTCCACGGGGCGCGACAGCTGGAAGAGTTGCCGAAGGTGATGCAGGATGGCGACGCGCGACTCATGAGGCACGTTGTCGGAGTCGAGCATGCGCAGGACGCAGTTGCAGTAGAGCACCCCGAGTTCTTGCCGCACTTCGGCAAAGCTGCACGTAACGATGCGGAGGAGCGCGTCCAAGCATGGGACCACGACTTGACGGACATTGAGGGACACCAAGCCGACCAGTAGCGCATGCAGCACCCCCCTAGCGACAAGAGGGCTGTTCATCGCCGCCTGCAGCACTGAGCTCGCCTCCGACGCCGCGAATTTGATGGTACTGACGAGCCATGTGAAATGGGCGATGCCGGATTCCCCATCATCGTTGACGCGCGCGCAGATGACCAGCAACGCTGGGGCAAAGGCGACGTAATGCGGAAGTACTGGGCCAAGGGCGCGCAACGACGAAGGCAAACAAGTTCGCTTCGAGGTCGTGGAGGCCTTGGTGTTGTCGTTCGCCGCCGCGTCGGCTACGGAGACAAGAGGCAATGTGGTCGGCGGCCGCAAGGCGTCCGACACGTCGCCGTCGGTGTCTTGTTCCGCAACGATATCGTCCCACGGGACGGTCGCGGCCAGCTGCGGCAGAAGGCTCGTCAGGATGTCGCCAACGTCCTTCTTCAATCTGGGGGACACGGACGGGTGGGGCGACGTGGCCAAATCCGACAGGTACCCCACGGGAAGCGAAATGAGCTGAACGAAGCTTCCGGCCGCTGCGATAACGTCGGCGGATGGACCCCTCCCGCCACGTCCGGCCTTGGACTCAGCCGTCGTGGGTCCCCCGCCGTTCATCGGAGGTGAAACCGTGGTGGTCTCCCTGGACGGAGCGGCTGATGCCGGAGGCGGCGGCGGCGGTCGGTGGCGGGGAGGCGGACGCAACATCGCGGGGACCCGTAGAGTGCACTTAACAAACTCATTGCACAGTTTGAGGCAGCTCTTGAAAACGCCTTCGTCGAAACGGAGTGACAAAGTGGAAAAGGATCCCCCGGATGTGGTCGGCGGTTTCGCGGAGTACACCGTCGACAGCTGTTCGAACGCACCGCGCAAGGCGGTTTGGGCATCCGCAAGCGCGAAGGCAGATTCAGCGTCGGAGAGTTCGACGCCTCGGAAACGGTCCACTGACGTCTGCAGCGCCTGAATTGCGACACCGAAAAGCACGTCGCGAGCTGCCTTGCACAACGCCCCGGCGATCAACGGCGGGCAGTTCACGTGAGAAGCCGTCGTCGGCCCATGCACCGTCGCGACGAACCGCATGAGCTGCGTCAGGGTCGCGACATCGCTGGTCTTTGTCGCGGACGACGAGGAAGGAACGACGCCCGGAGGGCCTTCATGAAGCCGCTGTTGCTTCGCTTTGACCGCGGGAATCACCAACTCGTCGCATTCCGTCAATGCGGTCGACAAGGATGCGACGGTTTTAAGATTAGATTTCAGCACGTCGCTGATCATGGCAAGGTGTTTCAGCAAATGTTTGAAGAAAGTCTCCAAATGCGGCGGCGCGGTGGCCGCGGAATGCTGCGACGTCGGGGCGGTAGGTCCGGCTGCGGCGGCCGCCTCGATCGTCGTGGGAGCCGGTGAGGGTGTGGACATGGCGCGAGGTGTCGAGTTCGATTCACCGTCGGTGTGTAAAGAGGGGAGAGAGGGGAAAGAAAATTCTGTGGCTTTCGGGGATGGCGAAGATAGACAGGGAGAGACACTGGCCGCCCGTCCAGAGGTTGCGGGCTCAACGAAGCACTACGTTTGTGAGCGTTTCAGTCGTCACTCGGTGTGCGCACTTGAGTCACGGTGTCGAGTGAATTCGTCAAGCTGCCTGCGCCACCGTCGCCAGGGTGCGAAAGCGCGTGCCGCGGCAGCGCAGACTGCGGTGGAGGCGACGTGGCGGCGCTAGGTCGCGCCAGGTGCTGCTGGTCGGTGGCGGCGCTGCCATGGTCCACGGAGGCACCGCGGCCCAAAAGAGACGTTCGCTCTTCGGACGATGCCTCCTTCCTGCGCCTATTCCAGTCCCGTCGCACCCCGCGGAGCGCCATCGCGGTCATGCGCACGGTGACCGCGAGCGATATCGCGACCACGACGAAACTAATAATGACCCGAGGGAGCAACGTGGATTGGTACCACGTCTCGTAATAGCGGCTCCCGGCGGGACAGTCTAAATCGCGGAACACACAGATGGTTGTGGAGTTCGGGGCGGCCGTTGTCGTCGTCGTCGTTGTGGTCTTCCCATCCTCGCCACCCGAAGCTGCTTGGCAGCTGTCCACATCCGCGAAGCACTGTGAAGTCAGCAGATTGAACGATCCGCCAGTGAAGATGCAGGTCCCGCAGCTTCGCAGGGACGACGCGCCGCAGCGCTCATTGGCCCGCAGACACGGGATGTTACCACAAGCAGCATCGCACGCCGCTCTCGCAATGTCATCCGACGACGGCGACGTGCCGAGGAGCCCGGGGGGGACAGTTTCGAGTTGTCGGGTGCCACTGCTGTCAGTGCCCTTCGACGGCAACCTCGGTGACGTATCGGCCCCTTGTATCAAACCGCGGCGCCTCCGCTTTCTGGCGGCTCCTTCTTTGGACGATGAATCGTTCGCCTTGGAAAGGACGCACGAATTATCCGGCGCCCGTGGACACCACCACGCGCGGGAGGATACGTCGGCGAGCGAGTCTAAAAGCGCGCACGACTCGCACGTGGCATACCGATAAACAATCAGATCGTCACCACCATGGTGGCTGCTGTCCCCGCCAATGCTGCTGCTCGACGAATCGTCAAGGGCATTGATCGCCTCGGCGACATCCACGAGATGATCACGACCCTCAGCGACCATGCGGCGCAGGGCGGCTGCATTCTCCTGCTGCTGAAATGACTCCACGCTCTGGGCAGAAGGTCCTGATCTTCGTAATGCGTGACGTTTGGACTGACCGCTGGCCATGGTCGCCGCAAAACACAAGACAACGGCTCCTGCGAGGGCCAAGTCTCGCATCGACGTGTAGCGGGGATTACCGAGTGAACGTTGCATCTTCGTGATGCCGGGCGGTGGAACGAAATGAAATGAGAGTGGAAGTAGGATCTCCTCACGAGGGGCATAGTATAGGAGACCCAGCACATGTTTCCGCTAAGTTCGAGAAAGACAAGCCCACGTTGCGCCACGTGGGACCCACAGTGCGCGGGCAGGAAGGGGACAATAAAGTGGTTTCGTTCGATGATCCGTCCAGTACGACGACGCTGTGGGAGGCCTCTCTCTTTCTCTTTCTTTCTCTCTCTCTCTCGAAGTCGTTGAACATAGTGGGGGCCTAGGCTTGCTCGGCTGCGGAGGCTGCGTGGATACATCGCACTGCCTGAGCAACGAGGTTGGTGCGATCCTTCTTCTCCTTGGTATCCGTGACATGCATCACGGCACGCGCTCGGAGAAGATGCAAGAACTCCTCCGGCTCTAATTCGCCATCACCGTTCCGGTCGAAGAGATCAAAGATGAGACCCTCCTCGGAGGCGTTCAACGGCGGCGACATTCCCGCAATGCGGGTGATCCGTTGCAAGTCCCCTGGGCGGATAGGTTGATGTTGACTCGAGGCGTGGTAAATGCGGAGCACGTTCGTGACGTCCTCGGCGTGGCGGAACAACCGATTGAATGAAATCCACGCGCTGAGGGTCACTTCTTGGCTGTCGCGGCGGTCTAAGGCGCGCACGTTTTCGGCGAGAAACGCAGGGAGGTGACGTCCGACGACGGAGTTGGTCATTAAATGGGCAAAGTCCCCGCGGCTAATCGATCCCTTGTCCGTCGTGTCATACATGGCAAACTCCGCTCGGGCGAGGTGATCGCGTAATTCGACGATGCACTCCTTCAGTCGCTGCATCGTGCAGCCCGGCGGTACCGCGGCGGCGATTGGCGATGTCGGCGACGACGCGGACGATGCTTCGGCGGCGACCACCCGAGCATCCTTGTCACCACCAGATGCCTCCTCCTCCTGATTGGCGACCGGAGGGGGCACAACCCCTCCGTTGGCGTTGTTCCCCTTCGGCGGTCGACCGAACATGCGGCGCACCAGGGCCCCTTTCATCGGTGGCTTCATGTCGATGGTGCCGTCGCCAAGGACGGCGAACATTGCCACGAAGGCGTCCTTCGTCAAGTAGCCCTGCATATCCTTGTCGAACATCACGAAGAGTCGTTTGAAATCTCGCATCGGCGTCATGAGCAGCTGCGTGAGGAAGGAAAACTCCCGCAGCGAGAGCTTCCCGTCGTTGTCGCTGTCGACCATTTCGAAGAGTTGGTTCATGTGCTTCGATACAGCGTCGGACTGCTCGTCGGACAGCTTCATCGACGGAGGGAGGGCGAGCATGGCGCGGAGGAAGTCCTCGGGGCTCATAAAGCGCCCCTCTCCTTTCTTTCGAATTGTCGCGTAGTGGTGAAACCGTGACCTCGTGCTGCGCAAGTAGTAGGGGATGAGGTAGCCAGGCGTATCCCCCGCTGGATAGGCGTAGCAGATGCCACGGCCGTCGTCCTCGTCGCAGCGTGACGGGAAGAACTGGCTGGACAGAATGCCGAAGGCGGCGCCCGCGGCAGTGAAGGTACTAAAGCGGCTGCGATGATGGTGATGCGATGAGGCCACGAGCGGCGAGACGGGATTGCCATAGCTGCCGGCTTCATGACGAAGGGACGACGCGCTGGTCGATGACGATGTGGACCAGCGAGCCATCGTCTTCGCTAGTGCAGCCACCGTATGTGACCTGGCTCGATGAGTAGTGTTCGCTACCAACATTCTCGTTTCGTCGTCACGAAGTGGGGGGGGGGGGGAATTAAAA
>ERZ1292633.253-Hain-H41-02um-R1-253-length-69176-cov-16_pt2 | contig 38892 bp, 32 predicted proteins | sample MGYA00564406_ERZ1292633 | MGnify/ENA primary metagenome ERZ1292633 (study PRJEB36523, sample SAMEA6512639) | groundwater metagenome | collected 2019-01-08 | study: AquaDiva: Metagenomics assemblies of 32 groundwater samples
ATGACAGGTAAATTTAAAAGCCCCCCATGAGAAGCATGGAGGGCATGTGTTGAGCGTGCTACGACTACGGGAGCGTTGCCTTCCCGTTTTTTTGCGGGTTGAGCTGATCCGGGATGTTCGGATCGTTCGACACCATGGTGAAGGGGATGTTCCCTTGGGTGTCGGTCCAGAACGAATGGCCGTTTTCGGTCCCACATCCTCCGTACTGGTAGTTCGCCAAGTCTGCCCAGTAGTAGACCCCGTTACCTACCGTGAAGTAGATCACGTCTCCACTGGTCAGCAGCGGGATCAGGCATTCGAGCACGCTGTCAGCCGGGTTGGTATCCGGGCAGACGTTGCACGCTGGCGTGCCGAATCCTGGGCTCGTCTTCCAGCAGTCGTATTTGCCTTGGACGTAGAACTCCAGAGTGAACGGGCCGTATTGTCCCAGAGCTTTGTTCGAGTCCGCGATGTAGCAGAACCGAGTGAGGCCTGGGGCGACCGGTCCCGTGCTGCACGATCCGATGACCGTGCCTTGCGGGATTGCGCACGTGTCCGTGGTGGTCGACGAGCTGGTCGTGCCGCTGGAGCTGCTGCTCGAGCTGGTCGTACCACTGGAACTCGACGAGCTGGATGAGCTCGACGTGCTGCTGCTCGACGACGAGCTGGTCGTACCGCTGCTCGAACTGGACGTGGTCCCGCTGGAGCTGCTTGAACTGGTCGTACCGCTACTCGACGTGCTGGAGCTGCTGCTCGAGCTGGTCGTGGTTCCGCCGCCGGACCCGCCGGTGCCCTGGTTGGGGCAAGGGCTGTTCATGTTGGCGACGACGACCAGTTGGCCGCCGCAGCACTTTAGGGTTTGCTGCGTGTTGGTGTCCACGCAGACGCCTCCATCCGGAGAGCAGGAGTGACCCAACGTGCAGGTGTTGCCCGTGCTCGACGTGGTCGTACCGCTGGAGCTGCTACTCGAGCTGGTCGTACCGCTGGAGCTCGACGAGCTGGAAGAGCTCGACGTGGTCCCGCTTGAGCTGCTCGAGCTGGTCGTACCGCTGGAGCTCGACGAGCTGGAGCTACTGCTCGTGTTGCTGCTCGTCGTGCTTGAGCTACTCGAGGTCGTTGAGCTACTGCTCGTGGAACTCGTGCTGCTCGTGCTGGATGAGCTGCTGCTCGACGAGCTGGAAGAGCTCGAGGTGCTGCTGCTCGTTGACGAGCTGGACGTGGTTTCGCTGGAGCTGCTACTCGAGCTGGTGGTTGCTCCGCCGGAACCGCCGGTTTCGACGCCGCCGCCTGAACCGCCTCCGCCGCACGAACCGACTTCTTCGGTCGCGGTCCATGCGTCGTAGTCGCAGGTGAGGGCGCCGTCGCAGATGACGTCGCACTGATCGTAGCCGGAGCAGTCGAGTCCGACGTACTTGTCGAAGCACGACAGCTCTTGGCCGCCTGCGCCACCCGCGCCTCCAGCTCCACCGGCTGGTGTGCTTGAGGTAGTGGTGGTCGTGCCACCGGATCCTGACGTTGGGCAGTCTCCTGCGTCTTCCGGATTCGCCAGTGCTAGGACGTTGTCGGCGCCACAGAAGAGCTGGCGCTTGCATTCGTCTTCGCACACGGCACCAGGCATGGTGCATGAGTCTCCGACCCTGCATGCTGCAGGAACCGGATCGAACTGACCCTTCACGCACACGAACCGCTCGTTGCCGTTCTTGCACGTGAGGCCTTCCGGCGAACATGGCGCGTTGTCCTCGCAGCCGATTGGCTGGTCGGACGCCTGTCCGCCAGATCCCGTACCGAACTCCTCGTCGAACATGCAACCGTGCTGGCTGAAGACCGCGAAGGTAACGGCCAACGCGGCGATCAGGAAGGTGAATTTCAACCGTTCCATCGCGTCTCCTCTCCTGGCCCGTCTTTGGGCCTGACTGGGGTACTAAAGCTAGGTCTAAGTTAGTAAAGGGCAGTAGCCACATCCAAACAGAAAATGGCGACTTTGTCAAGGCGATTTCCTCGCCCCCGCATTCAAAATATCGTCTCAATAGGCAACGGTTGGAGTTTAAAAATAACCAAAAACCCGCTTCCTTGAAGGTTGCGGGGTTAGATTTAGATGAATCGTCCGTATGAATGCTCAATAGAGCCCTTAGGGAGCGGTTCGAGAATGCCAGCTAGAAAAGCATCGATTGCCAGGTTACTGTAATAATGACGGCAAGTAAGCGGATTGCAATCGCCATTCTGTAGATGGGCGTTAAGCTTCAGCGCGATCTCTTTATGTCTTGATCCGCCCCAGATGTTTTTGAATCTGGAGCGATTTATGTTTCCTATCGAATAGCCGTTACGCGACCAAGGAGAGCAAAGATAGGTCTCGCCATCCGGATCGATACCAGCGGTATACTGCAGGGCGGCGATCCAGCAGCGTGAAGGTCGTGGTGGTGATACCCGGCTTTTTCCGATCACGGCATCAATTTGGTCTCTGTTCATGCCGAAAGACATCTTGAATACACGAGATACTTTAGCAATTTGCTCATTATCAAGCTCGACGTCTTGACCTGGTTCGAAATTACCTACGCACCGTACCAACAAGTTCGAGAGACCAAGATCGATGAAATAGCGCCGCATTTCTTCGAGCTTGTTATAGTTATCTCGACAGACAAGGATTTTAACACCGAAGGTGAAGTCGGTATCAGAGTCCGTCTCACGCTGGACGCCGGCTTTGAGGTTTGTTTCTACTTTGAAAAATTGTTTTGGGTTTGTACGTGTGACCGTTGCGTAAAGCTCTGGCGTGTGGGCAACTACGCTGACGTTAATATAGCGCAGAAAACCGTGTTGCAGAATTTTTGGTGTTAGGTAGCGTTCCAGTAGTACGCCGTTAGTATGGAGACCGATGCGATAGGGTGCTTCGGTAGTAAGAAGATTATTCAGCCCTTAACCTTCATATGCCAATGGTTCCCCTCCACCCGCTACAGAAACGCCTCGAACGCCGAGCGATTTCATGTCTTCTACGATGTCGCTGAAGCTTTTGTCAGAATAACCTGCATTTGTGCGACTGTTTACCTTATTGCGTTGAGCGTTGGAACAGAATGTACAGGAACGTACACAGCGCGAAGTTGGACACAGTGCGACTGAAACCGGGGGAATCACCCGTTGGATTATGTCCGTTTTATTCGGATCATAGCCCGCAAGCCGTTCAGGTAAGTAAAAGAGCACGCGACGAGTGATGAGTTGTTTGCCTTGTTTTGAGTATACAAAGCTAGTGACGGTGTTATTCAACATCTCAACCTACCACTTTCCACCGGCATAAGTGCCGGAACGATACTCGTTTATCCGTCTCAAGGTTGCCGAAGAAGTCCCATCTGGAGGATTCTCCAGATCAATGAACGAGTGATCCTCTATTTCGATTCCACGTTTCATTGATCCAACGTTCTCTATATCACAGCCAATCAAGAAAATGTTATCCTTTTTCCCCTCGATGAGATTAATGTAGGTGCCGAGCAAGATATGGTTTTTTGATTTTATGCCACACTCTTCTTCGAGCTCACGACGTATAGCGTCTGTTGGATTTTCGTTTTTTTTGATTGCGCCGCCTGGAAGATACAAGTATTCATCATAACGATTTTTTATCAGCAGGATTTTGCCGTTATGGGTTGCGATGGCTTTCACGCCATATGTAGTAGGTCGCGCAATCCTCCAGTAGAGTTTGCGGAACCATGTCGCTATCTTTAGGATTGTCGTTAATGCCATAGTAATAACCTCATTTGTTGTCAAAGTACATCATTATCTACTAACACGGATAGTCATGTGAGTCAATGTAGATATAGCATCTTTGTCAAGGTGATTTCCTCCCTTTTGTGCTATTCTTTGCGTTATGTCCGTCCTTTCGTGGGGATTTTTCGTTGCGCTCTCGGTCAGTGCGATTTTTATTGCTCTCGGCGTCCCTCTTGGACCGCTTCTTGCGGTTGCGGTTTTGTTCGCCTTTATTTTCGCTTTTCGGTACACATACCTATCATTTTACCTCGCGTTATTCTTCACTCCGTTTTTAGGATTTTTGGTTTCCATTCCAACCGGCGAGCTGGCATTCGGGAAGCGCGCGTTCGGTGGATCCATCGACATCAGTGTCGCAGAAGCCATACTTTTGATCGTGCTGGCAGTTTGGGCGATTAAGATTTTGCTACTTTGGGTGAAGCGTCATGACATCAATTGGCGACCGAAACTTCCACTCGTGGGTTCATACGCTTTTCTTTTCGCGGCGCATCTTTTATCCGCGTTTTCTCCGCTTGAACCTGATCCGATTTTGACAACGAAATTCGCACTGCGTCCGGTTTTGTTTTGCTACCTCGCGTACGTCGCGCTTCCCGTAAATCTTTTGCGATCGCGTCGCAGATTTCTTGTGGCGCTGTACACAGTTGTCTCGGTTGGAACTATCGCGGCATTGAACGGCGCGGCGTCACTTTTTTTTGTGGGTCCGGAAAGCCAATTTCTTCGACGCGCGCATCCTCTTCCTATTTTCGGCATTCCAGCTCTCGGCGACAACCACAATCTTCTCGCGGAATTATTGGCGGCTACAGTTTTTGTAACTCTCGCGCTCGCTTATCTCGAAAAGAAACCGCACATCAAACGATTGCTTTTCGGATCAGCCGCGCTTCAACTCATGATCGGACTTCTAACTTTTTCGCGCACTGTCTGGATCGTGTTTCTTTTGCAAGCCGCGGCATTGGCGTTTATCGAATATCGGCAGACCGTGAAGAAGCATATGTCTACGATTCTCGCGATAATACTTTTGTGTATACCGCTGGTCGGAATAATGTTGAAGATCGGAACTTCAAATGTTGCGGAGAGCAGCAATTCCACTCGGTTCGCTTTGATTGAAATCGCATGGGAAGTTTTCAAGACCAGTCCGCTCATCGGAAGCGGCGCAGGAACTTTTGTTGATCGCGTTGGGTCCGCGCAGGTGTTCCGTCTCGAATATGGAGAGCCGCTGGATTCGCACGGAGTGATTCAAAAACTCGCGGCCGAAACTGGGATCGTTGGCGTTGTCGCATTTATCTTTGTAATAATTTCGTTCGGTCGTTTGATGACTCGGTCCATTCGTAGATTGTCGGACGGACCGGAGAGGAACGCGCTTTTGTATCTCACCGTGGGCGCGGCTGGCTCGGTGTTTTATCAGTTTTTCAATACGAATTATTGGACCGCGAAAATCTGGCTTCCTGTTGGTTTGGCGGTCGCTGCTACGTTCGTGCTTCTGCAAAAAGAGGAAAAAGATCAAAACATTTTTTCATGAAAAAACGATCCGCATCGCGAAAGCCATCGATAATCTATGTAATGCATGGGCTGGAGTTGGCTGGAGCGGAAAAGATTGTGACGGAGTTGGCCGCGCGGCTTTTGGAAAAGGATTTTGATGTAATGGTGGTTGCGGTTTTAACCGGCGGTCCGTTGGAGCGCGTTTTGTCTAACAACGTAATTCCATACAAGATCATTCCTCGATGCGGCGTGTTTGGACTCGGAACCGTTCGCGCGCTGTACAAACTGTTTCGAGAAAAGCGGCCGGACATTGTCCACACACATTTGTTTCTTGCGGATACGTGGGGGCGATTGGCGGCGTGGCTGGCGAGAGTTCCGGTCATTATCTCGACCGAGCACAATATAAATCCAAGCTACGGTACAGCGCATCGCGTGATCAACAGTATTATTTCGCGAATGACAACGGTTCATGTGGCGGTTTCGCAAAGCGTGCGCAATGTTCTCGTTCGCGAAGACAGCGTTCCATCTAAAAAAACGCGAGTGATAGTGAACGGAATCGATCTCAAAGCCATTTTGCCGCGCGGTACCCGTCCATTTCGAGACATCCCGCATCTAATTTCCGTGGCGCGGCTTTTTCCGCAAAAAGATCACGCGACGCTTTTGAAGGCGCTCGCTCTCATAAAACGTCCGTGGCGACTTCGTATCGTAGGCATCGGTCCGTTGGAATCCGAATTGCGAGCGTTAGCCGAACGCCTCCATATCGCGGCGCGAATCGAGTGGCTTGGTGAACGGGAAGATGTTCCGGAATTGCTCGCGGATTCGGATGTGTTTTGTTTTCCGTCTCGGTATGAGGGATTGGGACTCGCCGCGATCGAAGCGGTGGCGGCAGGCGTTCCGCTTATCTCATCCAACCTTCCGTGTTTGCATGAATTACTTCACAAGGACGATGTGACATTCGTTCCGATCGGTGACGTACCGGCGTGGTCTGATGCGATTAGAAAAACGCTTGATGATCCTGCGGCCGCGATAATTCGCGCAAGCCGAGCGGTTCCTACTGTGGTTGCCGCGGCATCCGTCGAGAGAATGGTGGATCAGTACGTGAAGCTTTATAGTGAGATGATTAAAAAATATGGAGATTAGAATGTCATTGCGTAGCCAATATACTAAAGGGCGTGGCAATCTTGTCCAATCCGTCATTGCGAGTAGCCAGCAGGCGACGTGGCAATCTCATAGAAAAAAAGTATTACTCTTACTAGATTGCCACGTCGTTGCTACTCCTCGCAATGACGCCGCGACCGTATGAAAATACTTCACGTAAATAAATTTTTTGACCTTACCGGTGGCGCGGAAATATACGTGCACGGTCTTATGAAACGGCAGGTCGAGGCGGGGGACGAGGTGCATGCGTTTTCAACGCGGTCGCCGTCGAACCTTCCGTCGAAGGACGCGTTTCGGTTTGTGAAGCGATATGATTTGTCTCGATCGGACGGCGCGTCCACGGATGCTCGCAAGGCAATGAACTTTCTTTGGAATCGAGAGGCGCGGTTTGCTATGGAACAGACGCTCGATGAAGTTAAGCCGGATATCGTTCACCTTCACAATATTTATCACCATCTTTCATCTTCGGTTCTCGCGCCGATAAGAAGGCGAAAAATTCCGTGCGTACAAACGCTCCACGATCTGAAGCTCGCTTGTCCGAATTATCGGATGTACACGGAAGGCGCGCTTTGCGAGAGATGCAAAGGCGGACGATATTTCGAAGCCGTTAAACATCGCTGCATTTGGCCGGGTTTTCTACCGAATATGTTGGCGGCAATGGAAATGGGAATGACAAAGGCGCGGCAATCATACGAGAAAACCGTGCGCACATTCATCTGTCCGTCGCAGTTTATGGCCGACAAGATGGTCGAGTGGGGAGAACCGAAATCCAAGTTTGTGGTTGCGCGATCTCCGGTTGTTAGAAAAGAACTTGCGCATCGAGGCGGCGGATATCTTCTTGCCGTTGGTCGTTTATCGCTGGATAAGGGATATGAAGAATTGATACGAGCGGCATCGCGAGCGCCGGGAGTGCGAATAAAAATCGCGGGAATGGGGCCACTCGAAAGTCGATTGCGTTCACAGATAGACGAGTCTGGCGCGGCCGTGGATCTCGTCGGTTTTAAGCGCGGAGAGGAGTTGGAAGATTTGTATCGTAACGCCGAAGCGTTCGTCGCATGTCCAATCGGTTATGAAAATGCGCCTCTCACGGTTCTCGATGCGCTCGGTTACGGACTTCCGGTTCTTGCATCGCGCATCGGTGGATTGCCGGAGATGGTAGAGGATGGGAAAAACGGATATCTGGTTGAACGAGGAAGCGTGGACGCGTGGACGCACGCCTTGAAACGGTTTGGAGAAACAAAGGAACCGCAAAGAGAAGAAATGGCGCGTCAGAGCGTCTCTCTCGTAGACAAGAGTTTTCCGGACTGGTCCGGACACGTTAATGAAATTCGAAAAATATATGAAAACCGATGAATGTCATTCCCGTGAAGACGGGAATCCAGAATCAAGTGGAATAATTCACCTTTTATTCTGGATCCCCGCCTCCGCGAGGATGACACAAGGGAGGAGAATGTCTCTATGATATTTGTTGATTATTTTTGGAAGTGGCCGGACGGATTGGTTTGGCGTATTTCTCGCAGTATCACGGAGAAGTCGCGTCGTTCGCGGTTTAGTCTTTTTATGAGGAAGTGTTCTCCATCGAGTTCCAGTCGTGTGTTAGACGTTGGCGTAGGTGAAGGGGAGGGAAGGTTTGTAAATTTTTTTGAAGAAATGTATCCGTGGAAGTCGAGTGTAACGGCGTTGGCGTTGACCGATCTTCCGGAATTCCGCCGCGCATATCCAGGTGTCACGCTGGTCATTGGCGACGGATGTAAGCTTTCTTTTGGAGATCGCGCTTTTGATGTCGTTTTTTCAAACGCCGTGATAGAGCACGTCGGAACAAAATCCGATCAGAAAAAGTTTATTTCAGAAGCGTGTCGCGTGGCCGATCGAGTTTTCCTATCAACTCCGAATCGTTGGTTTCCCGTGGACGCGCACACACTTATCCCATTCGCGCATTGGCTACCAATGCGTTGGCGAAATCGGATATACCATTGGTTCGGTCGAGATTATTTCGCAAGTGAAAAACGTTTGCGACTCATAGGAGAGAATGAGCTTCTTTCGTTGGTTCCGCCGTCGCATCGCGCGGTGTTGTTTCGCCAGAGAGTTTTTGGATGGACGTCGAATCTGAATCTCGTACTTACACGACTCGAGATCGTAAATAATACATCGTTGATGTCATTCCCGCGGAGGCGGGAATCCAGAATTAATAGAGAGTATTCCTTCTATTCTGGATCCCCGCATTCGCGAGGATGACACGAAAGGTTAATGATGATTGACAAAACGTCCATTTTTCGTTCTTATACGCACGATATGTTCCGCCGGATATTACTCACGATTCTAATTACGGCAACGGCCTGTTCTGCTGCGCCCACGGTTTTTGCTGCGCGCGGAACGCAGGAAGCTCCTAGACTTTTGAATTTGTATTTGGGATGGCAAATCAAGGATGCGGATCAAGCCGCGCTTTCACAGTGGGATGTTGTTGTGCTGGACATGGATATGCAGTGGCAGTCGCCGGAACGCATGCGCGAACTTCATATAGCGAATCCGGGCATAAAACTTCTTGCATACGTCAGCGCCGGAGAGCTTTCTGACGCGCGAGCTTTGGGAGATCCTACGAGTCCGAGCGCTCATCTTGCCGCGATCGCGTTTGAAGAATTTTTTATGCACGCGCCGGACGGAAGCAGGATGCAGTGGTGGCCGGGCGCGCATCTCATGAACGCAACGGATTTGGGGCCGACAATGAATGGCGAACGTTGGGCGGACGCGCTGCCGAGATTTATTTCGCAAGAATTGATGTCAACCGGATTATGGGACGGAGTTTTTTTCGACGCGGCTTACGGCGACGTGACGAGTTTTTTCGGAAAAAATATCGATCCTGACATGAATGGAAAAGCGAATGTCGCGGCGAACGTTAATTCCGCATGGCGTGCGGGAATGTCGCGGCTCATATCGAACACGCGAAAAGCGATAGGTCCGGAGAAAATAATCGTGAACAATAGTAGCTCCGCATATTCGTCTCAAGTGAACGGGGTTTTGTTTGAGAACTTTCCGCGATACGGATGGGCCGGTCCGTTTAAAGAGTTACAGAGTTCAATGCAGAAAAATGTTTCTCCGAAAGTCGGAGCCGTGAATACGAATACGAACAACACGGAGAGTTACGCTGATTATCGTCTGATGCGATACGGTTTGGGGAGTACGCTTTTGGTTGATGGTTATTATTCTTTCGATGCCGGAGATCGCGGGCATCAACGCGTGTGGTGGTATGACGAATACGATGCGGCTCTAGGACGACCGGTTGCGGCGCCTAAGCTCGTGCGCGCATCCGCAAAAGGCGACGGAAGCGGATTGTGGATAAGGACGTTTGAACGCGGAGCGGTCGTCGTAAATAGCGATACGGTCTCGCGGACCGCGGCTTTGCCGGGGACGTATGAAAAGTTGCGCGGAAAGCAGGACCCGTCCGTGAACAACGGGTCGCTCGTTCGTTCTTTGGATGTTCCGGCGGAAGACGCGCGAGTCTTGCTCGGACAGGCGGAGGCGGGTTTGATAAGGCAGAGCGCATTTTTGAACGGCGATTTCGTTCGCGTATACGATTCATACGGCGCTCAAGCGCGAAACGGTTTTTTCGCGCAACGCGATGAAGCGCCCATCGGCTCCACGGTTGTTGCCGCGGATTTGGATGGAAACGGAGTTGAGAGTGTCGTATCTGCAAATAAAGGCGCGGTAACAGTTAAAACTCCTGGGAAAAACGACATCATATTTTGGCCGTTCGGAATTTCGTATAAAGGGAAATTATCGATTGCAGTAGGAAACGCTACTCGCGATTTCGCTTTGGAGATAGTGGTTGGACGAGATGGCGCTAAGCCGTCCGATGTCCGAATTTTTTCCAGGAACGGAAAGGAGCTGTCTCGTTGGATTGCGTACAATCCGTTTTTTTCCGGCGGTGCGCGAGTAGCTATCGGAGATATTGACGGCGACGGATTACGCGAGGTTATTACAAGCGCCGGTCCGGGAGGCGGACCACACGTAAAGATTTATAAAACCGACGGGACCGTTTGGGGCGGCGGATTTTTCGCGTTTGGAGAAGGGGAGCGCGGAGGAGTGAATGTGGCGGTCGGAGATGTCGATGGAGATGGAAAAGATGAAATCGTTGTCGGCTCCGGCGTCGGCGCGCGGCCGCGTGTGCGCGTTTTCGATTTCCGCGGTACGCTAAAGACGGATTTCTCTGTTGGAACGTCTCCAGCGTCAGGCGGCGTTCGAGTGTCTGTCGCCGATGTGAACGGAGACGGAAAAAAAGAGATTCTAGTCGGCGGCATTTCCGCGTTTTGATCAATTATGGCTATTTTATTAAATAATGTCATTGCGAGGAGTAGCAACGACGCGGCAATCTAATAAAAGTAATTATTTCTTTGATGGGATTGCCACGCGCTTTCAGTATATGCGCTCGCAATGACGAAGAAATGAGGATGTCCTATGATGAGTATGAAATTTTTTTCTCAAAAACCTAAACGTTCCGGTCTCGCGATTCATGCCGTGCAGGCGGCTCTCGCACCGTCGCGCGTGCTGACCTCTCATCTTCGCGAGTGGTTTTCTCGCCGCTACCATCGTCAGTACAGATTCTCGCGACTGGTTTTCGCATTTGATTTGTCGCTTCTGGCGATCGCGACGATGTTGGTGGTTTTGGATGTTTCTTTATTTCTATTTCCGTTTTCGCAAAAACAAATCGGGATCGATCTTGTGTTGCGAGCATCTCCTCTGATTTCCGAGACGCGAATTCCGATCGAGGTTGTACTTCGCGCAACGGATGGCGTGTCGCACGAAAACGTAAGCATCGTGTGGAATTTGCCTCCGTGGGTGGAGATCGTGAGCTCCGAACCGCCCCTTTCAAGTGGCCGTGTTGCAACAATTGGAACCGTAACTCCGACGGGCGAGAGCGTATCCAGAATAATCGCGGTTATTCGCGCGGCGTCTGAAACCGACGTTCCGTTCACTTTTAGAATACAGGAAGGCGCAGGATTTCAAGGCAGATCATTCACAGGATCAGAGTCGCGCCCGATTGTGAAAAGCGCGTTGACAGCAGTTCCGGCGATGGCGATTCAGGCAGTTGAGCCGAATGGAACCATTCCGTTTCTTGTAAAAAATAACGGCACAGTCTCGTCGCCTGCGGTCGTTTTGCGTTTGACCGCATCCTCCGGCGCGTCTCGTTCGTCTTTAGGACAAGGTAACGAAATTCGTTTCGGTGAAATCCCTCCCGGAGAAGAACGAGTCGCATATCTTACTGTTGTGCCTGACGAAGGCGCGACGCGAGTTGAGTTTCAATGGGAGCTTCAGGATTTATCGCGTCAAATTCATGTCGGAGAATTGAGTTTGGACATAGCGTCTCCAGTTGACGTCTCGGTTGAACCGACTTTGCGTTCCGTGCCAGGGAGATTAACGCGCATTTCGTACGACTCGAGCGGCGCGGCCGGAGTTTGGGTGTTTCATCCGCTTCAGGAAACGAATGCCGATACGCACGCACGAGTTTATGATATTTCCGGTGGAAGTGGAATCGTGAATGTACCAATGAGACAGGGGGCGCGAACGTCGGATACGGTTTGGTCCGTTATTCCTTTTGCAATCAGAAACGGAAGTACGGTTTTTGGAAAGCGCGAGGTTGGCGTACTCTCAACTCCATTTCATTTTCAAACAGCCGCACGATATTACGCGCAAACCGGAGATCAGATCGGCGTTGGACCGTTGCCACCGATTCACGGGGAGACCACATCGTTTTGGATCGTGTGGTCCATCGGTCCGACTGACGCGGAATTGAAAGACGTTTCGATTGACGCAACCCTTCCTCCTAATGTTCGCGCAACGGGAAAGAGCGCGTCAGAAGTCGCCGGCGATTTTTCTGTCAACGGTTCTGATGTGAGTTGGAGCATTCCTTCACTGCCGCAAACAGGTGACGCGCCAAAGACGTTTGCGTTCGAAATAGAAATAACGCCGTCCGCTTCGGACATCGGGAAATCCTTAAAGCTTATTGGCAAGAGTTACGCCAAAGCGACCGAGGTTCGATCAGGGGCATCTCTCGAAGCAGAATCTCCTTCGGAAAGCACGGACTTGGAGAAAGACGCGATGGCAAAAGGGATGGGGATAGTTCAATAAAAACTGTAGTTAAACTGTGGATAACCTTTCCCATGTCATTCCCGCGTAGGCGGGAATCCATAATCAGAAGGAATAATTCATTTTATATCCTGGATCCCCGCCTTCGCGGGGATGACAGTGGGGGGGGTTCCTTGCCCGCATTCGGTTTTCAATGTAACGTTATTTCACTCTATTGAGGGGAAATAATGTCGAATTTAATCGATCGTTACCTCCTTTTCCGGATTCGTACAAAACGAGATCCAGAGGCCTTCGCAAAGATCTATGATCGATATGTTAAGGCCTTGTTTCGGTTTGCTTTTTTGAAGTTGCCGTCGCGCGAAGAAGCGCAGGACGTAACGGCCGAATGCTTCACAAAAACGTGGGTTTATCTTCAAGAACACCAAACCGTGGTAAACGTTCGGGCGCTGCTTTATAAGGTCGCCCGTAATCTGATCGCCGACTACTACAGAAGCCGTCCGGAAGCACGCGGTGTCGGTTTTGTTGGGGGTGACGGAGATTCTGTAACATTTGAGCACGATGCAACGTCTTATTCAGTAGAGCCCGTTGAGGGTCGTGGAGAACGAGGGTGGGACGATAAGGGGCGTGGGCGGGACATGATCGAGGCCCGAGCCGAACTTTCGTTAATTTTGAAAAAGCTTGAATCGTTGAAAGAGGACTATCGTGATGTGGTCACATTCCGCTTGGTTGACGGTCTGGCATTCGAAGATATAGCGGACATTCTTGGTAAGTCGCGATCGAACGTCAGGGTTATCTATCATCGAGCGATCAAGAATTTGAAGGATTGAAAAAATTTACACATGTCCAGCGCATTACACAATCGCCTTCGAGCGTTGCGACTCCTTGAAGAGCGCATTCAGCCCGACGAGGCGTGGGTAAAACAAACCCGCGAGATTTTGCGTATGCAAGTTGCGAACTCGCTTCCAACAGAGCGCGTATCCGCGGTTTCGGCATTGCTGATTTCAGCCCGTGCATTTTTTGTGAAGCGAGCTTTTCCGGCAGTGCGCGGACCGGCATTGGCTATCTCATCGATTTTCGTACTCGCTTTCGGCGGTTCCATCGCATCGGTTTCAGCGGCGGAAAATTCTCTGCCCGGGGATTTCTTTTTTTCATTGAAGCTCGCGACTGAACAGGCGAGACTGGCTTTCACGTCAGGGAAACAGGAGAAATTGAAACTTAAAGTCGAGTTCACGAAACGACGCGCTGAAGATCTGAAAAAAGTTTCGCAGACGGACGACTCTTCCATGCCTGGGCGAGTTTCGCAGGCAACGGAAATTTTGAAGCGTGATTTGAATACTCTAAAACAACAACTCGATGACGTGAAAAGCGACGGAGCTCCTAATGACGTTGCGGATGCGGCCCGGCTTGTAGATCAAAAGAGCATCGAGGTGGTTCAGGTTTTGCAGGAGACAAAATCTTCTTTATCCGATGAGAGCAAGAAAAAGGTCGTTGAAGCTCAAGCGGCAGCGTCCGATGCCGGAGTGAAAGCGATCGAGGTCTTGACTGAGAAACATAATGAGTCAGAGGACGTTGTTGGAAAAGAAGAGATGGAGCATGTGATTCAGGATCATACGAAGGCGGTCGCTGACGCTACCGGGTCGTCCGTCGTTTCCACCTCATCTACGAGTTTGTCCGGACCTTCCGGAACAACGGTGTCGCTTAAGACGGCTGTAGAACAGATGAAGACGGCGACGCAACAGGCCTTTGCCGTTGAACAGCAGTCGCTGACTGATGGTATTGCGCAATCCGGGCAATCAACCAGCACATCCGGTAATTCGGTAACGGCGACTACAACGGCGACTACAAATAATTCCGGCACTACTTCGACTAAACCAACAACAACATCTACTCAATCAAATCAACCCACAACTAAATCTCCTTAATATTAAAATATCGTTACCCCAGCCAACAGGGTGTCTATCCGCGTAATGCCGATGGAAATCCTGACGGGCGGGGGAAACTCTTGCCCGCTCGTGTTTGCATCCTCGCCAATGACCCGAGTCTTAAAGGTCGACTCTCCGATTATCGGAGTGACTCGCGTCACTAATCACATCATAAGCGGTGTATTGATCCATTAAAGGATCGTTCACCGCAAAAAGCAAACCTCAAAAAGGTTATCTATGGTAAAAACTCTTAAGAAAGCATTCTCATCGTTTGTTGCGATGATGACCATCGTCTCGTCCGTTGGTTTTGGTTCGTTGGGATTTGCCAACGTAGCCACAGCCGCCACGCTCGTAGCCGGTGACCTCGTCAAAGCTTCAGGCGCCGCAGTGTACTACTACGGAGCAGATGGGAAACGCTATGTTTTCCCGAACGAGAAGACGTACTCAACGTGGTACGCGAATTTCTCATCGGTCAAAACCATCACCGATGCAGAACTCGCCGCTCTAACAATCGGGGGAAACGTTACGTACAAACCAGGTGTCAAAATGGTGAAGATCACCACAGACCCGAAGGTTTACGCCGTTGATAAAGGCGGATCCCTCCGATGGGTGGAATCAGAAGCTATCGCCACCTCGCTTTACGGTGCTACGTGGAACACGAAGATTGACGATGTTTCGGACGCCTTCTTCGTTAATTACGTAGTTGGCGCTTCGATTTCAGTAGCTACCTCCTTCGTTTCCGCTACGGTTACCGCCGCGGCAACCTCAATTGACGTAGACAAGAGTCTAACGACGACGACGGTCTCCGGTCAGTTGTCAGTTTCGCTCGCTTCAGATTCGCCAGCCGGGGCGACCGTTCCAAAGAACGCGTCTTCCGTTAAGCTCGCGAAATTCACCCTAACCGGTGGAGCAAGCGGCGCGACTATCAATGGTCTAACCGTCCACCGCGTTGGCGTTGGTGCAGCGACCGATTTCGCGAACGTATACCTATACGACGCGGACGGCGTACGCCTCACAACCGGTCGAACGATCAACTCATCGAGCCACACGGCAACGTTTAGCTCGCTTAGCATCGCGGTTCCGGCTAACGGTTCAGTTTCAGTCTACGTTTACGGCGACTTCTCAAGCCCAACAACGGCCGGTGGCGTTCACGCCATCGAGATTCCGGATGCGGCTTCAGTCGTAGTAAGCGGCTCGGCCACGATCAGTGGTACATTCCCGGTACGAGGAAACTCGTTCACGGTCGGTACCAGCTCATCCGGTCGCTTGGATGTTACAAAAGGAACGGTTCCGTCAAACCCGAACGTCGGTTCGGCTGACGTTGAAATCTCCAACTTCAAGCTGACTGCAAACACGAACGACATCTCGGTTGAACAGATTACGCTGTACCAGGCGGGTTCGATCACGAACACCGACCTCACCGACTTGAGGCTCTATCAGGGTTCAACCTTGATCGCTTCTGTCGCAGGCATTACATCTACGGGACGCATCGTCATGAAGTTCACCGCGCCGTTCGTAATCGCAAACGGAACGACCAAAATCTTCTCGCTTCGCGCGAAAGTCGGAGGTCGATCCAGCCGAACGATCACCACATACGTCGAATATACGACGGATGTAACGGCTATTGACAAGGTTTACAACGCAGGCGCTGCAGTCTGTATCGCAGACACGGCAGTCGGCGGTTGTACCTCAACCAGCCAGGGTTCGTTCGACGGTGATGAAAACGCTGCCGGTACAACGGATGACAACTTCATCATGTTGACCACGCAGGGTGGAACATTGACCAACGCATTCAACGGTCCTGCGACATCAAACATCGCAAAGGGTCAGCTTGGTCTCCCTCTCTACAAGTTCGCTCTTACAGCGGAGAACGCGGTTGAAATCCGATATCTTCGCTTCTCGGTTACGACCACTAACGGTTCGGCAGCGGCATGTGCCGTAAAGGGATCGGCCAGTACCAATTACTTCCGCAACATTCGCGTGAAGAATATGGACACCGGAACCAACGTAATGGGTCCGACCGAAATGTCTTCAAGCTTGGCAGCAAGCGCTCGCGGATCCGGTACGATCACTTTGTCCGATGCATTCAACATTGCAGCCGGAAAAACATTGAACTTGGCCGTCGCCGCTGACTTGTCAAACTCCGAAGATGCATCAGGCGAATTCTATGGCAACAATAACTGCGGATACGCCATAACGCTCAATGCGTTTACGACGAACGACGTTCGTATCGTGGACACTGGTGAATTCCTCGCCTTGACCGCGATCGTTCCGAACAACGCAGTTACCGGTAACGCGCAGAACGTGAAAGCATCAAGTCTTAGCATCGCGCTCGCAGGATCACCGTCCTCCGGGACACTGGTGAAGAAGTCGGCGAACGTTCCTGTTGCAGGCCTTGTGTTTTCAGCTGGTGCGCAGTCAGCTGTGACAGTCACGAGCATCACGCTCACCTGTCAGGCGGCTCTAGCGTCTAACGCGGCCTTCGGCACGACAGGCGCAAAGGACGCTTGCTTGGACCGTATCTCGTCTCTATCGCTTTGGAATGGCACAACGCAAGTTGGTGTAGCCAAGGCACCTGATACGACTTCAGGCGCAGCGCAGATCTCTAACACCAACCTGGTAATCCCAGCCGGACAGAGCATTAACCTCACGGTTCAGGCGACGTTCGGTTCAACGGCTTCAACAACCTCTCCGTACGACCAAATCGCGGTAGGTATCGCAGCCGACGCGGATGTACAGGCGCAAGATGCGGATTCCAACTCGGTAACCGCTTCCCGCTCACAAGGTGTAGATGACCAGTCAGATAGCGCTGCCCCATCGGTTAAGATGACGGTCCGCAACAGCGGTGTCGTCACTTACAGCACCGACTCCAACCCGTCAGCGACCATCGTGGTTGCCGGCAAGGACGTGTGGGTACCATTCGCTTCATATAAGGCCACTGCCCAGTATGAAGAAATGGAAGTCGACCGCATGACCGTTTTCGCATCCGGTACGGCTGCGGGAACGACGCATAACGCCGACAGCTCCGCCTTTACGACCGTGGCCGTTGCAAGCAACGGTGCGGTGAAGGCGTCTGACATCTTGAGCTCCGGCGGTACGAGCACAAAGGATATCGACCTTTCAGCAAACAAGATCATCGTTCCGAAAGACGGTTCGGTAACCTTCCAGCTGTGGGCAAAGATCTCCAACATTCAATCTTCATCGTCAGTTTCAGGTGCGACTACGGGTGTCCATCGCTCGGGTATGAGCCCGACCCTTGGTCTCCGAAACAACATCCAGACCGGCGAATGGGATTCGAACTACGCCAGCATGGCCAACATCCGCACAACGGGTAAGTCATCTGGTGAGCGCATATACGCCGCAGCCACAAACCTAACGCATGGAAATGCCTTCGTGACGCGCAAGACCAAGCCTGTCGTGACAAAGCAATCGCTTTCGTCAACGACATTGGCTAACACCGACCAGGATCTAATCAAGTTTCAGGTCGCTGCCGATGCTCAAGGGTCTATCGCCTTGAAGCAGGTCATGTTCACGATCTCGAAGACAAGCGCTCTTACGCTTAGCAGCTTCCGCGTGCGCAAGGGTTCGACCGAAATGAGCACGAGCGACTTCGCCGTCAACTACTCGTCTACGACGGGTGATGAGACGGATGTCGAATCCGGCTCGATGGCCACGACGCAGAACTCCGGTTACATCTTCGTCTCGTTTACGAACGAGGAGTCGATCAGCGGTTCGGGTAACGTTTACACGTTGCACGCAACCGTGTCCGGCGCTGTGTCAGGTCAGAACGTATCAGTCTCGTTTACACGCGACTCTACGTCCTCGATCGTCACCGGTTACTTGATGAGCAACGTAGGATACGGCAACAATCTCGCGACAAGTACGGAAATCTTCCATATAGATACCGCTGTCGCGCCTGATGCAACTACCTACGGCAACGTCAATGCCACCGGTACGTTCATGTGGTCCGATAACTCGGAAGTTCCGCACAGCTCTGCTGTCGGTGGATCCGCAGGATCACGCGACTGGACAAACGACGTCTACATCGAAGACGTTTCCCAGTCACAGACCCTCAGCTTGTAATCCTACGTTGGTCTGATCCTTACGGATTAGCCACGAGGAACCTACGGTTGAATGGTTACCAAGACCCGGCTTCGGCTGGGTCTTTGGTTTTGGCGGAGAATGTGTGCGAAGTATTTCAATTCGTGCGCTGCGGAACTCGCTGCGCTCGAGCAGTCCTCGCTCACGAACAGAATTTCCATACTCCCATTCCTTGTGGGCTTTTTGGGATAGAGTATTTCAATTCGTTCGCTGCGGAACTCGCTTCGCTCGGGCAGTCCTCGCTTACGAATTGAAATACTCTGCACGCACTTCTCCTTAGGGGCTTTTTGTTATGTCATTGCGAGGAGGCTTGCGCGACGTGGCAATCTAATAAGAGAGACTCTCCCACTGACTTTATGGACTTTACGACTCACTAGATGCTATCCTTTTTCCACCTATGACAAGACCAAACGCGATTAAGTGGCTTAAAGCTATAAGCTATTTAGGTATTTATGGTGGATTACTGATGCCGTTGTTTTTTTGGCCGGTGGTGATCTTCCCGTTCGTATTTTCGAAGTTGATATTTTTTCAGGTACTTATCGGCTTGACGTTTCCGGCATATTTGGTTTTGGCTTGGGCGGAACCACGGTTTAGACCAAAACCTACGATTTTGTATCTGGCAATTATTTCGTATTTTATTGCTTTGGCGGCATCCGTGATTTTTTCAGTCGATCCATCGCGATCTTGGTGGGGGAATCAGGAACGGATGAATGGATTATTTACGCTTTTGCATTTTTTCGCGTGGCTCTCAATGACTGTCGGTGTAGTTAAAACGTGGCCACAGTGGCGCAGGTTGATGAATTATGAAATTACGCTCTCTGCCTTCATGGCATCAGTAGCTTTATTGCAGAAACCATTCCCGAGTCTATTGTCGTTTCCGGCCGGAGAACGCGTTGGCGGTTTATTAGATAATCCTATCTACATGGCTGCCTACCAGATATTTAATTTGTTTTTTATAGCGCTACTTTTTCTAAAGCGCCCTTCTAAAAAGGCGATGGTTTATTACGGACTTGTAGCAGTGCTTGATATCGGGGCGTTTTTTGCAGCACAATCACGCGGAGCATTGGTTGGTTTAGGTATGGGCGTAATTGTTTTTGCTATCGCTTATGCGGTCATGACGCCGAGCAAGAAAGTGCGGAGACTTATGTTGGCCGGTCTTGCATTGTGTTTTGTTGGATACGGAGCCATTTATGCGTTTCGAGGGTCTGATTTAATCAAAAATTCTGAACTGGGTCGTCTTACAAATTTTAACGTGGCATCTCGTACTCGGTTTATCGCGTGGGAGATTGCGTGGAAAGGATTTTTGGAAAGACCTGTAACAGGATGGGGTTTTGATACCTATCATATTCTGTTTAATAAACATTACAATCCTGAGTCATTGCGTTTCGGATATTACGAAACATGGTTTGATCGATCTCATAATACGATCATGGATGTTTTGTCCATGACCGGAATTTTTGGATTCGTAACGTTCGCCGCAATTTTTTCCGCGCTATTCGTATCGGTTTATCGCGCACATAAAAAGAAATGGATAGAAATTCCGTTTACTGCTGTTTTACTGGCGCTGCCTGTCGCGTATTTCGTACAAAATTTGTTCGTGTTCGACCATCCCGCGGCGTTTTCGATGAGTTATTTTCTATTCGCGTTGGTAATAGCTTGTTCTTCGCAGGAGTTTTTGTCTCCGGCGAACGAACCTCCAGTGGATCCGTCAAGAAAGCCGCGTGCGGTTTCTTGGGGTTTATTCGGGATAATGCAGATACTATTCATTCTCGTTGTTTGGCGGTTGTCGGTTCTTCCGTTTAAGTCGTCGATAATTTCGATTCAATCGAACAACGCGTTCGCTCAAGGGCAGTACGAGCAGGCGTATTTGCTTGCCAAAGAGGCGTACGATATTCCCACTCCGTATCTTGACGAACAGACGTTTCTTCAATCAAGAAATTATATTTCTTTAGCCGGACAGGATTTGGAAAAGATCCCTGTTTGGCGAGCTTGGCACGACCTTATTTTAACTATTACGGATAAACATCTCGCAGATCACCCGGATAACGTACATCCGCATTTTATATATGCGCGATTTTTGGAAGCAATGATGCCGCGCGTTCAGAGCGATGGCGCTCTCGCTGATCGCGAGTATCAGAGAGCCCTCGAATTGAGCCCTGAGAGACAGCAGGTGTATTTTAGCTATGGACGCTTTTTGATAAACACCGGGCGTCCGGATGTCGCGACTGATATTTTAAAAAAAGTTACGTCGTTCGACGACCAGATCGGAGAAGCGCACTGGATGCTCGGAGTGCATCTTATGTACGACGTTAAGGATGTTGAACAGGGGGCTAAGGAAATTGTCGCATCGCAAAAGGTAGATGTGCGTTATGCATTGAGAGAGGCGCGTGAAGCGCTATTGTTGGCTCTTGCGTACGAGTCGGTTGGTGATAAGGATGGTTTGAAATCAGTGATAGACTCGTTATCCTCTCTTCCGCAGGGCGAACTTGAAGTTTATGTGCAAATCGCGCGCACCATGGAACGACAAGGACTTACGGCTGAGCGCGATAGGATCGTGAACGCGCTTTCTCGAATAGATAAAGATTTTGCTTTAAGAATTCTTCCGTTGCAAAACGGCACTGCAAAGAGCATTCAGGAGGCGCTAGATCTTTCTTCGAAAGACGGCGGAGTAATAACTGCGCCAATTAAAACCGAAACGGTCGCTACAAGTAGCGGAGCAGGACCTAGAAGGTAGTAGAGAGAAGTTCCATTGTTTTATCGAGGGCAGCTTTCCAGAGGAAGCGCGTCTCCATCGTTTTTCTCGCGTTGCTTCCGAGCGAGTTGCTGCGATTCGTATCTGATAATAAATCTATTATCGCTTTTTTTAGCGCCGCAGCATCGTTTAATGGAACGATAATTCCGGCATCCGGTTCGAGCATCCATCTGCACGCACCAACGTCCGTGGCTATGCATGGAAGTCGCGCGGCCATGGCTTCAAGAAGTGCCCACGGCATACCTTCTTTTGATGACGGAAGTACGAAAATATCAAATGCCGGAAGAAGCGAGACGGCGTTTGCGCGGCGTCCGGCTAAAATTACTCGATCATTAACGGAGCAGTTCGCGACAACTTTTTCCACTTTGTCGCGGTCCGGTCCATCGCCGATGATCACGAGCCTCATGTTTTCGTGTTCATGCAAAAGCGGTGCCATTGATTCGATGTACCATGGGATGTTTTTTGCCGGATAAAAGTTAGTCACAGATCCGATTACAAAATCTTTTTCGTCTACGCCGAGTTCTTTGCGTGCCGCATCTCTTTGCATAAGCGTGCAGTCGAACGATGAGACGTCTATGCCATTCGGAATTGTCAGCAAGCGACCTCGTGGTTGAATGCCGAGATCTTTCGCGATCTTTTCATCTCCTGGATGAACCGTCACGATTATGTCTTTGTATTTTGCGGACCACCGTTCGCTCCAGAGATAAATGGCGCGTTTTAATTTTCCGATGTTTTCAAGAAACGACCAGCCTCCTATGCGATAAATTACGCGAGGTACGCGTTCGAGATGCGCCGCGAATGAGCCGATGACACCCATTTTTGAGCTGTTTAGATGTATCGTCGTAGGTCTTATCTCTCTTATTAATAGTCTTATTTCGTGAAGCGCGGCAAGGTCGTGGAACGGTGAGATCTCGCGTTTCATTGCTTTAAGTTGACGGTAAGGAATGCCTTCTATTTGACAACGCCCCTCAAGTTCACCTATGTCTCCGGCGGCAACAAGAACGCGCATACCTCTATTACGGCACTCGCGCGCTGTTTGGAAAACGAAATTTTGCGCCCCACCCCAATCAGCCGTAGTGATGAGAAAAAGGATGCAAGGCTTGGCTAATGGCATAATTACGGTTAAGATAGAGATTAGTCCATAAAGTCTGTAAAGTCCATAAAGTCTGTAAAGTCAGGACGTTATTATGAATATCGAAAGGTTTGAAGACATCATAGCTTGGCAGAAGGCGAGGCAACTCACGTTGTTTGTTTATCAAGATTTTCAATCAGTAAAAGATTATGGTTTTAGAGACCAAATCCAGAGAGCATCAGTTTCAGTGATGAATAATATCGCGGAGGGGTTCGAACGAAAGGGAGACAAGGAATTTTCAAAATTTCTTTACATAGCCAAGGGCTCGTGTTGTGAAGCTCGTTCAATGCTGTACATAGCAAAAGATTTGAAATATCTGTCGGAAGATCAATTCAAAAAATTATTTATTTTATCCGAAGAGATAGCAAGAATTTTATCAGGTTTTATCTCCAGCATCAATTGATTTTACAGACTTTATGGACATTATGACTTTAGACTTTTAATATGTGCGGTATTGCAGGGATAATTACGAAAAATGGCGCAGTTCCAGACGAAGTGCAGCTTCGTAGTATGTCCGCGTCCGTAGCTCATCGTGGGCCGGACGGGGAGGGGATTTGGTTACAGCCGGGCGTTGGGTTTGCTCATAGGAGATTATCGATCATTGATTTATCGCCGCGCGGCAGACAGCCCATGCACGATTCACGGGTGGAGATCACAATTGTATTCAATGGCGAGATTTATAATTATCGCGAATTAAAAAAGGAACTTGATGCTGATTGGAAATCCGACAGCGACACCGAAGTTATCCTCGAAGGATATCGAAAGTGGGGAGATGACGTCGTGAATCGTTTGCGCGGGATGTTCGCTATCGCGATTTGGGACGCGCCGCGGAAGCGTCTTTTGCTCGCAAGAGATCGAATCGGAAAGAAGCCATTATTTTTTACACGAGCATCTTCAGGGGATTTTTTGTTCGCATCCGAAATCAAGGCGTTTCGCGGAATAACGGATCTAAAACCGGATTGGGACGCGATTCGATTATTTCTCGGATTGCAATACGTTCCTTCTCCGAAGACGGGATTTGAAAATGTTTTTCAACTCGAGCCTGGGACGATTGGAGTTTTGGAGTCTGGGGAATGGAAGATGCGTAAATATCATGAATGGTGTGAAACGCGCAACACGAAATACGTAACATATTCGGTAAAAGAGATCGACGACCAAATTCGAACCAAGTTGGATGAAGCTGTGAAGATTCGTCAGACGGCATCCGATGTTCCGGTCGGCGCTTTTCTTTCAAGCGGAATCGATTCGGCGGCAGTCGTTGCTTTCGCCTCAAAATATTCCGAGAAACCTTTGCAGACTTTTACAATGGGATTTCCAAGTGCGGAAATGGATGAACGCGCGGCGGCGCGAAAATTGTCGGAACACTTTCGCACGGATCACATGGATTTTGAGGCGCGACCGGAACATTTGCTTGAATTGATAGAAAAACTCGTTGATCATTACGATGCGCCATACGCGGATTCGTCAGCGCTCCCGTTATGGTTGTTGGCTCGTGAAACCGCGAAACAGATCAAGGTTGTACTTACCGGTGATGGCGGTGATGAAACATTCGGAGGATATCGAAGATACGTGGCGTTTCAGCGTGCATTGCAAATACCAAGCATCACAGCCCCGCTTTTTGAGTTGACTTGCCAAGTAACAAAAGATTCAAGATTTTGTAGAATGGCGGAAACAGTGAAGACGCATTCCTACGGAGAGCTTTTTTGCGGATCTTATTTCAATACGAAGAGTCTCAAAGAGATTTGTAAGGAAGAATTTTTGAGGCGGACGGAGGAGGCGGATGCTGTCCGTTTCGTAGGGGCGGGGTTCTCCCGCCCTGGCGCGGAAACCGCGCCAAAATACGATGGGGAGGGCGGGAGAACCCCGCCCCTACAGTCCGCGATGCTTTTCGATCTTACATCCTATCTTCCGGATGATCTGAACGTGAAAATGGATCGCGCGACCATGGCGTTTGGGTTAGAGGCCAGATCTCCTTTTCTTGATCAGGAGCTCGTGGAATTCTCGCTTTCGTTACCATTGAATCAAAAGGTGAATCATGGTATGACAAAGATTGCGTTAAAGAGAGCGTTAAAAGATATAGTCCCAGCATGGGTTCTGAATCGTCCCAAGATGGGATTTCAAGTTCCTTTGGCCGAATGGTTCCGCGGGCCGCTTGAAAAAATGCTGTGTGAACGATGTTTACATCAAAATAGCCCTCTTAATAAGATCATGAAACGAGAAGCGATCGAACGACTGATTGATGAAAATAAAAACGGAGCAGACCACGGCAACCGATTGTGGATGTTGCTGACGCTGGCGATATGGTTGGAGAAATATGAATAAAGTCTATAAAGTCCATCAAGTCCATAAAGTCGAAAGTCTTGGAGTTATTTCCTTGACTTTACGGACTTTATAAACTTTACGACTTTCGACTATTTATGCCCCACATTCTTGTCACCGGCGGCGCCGGGTTTATCGGCTCGCATCTTTGCGAAGAGCTTGTGAAAGATCCTCAAAACGAGGTTTTTTCGCTTGATAATTATTCGACGGGATCGGAGAAGAATCATATCGAAGGTGTAGCGTATATCGTGGGAGACACCAGAGATATCGAAAGAAAGATCCCGTTCGTTCCGGATTTCGTTTTCCATCTCGGAGAGTACTCTCGTACATCGGAAAGTTTTAAGGAACCAGAAAAGACGTGGTCGCATAATATTGAGGGGACGTTTCGCGTGTTGGAGTTTTGTCGCAAAAACAACGTAAAGAAAATTTTATACGCGGGTTCGAGCACGAAGCTTGCGGACGGAGGCGATGGCAGAAATCAATCGCCGTACGCGTGGTCAAAAGCGATAAATACGGAACTTATACAGCGATATAACGAGTGGTACGGACTACCTTTCGTAACCGTATATTTTTATAACGTGTACGGCGGTCGTGAAATTCAAGACGGACCATACGCGACGTTGATCGGAATTTTCAAGCGGCTCACGCGCGAGAAAAAACCTTTGACTATCGTTACACCGGGAACGCAGCATAGAAGTTTTACTCACGTTGACGATATCGTCCGAGGAATTATTTTGGCTGCGGAAAAAGGAAAGGGTGACGGATACTGCCTTGGACCGAAAACAATGCATACGATTAGAGAAGTCGCGGAAATGTTCGGCGGCGAAATTCAGATGTTGCCTGAAAAGCCGGGGGACAGAAAGACTGTCGCAATAGATCTTACAAAGACGGAGGAGGAACTTGGATGGAAGGCGGCGATTCGTTTGGAAGATCACGTGAGAGATTTTTTGAAGAGTATATGATAGCTTGTTTGTCATTGCGAGCCCCAGCAGGGGCGTGGCAATCTAATCAGACTAGATTGCCACGTCGCACAATCCTCCTCGCAATGACACTCTCGAATAAGAAAGTACTATGAAGAATCACGTTATCGTTTTTTCCACCACATACTTCCCACTGGTAGGCGGGGCTGAAATTGCGATGAAAGAAATCACGGATCGTTTACCGCATTTCGAGTTTCATTTGTATTGTGCACGAATAAAATCAGGCCTCCCGAGCACGGAAAAAATTGGAAACGTCACAGTCCACCGCGTTGGTTTCGGTTATCCGATAGATAAGTATTTGCTCCCTCTATTTGGACCTGTAAAAGCGCTACTCACTACTCACTACTCGCTACCAACTATTACATGGTCCCTCATGGCGAGTTACGGAGGATTTGCCGCGCTTGTTTATTCTTGGTTTCGGCCGAAATCCAAACTGCTTTTAACACTGCAAGAAGGAGACCCTCTTGAGCATTACGCAAAGCGCGCGGGTCCATTTATTTTTTTGCATAAAAAGATTTTTCGTCGTGCGAATGCCGTGCAGGCGATAAGTCACTTTTTAGGAGCATGGGCGAAGCAGATGGGATTTCGTGGAACTCTAGTGATAATTCCTAACGGCGTCGATGGTCATCGCTTTACAAATGTACAAGCGCCAAAACGGTCAATGCGATGCGTACGGCTTCGTCTTGAGATGGGATTTATCGATTCGGATGTCGTTCTAGTTACAACGTCTCGTCTTTCTTTGAAAAACGGCGTTGACGATCTCATTCGTTCGTTGTCTTTTCTTCCTTATAATTATAAAGCACTTATCATCGGACAAGGGGAAGATAGAGAAAAGCTCGTCAATCTTACCGAACAAAATAATCTTAAAGATCGAGTTGTATTTTTAGGATCAAGAACACATGATGAACTGCCTGAACTGTTGCATGTATCTGACGTTTTTGTCCGTCCTTCTTTGTCAGAAGGATTGGGAAATTCATTTTTGGAAGCAATGGCGGCAGAAATTCCTATAGTTGGGACACCCGTTGGAGGTATTCCGGATTTTTTGGTCGATGGAGAAACAGGCGTGTTTTGTCAGGTACGTGATCCTGAATCGATAGCTAGAGCCGTGCTACGTCTTCAAGAGAATCCTTTTTTGAGAAGCCATGTCATTGTTCAAGCGCGAAATACGGTATTGGATCGCTATGGGTGGGACGGTATTGCAAATGAAATAGGAGATCTGATAACCTCGCTTTCAGTATGATTTACGAACGTGGAAATGCGGCAAAACAGTGGATTTTTGAAGAGCTAGATCGCAAATTCGGCCAATCTTCGGTACGCGTGCTCGATCTTGCCTGTGGAGACGCAAAGAAGTGGAAATCGTATATCGCTGCGCATTCATCGACTCGCGTGATTGGAATTGATACGGATGCGAATGCGATTGAGCGCGGTAAGAGTTTGTTTGCAGGAGTTTCGCAGATCGAACTTCGCGTCTTTGATGCGCAGAATTTTATAAAGATTGCCACGTCGCAATTACCTCCTCGCAATGACAGGGAGGAATTATTCGATGCCGTTGTCGCAATGAGCGCGATTGAGCACGTTGTTGATCGTCCAGCATTTTTGAAAACTACATGGGACGCGCTTAGATCAGGTGGAATCGCATATCTAAATTACGACGCTGGTCATTTCAGATCCCACGACATAAAAGAGCGGTTGATGGTTCCGATCAGTCAGATGCTCGCGGTTTTTGGATTTGAAGGACCGTACATGAAGAAAGTGGACGACGGCGCGTTCCGCACACAGGCGGAAGCTCTGGGATTCAAAGTGACAGGAATGAAGAAGTATAACGCTCAAAAGCTCAAGGGATTAATGCGTGGAGCGCCGGATGATATATTGAATGATTGGTTCGCTTTTGAAGATTCTCTGAATGCGCGTTTTACACCAGAGAAACTTGATGACTATATGTTGTCCACCACGCTTATTCTAGAAAAGCCATGAAGATACTGCTTGCAACCGGAATTTATCCTCCGGAATCAGGAGGACCCGCCACGTATACAATGGGGCTGGCTTCAGCTTTGCGTTCGCGAGGACACGAAGTGATGATTGTTACATACGGGGAGACCTCCCCTAACCCCGATCAGATCCTCCCCCGTACGAAGGGGGAGTTAGAGGGGGTCGTTAGCGTGTCCCGCAACGGTGGTGCGGTTTTGCGATATTTTCGTTATGCCTGGCGAGTATTTTTACTCGCGCGAAAATCCGATGTTGTGTACGCGCAAGGTCCTGTATCGGAAGGATTGCCTGCAACGATAGGGGCCATGATAGCCGGTCGTCCTCTTTTAATGAAAGCGGTGGGAGACTATGCATGGGAAATGGCGATGCAAAAAGGAGAGACGCGGTTGCTCGATTCGTTTTTAGCGTCCAAACCAAAGGATATATTAAGTCGTATTGAGCGTTGGACATCTAGACGTGCGGCGCGAATGATTGTACCTAGCAAATATCTGAAAAGCGTTGTTGAGAAATGGGGAGTTCCGTCAGAAAGGATTGAAGTGGTTTTGAATGCGAACGAGACGCTTCCCGGTACTCTTGGTCGCGAAGATGAGCGTCGTGCTCTTGGCGTCTCTGACGAAGTTGTTATTTTAACAGCCGCGCGAGCCGTGCCATGGAAGGGTGTAGCAGAGCTTATTTCATGGTGGAAAGAATTGCCGTCGACGCATCTTTTGGTCGTTGCAGGTGACGGACCGGATCTCGAAAGCTGGAAAGACGCGGCAAAGAAAAATGGTGTGGAATCTCGTGTGCGCTTCGTTGGCAGGATTGATCGAGGGTCGCTCACAAAATGGTATGAGGTGGCCGATGCTTTTGTCCTCAATTCCGGATATGAAGGATATCCTCACGTCGTAGCAGAAGCCGCATCGCGCGGAGTCCCTTGTTTTGTCAGCGACCAAGGAGGTAACCCGGAGACAAAGGATACATTCGGAGATTTGATCACGGTTTTGTCGTATAACGAAAGAACCGCGTGGGTTTCGGCATTGTCCGCTGTAGGGGCGGGCTTGTCCCGCCCTGGACGCGGCGTCCCTACGTGGTCCCATGAACAAATGGTTGATTCAACGGAAAAAATCATTTTCGGGACTGACGATCACATGCAGGTTGTTATGGTGAGCTATGATCGTGATCTTCTCGATCAAACATCCGCGACTTACGTTCGAGTTTCGTCAATCGCGGGAAGCGGTGTTACGACAAAATTTGTCGTAATGCAGGGACGTATATTCGGAAATATCTTGAAAGGAATTCGTCTCGCCAAGCGTTTTCCCGGACGCACGATCGTTACGGCTCAAGATCCTTTCGCCGCAGGTCTCGTAGGATTCTTGATTTCACGATGGACAAATTCTCCTCTTGAAATACAAGAACACGGCGATTTTTATTCCGGCGCATGGGCGCGCGAGTCTTTGAAGAATCGTGTTTTGTCTTGGGCCGGATATCTCTTATTGCGACGAGCCGAGCGCGTTCGTGCGGTCAGTGAGAGAGTAAAAGAACATCTCGTAAGTAGTGGTATTTTTGCGGGAAAGATCGACGTGATTCCTGTCTCGCAAACTCTGCCAAATTATCAATTTGCTTCCGATCGAAAGAAAATTGATAATTGCAGGATAGTAGTTCCATGTAGATTCGTGAAACAAAAAGGATTGGATACGTTGTTGAAAGCGGCAAAGATTTTGAAGGATCGCAACGTGGTTTTTTCGGTTCAGTTAATAGGCGCAGGACCGCTAGAAAGCAAATTAATACAACAGATTGATCAAGAATCATTAAGAGACATCGTATCAATCCGCCCTTGGCAGGATCCTTCAACGCTTTGGAAGGATGCGGACATGTTCGTGCTTTCGTCCAACTACGAAGGATGGGGGAGAACTATCGTTGAAGCGATGGCCGCAGGGATACCGATCGTCACAACGGATGTCGGATGCGTTGGATCGTTTTTCCGTCCTCAAATTGACGGTCGTGTAGTACAGCCAAACGATCCGGTTTCACTAGCCGCCGCGATCGAAGAACAAATCAAAGAAACAGAACGCCGCGAATGGATGCGTGATCAAGCGCTTGAACGCGCAAAGGCATTTCCGTCACAGAACGAACTTCATGAAAAACAGCGAGCGGGTTGGAGAGGGATCATAACCCCCTCTAACTCCCCCTTGTCTCAAGTGGGAGGACAAAAGATCGGTTCTCGATTTGACGCTTGGGTCATCGGATTGATCGTATTAACGATTGCTATTCGCGCGCTTTCTGTCGCTCTATTCCATCCATCACTATTAAATCGCGAATGGGGATTTTTCTATTTAGTGCAGCATTGGTTTCAGGGATACGGATATAGTTACGCAACAGAGCTCGGATGCGCGTCGGCTTATCGCTCACCAGGGTACTTATTTTTCCTAACTGCTCTCTACAGCGTTTTCCGACCGGAAAATACATTGACGCAAGCAATTGTTCAAAACGTTTTTGTCGTCGCAATCATCTGGCTGGTTTATGCGGTAGGAAAGCGTCTGGTCGGAAAACGCGCGGCGCTTGTCGGCGCGTTCATAATGGCGGTTTATCCATATACCTTCTATCATTACACACAGTACTACCACACGTTCTTGTCCTCTTTTTTCCTTTTATTGATAGTTTGGTTCGTTCTGCGTCTAGCGGAATCGAAGCGTAAACGCGATGCTATAGGCGCAGGACTTTCTATCGGGGCGTTGGCCTATGTTCAAGGAACCATTCTTGTCGCCGCTCCGTTTATCGTACTTTGGCTTTTTTGGAAGTGGAAATTCGATTTTAAACGAACTATTGTTGCGGCGGTTCTTATGACCGTATTTTCAGCCGGACTCATCGCCCCCTGGACTTATAGAAACTGGAAAGAACTCCACGCGTTCGTACCGCTTACGACTGATTTGGGATTCGGTTTGTATAAAGCGAATAATGAAAATATATACGAACTGACAAAACGCGGTTACCCGCAGGAAGTGGTTGATGACGTGGTTGTTTCTTCGACCAATCCCGATTACGTAATGTATCGCTTGCGTCCCGAGATACAGGCTGAGTTGGAACGTGACGGCGCTTTTCGTGATTCGTATTTCTGGGCCAACTGGCATCCCAAGGAACCAAATAGCATCGCTTCGACATGCAAGGGACTTGGGCCTGTTAATGAGGTCGGGTTTAATGATTATTGGACAGAGCGGGCTAACAATTGGAATCAGAAGACCTCTCTTGGAGAGCGTTTAAAACTACATCTGTTAAAACTTAAAACATTTTGGCAGCCATCGCTGTTTCCTTCTGTGAAAACCGGCGCGCCTTGGTCTTTTGCAGGCAACCCGTTGAAAGTTTGGCTTGCGAGAAATGCAGTTACTACCGCCTCAGCTATTGTTATTTTCGGTGGTTTCATAGGACTTTTCATATCAGTACGCCGCCGCGGCAAAGATGTCTGGCTTCCGCTCGCCATTCTTATCGTTTACACGTTAATGCACACGTTTTTTGCGGGATATACCAAATATCGAATTCCATTAGATAATCTTTTGGCGATTTATGCTGGTTATACTTTGATATATTTTTGGGATCGTATAAGAGGTTCGGATAAGAGCTAAATCATTATGTGTGGATTTGCAGGATTTGTAGGAACTCCAGACTCCGAACTTCTTCAACGGATGGGTTTAAGCGTTAGGCATCGCGGTCCTGATGGTAATGAGAATTATTCCGATGGCGCGTGTTCGTTAGTTCACTATCGTCTTTCAATTATCGATCTTTCAACGGCTGGACGTCAGCCGATGAAAACTGCGGATGGAAGATTTGTGATTGCGTATAACGGCGAGATTTATAATTATCGCGAATTACGAAAGCAATACGAAAGCGAAGGATGGAAATTCGAATCACGTACGGACACAGAATGTTTTTTAGCCTCCGCGGCTTTGCATAATCTTCACGATCTCGATCAATTTCACGGAATATTTTCATTCGTACTTTGGGATTCGAAAGAACACGTCTGCTACGTCGCGCGCGATCGAATGGGAATAAAACCACTATTTATTTCAACGCAAAACGGTAGAATTGCCTTTGCTAGCGAAATTCAAGCGTTGCTTCACCTCAAGGAGAAATGGAAGATAGATTCTGTTGCTAGATCAATGTATCTTTCTGTCGGATATGTGCCAGGACCGAGAACGATTTATGAAGGCATTCAGTCACTTGAATCCGGCAGACGCTACGTAATTACAGATGGAAAACTTTGTGACGAAGGAGCGTTTTATAAAAATTCAAATACACAGTCGGGTCTTTCACAATCAGATGCTAAAAATGCTCTCGTCCAGATTGTAGATAAAGCGGTTTCGAATCAACTCGTTTCCGATCGTCCGGTGGGCGTTTTTCTTTCAGGCGGTTTGGATTCCTCGGTCGTTCTTTCTTCGATGCGTTCAGCTCAACCGAATGGAGAGATAAAGACATTCACTACAAGATTTAAACATGACACCGCTGATCCGAAGTTTAATCGCGATGCTGATCTCGCGAAACTTACTGCGAAAAAATACGGATGCGATCATCACGAGGTAACGATTGACGAACGGAATGTAATCGAGAATGCGGAGTTAGTCGCTTATTCTTTGGGACAACCGCATAACAACCATTCCACTGTAGCGTTGGATGCCGCCGTGATGTTGGCAAGGAAAGATGTCGTGGTGGTTTTGTCGGGTGACGGTGGGGACGAGTCTTTTGGCGGATATGATCGATATAAGTTTTACAAGCGCGTTTCGAGCTTGTTCCGGAATTCTATCGGCAGAGCTATCCTTGGAATTCATCCACGTAGTCGTACGTGGTTGAAGAATTTGAGCGCAAACGACGAGGCCGGCGCAATGTTATCGTTTCATGCCACGCCACTTTTGGATCGAAAGGTTTTGTTCGGAGAAGCGGCAAATGACGATCCGATTCTTGAAGACTTGAGAAATAGATTAAATGGGATCGTGTCTCATGACCGTGTCGCGCGTTTTATGGAATTAGATCGTGAAACTTGGTTGCGCGATGATGCGTTTGTGCGTTCCGATCGCTTAACGATGCGTTGCGGTCTCGAGCTACGCGTTCCTTTGACCGATGATTCAATCGTGGAGTTTGCGGCGTCATTGCCGAGTGATTATCACGTCACCTATGGTAAAACAAAGGCGTTGTGGCGTGACGCGTTTGCGGATCGTTGCTTGCCGGAAATTGCTAGCGAGCAAAAGCGAGGATGGTTTCCTCCGACATCGAAGTGGTTGCGTGCTGGATTGAAGGAATGGGCGCGAGAAATATTGGAAGAAGCAATCGCCACTCATCAATGGATAAATGGCACGGCTTTACGGAATGCGTGGGAAGAGCATCAATCGTCACGTGTTTATCGTCTTCAAGAGATTTGGACGGTAATCGCATATCATCTATGGTGGCGCGCGAACGGTCATAAGATCTACGATGTATGAAGATAATTTACGTCGAAAACGTGCGCGTTCCCTCTGAACGCGCACACGCATACCAGATATCGCAGACCTGCGCTTGGTTCGCGCGACTAGGGCATGACGTTACGCTTGTCAATCCCGATCGTGCCGGCGGAAAAGATATATTTACCGAATACGGTTTAGAACCGGGATTATTAAAGCATGTCACACTTCGTATCATAGATCCGCTTTCATGGGACTGGTTTCCTCTAAAAAAGATTGCCTATGCGTTGCAGCGATATTTTTTTGTTCGCAAGCTTCGTTCATGGGCTCGGATACAGACGGCTGACATTTGGTATACGCGCGATCCGGCAATGATTGACGCGTTGAAAGATGTTCAAGTCGCTCGGTGGGCGCTTGAGTTGCACGATGCTCCTGATGCGAATTCGGCGCGTTGGGATCGGATTAAGGGCTCGATTGCAGTGTATATCGCAATATCACGTGGTTTGGTGGATTGGCTTAAGAAAAAGGGGATTGATGCCGCTTTGGCGCCGGACGGGTTCGATCCGAAGGAGATTGAATCGTTAAAGACTCGTGAAGAAGCCCGCAAAATCCTTGGATTACCAGAAGATGCGTTTATAGCGATTTACACAGGAACATTTTATCCATGGAAGGGCGTAGATCTCGTAGCCAGAGCATGGGCTAAAACTCCGTCGAGCGTGCATTTGGTATTAATTGGAGGTCCGGAATCCGATCTAAAGAGGATTGAACAATGTATTGATCCAATGGTTTCAAGCAGAGTCCATCTTTTTTCAATGATGCCAAGACGAGATGCGATTTCGATTTTATCCGCAGCGGACATCGGGCTTCTCACGACTTCACCGAATTATGCGATTGGAAGGGAATTTACTTCGCCTCTCAAGCAGTTCGAATACCTTGCGGCATGTCTCCCGTTGCTCGCAACGGAAGTGCCTTCATCGCACGAAGTGTTGGATAATGATGTTGCAAAATTTTTTAATTATACGGAAGACGATTTTGCTGTAAAGATTATCGAAATTATTAATGATAGTTCATGGCGAGAAGCGGCCGCATCTTTTGCTAAAAACCGAGCTTCCGAATATACGTGGGAAGCGCGCTCGAAGCGAATATTGGATGTGTTACAGATATGAATAAAACGATACGATTGCTTGTAATTACCCAAGCGGTGGATCAGGAAGATTCGGCGCTCGGTTTTTTCTGTGAGTGGCTCGAGGCGTTCGCGGCAGATGCACGTGTAGAGTCTGTAGAAGTTTTGTGTCTTCGTAATGGTAAATGGGATTCGATGCCTTCTAACGTTTCAATAAAGATTCTTCCTTCAGGGATTTTGGCACGAATTATATATTTTTATTTATTTATCCTACCGAGGCGTTTTGATGCGATTTTCGTTCATATGACGCCCATTTGGGCGGTTTTGGGCGGATTATTGTGGCGACTGACAGGGCAACGCCTTTTGCTTTGGTATACGCACGGAACAAAGACCAAAGCGCTATCAACGGCTGTTTGGTTCGCTGATAAGGTTTGTACGGCTACACCAGAAGCGTTTCCAATCAAGACTCCGAAAATGATCGCTATGGGGCATGGGATTGGAAGCGGATTCGCAAATGTTTCTCGCATCTCGCATGACAATGGTGATTTGCGCTTTATTTCTGTTGGTCGTATTTCAGAACGAAAGGCTGTAAAACAGACGGTTGCATTTTTTGGTAAGATCAAGGAAATATGTTCAGCCGCACGCTTCACATGGATTGGTGAGCCGCTTACCGGTCTAGATATACAGTATTTTGGAAAAGTTCGCGAAGAGATTACAAGACTCAATCTTAAGGATAGCTTTGAATTTCGGGGAAGCGTGCTTTATCGCGATATGCCGAAGATATATTCCGAATCGGATTGCTTGATCCATCTTTCAGAAACAGGGAGCTTGGACAAAGTTGTAATCGAATCTATGGCTGCAGGATGTTCCGTTTTTAGTACAAATTCCGCTACGAAAGAAGCACTGCCGGATGCATACTGGAATGATTCATTGGGCGTAGATGCTGCAAACGAGGCGGTCAGACGAGCGCGACATGGCGTTTCAGTCGAAAGTCGCATTGTCGTGAATCAAGGGTTTTCGCTTTCCGCATTGATTGAAAGGATTATAAATGTTGCGTTTTTTACTTGACATTCTTCATATATTTCCGCATCCTGCGCAAATATCTTCACCTATGATTTCAATCGTTTTCCCGGCTTTTAACGAAGCGGAGAATATACGTCGTTTTCAGACGGAAGTACTTCCAGAATTTATGAAATTAGGGATGCCGTTTGAGATAATAATCGTGGATGATGGAAGTTCGGACGAGACTGCGTCAATCGCTTCGTCACTAGGACAATCGGTGCGATGTGTGAAGCATGACAGGAATCGTGGACTTGGCGCAGCCATTAGAACCGGAATCGCGGAAGCCAAAGGAGACCTCGTGGTAACGATGGATACGGATTTAACCTTTGCGCCTTCTTTGGTCGCTAAGCTGCTTAAGCGATTCCAGATGGGTGACGTCGACGTAGTTTCCGGATCTCCGAAACTAGCGGGGTATGGAAAGGATATTCCTTCGTATAGAATTTTCGTTTCTCATGTCGCGACTATTATCTACCAACTAGTAATGGGCGCGAAAATTACGGCAGTCAGCCCGATACTTAGGTTGTATAAACGTGATCAACTATTGGAACTGCCGTTGCAATCGACGGGTTTTGATATCAACGCAGAGATTCTTTTCTATCTCATTCGAAATAATCGAAAGATCGCGGAGATTCCTGCGCCTTTGACGCAACGCATTCATGGGGAGAGTAAATTGAATTATGGTAAAGAAATGCGACGTCATTTGCGTTTGTTAAAGCGCATGATCGCTTTGCGGTTTACAGGACGCAATAAAGTATGATCGCAATTGTTTTAGGAACTCGTCCAGAAATTATCAAGACGGCTCCAATAGTGATTGAAGCCGCGCGACGCGGTATTGCGGTTGGAATAATTCATACCGGTCAACACTACTCACCGGAAATGGACGCGAAGTTTTTTAATGAGATGAATTTGCCGGCACCGATCGCGAATGCCCACGTAGGATCTCACGCAGCATCTAAACAGCTTGGACTAATGATGCAGAGATTGGCCGATATCTTTGATGAGATAAAACCAAGTGTCGTAATGGTTGAAGGTGACACTAATTCGGTTTTGGCAGGGGCTTTGGCCGCGTACAAGGCTGGAATTCCTGTGGCGCATCTTGAGGCGGGATTACGATCTGACGACTGGAACATGCCGGAAGAATCCAACAGAGTGCTCGCTGATAGACTTTCCCGGTGGATGTTTTGTCCAACGGAAATTCAGAAAGATCGTTTATTAAAAGAGGGTATAACTCTGGGTGTTCATGTTGTAGGGAATACTATCGTTGACGCCTCATTGCATTTTTCAAAAATTGCATATCAAAAAAGCGACATCGCAGAACGACTTAGAGTAAATACGATCCCATACGCTCTACTTACAATGCACCGACCATCGAACGTCGATGATCCCGCGCGTTTGCGGTCTCTCATTGGAGCGATCGCGAACGCGGCGTCGCGACTAAATTTAAAGATTGTATTTCCTGTTCATCCTCGCACCAGAAACCTGCTGGATCAAAATAAAATTGATTTACCAGAACCGTTTATCGCGATTGAATCTCTTGGATATTTGGATTTATTGAGATTGCAAGGATCGGCGGAAATCGTACTGACCGATTCAGGTGGTATCCAGGAAGAGGCGTGCATACTTCGTGTTCCGTCCGTTACTCTTCGAGCGAATACGGAAAGGCCCGAAACGCTACACGTAGGCGCCAGCGTTCTTCATTCGGAAGCAGATGGGGACGCGTTGTTTACCGTAATGAGGTCTCAAATGACAAAAACGCGTGATTGGACCAATCCATTTGGTGATGGAAAAACGGCGGAACGCGTGATGGATATACTGGAAAAATCTTGATACACTCGCTTGCATGACGACTGTAAAAATGAATAAAGGTTGGTGGCTGGGTGTCCCTGCGGTTGCTTTTGTTGTGGCATGGTTGCCATACTGGATTTGGAATCTAACCGCAGGTGCGCCACTTTCAAATGAGTGGTGGCGCGTGAGGATTGTGCCCCAAGGAATTTTTGACGCTTACATTTACCTTCATTGGTTAGGAGCATATGTTTTGGGAAATGACGCGGCTAATCAGTTTTCATGGCTTGGAAAATTATTGCGAGTTTTATATTCCACTTTACCAAATGGCGTTACGATTCCAGAGCTTTGGATTGTTAGTCGTTGGGTAGCGATCATATTTTCGATTTGGATAGGAAGCTGGTGTCTCATTAAGTGGACCGGTTGTACGCGTAATCAGGCGCGTGTTTACTCTGCGGTTGTTTGGGTGGCGTCATTTTTGACGCTAAGCCTTCGCCCAGGTATTTCTTCAACGTATTGGCCGGTCGTTATCGCCGGAGTAACTTTTGTGTTCATTGGAGCGGAACGCCTTGATCAAGGGTATTGGAAGCGCGGATTGGCATGGATCGTTGCCGGTATAATGCTATCAAGTATCTATCCTTGGTTTTTTCTTTTTTCCGGCATTTGGGCGACGGCGATTTTGTGTTCGCGATTCTCTAAAATGTCTATGCGAATCAATCTCGCTATAGTTGCAGCCACATCAGTCGTTACCGTATTGATTTCACCATTTATCGCCAGAATTTTAATGCAACCGAATGTCGTGGCGAAATTGGAGACGGTTGAACGCAATGGCGTGGTTTTTTCAAGAATGCCGTTCATTTCAAATACGGTTATCGTAATGGCGGTGTGGTTGTTTTTGTGTGGTGTGATTTTATGTTTTAACCGTAAGATAAATTCCGCCGCAATGCGTAGGTTAGCGATTCTTTTTTCCGCATGGCTCGCTCTTTTTGCGGTATGGTTTCACACGCCTTTTACCGGAGTATTTACGCACAATGATCATTTTATCTCCGTAGTCCAGTTTCTTGGAATCGTGAGCGTCTTGGCAGTTTGGATAACTCAATCAGAAGTAGATTTTCGAATAAACAAACGTATACCATTAGTTCTCGGGTTATTTTCGTCCGCATTTTTTATTTACATTCTAGCAAAGCCCGCGCGAGGGAGTTTTTCGAAACTCGATGTTTATGTAATTCATTTAACGAATTGGTTTTTTCTTGCAATTACAAGCTGGATGATGGTTTTTAAGTCGAGGTTTATGCGTTTTTCCGAAAAGCCAATTATTTTTTGGATAGCTATATTCTCGCCGTTATTATTAGTTAGCATTGGAAGTTTGACGACAGCTATAATACGAGAGAGTCCTGATATCGTGGCGATTAAGACGAGAGTACCCGTTATCGAATGGATATCTTCCAATGTTTCGCCTGGAACCGCGATGTGCGCGGAGCCTGAAATCGCGGCATTTTATAGCGCTCACACTGGTAGACCCGTTTTGCCGGGGGAAGGGCCGATAGCTTATCCGATTTCGTATGAAACAGTATTAACGCAATTGGAAACTATAGCCGGAAGTTTGAATGTTGCGGATTCGGGGAATAGCGGATCTTTTCGTTTTTTTAGCGTGTACTATCTAGACAGAGCTTGTAGGCAATTTGCTATTCAAATGTCGGTTATGCGAAAGATCGGCGTGTCAGAAGAAATGATAGATCGTATTTCAGGATGTGACGAAAAAAGAATCACGTCGTTTCAGTCGCGTATTGAAATCGCGGTACAGAAACACGAACTCAACGAGGCGGCGTTTATTTCAACGTGTCCTTATGCGATCGTTGAAAAAGGAAGAAAAGATTATTGGAATTTACC
>ERZ1292633.672-Hain-H41-02um-R1-672-length-38796-cov-9_pt1 | contig 38796 bp, 33 predicted proteins | sample MGYA00564406_ERZ1292633 | MGnify/ENA primary metagenome ERZ1292633 (study PRJEB36523, sample SAMEA6512639) | groundwater metagenome | collected 2019-01-08 | study: AquaDiva: Metagenomics assemblies of 32 groundwater samples
ATGCCGGCCAGCCTGTCCCGGCGGCGCTGGAGCACGGTCGGCCGGTCATCGGGATGCACAAATTCGAAGAACGGCCTTTTCATCAGTTCCTCATACGCATACCCCGATATGCGGGAGGCCGCGGAATTGATGTACTTGACCTCACCGTCGAAACTGATCACGTAGATGGCGTCGCCGGCGTTCTCCAGGATCAGCTTCAGCTTCTCCTCGCTCGCCCGGAGGGCCTCTTCCGCCTTTTTCCGGCTGCTGATGTCGCGCACGACGTGGATCAGCCCCACCATCTTCCCGCTCTCGTCGAGGCGGGGGATGCCGCGGATCTCCAGGTACCGCCCCAGGTGCGGCTCTAACATCTCGTGGACGCTGGGCTTGCCCGTCCGGAAGCTTTCGCAGCTGGGGCAGCGCTCGGGCGGGCAATCGGCGCCGTGGTAGTACTGAAAGCACTTGGCCTTGCCCACCTCGAGCCAGGGAAGGCCCAGGATCGTCGCCGCGGCCTTGTTCGACCGGATGATATTGAAGTCCTCATCATGGATCGTGATCATGTCGGTAATGGTATCGAAGGTGTTCTCCCAGTCCTGTTTCGACTGGGCAATGGCGGTCTCGATCTTCCGGCGTTCGGTCACGTCCTGGACCATGGACAGCGCCCCGGCGACCGTCCCGTCAGCGTCCTTGATCGGCGTATTGTACCAGCTGCAGGTGATCCGCCGGCCGTCCTTCGTCATGTTCTCGTTCTCGCTATGGGCGGTGGCATCGCCTTCGAGAAGCCGCTTCCAGATCCCGGCCACGTGCGGCTTGACTTCAGGCGGAACGATCAGGTCATCGGCGCTCCTGCCGATGGCCTCCTCAGCCGAATAGCCAAAGATCGTCTCCGCCGTGGGGTTCCAGAGCTCGACGCGAAAATCCCTGTTCCACAGGATAAAACCGAGCGGCATCCGGTCGATCAGGAGCTGGAGACGGCCCCGGCTCTGCCGCACCTCCTCCTCCGAGCGCTTTCGCTCCGTAATGTCCAGAATGATGCCTCGCAGGCCGGCGGGCTTGCCGTCCCTGACGACCAGCGACGTGTAGAAGATGGCGGGGAATTCCTCGCCGTCCTTGCGGATGGCGGTATATTCGCGCGCGCCGATGCTCTCGCCCCGGAATATCCGCTGGATATCATCGAGCGCCTGCACCCGCTCGGACAGGGAGACCATATGCAGCGAATGCAGGCCCGCGGCGAAATCCTCGGGGCGATAGCCGAAATAATCGAAGGCGCTTTGGTTCGCAAAGGTGAGCACACCGTGCAGGTTCGTTTCAAAGACCGGCTGCGGCAGCAGGTCCGCGAGCTCGCGGAAGCGCGCCTCGCTCTCCTTGAGCTGGTCCATCCACTGGATGAACTGCTCCTCCGCCAGCTTGCGCTGGCTCACGTCCCGGTAGATGCCCATGACGAACTTTCGGCCGCCGTTCTCAAAGTAATTCGCGCTGATGTCCACCCAGACGCGCCGCCCGCCCTTCCGGCATACGACATTGTCGTGGAACATGCCCGTGCGCTGCTGCTCGTTCAGCGTACTGAACCGCAGGCGGTACGCCTCGGCTTCTTCCGGAGGATACATGCGGCTCTGGTGCATGCCGAGGATATCCTCCCGGGCCATTCCCAGAAGCTCGCAGGCCTTCACGTTGCAGTCGGTCAGGATGCCGGATTCGTGGTCCGTTATGAAGATGGCGTCACTGGCGCTTTCGAAAAGACTGCGGTATTGCTGCTCCGACTCCCGCAGCGCTTCCATCATGTTCTGGCGCTCGGTAATGTCCTCGGAAACGCTGATGAGTCCCAGAGGGGTCCCGCGCATATCGCGCACGACGACCGAGCTGATGTTGACCGGGAACACCGTGCCGTCGCGCCGGACGTTGGTCGCATCGCGCGTGAAGGGGGTGTCCCCGATGAGGTTCCGGGAGATCATTTCCCGCACGCTCGGCCCGCTCCGCTGTTGGGACTGGCCGAGGATCGTGGCCGCCTTGCCGAGCAGCTCGTCCACGGTGTAACCGTGCATCCGGGCCTCGGAAGGGTTCATGAAGATGACCTTGCCGTCCAGGTCGGTGATCGTGACGCCCAGAGGAAGGGATTGCACGGCGGTCCGGAACAGGCTGAGGCCATCCTCCATCCTTCTGCGGCCGGTGGTGTCCTCGATCACGGCGACGAAATAGCTGGCCTTTCCTGAGCGCTGCCGCACTGCCGAGAGGGTGAGATTGATCCAGGCCGTGAACCCGTCCTTGCGTACCGCGCGAAGCTCGATCGAGCACGACTGGACATCCCCCCGGAGCATATGCTGCAGGCTGTTCTGCGCGCCGGCACGGTCCTCGGAATGGGTGATGTCCGGGAGGGACCTTGCAAGCAGTTCGCTCCGGCTGTAGCCGATGGTCTCGCAGAGCGTCTTGTTGACGCGGAGCCAGCGGCCGTCAGGAGCGATGTGGGCGATGCCGACCGCGGCGAGGTCGAAGGTCTCCTGGAACAGCGCCTCGAGCTCCCGCAGGGACGTCTTCCTCGCACGTGGCGCTGCCGCGTGGACAGTTTTCCTCTTCGCGGGTTTCTTTCCCGCTGAGGACGCCGCCGGCCTGGCGCGCTTCGGTGCGGACTTCTTTGATCTATCTTTGTCGCTCATGAAGATCCTAAAAAGAACGAAAAGGCATCTCTCGCAACCAACAGTGGGCGCCTCTATGCGAGTCGCTAAGCTCGCAAAGAAAAGCAACTCATTCGGTGTAATAATCAGAACTTAAAGACCTCTTTGCGGCCTTTGCGGCTTTGCGAGAAAACATTCTTGTCATTTTGTTTTAACCGTGTATCCGGCCTTTCGGACCGTGGTTTCCATCACCGGCCCTGCTGCTTCCGGTACCACTCCTCCCACCGGCTGAATTTGGGGAAGTGGACGGCAAAAAAGAACAGCGAGATGAGCAGGAAGATATGGAAATCCGATGGGCTTCTGCCGAGGAAGAACAGGACCAGCCCGAAGATCGCCGGCGATTCGCACAGGGCATACGTGATGACCGCAGCGGTCGTCAGGCGGCCGAACTCGGGCGCTATCCCTTTGGCCAACGGCGGTCGCTGATCGAGCTTCTTCGCCTGCTCCCCGCTGGCATTAAGGACCTGATCGTTGACGAACCGGATCACGAAGAAGACGACCACCGATATGCCGAGCAGCGCAAACTTCAGTATTTCCGTCTGACTGCCCGACAACGCCGGGGCGCTGCGGATCAACGCAGGCTCCTTATCCAGGATCCCCACGACGGCCGCGTACACCAGGAGGCTCGCCATCATGGCGAGGCCGATGATCACGACAATGCGGTAGGCCTTTCTCAGATCGTCCATGCGGTCCCTCTCTATGATACCAGCGCTCATCATTCCCCATCGGCATACGCGCATCCGGAGTGGATCGTCCTGATGGCCTGCTACGCGGTCTTCCAGTGAAAGGCAAGTTTTTTGTGCGAGGCCGCGCAATCCCTCAGGTAGAGATTGATCAGTGTTTGATAAGGGACGCCGATCTCCTGCGCGAGACTCTTGAAGTAGCTGATCGTACCTTCGTCCATCCTGAGCGTTACTTGACGCTTGAGCCTGCGCGCATACGGATTTTTTTGTGCCTTTGAAAAATCGTATTCTTTTCTCATTTCGGTCACCTTTCACAATAAGGTCTTTGTTCCGCGCGAGTCGCCTTGCGAGCAGAAATGATCCTTATGACTTCGCTGCTTTTCCGATAGCAGTGGCAAGCAATCAGTATTCGAAATTTAGCACTAAGCCCAAGAAGGATGAACCGGTCCTCATCGGCCGCAGAGTCCGGATCATGTATCATCAGGGCCTTCTCGTCAAGGAATACCGTCTGTGCCTCCTCGAATGATATCCCGTGCTTCTTTTGGTTTGATGCGCTCTTTTCTTTGTCCCATTCGAAGGATACTTGAGCCATAATTACATTGTAAATATATGATAATGATTTGTCAAACTGAATTACGGGGGAAAAGTCAGGATACTCTTGCGGGGAAGCGGCCCGGGGACCATATCATTGCGCGACGGGGCTGTCATCAAGCGAGCAGCAACCACACAGGACACAGGACCCGGAGGAGCGGCTTCGCGGCGTCTTGCTAGCGGTTGTCCTGATGGTCACGCGATGCTCGTTTTGGTCCGTATTTGAAACAGGATGCTTCATGGTCGTTGACCATCCCCACGGCCTGCATGAACGCGCAACAGATGGTCGTGCCGACGAACTTGAAGCCCCGTCTTTTCATATCTTTGCTCATGGCGTCCGATTCCGGCGTATGCGACGGGATATCGCTCATTTTTTTCCGCTTGCTGATCACCGGCCTGCCGCCCACAAATCCCCAGAGATACGCATCTAAACTTCCAAATTCTTTCCGGACCCTGATGACCTCTTTCGCATTGACGATGGACGCGCTGATCTTCTGCTTGTTCCGTACGATGCCGGGGTCGTTCAATAGCTGCCCGATCTTCCTGCTTTTATAGCCCGCGACCTTGTTGACATCAAAATCATCATAGGCGCGCCGGTAGTTCTCCCGTTTTTTTAAGATTGTCAGCCAGCTGAGGCCGGCCTGCGCCCCTTCAAGGATGAGGAATTCGAACAGCCGGTTCTCGTCATGAAGGGGAACTCCCCACTCATGGTCATGATACGCGATCATCAGCTCATCATTGTTCGTCCATGCGCAGCGCTTCACTATCTTTTTCATCATGGCCGGACTGTCTTTTGGTCCTGCAGCGCCTGCGAGGCAATGCTGATGCGGACAAGATTCTCGAGCTTGTCCGACGGCTTCGACTCATCGGGACCCTTTATGATACCGAAGATGTTCCGACCTATCTGTATCGGCGTCATGATAAGTCCCCAGGGGAATCCCCACCAGCCCAACGCGAGAGAGAATATCGTATTGCCGATCTGGCTCTTTATCCCGCACGACCGGCAGCTCACGTTCGGAGTGCTGCTCCAGGAGGTGTACACCAGCGCGGAATAGATGCGGTGCGCGGTATGGACATCGACGGGGCCGCTGCCCTTGCACTTCGGGCAGGGACCGCGGTGGACCTGCCTGACCTGGTTATCGACGATATCTTTCGGGACCGAGCGCGAAACAACGAGCACCTGTCCTTTTTGGTGACACTCGTTATTGCAAAACCGCAGATCATTATCCTTGACCCCGCCGAACAGGATCGTCGTCCCGCAATAACCGCATGTTGCCATATTGGTCTCCTTTCATTCAGGACAGCACTGAACTGAGGAGCGCGGCGGTATTTTTTGCCGCGGCCCTCTCGAACGACAAGCCGGGCTACTGCTTTACTGCAAAACTGTCAACGGACTTTATCAGCAATGCTTTCTGTTGCGCCCATTGGCTGTCAAGGCCGGTTGCGGTAACAAGGTATACATGTTGTCCGGATTTAATCGCTTTAGCATACCAATGCAGCGTTCTTCCCTCTATCTCGCCTTTATATTCATACCGAAGATCGTTGCCCTTTATCGTGCGATTCAAAACAGTCATGTTGAATTGCTTGAATTGGCTCATTGTCAATGTATCGTAGGCCTCGACCGGTTCGGTAAATTGCTGTTTCTGGATGTTCACGTTGGCGGAAAAATTATCTGAGACGGGCAGAAAGAACATGGCTATCTGGTAATTCGGGTTTTTGGTATCTTTCACAACGGGCACATCTATTGAAAGACCAAGGTCGCGCGAGACAAATGCATTGCCTGGTTCAGCAGCAAGCGCCCCCGATGCCAGAACAGCTAAAATAATAATGTTGAGCGCTGCAATACGCACGTTATCCTCCTTTTTTATGACTCAACGATGAGTTGATGGGCGGGCGCTTTGTCCCGGCCCTCTCGAAGCGATGGCTGAAATCCCCAGACCGAGCGAATGTTATCAAAAGAATGACACGCCCTTGATGCCGGCCACGATCATGACGATTCCGAAGATGATCGGAATAACGGTGTACGCGACAAAATGAACAGCCTTGCCCACGCCCTCGCCCCACTGCTTCTTCATCGCCTCCAACTTGCCGAACTTGGCGGGGCTTGTGGCACGGACGTAGGACGTGTAGATACCAAAGCCCAGGGCTGCTATTCCAATGAGTACCGTCACTGGATTCATAGAGTCCTCCTTTTTAAGCGTTAAGAGTGCTGTTGGGGTCACAGTACTGCTGGGTCACCCACGTTTTCCTGAGATTCTCTCCATTTCCGCTTGCATCACCCCTTCTTCCCCTTCTGGTACGCCCTCGCCTGGTGCATGAAGGCTTCCAAGCGCGTGACGGTCTGGGTATCCTGCTGGCCTTCGTAGGCGATGGAGAGGAGCGGGATGTTGCCGTGGTCCTCCTGCACGCGCTTGAGCAGCGCGCCGGCGATGGTCCCCGGCATGCACGAGAAGGGCATGACGTTCACGATGCCCGAGACGCCCCGCCCGATGTAATCGATGGCCTTTCCCACGGAGAGGACCGCTTCGCCCTCGAAGGAGTGGTGAATATACGGCAGGGCGCGCTGGAGCGTCGTTCCGATCGACGGCTCGTGCAGGCTCCGGAGGCTTCCGTTGAACCCGCTCATGAGGCGGTGCTCGTCCCGCACCTGCACCCGGTTGGACAGGTGCGCCTTCGCGAGATCGCCCCAGGAACGGCTCATCCGTGCGGCGACCTTTGCCGTCTCGTTCACGTAGAGGAACCACTCCCCGATCGGCGCGACCCACGCCTCGCCGCCGAGGCGCTCGATCTGGCCGACGACGTCCTCGTTCCCGAATCGGTTCGCCCGGATGTAGATCTCTCCCACAATGCCGACGACCGGCTTGTTCCGCTCGCCGATCTCCATCGCGGTATATTCCTCATACGCGCGCTTCAGCACGGGCAGAGGGTCTTCCCTGCGCTCGATCGCTCCCATCGCGTCAAGGAGCGCTTTCTGGTAGATGTGGTCCGCGGCGCCCTTCTTCTTCTCGTAGGGGCGGTGCTCCCAGTTGATCTTCTGGAGCATGTCCACGGCAACGATGCCTTTCCAGAGCAGGCGGAGGAAGTCCTTTCCCACCATACCGAGATCGCGGTACAGGCTCTCGTCCTGCATGGGCGCCACGATCAGCGTGTCATGCAGACCCATGGTGTCCAGCACCAGGCGGTGATAGCTGTTGTACTGGCCGAACCGGCAGGGCCCCTTGCCCGACGGCATGAAGAAGGCGCTGTTGCGCGGATCGAAATCCGGCCGACGCGTGGCCTTGATCATATCGCCCGTGGTGAGCGCCAGGGGATAGCATTCCCGGCCCGAGCAGTTCTGCTTTCCGATGCGGACGGTCTCCGCATCGGACTCGGGCAGGACCTCGGACTCCACGCCGCAGGCGCGGAACGCCGCGGCAAGGGCGTGGGCATGATCGGCCATGGGCGGGAGGAAGACCTTTCTCCGGTGCGGGGCCGTCTTCGGGTGGAGGGAGCATGACCGGACCGGCTTCGCGCCGTTCACGTTCCTGAGGCTGTCGAGGAACGCCTCGATCCGCGTGATCGCTCCGGCGTCGGCGCTGTGCTCGTCGATCTCGAGCTGGAGAAAGGGTTTGCCCGCGAGCGCATCCTTGAAGAAATGGGAGATGAACGAGTCCGGCCCGCAGCCGAAGTTCGTGATGTACACCGGGTACAGGTTGGGATGGTCCTTGATGTACCGGCCGGCGGCCAGGATCTTCTGGCCCGAGCGCCAGTACATGTTCGAGGGGTCCGTGAAGTCCTCGTCATGGAGCGGGAGGAAGTCCATGGGGACCGCCTGGATGCCGAGGTCCCTGATCTTGGCGGGAAGGTTCATATTCATGCCCTGGTCGCAGGTATTGTAGGTCCTGCCGATGAGGACCAGCGCCCGCTCGCCCGGCTTGAGGCCGGACAGCACTTCGCCGCCCTTCTTGCTCACCGCCAGCCCGGCGCGTTCCTGCGCTTCCTTGCCGAGCCGCATCGCGTGCGCGACCGCACGGCTCCCTTTGCCCAGGGCCTTGCCCACCTCCCTGACGCTCGCGGCGAACTGCCGCCCGTTCTGAAGCCGGAGGACCGCCTCGATGACCTTCATCCCGCCGAGCCGAAGCGCGGCCTTTGCCAGGTACGGAAGCGCCTGGGCATAGGGGCATGCCTGGGAATATTTGCCGTCCCCATGGGCCGCGGGGAAGCGAACGAAGCTGGGGAGAAAGAGAACATCCACCTTTTTATCGACCAGGTCCTGGATGTGGCCGAGCGCGACCTTGGCCGGAAAGCAGGTCTCCGCGGCGGTGCTCTCCAGCCCGCGGTTCACCATGGTCCTGCTGGTCCGGTCGGACAGAGCGACCCGGAAGCCGAGCTCGGAGAAGAAGGTCTGCCAGAAGGGCATTTCGTCGTTCAGATAGAGCATGCGCGGGATGCCGATGACCGGGGCTTCGGTCGCTACGCGCGACGCGATCGCCGCGGCAATGAGCCGGTCCCGCTCGGCGAAGAGATCGGGGAGACTGTCCTCCTTCGTCTTTTTCTTGACGTCGTATTTCTCGCACCGGCTCCCGTAGAACAGCGGCGCTTCGCCTTCGAAGCTGACGCGCCGGATATCGCAGCGGTTCGCGCATTCGGCGCACTGAAAGGTGGAAACCGTGTAGGCCCGTTTGGTCAGGTCGAAGCCCTTGAACGAGCTGGGCCTCCCGTTCTGGCTGCGCAGGGCGAGAATGGCCGCCCCGATGGCGCCGGTCACCTCGTGGTGGGGCGGGACGGTGACGGGTTTTCCCGTGACCTTCTCGAAGGCGGAAACAACGGACCGGTTCGCGGCCACGCCCCCCTGGAAGAAGATATGATCGCCCACCTTTTTTCCGGCAACGACCTTGTTCAGGTAGTTCTGGACGATGGAGTAGGCGAGGCCGGCGGTAAGGTCCTGGACGCCCGAACCCCGGTTCATCCAGTGCACGAGGTCCGATTCGATGAACACCGTGCACCGGTCGCCGAGGCGGCAGGGTGAATCGGAGCAGAACGCCTTGTCGGCGAACTCCTGCTTGATCCGGATGCCGAGCCGCTCCGCCTGCTCCTCGAGGAACGAGCCGGTCCCGGCCGCGCAGGCCTTGTTCATTTCGAAGTCCACCACGGCGCCGTCCCGAAGGCTGATGAATTTCGAGTCCTGCCCGCCGATCTCGAAGATGGTGTCGACGCGGGGGTCGATGGCCGCGGCGGCCGTCGCCTGGGCGGTGATCTCGTTCCTGACGAGGTCGGCGCCGATCATGTCGCCCGTGAGGTAGCGTCCCGAACCCGTGGTGGCGGCGCCCATGATCCGGACACGCCGGCCGATCTCGTCCCCGACGTCGGTCAGCCCCTGCTTCACCGCCTCGATGGGCCGGCCCGCGGTCGGCAGGTAGCGCTTGGAGAGCACGCGCATCTCCTTGTCGATGACGACCACGTTCGTGGACACGGACCCCACGTCCACGCCGAGGTACGCCTCGATGAGACCGTCGTCGCCCGTCACTACGTCCTGGTCCGGGTTCGGCATGATCCCTCGCGGCATGACAAGAGGATCATTGTCGCCGTTCCCCCCCGTCCGCTCCGCCTCCCGCCAGGTCAAGAGCCCGTCGAGGCCGCGGAAGGGCACCGCCTTCTTCGGGTGGTCGATGACCATGATCGCCGCGCCGATGGCGCCGGACGTGCGGAAATGGCCGGGAACGGTCATTGCGCCGTCCGCGAGCTTCAGCACGTCCTGGAACGCCCGGCGCATCCCGGGATTCTCGGCAACACCGCCCAGGAACAGTATGGGCGCGATGAACTTCTTGCCCTTGCCCACGGTGGCCTTGAAGTTCCTGGCCATGGCGTAGCAGAGCCCCGCGACGATATCGTGGTCGGGCGTGGCGATCTGCTGGAGATGGATCATGTCGCTCTTGGCGAAGACGCTGCAGCGGCCGGCGACGGCGGGAGGGATCTTGGACTTGAGGGCGATGGCGCCGAACTCCTCGATCGTGAGGTTGAGGCGGTTCGCCTGCTGGTCAAGGAAGGAGCCCGTGCCCGCGGCACAGGCGGTGTTCATGGAGAAGTCATCGATCTTGGTCCCGCCGCCCTGTTCCTGTCCCAGGGATATGAGCTTGGCGTCCTCGCCGCCCATCTCGATGATGGTCCTGGCCTCAGGCTGGAAAGCGCCGGCGAACGCGGCTTGAGCGAGGATCTCGTTGACGAAAAGCGCTCCCAGGGAAACGGCCACCTGCTTCCCGCCGCTGCCGGTGACGCCGCAGGCGGCGATCCGTCCCTCGGGGAAGCGGGACAGGAGCGGCGTCAGTTCATCCCGCAGGGTCTTGACCGGGTCTCCCTTGATGCGGGTGCAGGTCTCGGCAAGCAGTGCTTTTTTTTGATCGAGGATCGCCGTCTTGACGCTGACGGAGCCGATGTCGATCCCAAGAAAAAGGTCCTTGTTCATAGGGTCGGACTCCCCGGTGCGGTAACAGGCAAGAATTAGGATACGGGATGTTTCTGTTTGGAACAGAAATTCATTATAGTAGGATGGGACGGGGGTGTCAATCGGACAGATTAGTTAAGAGGAATGTCCGTGAAATTACCATCATTTTTTTCTGCACCCCGGTTCACATCACCGCACAAACATGCCAGCTTGTCTTCTGTTGTACCGAGTGATACTGCCATCCATGTGCGCTTACGCTGCGCACGCGCAGGCATGATTGTGGTTGATCGGCACTATTCCCGGGCATGTAGCGTGCGGACGATGCTCACGGGATGCAGGCGCTTTAGAAAAGCAACGAATTAAAGCTTTTTACGTACCCCAGCGCCGGGCTGCTCTGACGCGATAGCCGCACTCAAGCATGCGCCCGAACAGTGATCGATAAAGAGAAAAGCCGGCCTGCGCGCGCCGCAGGCGAAAGCGCCCTTGGATGGCTGAAAAGTGGTATCTAATCACCGTGTACAATGGCATGCTGTGCGGCAGAGCGATGAGCTGCCCAAAAAAAACAAGCATCTTGAACATCCATGAGGATTAAGGTAGGAGAGTGCAGATCCGTAGCGCTGTCTTTTTCTTTATAAAAGTTCCGCCGGGGAGGGGGCCGCGCCGCGAACTTCGTATCCCCTGTCCCTGAGGGCGGCAAGGACCGACGCAAGATGCTCCCTGCTCCGCACCTCGACGGTGAACACGACCTTCGCCTTGCCGATGGCGACGTCGCCGGTCGTCCGGTCATGGGCGACGCTCAGGATGTTCGCCTTCTGCGATCCGACGATGCCGGTAACGGCATGGAGGCTGCCGGCGATATCATCGATCACGACCGCGAAGACGCCGATCCTGCCGCTCGTCATGAGCCCCTTCAGGATGATCCGGTCGATGAGCGTGAAATCGATGTTCCCGCCGCTGACGACCAGCACGACCCGCTTCCCGCGGAACCGCTCCGTGTTCTCCAGGAGCGCCGCCAGCGGCACGGCCCCCGCGCCCTCAACGACCAGCTTTTTCCGCTCAAGGAAGAGCAGGATCGACCGGGCAATGGTGTCCTCGGCAACGGCGAACATGGCATCGACGTGCTTCCCCATCAGCGCCAGCGTCCTTTCTCCGACCTTCCCGACCGCGATGCCGTCGGCGATGGTGTTCTCCGGAACGCGTTCGCAGACCCGGTGCCCACCAAAGGAGGCGCAGGCCGAGGTCGCGGCCGCGGCCTGCACGCCGATCATCATCGTGCGGGGAGAAAGGGCCTTCATTGCCGCGGCGGTCCCCGCGATAAGTCCTCCGCCGCCCACCGGAACGAACACCGCATCAATGGCGTCGAGCTCTTCGGCGATCTCCAGCCCCGCCGTACCCTGGCCCGCGATGACGTCGTCGTCGTCAAAGGGATGGATGAAGACCGCGTCCTTCCGGGAGAGCGCGTAGTCCAGCGCGTCGCTGAACTTCTCTCCGTGGAGGATGACCTCCGCCCCGTAGCCCCGGGTCGCTTCCTGCTTGATGATCGACGCGGTCTCGGGCATAACGATGGTCGCCTGCTTGCCAAGCTTGCCGGCCGCATGGGCGACGGCCTGGGCATGGTTGCCCATGGAAGCGGCGATGACCCGGTGGTCCGCTATGCGCGCCAGCTTGTTGAAGGCCCCCCGGACCTTGAACGATCCGGTCTTCTGGAGATTCTCGAGCTTGAGGTAGACCTCGGCGCCGGAAAGAATGCTGAGGGAGCTGGAATGGATAAGCGGCGTCCGGTGGATATGGGAGGAGATGGTCTCGCGGGCCAGTTGGATGTCGGCAAGAGTGATCATGGGACCAGTATAGCACAGTAAAACACATCTCTTTTTTCTGCACCCCGGTTCTGAGTTCCTCGCAGGCATGACATGTTGTCTCTTGTGGTTTCAGGACAATACGGCCATCCATATGCGCTTTCGCTACGCACGCGCAGGCATGACTGTGGTTTACCATGCAGTCTTCCGGTCATGCTTGTACGAGGCCCTCTTCACGGGATGCAGGCGCTTTTAGAAAGGCAAAAGACTTAATCTCTTGACGCGTTTTTGATGTCCCCAAGCGCCGGGTAGCCTGGTGCGAAGTCTGTGCGTATGCATGCCCGACCAAGCACAGCACAACCACCGACTTAAAAGCAGCGCGTCCGCAGGGAAAGCGCTGCCGGGCAAGGGACAATGAACTGTGGAACATGAATCTCTTCCTGCATGCTTAGCACAGCGAGCCACCGGGCTACCCAAAAAAGACAAGCATCTTGAACATCTTCGAGAATTTGGTTATTTTTTCAAATCATTGCTTCCATGCGTTCCAGCAGCCGGAACTGGACCCTGGCCCGATGGAGGTTGTGGCCGGGAAAGCGGGCGCGGAAGTAGGCATCTCCGCTCAGATGATCGGCAAGGAAGCGGATGCCGAGCTCGAAGGTGATGACCTGTACCGAGAGCGGCAGCAGATCGATCTCCTGTTGAACGAGGAAGGATGACGCTTCGCTCAGATACCCTTGCCGGAGCGCTTCGTACCGGAAGCGGTCGAAGGCAACGCTGTCCAGGTCTGCCGCGTCCTCTCCTGCCGGGTTGGCAGCCGAGCGGACGCAGTCGCCGAAGTCGAAGTGAACGATGCCCGGCTTCACCGTGTCGAGGTCCAGCATGCACAAGGCCTTCCCCGTCCGCCGGTCGATCAGGACATTGTTCACCTTCGGGTCGTTATGCACGACGCGGATGGGGATCCGTCCGCTTTCCATGAGGTCCGTCAGGAGCGGCGCCAGGCGCCTTCGCCCTTGGGCGAACTCGACCTCGGCCCGCGCTTCTGCGAGCCTGCCCTGCAGGTCCTTCCGGACGGCCTCATCGAGCCCGCGGAGATAGACCGGCGTATGATGGAACCCGGGGAGCGTGTCGTGCAATCTTCCCGGCGGAAGGTCGGTGACCAGCGCCTGGAACCTCCCGAGGCCCCTGCCCACTTCATGGGCGTGGCCTGCGTCCCGCACGATGTCGAAGACCTCGCCGGTCTCGATGAAGTGGAACATGCGCCAGCACTCTCCCGCCCCGTCGACGTGATGGGACCGGCCATCGCGGGCCCGGACGAGCGCGGGCGTGACGCTCGCGGGATCGGCGACGCCTTCGCGCCGCAGCCGCGCCTGGAGATGCTCCGTCACGGTCGCCACGTTCTCCATGACCAGGTCGGGCCGCGTAAAGACGCTCTTATTGATATGCTGGAGGATGTATTTTCTGACAACGCCGCCGTCGAACTCGCACAGAAAGGTCTCGTTGATGAGGCCTGAGCCGAAGCGTCCGGCCGAGAGGAGCGTGCCGGGAAGGTCGAATTGGGAAAGGATGGAAGAGATCACGGAAAGCATCTTACCGCGAAGGCGCGATGAGCGCAAAGGAAATCACGAGCATCAGGTCCTTACCTCATACAACGAACCTTTCAACGGACACTTCTTTCACCTTCCCGTAATCACGAACATCAGTTGTGACCACGGAAAAACCGAGCGCGATCGCGGTAGAAGCGATCATCAGGTCATGCGCTCCGATGGTTGTCCCTTTTTTCGCCAGATTGGCCCATACCTTCGCGTAGATCCGCGCGGCATGAAGGTCGAAATGATAGACCGGGAAGGCCTGAATGATCTTTTCGACAAAAGCGCTCCGCGTGAGACGCCGCTTCTCGGTGTCAGCGCGGTGGACTCCGTGCAGAAGCTCAGCGACGGTTACCACGCTGATGCCGAACGGCTCGCGTTCCCTGCCCGCCGCCAGTTTTTCAAGCCCGAGAGCGTTGCGTTCGATCGCAATGAGCACACTCGTGTCGAGGATCACGCCCATTTGCTTTTCTCCGGCATGTGCGGTTGACGCTTACGGGCCTCGGCGAGGTCCTTCATAAACCGCTCCGTCTCGTCGCCGAGCGAAGGAAGCGTCTTTGCTAAAGCGGGAAGGTCGCCGAGGGTCAGCGCTTTCGCGTGCGTTTCCGCCGGGCGGATCGACGCGACCGGTTTCCCTCCCCGCACAATGGTATAGTCGTCCCCTGTGTATTTGATGGAATTGAGTATTTCCGAAAACTTCCGCACAGCCTCGGTGGCGGTTATCGTCTTTGTCATCGCCAGCTCCTTTTATGGTATTATATGATAATCATATTTTACACATATAGCAGGGAATTGGCAACAAGAATGTAAAGAGAAGGTGCAGAGGACAGGCGGGTAGGCACTGCGGGAGTCATGACCGATCCACGGTCACCCGCGCTTCCGGCGCAGGAAGCCGACAAGCATCATGAGCCACTGGAATATCGCCGGCAGGCCGATGCCTCCCGGCTGCGTGATTCCGGTCACGGCGGACCGGATGCGCTTGATGTCCCGGCCCAGGTCGTCGAGCTGTGCCTGCAGGCGTTCGGCGTCGGCGGCAAGCTCGGTCGACACGAGGTCGCGGATCGATTCGGCGTCCTCGGCCTCGGTGCCGAGCTCGAGGCGGCTTGCAACAATGACGGCAACTACCGCCACCAGCGCGTCCAGCCCCGCAACGGCGAGGGCAGCCAGGGCCGGATCGACCCGGGGCGCCAGGAACAGGTAGAGCGCGACGTTCAGCATCGCCAGGGCCAATAGTCCGAAGAGTGCCGCTACAAGGACGAACGACACCTGGCGCACCGCCCTCCGGAGGTGCAGCCGAACGAGGATGGCCTCCGCCTTCGCAAGGAGCCGCAGTTTCGCGATCAATTCGTCCATGGTCACTCCCTCTTGCTCAGCATCCGGCCCGTCAGGACGCCGAGCGCGAAGATCATGAGCGCCGTCTTCGCCGGAACGTCCTTCAGCTGCAGGTCCAGGCCGCTCATGAGCTCCTCGGCCTGCTTCATGATGTCCCGGAGAAATCCCCCCGCCCCGGCATTCTCAGCTTCAGCCGACGGATCCGGCGCCGCACCGGCAGCGGGCTGCGCACCCGCTTGCCCTCCCGTCCGGGAGAGCGACTCCAGCCGCGTCCTGAGTTCCTCGAGCTCGCTTCGAATGTCCTTGTCCTTCATGGTCGGTCTCCTTAACAGGCTGTTGAAGAACGCCTGTTCTGTCATTGCGAGGAGCGCCTTTAGCCCCGGACACGATCCGGGGGACGCGGCAATCTCGACTTGTCAGGCGGCTATGAACTACGAGATTTCTTCGCTACGCTCGCAAAGACACGTAAAGTGCTTTTTCAACGGCTTGTTTATGAATGCCTGCGATGATGAAAGAATGGTAGCACAATTGGAGGGGTTTGGCAAAGGCCCCGCATGGGAAGCGACCGGTGAACCCGTGAGACGGGAAACGTGAAAAGGTAAAAAAAGGCCCGGGAATGTTCCCGGGCCCTGTCATTGTTCAGAATGGTCCTGTGATCCTTTAATGCTATGGCGCGACGAAGTAATCAAAGAAATATCCGAATCCGCCGGTCTCATAGAATCCCATCAGGCCGGTATTGGTCTCCGGATGCGAGGGATCCTGATAGTACCAGTCCCTAAACAAAGGGTTAGCATCGGCCTGGCAGGTAGCAGCGTACCTTGGGTCTGCCGGATTGAAACTGGTCTCCACCGATGGATCGATGTACATCTCGCAGGTGCGTCGATTGGGACCGACAGTGGCCTCGAACTTCGCTTCTACGCCGCTGACAAAGTGTTTCAATACCTTCAGGTCTGACGTTGTCAGCTGCGTATAGATACCGCTGTCATAGAAGTACCACGCGATATCGACACGGGTGATCTTCTTGTTGCCGTCCGTGGTGATCTTGTATGCCGGAACGAATCCCTTGAGCTGGCCTGTATTGGTGATCGGGGGATTAATGTTGGCTATGTCGAACGCCGCCTTGACCTCGTCGCTCTCCTTCCACTCCCAGAAGCCGGACGGGATCGTGCCTGAAGTGAAGGAATCGATTACGCTGAAGGAGATATGATCATAACCGTTGCTTGCGTAAATGCCATTGTAATCTGTTTGCACGGCGGGGCCGCCGTTCCAGAGACTACATCCATTGCCGCTGTTCTTGATAGGGTTCGCATAACTATAGGCGTTGAAACCCATGGTGACCGTGCCGGCCGATACCGGCGGATGGAGCGTCACGATGCCGGTGGTGTTGCAGACGCTGGTCATTGACACGGAATCGGTATTCTGGTCGAGCTGGAAGTTCATCCCTTTATAGGTGAGCGACGGGGCCGAGCTGAGCGCTCCGGCGGTCACAAGTGATGGGAGGCTTCCTTCCCAGTGAAAATCCGGCCGCAGCTGGTAATACTTTCCCACGCCGTTCCCGAACTGTTCGTAGTTGTTCACGATGTTCATGGCGTTCCGGAAGAACTTGTCCGTCTTCGCCATGGCCGTGATCTGGGACGTCGTCAGGCTGAAGTCCGTCGTGCCCACAGTCCTGGTGGTGAGACCGTCACCATTAAATCCTGGCCGATTGATCGTGCCGAGGTTCATCGTTGTCAATGTTGAATCAGTTGCCGGAAAGCCCAGCATGCTGTCGGTGCCGGCATTGAGAGCAACGGAGCCAACGAATCGGCTCGTGCCGGTGAGATTTGAATTGATCAGAAGCAGGAGCCAGTCGCTGTCCTTCGCCAGGGAAAGACTGAAATTCCCGGTAGCGACATCGATCGTCGCTGTTTGGCTCGACGGCATATTGCGCGCACTAAGGGACCCGCTATAGATTGGGATCGCTATCACCTCATTCACCGAGGGTAACACTGGAGCTGCATAAGCAAGATCCGCGATTCCAAGGTACGAAAGCACTCTGGCGAAGTACAGCGATGATGCCTTCGCGACAGGTGTATAACCTGAGCTGATCGTCCCCGAAAGCTGGACCTTCGGTGTGGGCTGGGCACTGCCGCCTCCGCCACCTCCGCCGCTGCAGGCGCCCAGGATGACCGATGCTGCCATGACCGCTACCGCGAGAACCACTGCCGGAAGAACCTGAGATCGTTTCATACTCCCCTCCTTGTACGTCGCACCACGGAACTGAGACACTGATGTTTTGCGCGTGCTGGCTATTATATCAAGTGCCGGTACCGCGTCAAGGGATTATTCACTTTTGCTCGGGGTATTTTCCGGGTAGGGTCCCATAGACATTTGTTTGGCACGATCTGGCAGGTTCATTGGAAAACGCACGTAACTCCTTGTAATATTCATGAGGTCATGGTCATGATACGGCAGGCTAAGCAGGGACGGACGATTCTGGTGGCGGTGATGCTCGACACACCAAAAAAAGGCCCGGGAATGTTCCCGGGCCTTTTGTACGAATGGAGAAGGTTCACTACATCGGCAGGCCTTTACTTCCGGCGAGGCTTGCCGGACCCGCCGCCGGGGGTGTTTGGTCCAAAGGCCTCGAAATAGTTCCCTATGCCGGCGGACTCATAGAAAAAGATGATCGATCTCGCAGTCTGGGGAGTAGCTGTGCCGGGACTGTAGTCAAAATACCAGGAACCGTCACCGATCAGCGTACCGTTGGAGTCCCGTGCAAGCGGTGGCACGACCCTTGTTGTCACGGTCGGATCGAAATAGGCGTCTGCCTTAGTATTATCCGTTTCGTTCATGAACTCCACTTCTCCAGCCTGCATGACGTGTTTCAGGATCCCGAGGTCTCCCGTCCCAAGCTTGACATACTGCCCTGCTGTTTCGTCGTAATAGAACCAGGCGATGTCCACATATTCGATCTTGTTCGTTCCATCGACCTTTACATACATGGCTGGCACGAATCCCTTGGGATTGCCGGCGGTAGTCTTCGGGACGCTGACGGATGCGTCGAACATGCCCTTGACCACTCCGTCTTCCTTCCAGGTCCAGTACCCTGCAGGAATATCCTCCTGGAAATCGGTCATGAACTCATAGTCCATGGTCTGGTAGGCATCGGCGTACGCATTGGTCGCTGAAAAATCCGCGAAGGAATCCTCTATCTGCTCCTGACCGTTCCCGGAGCTGTGCGTTCTGCAATGCGGGTTGTTGTCGTTCTGCAGTGGATTGTTATCATGGTATGAGTTGGTGCCGAAACTGGCCACGGTCGTTCCGGCGGGCGGATACAGCTGCAGTGACACAGTGTTGGTCGGGCAGAGCTGGCTTATGAGCACTGACTGCGAGTTGGTCGTGAGCTGGAACTGGTAGCGGTTGTAGGTATACACAGGCTGGCTGGTAAGGTTCGTCGAAGTGGTCAGGCCGGAGTAGGTGCGCCGCCAGGAGAAGTTCGGCCTGAGATAATACCAGACATCCGCGGGATTATCGAAGTTCCCGTAGTTGTTCACGATGTTCATGATGTTCTTGTATACATCGTCGGTCTTGGCCAATGCCGCGAGCTGGACCGGTGACAGGCTGAAGTCCGCGGTACCGACGACCTTGGATGAGACAGCATCATAAAAAGACGTCGTGGGGCGGGAGACGGTGCCGAGGGCGATGGTGCTGAGGATCGATTGCGTTACGGGGATGTTCAGGATGCTTTCCGAAGAACCCGTGTTGGCTCCGATGGTGCCGATGTAGCGGCCTGTTCCGGTCACGTTAGTATCGATGAGGACAGGAACGTAGTCATAGGCGGAATCCAGAGACATGGAAAAAGAACCATCGGTAGCGATGCTCGAGGATGCGCTGCTGCTAAGGCTCCATCCGTTCAGCGAGCCATTCATGATCGGGATGGCCATGACCCGGTTCACGTTCGGATTGCCAAATCCTGAAGCCATTGAGGCCTTATGGGTATAGCCGTTCCCCGTTGAGCCGATCGTCCCTGAAAGCTGGACCTTCGGTGCAGTCTGAGAGGATGCGCCTCCGCCGCCACCGCCGCCGCAGGCACTCAGAATGACCGATGTTGCCATGACCGCTACTGCGATAACCACTGCCGGAAGAACATGAGATCGCTTCATAGTCCCCTCCCTTGATTAATTCGTCACAACATGAATTCCTTGCGCGTGTCATGCATTATACCAAGCGCCGATAACTCGTCAAGGGATTATTCACTTTTTCACTGGGTGTTTTCCGGGTAGGGTCCCGGTGGCATATATTTGCCCGATCAGGCAGGTTCTGTCGTAAACGAGCGCAACTCGTTGAACTATGTGGGGAAGTAACGGACATGAGGCGGACATTCCGATGGGGAGACTATAGTCTCGAAATTAACTTATCATCCAATTAATGATGATCCCGTAAAAAGTCCCCCGTGCTGTCATTGCGAGGAGCGATTTTTCAAGCCTTCCCCAGCAGGAAGTAAGCAGGGGCGGCAATCTCGAGTTATCAGACAGATACGAACTACGAGATTGCTTCGCTACGCTCGCAAAGACGGCTTTCTCGACTTTTTACGCATGCATCGATAATAGACTGACGAACTGAAGCGCGGCAAACCTTTTACAGGAGAAGCTGAGATGTGCTTTTTGTTTGATGCGATGACAAAAAAAGGGACAGGCCGTTGCTATGCTTATAGCTTCCCTCAGATTCCGGGTCGCCCCTGACAGCCTTGCTGTTCGGCTTGTGATCTCTTATCAAGGCCCGTAGATCAGCACACCAAAGAAAAGGCCGGAGAGCGTTCTCTCCGGCCTTTGTTCATGCTAAGCTCAACAACCTGACAGGAGACGGGGAATGCACGATCCTCCCGCCCTGCGCTTCTATTTGAACTCCCACCAAAGATACGGGGACCTTCGGTACTGGTCGGTAGTATTCAGCATGAGCCACGCGCTGGTTGCTGTTCCTGTCGTGGCCAATGAAATCGTACCGACATTGAGAGGCGCCTGGAAATCGCCGCTTCCTGCTCCGGCTCCCCCGCTCAGGCTGTCCAAAGCCGTCGTCATCCATATCGTCACAAAGGCCGCGGGCTTGGTGTAGGTGAACGTGAACGTCCCGCCGATATTCGCATCTGCTATCGCGTGCGTCAGTCCGGGGATCGTCATATAGATGTCCGGGGAAGCAGCCTCGGCCGCGGTGAAGGGCCGTTTGGGGATCTGTACAACCCGTGTATCGACCACGGAAGCGGTGCTGTCAGAAAAAACAATTGTGTACTCAGAGTTGTCAGGTATTGCCTCTATTTCAGCATCTGAAAGATGGTCTGTCATGGAATAGAATTCCGCCCGGTTGGGATGATCGGGTGGGGAAAAAACGAAATAAGGATTTCCACCACCGGAAGCGCGCACCATATCCACGCCTGCAGGGGGTAGCCCCGGGCCCGTAATATGGGCCGTCTCAAGGTCCTGTCCGCCGATGATCGGCATGTAGAAATCGATGCCGCTTTTTATGGTATCCGTAGTGGCAGTGACCCACCGGTGGGTCTCAACCGCTATGAGCGAATAGGATCTATGGCCGTTGCCGGTGAACTTCCAGTTCGCTCCATCCTTCACGACCACGAGCCCGCCCGGCCACAGGTTATAATACGACCCGTCGGTGAAGTAGCTCCAGGTCTGGACCGCATAAGAACCCGTTCCACTCGAAACCGGGCCCACGGAAATGATCATCTTCGAATAGGTTTTCCCCCAGTCGTTGAAATCCAGCGCCCACTTGGTAATGTTGCCCGCCCTGTCCAACCCGTCGTATAGACCGAAAGTCGTCGCGAAGAATGTTTCAAGGTCTGCTTCCGTCAGGGCTCCGGTCACACCCTTGTTCAAGGCGGTCATGAGCTGCGTAAACATCGCTTGTATTGCCTGGATATCCCCCATGATCGCCGCCGCCGGATATGCGCTGACGTTCACGGTCGGGGTCGCGAGGCTCGTTGTCATTGCCTGTGCGATCTGAGCGCCGTTCATGGTGTTCGTCATGGTCACGGACCCGGTGGTCGAAGAAACCTCTACGGAAACAACGTCCATCACGGCGTCGAGTCCCGTGTGATCGGCAGCGTAAGCCGTCGTGAGCGGGTTCCCGCTGGCGCCGTAGGAGGTCAGCAGATCCTGAAGCATTGTTGTGACGGCGGCAGAGGCGCTATTGATGCTCGACGATGTAACGGTGGAGGTGAGCGGGCTATTAAAACCCGCCGCGGGATCATTTTCTCCTGCCGCTGCGGCAGCGATCACGTTTGTCAGTGGATTTACATTCGCGGTCCCGGCGGTCGCCGCAACTGAATACAGATCATAGCTTGTGTTCGTTACCGCGCCTTCGGCCTTGATATAAAAGGGAGGCGTGAGGCCCTCGACATCGAACGTATAGGTGCCGTCCGGGCCGGTCTCCACCGGTCCCCTGGCAGCTCCGGTTCCGTCCCTGAGCGATACCCTCGCTATCATCGCCGATCCCGCCGAGACCGTCCCCGAAAGCTGGACCTTCGGTGCCGGCGCTGGCGAACTGCCGCCGCCTCCGCCGCTGCAGCCGGCCAATGCGACGACCAGCGAAAGACATGCTGCGATTACCGCAACTGACATCGATCTTTGCCTCATATCGTACCCCCCCTAATTAAATTATCCAAACACAGTTTACTTGGTAGTGACGTGCATGATAGTACCGAGCCGTTGACAATGTCAAGTTAATAGATGGGGTATAAATGGGGTATGCGTTCGAAGGCAGCGATGATACGGCGCGGCACTCGATCCGGGGCTTCAGGAGTGGTCATTTGGCGATGTTGGTGCAATTTATTAAGCCATCCGTTTTAGCGCATCATATAAGCCTGTTCGGTTCCGCGTCAGAAATGCACTTCGATCCCCGCCATGAAGCTCCGGGCGAGAATGGCGCTGAACTCCGTTTTCCTTCCGCGATCGATCCCGACCATGTTGATATTGAAGAACTGCACCCGGTCCGAGAGCTTCCATTCAAGGATCGTCGATGCCTGTCCCGTGCGCTCCTCCAGGCCGTGCGTGTAGCGCACAGCGATATCCAGCGCGTTGCCGATCTCCCGCACCTGGTATTGGCCCATCAGGTAATACCGCCGCAGGAACTGCATGCCGGTGTTCATTGTCTGTCCAAGCGTTCGAGCGGACAACGCAGACAGGAGCCCTCCGTCGAAGTAGTGGTCACCTGCCCGGTCCCTGAGGCGGTAGTATTCCGCGGCATCGGCGTCTCCGTATCCCTGGCCGTTGTAGAGGAACTCCAGGTTGAGGGTAGAGCCGGAAAGGAAGGAATAGCCCCCTCCGACGACCGCGGTCGCAAAGAGCCGGTCCGAGCCGTTGTATCGCTCCGTGAATGTCCCGCCGAGGGGGTTCGCCGGGTCCGATACCGGATAGAGGACGTCCGTCCCCCGGGTGACGATGCCGTCATAATAGAGAAGAACGGCATCGGACGCGGTCCATTGACCGTAACTTCCGAAACGGAACCGGTCGTCCCGTTTGAAATGACCGACAAGGGAGAGAGCCGCGTTCGAACCCACCCAATCCGCCTTCACCGCCCGGACGGGTTTATCGTTCACCGGATCCGGGGCGTCATCACGCTGTGTCTCGCTGAGCCCGGTGATCGTGACCGCTGCGTTCGGGAGGTACATCACGCGGGCCAGATACCTGCCCTCGACCTCGGTCTTGGGATTCGCCTTCTCCGTGTCCTTGAACAGGACGTTCGACGGGCTCGCAAGGAAGGACGGCCCCCAGAGCAGTTTCTCCTTTCCAAAGGACACAAAGAGGGACGAAAGAGGTTTCGCCTGGACCCGCCACTCGTTCACATAGGCCCGGGTCAGGTTGTCCCGTTCGCCTTTCGCCATGCCGTCCTCCCACCACTGTGAGGACGACGTGAACCGCGGCTTGAACACCACGCTCACGACGGGGCTGTCGAAGAACAGGTCCGGCCTCAGTTCGACCGTCCCCGAATACCGGTAGAGGCGCGCAAAGGCATTTTCAGGGTTCTGCGAGGAATGGGCGGGATACTGCGCATTGCCATAGAGCAGCGCCCGGATGTTCGAGGAAAATCCTTCGCTCGCACCCGGCGGGACTTGTTCCACCGCCAACGCCGCAACCGGCGTCGCGACCAGCACGGCGCACAGGAGCAGGCCTATGACATGATGTCTTTTTCGTTCACCTTTCATTCCTACCCTCTTACCTTCCCACCTTCCTACCTTCCGACTCTTACCTCACCAGCACGTTCAGGTTGAACGTGGAATCCGGGACCGTCTGCACCCGGATCCCGGCATAGGTCAGCGTCGTCACCTTGTCCTTCTGGATCGCGTCATGAATGACCAGCTCGGAGACGAAGGGAATCTCTTCGCCGTCCGGTGTGCGGACCCGGTTGTCGTACTTGAACTCAGCGGCCTTAAAGAGCTTTCCTGAGATGGTATAGAACTCCGCCTTCACGCCGACCAGCCGCTCTTTCGACACCCAGTACCGGATGCGGTCGTAGGTCACGTTCTTCGTCGCGGCCTTCAGGTCGAGCACGTGGCACGCCTCGCCCTTGACCGGCTCCTCGCCGGACAGCGTCCCGGTGTAGTCGTTCGCGTAATTGGTCGACGCGATGTCGCCGTTCGCCGCGTCGCCCATCAGCTTCTGGCGGGGCGAGATGGACACCGGCTTCTTCAGCCCCGACCGGATGAACCACATGTTCCGGTCCACCATCAGCACCATCCGGTCGTTCAGCGTGGGCGGGCTGGTGTACCGCGCAAGCGTGTTGTTCCCCTTCACCGTGACGGTCATGCCGCGTGTCTCGTCCTTCCCCTCTTCGTTGGTCGTGATCCGGATGTCCCAGATGATGCCGGCCAGGTTCCCCCGCGCCCGGTCCGCGTGCGTGAGGATGTCCTTGACCGTCCGCTCTTCGGCATGGGCCGCGCCCAGGGATAGCATCAGGAAAGCAGCGACCAGACCTGTTCTCATTATCGTTCTCATGACGGCATTCCTCCTGACTCTGAATCCAATACTAGTACCAGTCATTTTTTCACCGCAGAGATCGCAGAGCTCTCGGAGAAAATCTTGAAATACAATTCATTATGTGACGTCTTAAAATACCTCAACCTGTTTCAGGAATTCGACGTCCTCTGCGTTCTCAGCGTTCTCTGCGGTAAAACAACTCTTTCAGGTTATTGTATCCTTCTGCCTCTGCCCTGTCCCCATGTCTCTTCTTTCCTGCCTTCTTACCTTCTCACCTTCGTACCTTCCGCTTCTTCCTGCGTCAAATGTGCCCCAACGCATCCACGATCGGCATCTTTGCCGACCGCCGCGCGGGAACATACGCCGCGAGCAGCGCCAGGATCGCAAGGGACAGAACGCTCCGGCCAAGCACGGGCCAGACCAGGTCCACCTGAAGCGGCACGGGATTCGACGAACCGGGAGGCACATACGTGGGATGCGCCGCCGCGATGAGCCCGTAGACGGTGAAGAAGAAGATGAACCCCAGACCGCTCCCCAGGATGCCCAGGAGCGCCCCCTCGGTGGCGAACAGCGCCTTCACTCCCAGACGCTTCAGGCCAAGGGCGCGCAGGGTGCCTATCTCGCGGGTGCGCTCCATGACCGACATGCTCATGGTGTTGACGACGCTCATCACCACGATCACCAGCACGATGATGAAGATGAACAGGAAGATCATGTCGAACAGGTTCTTGACCTGCTTGTAGAATACCGACAGCTCGTTCCAGGTCTTCATCTCAACGCTGAAGCCCGCGGCCGCGAGGCCCTTCTGCAAACGACCCGTCACCGATATCAGATTTTTCCCGTTCCGCCCGTCCTTGAGAAGGACCACCAGCCGCTCGGCCCCGGAAAAATCCATCAGGTCCTGGGAATGGCGGAAGGTCATGAGCAGCATCTTGTCGTTCGTCGCCGTATTGCCGGTGTTGTAGATGCCGCTGATCTTCGCGTCCAAAGCGTTCGCCATGCCGGAATAGGTGTTCGAGAGGATCACGGCGTCGCTTCCGACCTTAAGGTCCAGCATGGCCGCAAGCTCCGATCCGATCACCACGCCCGCCTTCTCCCTGTCGTCGAGATAGGTCCCGCTGAAGGATGTGTACTTCGACAGGTCGCCCCTGATCTCCTTGTCGTCGACCGGCACCAGCCCCTCGGCGATAAAGATGGTCGAGTTCCTGCCGTTCGACAGGATGCCCGAGACCGACAGCCGCGGCGTCACGAGCTGGACGTCGGATTCTTTGCGCACGATTCCCGAGATGCGCTCCACCTCGTCCCTGCTGAACTGGAACTTCTCGGGATGGAGCTTGCCCTGGTCCAGATAGCCTTTCTTGAAGATCGTGATATGCCCCAGTCCCTCGCCGTGGATGGCCGCGTTCGTCAGGCCTTCGTACGTGCTGTGCACATATCCCTGAAAGAGATTGATGGCGGCATAGCCGAGCGCGATGGCGAGCACCGTGGTAAGGCTGCGCCTGCCGTTCTTGATGATGTTCCTGAGCGATATGGTAAGCCACGTAAGCATGAGAACCTCCTAGATTCCGAAGTTGAGAGGTTGAGAAGGTGAGCCGTCTTAATCAACTGACGAAGTTGCGACGTTAAGAAGTTGAGAAGATACGCCATCTTATTTAGTGCTTTCGTATTGTTCTGCCTTTCAAGTTCCCAATTTCCCAACCTCCCACCTTCCCAACTTCGTCTCTTCTTTACTGAACGATCTTCCCGTCGTCGATCCTGACCACCCGCTTCACCTCGTTGATCAGCCGCTGGTCGTGGGTCGAGAACAGGAAGGTGACGCCCTCTTTCTCGTTCAGCTCCTTCATGAGATCAATGATGGACTGCGCGGTCTCATGGTCCAGGTTGGCCGTGGGCTCGTCGGCAAGGACCAGGAGCGGGTTCGTGACCAGGGCCCGCGCGATCGCCACCCGCTGGCGCTGACCGCCGGAGAGCTTGTCCGGACGATGCCGCATGAAGTCCGCGAGGCCCACGTCATCCAGCCGCTGGCTGGCTTCACCGCGAATGTCCGCTGTCCTGCCGCCCCTGATCTGGAGGGACAGCATGACATTCTCGAGCGCTGTGAGCACCGAAACCAGGTTGAAGTTCTGAAAGATGTAGCCGATGGTCCGGTTCCGCAGTTCGGCCTTCGCGTTGTCCGCCATGCCCGATATCGCCTGCCCGTTCACCCGTACCTCGCCCTCCGTGGGCTCGTCGATGGCGCCCGCGAGGTTCAGGAGCGTGGTCTTTCCGCTGCCCGACGCGCCGAGCACCGCGATGAACTCGCCCTTCCCGACCGTCAGGTCCACGCCCCGGAGCGCGCGCACCGTGGTCTCGCCCAGCCGGTATTCCTTTTTGACCTTATTAAATTCCAGTATGCTCATGTGCGACCTCCCTGCCCCTCTCTTACATCCCTCTCCCCTCGCCTGGAGGCGCCTACTTCTGGTGGGGGAGAGGTTAGGTGAGGGGTGACTCCCGTTTCCCCGAGCTTTCAACCGGGGATAAGGGGTTGTTTCTGGGCCAACGATACCGCAGCATGAGCCGGAACGCAAGGAACGAGCGACGAACGGCGAAAATCAGGGGATGAATGGTAAAGGAGCGGGATGAAGTGCGGCTACATCTGCTTGAACAGATGCGCGTAGGCGCGGCTGACGGTCAGGTTGTCGGGAAGGTCCTTGAACCGGATGGTGCGCGTGCCGGCCAAGGAGCGGTCCACCTTCTGGATCAGACGGGCGTTCACGATGGCCGCCCGGTGGACGCGCCAGAACTGGGCCGGATCAAGCTCGTTCTCAAGCCCTTTGAGGGTCTTCCGGATCAGGAACTCGCCGTCCCGCGTCCTGACCGTGGTGTACTTGTCCGTCGCGCGGAAGAAATAGATGTCGTTCGCGGCGATGAGCCGCACGCCGTCCTTGTGCTGGGCCTTGATCCACTGCAGATGGCTTGGAGCTTTCGGCAAAGCCCTGGACAGCCGCTCCAGGACACCCGTGAGATCGGGGACCGGCGCTACGACGAGGCGCTCCTTCAGCCGCCGGATGGTGTTCGTAAGCCTCTCGTCCGTAACGGGCTTGAGCAGATAATCCACTGCCTCCCGCTCGAACGCCTCGACGGCGAACTCGTCGTGCGCCGTCACGAATACGAACAGGCACGCGCCTGCCGCGGCCTTCGCCACGTCAATACCGGACATCCCCGGCATGCTGATGTCCAGGAACGCGATGTCGGGTTTGAGAGCCCTGATCATCGACAGCGCAGCTTCACCGTCTTGCGCCACGCCCATTACTTCGAGCTCCGGCCAAAGCGACGACAGCTTCTTCTTGAGATGTTCCCGCAACGCCTCTTCGTCGTCAGCGATGATCGCGCGAACTGGTTTCACTTTCCTCTTTCTCCTTTTTCCCCACATCCTCAGGGCGGCCACACAGGGCCGCCCCTACAATGGCTATAATGACCCGTACCTACTACCTCCTCTCCCCTCGCCTGGAGGCGCCTACTTCTGGCACGGGGAGAGGATCGTGGTGAGGGGTGGTTCCTTTCAACTCATCCGGTATCTCGATCGTCGCCTTTACGCCCGAAGGGCTGTTCTCCTCGATCACGAGCCTGCCCAGCTCCCCGTACATGATCGCCAGCCGCCGTCTCACGTTGTCCAGGCCGATCCCGCTTCCCCCGGCCGCTTCCCGGATCCCGACCCCGCTGTCAGTGACCTTGATCCGTATCCTGCCGTCCGCACGCTCGGCCGCGATTGTGACTTCGCCTCCGTCGATGGACGGCTCCAGCCCGTGTTTCACGGCATTCTCGACCAGCGGCTGGATCAAGAGCGGCGGGATGCGAACGCCGCGAAGCGCTTCCGGGAGCTCGATCTTGTACCGGAGCCGCGATCCCATGCGCATGGTGAAGAGATCCAGATAGTTCTTCACCACGTCCAGCTCCTGGACAAGCGGCACGGTCCGCTCCCGGCTTGTTCGCAGCGAGGTCCGGAGAAATGCGACGAAGGTCTCGAGCATGTCCCCTGCCCTGCGCGGGTCGGAATCGATAAGGCTCCGCACGTTGGCAAGCGTGTTGAACAGGAAATGGGGCTCCATCTGGGACTGGACCAGCCGGAGCTCGGCCTCCATGGCAGCTTTTTCCACTTCCAGCCGTTTGATCTTCTCTTCTGAAATGACCGAAAGCGAGATGAAGATGTAACTGATGACAAAACCGAAGAGCAGGGCGAACAGGATCACCTGGGTAAAATACCCGAAGTGCTCCTGGAAGAACTGGATCGGCCGGAAGCCGTTCGCCAGAGCGCCGAGAAGTGTCCCGATGATCGATCCCGCGATCACTGCGGCCGCAACGATCAGCACCTGCGTTCGCAGCCGCGTGGCCCTTTGATAAACAGGAAGAACGGCGAGATTCGAGAAGAAAATGGAAAAACCGATGCACTGGGAAAATATAAGGGTGACGGCAAAACCCTTGCTGAGCCCGACGCCCGCGATGATAAAGGCGATGACCGTGTTGATAAGCGCGTTCAGGACGGACCACGCGGCAAACCGCTTGAGCGTGAGCTGCTGGAATTCCCTCTTGTCCAAAGGTTCGATCATCCTGGTCCCTCTTGCTATGCAGGTTCAGTTCTTGCCGGCCTATGGACGCGTAGTCACCTGTTCGCTGTCCCGCTGCCGGTATAGGCGGCATAATGCCTGTCCGTTGTGTTCTTGTACCCGGGAAAGAACGTTCGGGCGATGACGTTCAACAGCGGGTCGGTAAGACCGTTCAAGAACGAATAATTGATGTTGTCGGAAATGTGATGGTGCGCGTGGTGTTTTTTCGACAGGAACAATCCGGCGTATCGCAAGTACCGCGTTGTCCTTGAATCCGATACATGGCAGCAATAATGGGAGACTTCCGCGACGGAAGATAACATGCCGACATACACAACTATACAGGAGAGGACGGGATGGATAGACGCGGTCTTGATCAGTATGGCTGCCATCAGGAGGTACCCCACGAGCCAGTTCTTCGCTCCCGACTCGTTGAAATAGACAAGCAGGATGTTGTTCTTTTTGTAGAGCGGCGTCCGGTGATGCAAATGGAACGCGGCGATCAACGGCCCTGCCAATGAATCATAGCTGTCGTTGTTGTCCATGTACATATGGACGAGCCCGTTCAGAAAGTCCGCTGCCGCATACGCTATGAAAATAGAGCATAGCTGCAATGGCCATCCAATGGAAACGGGAAGCACCAGGTACAGCAGATACAGCTGCAGCGAAACATTGGCCAGCGAGACCGATTTCCCGATGGCCTGGTACACGGGCGCCTTCTCGTACAGTTCCATCGCGGCGTTGAACTGCTGCTGTTTTACATTCAGTGCCAGGTCCTGGGTCATCGCCTGTCTTTCCAATTCCACCATTTCAACAACCGGGGATCATGCTTTGTCTCTGTCGCGAAGTACACCGCGCATCGGAACGTGTAGAGGACGCAGCGGTCGATGTGATGGCCGCGCAGTGTGTTGAGCTTCTTATAGAGCCGCTCCGGATCGCGGCCTTTCAGGTCTCGAACACGGCGAATGCCGATATCGAACAGATTGCGGGCGAGTCTTTTCCCGATGCCGGGGATGGTCTGAAGCTCCTGGAGTGATGTGTTCATACCGCGATCCTCGTTCATACCCGAGTGTCCGGGCGACATCGCCTACGCCGCGTCACTTCGTTCCAAGGACCAGGAACACCGGAAATTCCCGCCTGCCCTTTCCCTCGATCGCCTTGGCGACGACCGCGGCCGTGACCTCGCGCACCGCGGAGAGTCCCGCCCGTTCGAAATGGCCCCTGATCATCCCCCGGTCGAAGCCGAGATGCAGGACGCCGGTGTTGTCGCCGTGGAACGAGCCGTCCTCGGAGTCCAGGTCCGCGACGGCGAGGGTCCCGCCGGGCAGCAAAGCTCCGGCGAGCTGCGCGATCAGGCCCGCGGGGTCCGGCACATGGTGGAGCGTCATGCTGCTCACGATCAGGTGATAGCCGCCTTCCACTTTTCCGCCCTGCTCGAGGTCCAGGAACTGCGTCCTCACGTTGGCAAGACCCTGGCTGCTCACCTTGGACTCGAGCGCCTCGAGCATCCCCCGGGAGCTGTCCATGCCCGTGACGCTCCTGACCAGCGGCTGGAGCTTGAGCGTCACGAGCCCCGTGCCGCAGCCGAAATCGAGCGCATCCATCTCCCGCCCGGGGCGGGCCTCGCGGATGATCGCGTCGGCTACGTCATGAGCCAGCTTCACCCTGCCGGGATTCGCGTCCCACTGCGCCGCTTCCTTGTCAAAGTCCTTTCGTTCTTCGTGCTTCATGCTATCCCAGCTTTCCCACTCATTGCCCGCTCGATGCCGTCATTGCTCAAGCCGCTCCTGAAGAAGCCTGGATCGGCCTGATGTCGTGAATTTCCAGATCGACCAGCCTCGGTCCGGGCAATGGCCGGTGTCCGAAGGGGAGCGGCAGCGCCCATCGCCGGGTCGGGACCTTCAGCCTGCAGAAGGTCCGGTATTCCCCGCATAGGTGCGCTGCGTGCGCCCAGCCGCCGACGGGTTCGGCCGTATAATCCAGGCGCCGGAGCATTCGCTGGTCGTCGAAGTAGAATATCTGCTGGCGAGAGTGCGTTGGGACATCGGCGGGGAAGGTCACCTGCAGCCGGGTGAGCTTCGCCATATTTCCCTGCAGCGGCTTAAGCGCTTCGACGACGAATCCCTTGCGGCTGAGCAGGAACGGCGCGGTCAGGTAGTTCCAGTTCGCATAACCGCCGAAGTAAATGAAATCCAGGTCGTCCCACTTGAACAGCCGGCGGATACCGTGGAACGCCGCCCGCGGGTCCACTCTCCGGCTGATGACATTTCCTTCGCGGTCAAGGATGCGGACCTCGTTGGTCCCGATGAGCTCGGAGGTCTGGCCGGGATTGGGGAAATCAAAGAAGGAGAACCGCGGCTCGCGCGTGGACGCCCGCATGCGGACGCGCTTCAGGACCGGCCGCTGCTTTGCCGTGAACAGGAACCCTTTTGCCGACATCTCCACGTCGAGCGCCTCGAGGCTGTTCCAGTACGCCGTCCCGCCGTGCGCCTCGATGGCTTCGTTCACTATCTGCATCGCGTTTACAGGAACCATGGAGGCCGCCTCCTTGTCGTTGTTCCTTACCTAATACAAACGCATAAAGTTTTGTTACGTTGTCTTTGCGAGCGACCGAAGGAAGCGCGGCAATCTCGTTGTAAAATAAAAGATTGCTTCGTCGCTACGCTCCTCGCAATGACACAATATTAAGTGCGTTTGTATTAGTACGGATCAGGATCTCTCCCGCGATCGCGCGGAGTCGAAAAGGTAGCCGCTTCACCTCTCGCACACCAGGTCCTCGATCTCCTTCGAGAATGTCGCGTAGTTCTGAGTATAGTCGATGGGGCATTCGATGACGACGACCTTGTGGAGCTCGAATGCCTTCTTGAGCACCGCCCCGAGGTCGTCACCCTTCTTCACGGTGATGCCGGCCGCCCCGTGGCTCTCGGCGAACCGCGCGAAGTCCGGATTGGTGTAGTCGAGCCCGAAGCTTTCGAATCCCATGTTCTGCTGCTTCCACTTGATGAATCCGAAGGCGTTGTCGTTCAGGATGAGCACGACGACCGGGATGTTCAGCCGCACCGCTGTCTCGAGCTCCTGGGCGTTCATCATGAACCCGCCGTCGCCCACCACGGCCAGCACCCTCAGCTCGGGATGGAGCAGCTTGGCGGCAAGTGCCGCGGGCAGGCCGGCGCCCATGGTCGCCAGGGCGTTGTCGAGGATGAAGGTGTTCGGCTTGTAGGTCCGGTAGAGCCGGGAGAACCAGAGCTTGTAGATGCCGTTGTCCAGCGTCAGAATATCGTCCTCGCCGAGGGCCTTACGGACGTGGCAGACGACCTCCTGCGGCCGGGGAGGAAAGGTCGTCTCGCAGGATGCCACCAGCTTCTTGTCCAGGAAAACCCGGAGGTCCGCGAACACCTTGTCCTCCCGCCGCTTCACCTTCGGGGCGAGCAGCCGGAGCGACACGGAGACATCGCCGACCATCTCGAACTCGGGGTCATAGTACCGGTCCACATCGGCCTCGACGAAATCGATGTGGATGATCTTCTTGTCCAGCGCCCGGTTCCAGACATAGGGCGGATACTCCACGATGTTGTACCCCACGGTGACGATCAGGTCCGCCCGGTCGATGCCGCAGTTCACGTAGTCCCGCTTGTGGATGCCCGTGGCGAAGAGGCTGTAAGGCGATTCATCGGAGAGCACGCCCTTCCCCATCTGCGTGTGGACCACGTGGATGCCCGTCCGCTCGACGAACTCGCGGAGGTCCTTCCAGATCAGTTTCCGGTTCGCCCCGGCGGAAAGAATGAGAAGCGGATGGCGTGACGTGTTGATGAGCTCCGCGGCGCCTTCGATCGTCGGGCCGTCCGGGTCCGGCCTGCGCGCACGGACCGATTTTTGGACCTGCGCGTCCGTGTCGCTTCCCGCGACGTCCTCGGGCAGCTCGATGTGGACCGCACCCGGCCGCTCGGCCTGGGCGTGCTTGAAAGCGTTCCGGAGCACCGTGGGAATGGTGCTGGGGTCGGCGATCGACTCGGCGCTCTTAGTGATCGGCTTCATCAGGCTTACAACATCAATGAGCTGGAAGCAGGCCTGCCAGTTGTCGCGGATCGCCTTCTGGCCCGTGATGGCGATGAGCGGCGCGCCGATGAGCTGCGCGTGGGCAATGCCGGTCACCAGGTTCGTGGCGCCGGGGCCGAGGGTCGCGAAGCAGACCCCCGCCTTGCCGGTGAGCCGGCCGTAGGTTGCAGCCATGAACGCTGCCGCCTGTTCGTGGCGTGTGAGGATGAACTTGATGCGCGACGTTCGCAGCGATTCGAGAAGATCGAGGTTCTCCTCGCCGGGCAGGCCGAAGATGTACTCGACGCCTTCCTCTTCCAGCTGCTTGACGAACAGGTCCGATGCTTTCATGAAATCTCCTGACGCAAAATTTTACCACGGAGGCACGGAGACAGGGAGAAAAACGAACAGCAACATCTTTGACACTGATTTGCACTGATAACGGCTATGATAACGGCGAATATATCATGTAGGGGCAAACCCTATGTGGTTGCCCTGAATAAAGGGCGGCCACGCAGGGCCGCCCCTGCAAATAACAAAATCCACTATCATTCTGATTTATATTTACTGCAATCTTTCAGATGCTCCTTAAGCAGCCCCCTCGCCACGTTCTTTTTACAGTGAGGACACGGCACACAGCACGGAACAGGGTGCTCCAGCAAGGCCCCCGGTTTATGACAAGGGCATTTGCATTTCCATCCCGGCACGTTTTCTTGTTTCGGTTCGTCTGTATTGATGTTCATCCGTGTGTATCCGTGTTCATCCGTGGTTACAATAGGTTCTCTCCGTGCCTCCGTGTCTCCGTGGTAGATGTTGATCATTCTTTTACAACTACCGTCTTGATGTTCACGAACTCCCTCAGCCCGTAATGGGACAGTTCCCTCCCCACGCCGGACTTCTTCACGCCGCCGAAAGGCAGCCGCGGGTCGGACCGCACCATGTCGTTGATGGCGACGAAGCCCGCATCGATCCGCTTCGCCATCCGTTCCGCGCGCTCCGTGTTCCTGCTCCAGATGGCCGCGCCGAGGCCGTACTCGGTGTTATTCGCCGCCCGCAGCGCCTCGTCCTCGCTCTTCACGACGACGATCGGCGCGATCGGCCCGAAGACCTCGTCGGCGAGCACTTTCATGTTCTGCGTTGCATTCAGCACCACGCAGGGCGAGAAGAACCAGCCTTTCGACAGGGGCTGCGGCAGCTCGACCGTCTTCGCCCCTTTCCGCTTCGCGTCCTTGAGCTGGGCCTTCAGGCCGTCGCGGATGTCCTTCCGCGCGACCGGGCCGATGTCGGTCGTCTCGTCCATGGGATCGCCCATCTTCATCTCCCGCAGCCGGGCGATGAAGTGTTTCGTGAACTCCTCGGCCACGTTCTCCATCACGATGAACCGCTTGGCCGCGATGCAGCTCTGGCCGCTGTTCACCATGCGCGCGTTGGCCGCGGTCCGGGCCGCCTTCTCAACGTCCGCGTCATCCAGGACAATGAAGGGGTCGGACCCTCCCAGTTCGAGCACGATGCTCTTGATCATCCTGCCCGCGTGGGCGCCGATCTCCTCGCCTGCCCGGTTGCTGCCGGTGAGCGCAACTGCGTCCACCAGGTCGTCATCGATCAGTTTCACGGTCGCCGCGGGATCGATCAGCAGGGTCTTGAACACGTTCTCCGGGAACCCCGCCTTCCGGAAGGCATCCTCGATGGCAAGCGCCGTCATCGGCACGTTCGACGCGTGCTTCAGCACGACCACGTTGCCCGCGCTGACGGACGGAACAGCCGCGCGGAAGACCTGCCAGAACGGGAAGTTCCAGGGCTCGATCGCGAGAATGATGCCCAGCGGTTCGAAGGCAACATAGCTCTTCTTCGCCTCCGTGGCGACCATCTCGGGAGCGAGGAAGCGCTCCGCGTTCGCGGCGTAGTAATCGCAGAGCGTGGCGCACTTCTCCACCTCGGCCATCGCGTCCTTGATGGGCTTGCCCATCTCCTTGGTGATCAGCTCGGCGTAGTTCCGCTTCTCCTGCCTCAGCACTTCTCCGAGGCGCTTCATGCGAGACAGGCGCTCCGTGATCGGCCTGTCGCGCCAATCCACGAACGCCTCCCGCGACCTGGCGATGATCGATTGCACCTCTTTGGGTGACATCGTCATGAACTCGTTCATCACCTCTTCGGTGTAAGGGTTGACCGACAGGATCCTGTTCCGGGAGGCTGCCACGGTCTTTTTCGACTTCACAGCACGGGCCTTGCCTGCCCGGGGCTTTGCGGCCTTCTTCTTCACGGTCTTTTTCGCTGACTTCTTCATTCTCTTCTTTTTCATTGCCACCCTCCACAGAAAACATCATCAAAAGGCTTTATCACGAATTACACGAATACTGCCGAATGACACGAATGCAATACGTGTAACAAGGGCATTAAATTCTTTGCGCCACAGAGGTTCCCGAGGACACCGAGAAAAACCAAAGACCCTATTACTGGGTATTTCTCTGTGGTTACTAAAGTGTTAACAGGAAGTTATTCGTGCCATTCGTCCATTCGTGACATTCGTGTTCCTCAGTTCAGTTCACTTCCGTTCTTCGATCGGCGTGTACGCGCACGTCTCCTTGCCGCAGTAGGTCCCCGTGTACTCCGACGAGGGCCGGTAGAGCGCCGGCTTCTCCCCATGGGCGTCGCCGAACTTCTCCTCGATGATATGGGATGTCCAGCCGGCGATCCGGGAAACGGCGAAGACCGGGGTCATCATGTCTTCCGGGATTCCCATCATGTGGTAGACCGGCGCGCTGAAAAAATCCACGTTGGGCTTGATCGTCGTCTTGCCCCGCCTGGCGAACTCGGCGACCGCGGTCTCCTCGATCTGCGTGGACAGGCGGCACCAGTGCTCTTGCCCCAATTTATTACCCAGCCTGAAGCACATGTTCTTCAGGAACCGCGCCCGCGGGTCCGTGGTCTTGTAGATCGCGTGGCCCATGCCCATGATCTTCCGGCCGTCGTCGAGCTGTTTCCGCACCCAGCCCGGGACATCACTCTCGTTCTTCAGTGCTTCGAGCATCTTCATGACCTGGGCGTTCGCGCCGCCGTGCAGGCTGCCCGACAACGCGCCGACGCCGGCCGCCACGCCGGCGTACAGGTGCGCCTGGGTAGACACCACCTCGCGGCAGGCGAAGGTCGACGCGTTGAACGAGTGGTCGGCGTGCAGGATGAGGGCCGTGTCGAGGTCCCTGGCAGTCTCGGCGTCAGGCCGCACGCCGGTGAGCTGCAGAAGAAAATTCGCCGTATGCGGCAGGGCCCGGTCTTCGGGCACGGGATCCTTCCCCTGGCGGATGCGGTGCCACGCGGCGATCACTGCCGGCACACGGGAGATGAGCCTGACCGCTTTCCGAAGGTTGGCTTCCCGGGAATCGTCGGCAAGGTCGGGGTCGGCCATGCCGAGCAGCGGTATCGACGCCTGCAGCACATCCATCGGCGCCGACGTCTTCGGCAGCCGCTGGAGCGCGTCCAGCACGAACCCGGGGACGGTCCGCGCCTCTCCAAGGCCTTTCTTGAACAGTTCGAGCTCCTCGGCGTTCGGCAGCCTGTCGTACAGGAGCAGGTACGCGGTCTCCACGAAGGTCGAGTGCTCCGCAAGCTGCTCGATCCGGAAACCGCGGTAGATGAGGATGCCGTTCGCGCCGTCGACGTCGCTGATGCGCGTGTCCGCGACCTTTACGCCGCGCAGGCCGATGTTCTTGGTGCTGCTCGTTTCCGCCATGATGACCCCCACCAACCGAGTTCATGATCTTTTTGCCACAGAGGGCACAGAGCTCACAGAGAAATGCCAAAATCAAGTTGTTTAGCTTTCCTCGGTGTCCTCGGAGTCCTCTGTGGCAAGAAGCGTACTTTTTACTTTGCCAGTTCTTCCTTCACAAAGTTCAGCGTCCCACCCGCCAGCAGGTGCTTTCTCTCATGGTCCGAGACGTCCAGCGCCGTCATGATGGTCCTGCCGTCCACCTGGACCGGGATCTCCCGGTCCCCCCGCTCGATGCGCTTCCGTACGTCGGAAAGGACGACCTTCGCTCCCTTCATGGTAGTATCAAAATCCGACGGGTCCTTGAAGGTGAGCGGCACAATGCCGAAGTTGCAGAGGTTGGACTTGTGGATGCGGGCGAAGCTCTTGACGATCTTGGCCCGTACTCCCAAATACCGCGGCGCGAGCGCCGCGTGCTCCCTGCTCGACCCCTGGCCGTAGTTCTCGCCGCCGATGACCACGACGTCGCCCCGCAGCCGGGACTCCTTCGCGAAGCCGGGGTCCACCGCAGAGAAGACAAAATCACTAATGGCCTCGATGTTCGAGCGGAGCGGCAGGACCTTGTTCCCCGCCGGCATGATGGCGTCCGTCGAGATGTTGTCCCCCACCTTCAGCACGACCTCCAGCGTCAGCGTATCAGGCAGGGCCGCGAGGACCGGCAGCGGTTTGATGTTCGGACCGCGGACGATATCGGTATTCCGGAGACTGTCAGACGGAAAGATGATGGACCTTTCATCTATTATATAGTTCTTCGGGTCTGCGATGGCCGGATAGCTCATTACCTTCGCGAGGTCCCGGGGGTCCGTGATGACACCCGTGATGGCCGCTGCCGTCGCTGTCTCGGGAGAGCAGAGATAGACCTTGTCGTCCTTCGTGCCGGACCGTCCGGGAAAGTTCCGCGGGAACGTCCGCAGGCTCACCTCGCCCGTGCCCGGCGCCTGGCCCATGCCGATGCAGCCCTGGCATCCCGATTCGTGCACCCTCGCGCCCGCTGTCAGGAACGTGATGAGACCGCCCTGCTGCGCCACGTTCTCGATCACCTGCCGGCTCCCGGGGTTCACATGGAAGTTCACGTCATTATGGACACGCCTGCCTTCGAGCATCTTCGCCGCCACCATGAGGTCGCGGAAGGACGAGTTCACGCTGCTGCCCACGATGGCCTGGCCCACCTTGATGCCGGCAACCTCGCGCACGGGAACGACACTTCCCGGCGACGACGGCTTCGCGATCAGCGGTTCGAGCTTCGACAGGTCGATCTCCGCATGTTCGTCGTACCCCGCGCCCTCGTCTGCCGCGAGCGGCGCCCAGTCCTTGCCCCTGCCCTGCGCTTCGAGATATTCCTTCGTCCGTTCGTCGGAAGGAAATATCGAGGTCGTAGCGCCGGTCTCGGTGCCCATGTTGCCGATGGTCTCGCGGTCCGTGGCGGAAAGGGACAGGACACCCGGTCCGTAGTACTCGATGATCCTGCCGACGCAGCCTTTTACATCATACCGCCGGAGCATCTCGAGGATCACGTCCTTGGCGCTCACCCAGTCGGGAAGCCTTCCGGTAAGTTTCACGCCGAGCACCTTGGGGCACGTCAGATGGTAGGGATAACCGGCCATGGCAAGCGCCACGTCGAGCCCGCCGGCGCCGATACCGAGCACCGAGACTCCCGCCGCTCCCGGCGTATGGCTGTCCGCGCCCAGGAGCGTCCTGCCGGGCACGCCGAAACGCTCCATGTGCACCTGGTGCGACACACCGTTGCCCGGCTTGCTGAAGTGGACGCCGAACCGCGCCGCCGCGGTCTGGAGGAACTTATGATCGTCGGCGTTCTTGTTGTCCGTCTGGAGGAGGTTGTGGTCAACATACTGGGCGGCGAGCTGAACCTTCACCCGGTCAAGCCCCAGCGCCTCGAACTCGAGCATGGCCAGCGTTCCCGTGGCATCCTGCAAGAGGGTCTGATCGATCGTGATGCCGATCTCTTCGCCGGATACCAGCCTGCCCTCTACGAGATGGGCCTCCAGAATCTTATGGGTAAGGTTCTTTTTCATGGCAGCAGTCCGACACCCCTCAATCAGGACTTCGACAATCCTGATTAAATTCTATCACCTTCCCAGCCGATGTCAACTGCATATGAACCTTAAAGCAGTACGTTATCGCGCAAAGCCGCAAAGCGCGCAAAGAGAACCGTGAATCAAAATATTTTCTGGTTTAAAACCAGAAGCAATCAGTGTTTAAGACTTTCTTTGCGTCCTTTGCGGCTTTGCGAGAGACGCCTTTTGGTTCTGGTATATGCGGGTTAGAATGAGCATCTTAACCGGCCACAGACAAGTTTTCTTGTCACCCCACGACCCTTGACCCTGATATGGTTGACAGTTGTCAAGGAGAAAACAGTGTCCCCGCCCCTCCA